>BNJS01003976.1_pt1 | contig 345134 bp, 428 predicted proteins | sample 8540461 | NCBI WGS metagenome assembly BNJS01 (sample SAMD00202454, study PRJDB9452) | human saliva metagenome | isolation source: human saliva | place: Japan
GACAACGGCACACATAATATCAAACCGGCAACCATGCGCGGTGCCGCCCACGTGTTTCAAGGCGATAGAAACCAGCTGTTTTCATCGTGCCTTTCCATGGCTGCAAACAATTCGTGTTCACGCCGCCGTTATCATATCAGCCGACCGACCTCATATCCATACCTTCACCGCGCTTTGCCCTTAATACTGCTGAAATGTTTATATCGGCGGTTATTAACACCGCGTATTTGCGCCACAACAGCAAGGTTCACAAAAGAAGGCTTAAAATGATTATCTTTCATAACGTTTGAAAGATAGAACTCAACGTCAAGGCATACTATAACATATCAATACTGGTCGCGCGATAAGGGGACACGCACCTTTAAAAGGTAGTATAGCAGAAAAGATGGCTGCCCAGCGAAAGCGGGCGAAAAGGCGAAAAGATGGCTAACATTACTAACCCGGTAACCGAACCCAGGGACAACCAGGGAACCGAGATATGCAACCGGCAAACCAACAGACTACGCCTGGGCAACGCAGCTGGTGAAGGTCGGTGCGTGAGTTTGGGTTTCACAAACACCCGCCACGCCGCGAAAATCAATATGGGTTGAACTAGGATCAGGAATGTTCGATGATTTCGCCTGAAACGATTGCCTTTTGTCAGCGCAACACGCTTTCATTCCGCCGATGTTTCGTGTCCTTTTCCTTAAAATCGTCGGCCACAATACAGATACTGTAAACGCCTGGTTTAACTTTCGCTCACTTACGTTATTCGCAGAAACCACCGGCAAAGCGCTACTCACGAATACTTGCCTTCAACGACAGTTCACGCTGATGCACATCAGTGGTTTTCTCCACTGGGAGCAAGGCGCATCAAAGCCGTTTGCGTGTACTGCCTTCAAAGACTGATACGCTGCCGAACAATGAAGAGTCAAGCCCAACGGCCTGGCTGTTACCAGCCCACGTGGTTTTCCTGTGGCATTGGCGCGAAGTTTCACGTTGATCGGCGTTACCTTCCACGTCATCCAGTTTTCGGTGCCTGGCAGTTGCGCGGACGTTGGCTGGCGCGAACGACCGAAAGCCCCGCCGCAGATGTCTTCGCCAACAGTCCAGCACGCCTGGCCGAACGCGGCGTAACGAGTCGCCCCTGCTGGGGTTTTACTACCAAAAGCCGTGTTTGCGCACCGCATTCTCGTTTCGGCAGTCAGGGCACTGGCCTTAGTCTTCACGGCCGCCACGCTGTCTTGCGCAGCAAGCAGCCGTTGTGCGCTCAATGTCACCTGCGTCTGCACAGCTCACGATAGAGAGCCCAGGTACTGGCCTGCTGCCACCACGACAAAAGCGCCACAAACAGGAAATGAACCAAACGAATATTTTATTTAATTTTTCTCATCAATACCAGTAACGAATTTTCAAATTATATGATCAGGTCTGCAGGCAACGCCCAAGAATTATTCAGGCCTGTTACCGCCCACTGTCTTCAGTATCATCGTCCCAGTACCCATTCCACGTAAACACAGCCCTTACCTCGCCAAACAGTTTTTTCTTTAGATGAATGAGCACCTGACACCGCCAGCACGTCCCGCCGGTCAAGAATAACCGTCGTAAAGCAAGTGTCCTTTCAGGTGTTGGCGGCTGTTCAAGTTCCAGCAGTGCACGCGCTTTCTCGCTTGTTTTCAATTGCCATTCCAGAACAACAAGGTCTGCACAACGCGCTGGGTCGGATTGGCATCAGGCACCTTTGTCATTGTTCCATGGAAGTTTTGCGCCGTCATCGCCGATAACGATAGGTTGATAAGCACGATGCCCGTTTGCCAGCGTAGGTACATCCATCACGTCTCCGGCACGTATTTGCGCAATGACCGCCTTGTTAAGGTGTCGTTGCCGTGAGAAAGCAAGTTTGCCGCTATCCTCCGTCTTTTACGCGATATCATTTCCGGAACTGGCACCATTTCGTTCTTCCATTTTCTGCCCTAAGCACCCATCACAAGTCGTGAGAACACAACCGTAGCTCGCCTCGGTATGCCGTCGATTGCCCAACCAATGCCTCGGCAAGGGACAAACAATTGTTATAGACGTTGAAAGAGAGCAGGGGTTCGTCTTTCAACCGCAATCCCAGGTCCACGTCGCCCATGGCAACATGTCCATCCTGAACCAACAACAGCGTGTAACCGCTGCAGTTATAATTTTTCCTCGTAGTACGTAACCACTGATTGCATTTCAACACGCTTAACCATCCAGCGCAGGAAGCAGCCTGTTGCCGTCGTGCAACACGCTTGCATCAATAGCGCGAAGAACGCTGGCATATTACCGTTTACTACGACCTTTATTCGCCGCTTTGCCAGTCATCAACTGATGGTATTCTGCACCTCTTCGCAGCAGTCGATGTCGGCATTCAGGAGTTTTTCATGATAGTCGCGCACCCTAGTCGCCCACGACGACGCTCGTGCCCTTAGTCCCGCAGCCAAAACAGTCTACCGCCTGGCGCTGGTTACGGCGCGGAGTGGCGCTCGGCGCGATGTCTTCGCAGGGTTTTCAACGAAGAGGCGACATGAACCCCAGCGCGTATGCGCGCTTTCGGGTACGGAGGTCCAGTTTCCGCCAGGTCGGCACGCGAGAGGCCGTCAATTCACCGCAGGCCCAGATGCATAAACCGTGCATGGTGTGGAAATAAAAGCCCGTCATGCCAGATATTTTCAGCAGGCGCGCCCACCTTGTCACCACCAGCACCGCCCACCACTTCGTTCGGTAGCAGTCGAATGCCCACAATACGATGATACGCGGCACGTTCTGCTTTAATGAACCACAAGATGATAGCCACTGGCACCAAGAATCACGGCACGAAGTTATAGGTCATTTTCCAGCATTGAAAATCAAAAGAGCAAGGCATGTAGCTTTTTGTACAACCATATTGGTCGAAAGCGTTTCTCTTCTGCGCTTCGGTCAGAGAATATTATGGAGTCGCCGCTGAGCTGGGCTCCCCTCACCGTGCACGACTGCAAGATTGCGCCGGCTGCTACAAGCATGCCGCTTGCCACCAGATGGCGGCTTCTTCGCTGAGCGTCTGTATGTACGCATGCTATACCCGGCAGAGATAACGTCTGTAGACGCTGATGCACAGGCGGGTCGCCCACTTTCATCGAGTCGGTTAGGGCGTTAACCTTCGATTGCACGTCTACTTGCCTGCGATACATCGTTATTCCATAGCGTTTGCATCCTGCAACCTGAACCCTCTGTGTATGGAAAGTTAGGATGCGGCGCAACCGCACAGGCATTGCTGTAACAGCGGCTCCGTGCGGTCTATCGCGAAAGCGCGGTTATGCTTTCCTCGGCGTGGCCTAGTGTGGTAACAAGCCCGCGAGTTGTAGAAGTCCTTAATTTTAGTCAGAGTGTAAGCCGCACCTTCTCTCTTCAAGGAGAAGGCCAACTCGGTGTTGATACGTCAAAGCCCGCGTATTTGCCTCGAAACGCGGCGTGAGACTCGGCGACGTTCCAGCAGCGTTTCGTCGGTGTTGAACACGGCATACCTCGCCGCAGGATGCACGCCGCCGTTACGCCAACTACGCGCGCGGCACGTATGGTATCTGCGCATAGGCGATTTCGACACACCGTCGTGCGCGCGCAGAGCATAAACCTCGTCCACGCTCTGTGCTGGTGTTTGTATGCTCTGTGCATCAGCACCTCGCCGTGCGCGTACTATCGTGTTTCGCAATGTGGCGCTTACTGCTAATCTCACACTGGAAGCATAAACCGTAGATGTTGGCGTTGTTGATGCGCCAGGCAAACGCGTTGGGTTGAACGTTTCCGCTTGGGCCTGAAGTTGGAATCCACTCGCCCAATTGCGCAGAATGTCGCCCGGGTTGGCTGTCGACACCAAGCCGGCATACTTAATGGCCGACGGCACCGTTGTTGGTAGAGATAAAACGCGTGCGAAAGCGTAAGTGGCCTGCTTTGGCAGCGTGGAACTTGGGCGTGCATACTGGTACCAACAAGCGAGATGCCTCCAGCGAGGTCTTTCTCAATGCTTGGCGTAAAGTTGTTCAGCGTTCCACGCTCCATCAGGCGGCCCACAACTTGTTCGGGGCTCTGTTGGGTAAGGCATTCCCAAGTTGTTTTGAGCCGTCGTTTTGTCGTACGGCTTTGGCAGAAAACGGTGCTCAACTGAAACATGGCGAAAGGCCTGCAAAAGCAACGCCTCGCCTCAGCCGAGCATCGTAATCGTGAGCTGTTCACTGCTCTGATGTGCGCACTGGCCTCTTGGCCGTGCTCACAGCTGCGTAGTGGGCCTCCCAAAGCTGATAAGGCGTTTCGGCATTGCGCACCTCGTCGATGTCTTTCCATTGGTAAGCCTGCTCTTGAAACCTGTCGAACGTGCTCCATGTGCTGTGCATCTGTTCGTCGGTATTGTCCGAATACATCCGGTGAGATAGGCGGGATGTGCCGAGGGGTAGGTACTAACCAGCAGCTGACTAACTTCTGATGGGTTTCTTGAGGTCCATGCGGCTGTCGATACTTGTTTAAGAAGTCGTTACACGATGCTAGCGCGAACGAAATGGCAGCCATCGACAGACCCGTTATATATTTGTTGACTTTCATCTTCGTAGGGTTTAAAGTCCGAGTTTTATTGTTAGTGTGAATTGTTTGGGCATAGGCGAGGCCACACCACCCACGTTATAGACACTCGGGTCTTGCCCATTGAGTCGCTTATCGGCGTAAAGAGCAAGAAGAGGTTTGTGGCTTTGCAGTTTCAACGACATGTTCTTCACCATCGCCTGGAAACCATTGGGCTGGCAAAATCATAGCCCAACGAAACCTCTTTTTAGACGGATGAAAGTCGCCCTTGGCAATGCGAAGACTGGTGTAGTTGTAGGCGTTATAACGGGCGAAGGTTGGTGTAGCATGTATTGAGCCTCAGAGATGATGCCCGCACGTTGGTTTGGTCTTCCTCACCGCGCTGTCCACCTGTTTTTAAAGGCGTTGGTCATCGAAACGAGGTCGTTAGTAGCGGGCGCGGAACTTTGGATCGAGGCGCACAACATTGCCGAAAGCGTAGGTTACAAATACGTTGAGCCTGAAGCCGCGATAGGTAAACATGTTGCCAATTGAGCCCAGTGTGCAGCGGATCTGCTGGTCCTTCGTATTTACGAAGTCGCAAAGTGTCCGCTCTGGAAGTTAATGTCGTCGGCTGTTATCATCCCTTTCTCGTTCAGCACCAGTGGCATACCCTCATCGTTAAGGCCTACGAAGGGTATCGAGAACAACGAACGGGCAGGGTAACCGCGCTTGGCAAATCCGCTGCCGCTAACCAAACTCACCACACGTTGCCTTGATTGAGAGCTTGGTTATCTCGGTGTGGCGTAGGCATAGATGAAAATTGGTGGTCCAAGAGAAAAGCGCTTGTCTTCAAGTTCACCGACGAAAGGCTCAGTTCAACGCCGTTCGAGTCTCATCTCGGCCACGTTGGCAGCGCGGATAATTTGGCCACCTGTGCCCGCTGTTACCATCGGACCGATTTCGTCGAAGTTCCTTCGGGTGTAGAAATCGAAGGTTATACCCAGCCGATTGTTCCACAACGAGGCGTCGAAACCCAGGTTAAGCTCGTTTTTCTTCTCGTAAGTAAAGGTTGGCGTATAGCCAATTCGTATATTTCCTAGTTGCGGCTCTTGGTCTTCTGCAAAGAGGCGGAAGGGGTTGGATGCCTTGATAATGGCCGTAGAGTTGCTGTACGAGGCATCGGGAGGTGTGCCCGTAAGGCTGTACGATGCACGCAAAGTTAGGCGCGAAAGGGGCGAAAGCTTGCCAAACCAGCCCTCTTCGTGCACGTTCCATGCACCCGAAACGTTCCATGTTGGCATCCATCGGGCGTTGGTGTCGCGGCCCATTTGGTTCGAACCTTCGTAGCGAAGGGTGCCATTAAACACGTAACGACCCCATAGCTGTGCGTGGCGTTGCCGTAGAACGCCACACTACGCGAATTGGTTGGCGTATCATATAATAGGTGTTGCCCCCTTCGACGGCTCGTTTGAAGTATTCGTAAATGTAGAACGGCACCTGACCCGCATCGTAACGCAAGCCCGAACCCTCGAAAGTGTTGCGTTGGCGTTCGATGCTCTTCACCTCCGTACCCGCAAAAGGTTCATGATGTGCGTATCTGCAAAGGTGTGGTTGTAGTTGGCCGTTGCGCGCAGGTCGTAATCGCTCATCCTATTGTCGCCCTTATGGTACAAACCGCCATAGGGCAACACCGAGAAAGGCATCTTGTAAGGGTTGGATGGGTCGTTGTAAAGGTACTTGTTGGCCTCGCGGATGATGCCGTTAGACATGGCACGATAGGCCATTGCCTGATTGGAATTGTCCTTCACGTTGTGCTCTTGCGTTGAGGCCATGTACTTAAACGCACCCAAGGCCGAGAGTTCAAGTCCCTTTATGATCAGGCTTTCAGCTCTAACTGAAACTTGGCATCAAGAACATTGAGGTCGATGAGCTGTTGTTCAGCTCTGCTGAAGATGTTGAACGGGGCGAAATTGGCCACGTCAATACTCTGTTAGGTCCACACGCGCGACGTGTTGCTGGCGTAAGAGTAGGGTGCTGATGTCGAAGTCGCGCTTCACTTCGCCGCCAACAACGTCAACATCTTGCCCCAAGGTTCCCGGTGCGCGCTGCTTGCGATAGGCTGCACTGCCGATGAAGTTGAGCGAAAGCTTGTCTGAAAGGTGTTGCGTTAAGTTCAAGCCGAGCGTGTAGCGGTTAACGTTGCTCTGCTTGTACCATCCCGGATCTAATATGGCACTGAACGAGGCGTAATAGTTAGAGCTTTGTGTTCCGCCGCTCAGGCTTATCGAGTGGTTCTGCATGATGCTGGGCGTAAAAAGCTCGTTAAACCAGTCGGTATTCCTAAATTCTGCCTGTCGCAAGTAGCGGTTCTTTGCCTCGGTGGTGTTCTCTAATGCAAAACGGGCCCTGTGCGCGCATCGTAGTCGGTTTATCAATTCGTACATCTTTCCGTACACGCCATACTCGCTGCCGTTGAGTATTTCAGAGAGGTTGAGCTCAGCTCTTGTCGGCCATCTCGTAAATGCCCATCTGCTCTTTTTCGAGTCGAGGATGTCGAAGTTGTTGTACGAAGGCACAAGCCTTGTGGTAAATTCGCCCGTATAGCTGATGTGGGCTTGTCCTTGCTTGCCTTTCTTGGTGGTAACAACGATAACGCCGGCCATGGCACGCGCACCATATATAGATGTGGCCGAGCCGTCTTTCAGTATCTGAAAGCTTTCAATGTCGTCGGCGTTAAGTCCGGCGATAGCCGAAGAGATAACGTTTCGGGGTTACCTGATGCCAAATCGTCAGCTCCCCACGTTGGCTGCATCTTCCATGATAACGCCGTCGACCACCCACAGGGGCTTGCTGCTGCCGCGTAGATAGAGGGATTGCCCGCGCACGCGTATCTTCGGTGCAGTACCAAAGGTTCCGCTTACGTTTTGCACCGAAACGCCTGCTGCTTGCCCTTCAAGCGAGCGACTGATGTCGGCCACACCGCTCAATCGGGCTTTCTCGGCATCCACTTTGTCGGTAGCACCTGTAAACAAAGCGGCGGTCTGTTCGCGTAAGACCCGTCACCACCACCCTCGTTAAGCACCTGGGCGTTGGCTTTTAGCTCAACGCATGTTGGCAGCTGCCTTTAACGTCTGTGCCACCATGCCGATGAGCTAATGGTTACTTGTGGGTTGGGCACGTCGGTAGTAAGCGAAAACTTACCATCGAGTCGGTAACAGCCGCCGTTTTGGTGCTCACCACGGTGATGGTGGCGCCGATAACCGCCCGTTGTCGCCAGCCGACACCACCGTACCTGAGATTTTTAGTTTGTGCTACGGCTGCACTAACGCACAGCAAGAACGTAACCAAACACATAAGTAGCTTTTTGTTCATAAAACTTTCATCTATTTTGACTGTATTTTATTTAGTTGGTCGTGATTTATTCTGCCTGCAATGCGCCATCTTTTGCGTACGCCTACGTTTTAGGCACCACAAAATAACGGCATAGCTTGAAGCTACGTGCCAGCCCCTTGGGCTAACTTCCATGATCGCAAACTTTCTCCTTGCGGGTTTGTTCCGCAGATTATACGCCGTGGTTATACGCATAGTTGGCTTTAATGACTTAGTCCCCAGCGTATTATTTGTCGTTGTGCGCTTATTCTTTTGGTTGCGCTTCTCGGTGCATCATACTTTTCACATGCTCTAATCGCACTTGGCTTTCTCACACCTTGCTGGCACTTGCTCTGCCAACTTGTTAACTCAATCTCCTTGTCAACTTGTTAACCTCGTCACACCATCTTTCTTTGCAATGCCCCTGCGAAATTAACGTTGTGTAACGCGCAACGCGCCGATGGCAACTATTCAGAACCCACCTCTCTCAGATTAGCAACGAGCAAATGTAGCTATTTTTATATCTATCTCAAAAGTTCTGTGTTCAAAAACTCAATTTAATTAACAATAATTATAAAAACACGCGCCTTAAATATGAAATTCTATAGCAGACAGATACATGTAGGAAGAATACACAGAAAAAGGTATGAAAGGAAAAACAAAACGACTTAAAAAGAGAACGTAAAAGAAGGCTATGCTTGGCAAAACTCCATCTCGACAATGGGCGTATGGCAAGATGAAGCGATTGGCTGCATTTAGAATGTGGCACGTGCAAAACAGCTGCTAACTTGGCTTAACCATCAGTTCTTCAACCCATAAACTTACGAACTTTGTAAACCTACTAGCTTATAAACTTGCAAGCTCATCCGCTTATAAACTCGCAAGCTTACCAACTCATAAATTCACTAACTTATGAACTCACCAACTCACAAGCTCGCAAACTCAAAACTTAAATTGTTGATTTTATTTTACAATATGGCTCTAAAGTTTCGCTCTGTTCTAGCGAAAATATAGGTTGTAAAGCAGGTAATTAGCCACTATTTCTAGCCTTTCACGCCTTTTTGGTTTTGTCTGCTTTAAGAAAAACAACTTGTGTTTTGCACCATTTTGCTTTTCTAGTTTGCTTCTGCCAAAGTCGTATCAAGCTTCAAAAACCAGCTTTTTAGCCCCTAAAAAGCTATCTTTAAAGAAAGTATATGCCCTTTCGAGCCAGTAAAAACATGGTTCGAAAGGGTTTTTATTTATACTATTTCAGCGGATGTTTATGCACTTCGTTTCGCATTTCAGCAGCATTTTGCACTGCATTTAGCGGCATTTTACCTTGCATTTAGCACCAAAACGCACTGGTATTTAGCACTCAAAACGCACTGCGTTTTAGCGGCAAATGCGTGCGTTTTGCACCAAATAGCCTAAATTACTGGTGCAATGGCGTTTTTGAAATAAATATTCATTTTGTCTGCATGCACAAGACACCCTGTTTTGCAAACCAAAACCTCCGCGAGAATCGATTATTTGCGGCTGGGTTGTGGGTTGGTGGATAACGAAGGCACTCATAATGTTAAAATTCTTGCTGAAAAACGGACAAAAATGGGGTTGGCCAGCTGGCCAGTTTACCAGTTAACGAGTTAACAAGTCTACCTGTTAACAGGCTGATGAGTTGGCAAGCTACTCGTTACGATGCGCTGCAAGGGCAGGCCTGCTTACCTAAACCCGATAATCTGGCGGCACCTTCTTTGCCGTTGCGCAAGCACTTTCGCGTGCCACTTCGGCTCCTTCTTGGGCTATGCGGTCGAGCAGTTGCGTGTTCGAACTGTATTCCCTAATGCGTTCGCGAATGGGCGTAACGGTCTTAATGATGTCTTCGGCGATTTGCTTTTTCAAGTCGCCATAGCGTATGGAACAATCGTTCCACTTCTCGTCGAAGTAGTTGTAGGTTTCGGGTTCCGAGCAAATGCGCAAGAAGGTAAAGAGGTTTTCAATTACTTCGGGCTTCGGACTGTTGGGCGTTTGTGGTCCCATATCGGTTACGGCCTTCATCACTTTCTTACGTATGGCGGCATCTTCTTCGTACAGATAGATGCAGCTGCCATCGCTCTTGCCCATCTTTCCGCTGCCGTCGAGCCCAGGAACCTTCACGGCCTGCGTGTTGAAGTAGAAGTTTTGCGGCTCTGGGAAGAAGTCGACGCCGTAGATGTGGTTGAAGCGGCGTGCACACTTGCGCGCCATCTCCATGTTCTGCTCCTGGTCTTTGCCCACAGGCACTTTGTGCGCACGATGCTGCAGAATCGTCGGCAGCCATCAGCGTGGGATACGTCAGCAAAGCCAGCATTAACGTTGTCGGGCTGTTGGCGTGCCTCATCTCACAGTTGTGTTACGCTTCCAGCTCGCCCGAAAGTACATGTTCATGTTGAAGAAGAGGTACAACTGCGCTTCTTTCACGTCGCTCTGCACATATATCTTGGCCTTTTGTGGGTCGATGCCGCAGGCAAGGTACTCGGCAAGGATTACGCGTGCGCTGCGTTGTATGTCTTCGGGCTTCGGACTGGTGGTAAGCGAGTGCCAATCGGCGATGAAGAAACGAGGCTTTCGTACTCGTCTTGCATCTTCAGCGAAACTCTTTACCGCTCCGAAATAGTTGCCCAGTGAAGATTTCCTGTGGGCCTGATTCCGCTTACTACTTTTTCCATATTGATGTTTGTTTATTTGTTTAATGTTGGGGGTAGTCGGACTGGTCGGACTGCAGTCAGACTGGTCAGACTCGTCCGGACTTGTCCGACCTGTCTGACTTGTCGGATTGGTCCGACCGGTTCAACCAAAACCGCCAGTATTACCCACCTCGTTTGTTAAAAATCCCGCAACCATGTCGATTGCGGGACTTCTGCGTTGTGGGCGTTGACGTGATTCGAACCGCCGACCCTCTGCTTGTAAGGCAGATGCTCTAAACCAGCTGAGCTAAACGCCCGTGCTTTGTTTCTAAAAAGCGATGCAAAGGTATGTATTTTCGCGTATGGCCAAATAAATTTAGGGTAAAAGCGAAGAGAATACGATGTGTTCCAAACCCAGCGTAGCTTGACATATAGAGAAGAAAGCCCCATCGCATGCAAAAATGCGATGGGGCAATTCTCGTTTTCACCCAGTGTAAGTGACTTATTTGTATTGAACTTGTCCTTTACAGGGCGGATGCCCAAGCCCTGTTTTGCGGGGCAGTGCTCTGTAGTTGAGGTGTGCGGAGCTTACCGTAACTTTAACCGTACCATTAGCACCATACGTGGCATCGTTCTTTGGCCTTCCGGGATGGGTTAGCCAGTCAGGTGCTGGTTTGTCCGGAGGTCATCAACATTGTTAAACTCATGGCCTTCCTGTCTAATACGTTGTAGAATGGCATGAAGAGGCGTTCGCCGCCATTGTTAACGTTTAGCAAAATGCCATTGCGGGCAATAAGCGTACCCTCGGGGAGCTTGTCCTTATAGTCGGCAATGAAGTTAATCGTTTCGCTGGTAGCCACCCTAAACCTACGGGCTGGGGTCGTAGATGCTCTTTCTGCACCGCCGAAAATGCTGGCTCGCCGTTGTTGTAATCCCAGAAAGGAGTGCCATAAGCGTTGTCCTCGTTGTAGTAAGCCGAAGGCGTATTTCGTTACGGTGGCGAAAGTCGGGGTAGAGTATCATCCTGCTTGGGTTCTTTCTGTCTGATACAGAAAGGGGGGTAAGGTCGGCAAACTTAAAGTCGAGTTGATCCATCTTTGCGCGATTGCTCAAGAAGGGGTCTTTACGACCATACTGATATAGAGCGGCATATCCGCCGAAGGTTTCGCTGTTGCGGGTGATGATGACATATTCTTTCTTACCCTGACACTTCTTGTTCGAGAACCAACCTGACGCTTACGTCTCCGTTGGTGTTCTTTGCCGTCTTCCAAGAGGTGTAGGTCCAGCCCAATGGCATGCGCATAAAGTCGATGGTTCTGTTTGCGTAGTAGGTTTTTGGGGTAACGATGGTCTTTTTTACCTCGTCTTTCTTGGCGAACCATAGCCGCTACGACCAAAACAACCCTGCCTTTACTGTCTTTAACGGCAACAACGGCATTGCCGCTAGCCACGCGAGAGGGTCGACACGGAATCCAAAGATAGCTGCCATGAGAGAGACGTACCATCTGTGGTTCGGTAATTGCGCTTGTGATCCGACCACAGCACTTTTGCCGATTTGCAGTAGTTATCAGGAATTTTACCTTCTCCTGGTTGTTATAGTTACCCAGGGTGGTCGTTCAGCAGCCTGTATGTGTTTACGCGTTCCTTACCATTTACAATGGCGTTGCCGTAATAAAGCGGTATGCGATAAAAACCAGACTTTGAGATGACGTAAGTGTTGGCGGTGTTTTGAAGACCAGCTTCACTTGTTGGTCAACACCATTAGACATGCTGAGATTGTAACCGAAAGGTGCCGTGCTCTTCGCGCAAGCTGCTGTTGTATTCGTCAAGCTTGTCTTCCACTTCGCTGGGGTGGCTGCCTTAGCCGTAATTGAGAGACGGTCGGCATCTGTTCCACCCTTTCCGCCATTGCTGCTTACCGAAATCCACGAAGGAAGTCCTGGCATAACTGAACTCCAACTGTTCCCTGCTTGATCCGATAGCCGGCAACCTTCCATGCGATGGGTGCTTGCGAACCCGAAACAGAGGGCGAGTAACGATAGCTGGTTACGTTAACGTTGAAGGTGGTGTCGCGGTCGAGGTTGTCAACACGGAAAGGATCTACTACGCTTGTGTTGAAGATGTAGCTCCAGTCGGTGTTTTTCTCGCTAAGCGTATAGGTCTTGGTGGTACCTGCCAACCATTGTCCCGTGAGGTTGGCTGCCAACTTTCGAGCCGTCGTCGATCGTAACGACAAGTTGTACGCCATTTAATGATTGGGGAATGAAGAAGAAGGTGAGGTTGTTCGTTCCATTGCCCATGATGGTTTGGCCAATGCCTTTGATGGCAAGGTTAAGCCCCGACTTCTCGAACGTGCTTGTTGACCCGTCGACGGTCCACGTGCCCAAAGCCTTGCTGTGAGTGAAGGAATAAGAACCTGAACCATGTACACCGTGAACTTAACGCCGTTACAGCCTTCTTAGCGGGCCGAAAGGTTGTTGCCGATACGGAAGTTAACGGCTGTGAGCACATGGCGGAAAGCCAAACCAACCCTGGGCACAGTGTTGTCACCCGCATAACGTATGGTATCTGATACGGCTGCCATCAGGTCGTACTGGTCTTCTACGGCTGCAGGAGTGGTTAGAGTGAACGCCACTTTGCCGTTGTTCCAAGCCATCTGGCCCATGCCATTGGTACCCGCGGTTTGCGATGTCGCATAGAAACGGGCGTAAGGTTTCTTTGACGACCAACGGAACTGTGTGCCTGTGGGCCTACCTTTACTGTCGAAGGTGGCATTGTTAATCCAATCTACTGCACCCAATACGCCGCTGGCATCAGTGGCACGTCTTGCAGAAACGTTGAAATTGGTGGTGATACCGCTGATTGCATGCCGCGAGTGTTGGCTTCGGGCTGAATCGGGGTTGATGCTTCGACGGTACTTTCAACGAGAATGGCGTTCATGCCAAGGTCGTTTTCAAGGTTGATGGTGCGTGAAGCCAAGTCGGCCGAAGTGAATTGCGTGGGGAAACCCAATTCGTTGAGTGCGGTGCGAGGCAGTGCAGTACCCTGTCCGTACTGCGCTTGCAAACGTGCTTGCTGTTCGTCAACAACGTCCAGGCGTACCAAAAGGCCGGTATCGCCGTCGTTGTTGTCTTCACTCAGTGTGTCGTTACATGATGTAGCGACCAGTCCCGACACCGCCAAAGAAAGCAGTGCGGCGATTGAAGTTAATGTTTGTCTTACTCTCATTTTGCTTAATGTTTATTAATGTGGCAATATTGCCACCGTTTTGTTTTTATCCTCGAATATATTAATCTGCTGTATCTGTTATTGGTAAGGGCACAATAATCCAGGGCACAGCTTTCATCACTGGGCCGTTTTATGGAACTAACCAAAGGCTTTACGCTCGGAAAAGCGCGTGTGGGCATGATGTATGCGCACAGCGCGCCATGCTTAGTTGCTGCACTTGCGCGATTTTCCTTAGTTCCTGTGTTACCATCACGTTGTGAATTGATAATTAAACTGAGGGTTTGTTGCACTCGCGGCAATACAAATAGTGGGGTGAACGTTTAAAAACTCTGGCGTTCACGAAGTCACCAATTTGGCAGTTGCGGTGCAAACTAGGGATAGTTCGTTAGCGTTAACGAAAGCGTTTTTGTTTCCTGAATGCCTTCTTTCATACCTCTTCTCTCTGCTCCTATGTCTCAAACTCTCTTGCTTAAGCTGGCCGCACCCGTCCAAACCTTTTCCTTACACTTGCTGGCGTAGCATGATTTCGTTTACAAAATTAAGCATATTTTATCGAACAATGCGTGTTTGAGCAAGGAATTATTTGCATTTTATTCATTTATTTCTGCTTAATTTACATTTATTCTTGTTTTTAAAAACATTGTTGAACGGAAATTCAATGCTGTTGCTGCAGCAAAGATGGATGGTGTGCTTATGTCAAGGGCGTATTTTGCTTATTGCCCACAGCCCGCAACACAAACGAGCGTGCATGGCCAGCGTAAGGGCAGGCCATAATGGGTGCGCATAACGGCGAAACGCTCTTTAAGCGAGGCGCGATGGTTCTTTACCGTCATGCCCCCATCAAGGTAATTGGCCACAACGGCTTGCACGTTTTTCATGGGCAAGCCAGATGCTTTGCCCGCCTTCATCACGCGGATGCACCAATCTACGTCGGCCGAAAAACGATATGCCAGGTTGTAAGGCGTTTGTTTGGCCAGCGAAGTGAGGGCGTAAAAGGCCTGATGGCACACCAACATGCCGCGACTGAACGACCGCCACGACAGGCCTTGGCGCGGAACAGTGCGGCGATGGCGAAGAAAAACGGCCGTCGGCATCCACAATATCGGTGTCGCCATAAAGCACGGCAGGCAGCGTTTCGGCCTCGCCAACGGCGTTGGCAACGGTTTCGAGTGTTTGGGGAGAGGGGAAAACATCGCCTGCATTGATAAAAACCAGATAGGTGCCAGTGGCCATTTCGATGCCTTTGTTCATGGCATCGTACAGCCCGCGCGTCGGTTTCGGCCTTCACTTTTTATGCGGTGTGTAGGGTCTGGTTTGGGGCCTATCGGCCACGTATTGGTCGATAAGCTGGCGCGCATTGTCGGCAGAAAGTCCGTCGACCAGCAAGTGTTCCACGTGCGGATAGGGTTTGTTCGGCCACACTTTTGAGCGCGTTCGGGGCAGCTCGGCGGCGGCGTTATAGGCAGTAACCGAAAAGCTTATCATAACATACATTTTTAAAGGCATGAGTGCCTGATTGTACACTCTTATATTGAAGGGCAACGGCCTGTTGCGAATAGTTGGCCAACACTTTGCGCACCGCTTGCGCGCTAAGTTCGGCATAATCGGCCTCGCACAGCACCCATCTGATGCCTTGTGCCAAGTCGGCCGCATCGCGATAGCGCGCCACATAGCCGTTTTTTTGATGGTCAATCTCTTCGGGAATGCCGCCCACGTTAAAGCCCACGCAGGGCACACCGCAGGCCATAGCCTCCATAATGGTGTTGGGAAGGTTCTCGGAGAGCGATGGAAGAACGAATGTGTGCACGGCATTGTAAAGCGAAACGAGGGTAGCGGTGTCGCTAACATAGTCGATGGGGATGGTGGGGAAGGGCATCGGCCACGGCTTGGTTGGCCTTTCCGCCGAGAACCACCAGCGCAGTGTTGTCTTTCATGTCGGGATATTGCGCCGCCAGCAGATTACAAGCCTCAATGAGATAAGCCAAACCTTTGTTGGCGTTGGTGGCTCGCTGTGCGGCGAATAGTATCAGGCGTTTGTTTGTGGGCAGGTTCATGCGCTGGGCCGACCTCTTTGTTCTTCGAGCAAACATGCGCGTATCAATGGGGTTGGGAATGGCGAACACATGACGCCCGCGCAGCAGCTGACTTTGGCGCGCTTGGTCGGCCAACCATCGGCTGCATGCCACAAAATGGATGTCGCTTTTCTCGTAGATGCGCTTCTTCTTGTTCCAAACCTTGGCCGAAAGGTCGTTGTCGCCACCCCCGCCTGGCAGGTATTTGCATCGCCTACACTGCTGCTTAAAGTTGTTGCAGCCAAGAGTTAGGTGGCAAATGGCCGTTGCTGGCCAGATGTCGTGCATGGTCCACACCACGGGTTTGCCGCTGTTCACTATTTTTCGGATGGTGCTGAGCGAGAGCATTCCTTGGTTAATCCACGACAGGTGGATAACGTCGGCTTGCTTAAACTCGCGTAGCGAGGTGATGTCTGCGCCCGTATTGGCCACGTCTATGGCGAAGAGGTTGTGGCGATTGAAGTGGAGATGCCAAAAGATAGTCCACCTTTCCCAAAGGAAACGCCATCGGCTGCGCACGCCTTTGGGCAATGCAACCACCACGGGGTTGGTGGTTTGCTTGTCGCGCACCAGCATTCGTGCCTGCACGCCACTGTTGTTTAGGGCCGAAACAAGCCGTCCTGCAGCCACGGCAGCTCCGCCTGTGCGTTCGCTTGTGTTAACAATCAGTATTCGCATCCTATATATATAATATGTGTATTTGGTGTTCAAGTGGGCGTATGGCGGTGCGTTGGCTGTGCACTGGCGCATCGCTACGACACTGCAAACTTACAGAAAAATATTCAAACGCCAAAGGTTAAGGTCGCCTTGTGTGGCATGCGGTTGCTACGAAAAAGGCATGCAGTGGCTACGAAAAAGGCTTACAGTTGATACGAAAGTGGCATGCGGTTGTCCCGAAATATGGCATGCGGTTACTGCGAAAAACTATATGCGGTTGCTACGAAAAAGGCATATTCCAGCCCAATGCGGTACGAATGCATTGCCAAGATGGGGAAAAATACAGCAAAAAGGCAGTAAAACAGACAAATTGCGAACATTAATTAGGCTGTGTTCGAACACACAATGTTGATTTACATCAAGAATAACGTGATTTTATAACGAAAGTATGTGCTAAGTATTGCGAGAAAGCGAAAGTCGTTGTAACTTTGCATTGTCAAAAGGTTAATAGATTGTTTGGGTTAGTAATATTAGATTTAGGTTTTTAGTTATTAGATTAAGGTAGATTGTTAGATTGTTTAACGGATGACAATGGAAACCGTGAGGCTTTCACTGTTAAGAAAGCACTTTTAGTTAAACATAGTGATACGCTGCATCTCGTTGAGAGAAGCAGCGTGTTTCTTTTTATATAGGGTTTGCAACAAGCCATATATATGCTGCGCGTCGGGCTTTGCAATAACTTGATTGTCATGGCAAAAAATCGCGAAGAACAGCAGAACTGGAGCTCTTATAATTACTTATCGTCGTAATGCCCCAATGCAGAAATAACGAACACAACCACAGTTTCATCGTTAACCATGTACTCTCAATCGGTTCTTCTTGTCTAACTTCTCGACCAAACACCGCTTACATGCCGCAGTTGGTGTGGGTGTCCTGTTCCTGTATAGGGGTGTTCTTGGAGTTCAGGTATAAGACTTTCAAATTTTTATAGGCCTGCACATCCGACTTCATTATTTTATAAAGCTCCTTTCTAGCCTCTTCCGAAAATTCTATTTGATACATTCCTCCGTCCGTTCTAGAAATTCTGTAAGACTTTCCCCCTCGTGCATTCTGTACGTTCTGCCATTTTTGATGTCGTCAAGACCCTTCTGGATAGATTGCAGCTCTGCCTCCGAAAGGTCGTCTTCATTGCTTGTGGCACGAATAGCAATAAGCCGGGCATCCTTCCAAACAACATAAACCACTTCGTTCTCTGCCAACTCAAAGTATTTATTCTGATTGGCGTTAAATTCTCGCATAGTTATAACTTGCATAATTCCATCGTTTATTTGGAACAAAGATAAGCATTCCTTTCCTATTTTCCAATGTTTGTCCGTTGAATTTGCCGTTTGTATCTCTTTGAAATATACTAAGTAGGGCTTTATAATCGCACTGAAAATCACGGCTTTTTAAAATATTTGTCGTATTTTTGCAGTGCGTTTTGTCTTTTGACAAGCAACGTTGCGTAGGGCGATGCACTGCTCTGCACCACGATACATCAATAAATTTAGTATTTGTAGATTTCTACAACCATTTAAAGCTATAGTCGCCGCACTCGCGTGATAGCGACTGATTTCTACGGCTTGCATACGCGAAGAAGCGCTGAACACCGAGGCAGACATCACCGCCTTTCACCTCGACGGCAACTTACCGATACGCGAACCGGTGATAACTCACGACGAAGTGAAGCTCTATATCAACGGATGGGAAGACCGCAGCAAGCTTGCCCCCACGCTTCGAGCTTGCACCTGGGGCGACAATCTCGCCCTGCCAGCGGAACGGTAAGAGACTTCACCACGCCGCAAACCTGTGTGGTTACTTCGCAAGACGGGCAATGGAAAAAGACATACACCGTGAGATTTATCACCGACTTGCTCACCGAATACCACTTTGAGAACGTAGAATACTACACTTTCGAGGAGTTAACAAGTTTGAAAAGCCGTAGTGAGGTAGACACGGACGGCTCGAAGACAGAATGGAGCAGCGGAAATCCTGGCTATGATGATAGCCAGCCAGGCGGCTAAACCAAAGGATTTTCCTACGGCGCAAGACGACGAAGGCTATATAGGAAAGTGCGCAAAGCTTGTTACAAGGAGTACTGGGGCTTTTGGGAAGATGTTGTATGCGCCCATTGCCGCAGGAAACTTGTTTCTTGGTAACTTTACGGTTGAACTTAGCGACATGGCCAAATCCACTCGCTTTGGCTTGCCCCTACACCAGCAGGGCCGTGGCCGTTGTTGGGTATTATAAATATAAGCCAGGCAACGTGCTTATCGACAAATACTCGAAAGAAATACCCAACCAAAGCGACACATTCTGACATCTATGCCGTGATGTACGAGAGCTACGAAAGACGTTCCGTACCTAGACGGAACCAATATCAAGACGCATCCCAACATTGTAATGATAGCACAAGTGAAAGAACGCAAGGCAACAGACCAGTGGACACGCTTTGTTATGCCCTTTGAGAGCGTTGAGGGGCGCACGCTCGACCCCGAAAAGCTACGCAGCGGCAAGTACAACTTGGCCATTGGGATGTCTTCGAGCCAAGGCGGAGCCTTTCTTCCGTGGTGCCGTTGGCAGCACGTTGTGGGTAGACGAGATGCAATTGTTTCACGAATAAAGCTTAATGATGAAAAGTAAACATATACTATTGGCCCTTGCGCTCGTGGCCTTTGCACCCTGCCACAGCTGTTTTTGCACAAAACGAACGCAACGAAAGCCTAATACAATCTGAAAAAAACGGATGGAATACGAAGTGCGCGCCGGCGTTAACATAGGTGGCGCCAGTCCGATGCCGCTGCCAAAGGAAATAAGAAAGATAAACGATTATAGTCCGAAGTTTAACGGAAGTATTGCGGGAATGATGACCAAATGGTTCGATTGCAACAGAAACTTGGGCATAACCCTTGGCCTGCGATTGGAAGAAAAGGGCATGGAAACAGCGGCCATAGTGAAAAACTATGGCATGGAGATTATAGACGGCGGCCAACGCGTGTCGGGGTATTGGACGGGCGATGTGAACACCGTTTACAAGAGTTCGTTTGTTACGCTGCCCGTGCTGGGTGCTTATAGGCTGGGCGATAGCTGGAAATTGCGTGCAGGCCTGTTTGTTTCGTACAGAATGGACGGCGAGTTTTCGGGTTTTGTGAGTGAAGGATACCTGCGAAGTGGGTCGCCCATAGGCGAAAAAGTTAGTTTCACCAACGGGCAAACGGCCGCCTACAACTCTCTAACGACCTTCGACGCTGGCTTTGGGGCTGGCAAATGGGCGGTTCGTGGCGTGCCTTCAAGCATTTTACGGTGAATGCCGACCTAACTTACGGCTTTAACAACATCTTTAATGCCGATTTCCACACCATCACCTTTGCCATGCACCCCATCTATATGAACGTGGGCTTCGGGTATATATTCTAAATGGCATGTATTTATAGTCAAACAGAATTGCTTTTGGAAAATAGTTGTTAGTTGAATGCAAAGCGTGCGTAGCCTGGCATCCATAAACCTTTACGCTGAGTAAAAGGAGTACAGTTGTTCGCTCACAATGCAGCTATGGCTTTCCAAACCCAATTCTGTTTGACTATAAGATATCGTTTTTCAGCAGCTCTTGGTTGAGGTACTCGATTTCATGACCCATCCAGAACCGTTTTTGTATGTCGTACTCGTTAAAAGCAGACCCACATTATCTTTAAGGCCTGTTGTTAAGGCCGTTCTCAGGGTGTGTCTGGTTTTTATTTGGTAGGTTTCTTGTCCGCTTTTTGAAAGGGTATGGCTAACGATGCAATAGCATTGTGTATGCACAGGCGTGTCTTACGTGTGTTTGCACCCTGGTTTGTGCCAACCCTATCACCCCTGCTGCCCTGTGGAACGAAGCTTTATGTCAGGTGTCAGCACCCTAGTTCGTGCCAACACTATCACCACAAAGTTAAATTCAAATCCCAATCTTCTTAACAACAAGGCAGAGAAGCCCCTATCGGCCCGTTAGAGCCTGTGTAGATTTTGTTTGATTGTTGAGCATCTAGTCTGCCTTATTCTTGAAACGTGGCGGTCTACGCTATAGAATAAGGCAGGGAAGATGCCTACAAGCAACCGAAAGATGAACAGGGAGAGATGAAAACGGCTTTAATTGTTTGATAAACGGTACAGCTACCGGTTGGGGTTAAAGCAGCACGATTCGTTTTGCAGCTGAAAGCCGTGAACCAAAGATGCCGGGAATGGCCCAAATAGCCGCCAAAGGCATTTGTTGGAGTTCCCTAGAAGGGATCCTCCTCATCCTGTTCGCCATCGTCTACAATCTCGGTGTCCACCTTTCCACCTGGGCTAGTGGTCAACAATATGCATTCGTTTACGGCGTAACTCAACTCAATACTGGGCTTCACATATTGCGCCAGGCTTATTTCTGTCTTTTTCATCGCAGGTTGTATTGTGGGCAGAGCTGTCTCCACACTGCCCTTCATTTGTTCTTTTAGGTGGTAAGCTAAGGCGGGGCATGTGTGAGGAGGTGCTTTTGCACCCTATCCATGCCCCGCGCAAAGCTTTATTTCTACTTGGAATAATCGTAAAATCAACGATGGAGCGTATGCTATACCCCTCGGGCAGAAGATTTGAGGCCTTCAAGCTATGCGCCTCGTGGTTGAACCATACCGTCTCGAACGACTTTTCCACCTTTTTGTGGTAGCTGCTCGTCCAGAAAGCGTTGTACTTACGTTCACCACCAGGTGCTTTCCCCGGTTCTTCACACAATTGCCCACTCTCGTTAAGTACATAGTGATAAGGTATCAACATGCAGTCGTTGCCGTTTTCAGGTTGTATGATGATGCCCGCTCGGCTCTCCACAAGCACATGGTACTTTAACGTACCCTTTGCCCCATTGAAATAAGGGCTGGATGGGGGGACCTTAAAGCCGCGTGGCGAGGGGTCAAAGCTCATCTTTTCGGAGCGTCCGAAGTAGGGGCTGCCGCTGTTTCCGTCCCAGTAGGTTCCTTCCCTGTCGGAAAGGCTGTGATAATACCTTGCCTTATAGGTGATGGGACCCAGTGCAAAGGTAGTAGGGTTCTTGATGAGCAAGCCATAGTCGCCGTTCTCCAAGGCTTTGAAGGCAAACAGCCCACGCTTTGAAGCCGTGCTTAGGAATGGGTCCTTACGGCCGTATTGATACAAGGCAGTATAGCCATCCCAAAGTTCATGGTTGCGTTTTACGATGATGTGCAGCGTTTTGCCGCTCCCCGTCTGGCGCAGTTTTCAGCCTAACGCGCTCGGGTTTGTGCAGGCCCTTGATGCGTTTCCACTTGGTGTAGGTCCAGCCTAGGGGTTCTTGCATGTACTTAAAAGATTTTCCCCATTTGTTGGTTAGGTTCATTGTTTTAAGCGAAACGTTCTCGTCTGAGAACCATATTTGCCACGACCATACAATCTCGTTCTTTTGATCCTGCACGGCGATTACGGCGTTTCCCGTCTTCACCTTATTCTTATCAACGGTAAAGAACAGCAGGGTCATCGTTTAGGTTAACTGAGCTGATTGCCCCTTCGATCGCTCCCAGCACCCGTGCTGAAAGACTGCCTTTTTTCCCAATCTGCTTGCGTAAGTAGGGTGTGGTCATCAGTTGGTCGTCATATCCAGGCAGCACGTCATAGGCATGTTTTATCTCTTTGCCTTTCACAAACGAAGTGCCCACGACCAAGGGTATGGAATATGTCCCAGCCTTAGAAACGACATAGGTGTTGGCTGTTGTCATGGTAGCCTTATTGTAAACGCCATCGTCGTTGGCGAGACAATAGCCGCTGGGGGCATGCTGTTCTTTGGCTAATCCCTTGTTTCGTTGTGCTAACAGGTCGTCGATGTTCGTTTCAGACACGTGCACGGCAACGCCCGTACAGACGTCTTGAGTAATGCCTCCCGGTCCTCCAAGCCTGTCAAAGCGTATCCACGAGGGCAACCCCTTTTGCAGGGTGCCCCACCTCCTGCTCCAACCTCCGTTTGGTAGCCCACATGTCCCACTGCACAGGTTGTTGTTTAAAGTCCTTGATAGACGAAATGGTACTTCGGAAGCTTTGCACCGTGAAAGAAAACTGTTGGTCTTGGTCGAACTGGTCTACGAAAGTCTCGCCATTGATGGTACTCATGTTGAAAACACATAGGCCCAGTCGCCTGTCTTGTCGTCTAAGATGTAGGTCTTGGTCATGCCCGGTTTCCATTCTCCTTTGAGTTTTGCTTTTTAGCACCGCCCCATTGTTGAAGGCCACTTCCACTTCCACTCGGTTGTCTAATTTTGTGGTATGAACATGAATGTGAAATTGTCTTTGTCGTTGCCCACCACATAGTCGCCAGCCATGTCTACGGGGATGTCGAGGTTTTCGAGTGCGAAGTCTCGTTCGTCAGCGTGTCCCTTCCACGTACCCGGCGTGTTGTGCGTTCCAAACACGAACGTTCCCCGGCTGTAGACTTCTTGAACCTGACGCTCTTTTATCTTTGCTTTCTTTACCTCGATGTTGCCTACGCGGAAGTTAACGGCCGTAAGTCGCATGGCGGAAGGGTAGGGCTACATTTGGCGCGTGCCGCCACCGTCGTAATACACCACGGGCGAAACACCTGCCAGCAAGTCCACTTGTTTGCGCACATCGGGGTTGACGGTGAAGTTTATCGTTGTTTTATTGTCGGCATGAACCATTTTCCCATTCCATTGGCGGCTGTGGGACATAGTGCACTATCTGGCAAAGAATTGGGCATAGGGTTCCTTTTTGCCCAGAAATGTTTTGCAAGCGGCAGGCCGATTGGCTGCGAATGTGACATTGTCCATCCAGTTGAATGGGATGTTCAGCCCAGCTGATTTGTTGGCTCGCATGGCCGAGAGCGTGAAATTTTGTTCGATGGCTTTTTGTTCTTTTGCCGCGTGTGGCGGCAGCTGTCTTCATGGGATTTACGCCCATTGCGCCTGTTTCAACAAGAAAGCGTATTCATGCCCGCCCCATCTGTCGAAATAAATTGGGTGCGTTTGTAGGTCCACTACACCGATGCCTTTGCGGCAGTTGCGTGCACTGGCAGGCCTGTTCTGCTCGTCGGCCTGTGCCTGGCGCATGGTTTTCGTCGTTTTGCACGTCGTTTTGTGGCTACTCAACCAATAGATTGTCGTCGGCGTTGTTGTAGTCTTCAATGCCGTTCTCGCGGCAACTGTACATGGTACATACCACGGTTCCCACTGCAAGAAGTGCAGTAAATGGGGCGAAAAAGCGTTTTGTTGTCATGTTCTGTTTATCTTCCTCTTCTATAATGCGCCTTATTCTGTTGTGCCAGTTTCTCTATTGCAGCGGCCGACATGTGTTTTGGGGTGTTGGTGTTCTACATGGCAAGTAAAACACTTCTTTTCTCGTTTCTCGATAAGTGCGTTTCCTTGTCATGACGATGTCCGAGCAAGCTCGACATTGTTCATTTGGCTTAACGAAAATGTTCCCCGTTTGTTGGTGGGTTGTCGGCAAGTCGGCATGCAGTCAGGCATCACCGGTTTTCAGGCATTTTATTGTTAATCTTTATCTAATCATGGTGTGTGCAGCTTCGCCATCGCCCTGTTGTCAGTGCTACGTAAATAGTCTGCATACATAAAAGCTTATAGCCATTGCTTTTCGATGGTTGTCTTAACGTCATAATATTCTTATTTCTACCTCTCTTTCATGCAACCCGTTCTCTTAAATATGTCTTACCACGTCATGTCGCGTATTATCTTAGGTTTCTTAAACCCTTCTGAATATGCAGTTGAAAGTGACAAGCCCAAAGCAAACGGCAATATTAATGGTTTTGCATGGCTTAGCTTTACTTTTTGCAAAGTTACGATATTTTTTACTTTCTCCAAATGATTTGCATGTTTTTTCTGTTACAATATTCATAAAAGTAGGGTGGCGATGATTACTTGTCCGTCGTCATCTATCCCATTTTATGCTGAAACCAGCTATAACCAATAAATATGGTGTATGCACAATCAGAGAGATATGGGGTGTAGCGACATTTCGTTCAAGCTGACGCATCTTGTCTTTTTAATGTTTTTATAATATGGTTGGGAGTTGTTGCTTTGTGCTGAATGGCGGGATAAACGGCCACGCACATGAACGAAACACGGGACAGAGATACGGCAAAATAGAAAAGTTGGCCTTGTGGTCTGTGCCAAAACATGGTTACGTCTCAAAAACGGCCTTGTGAGCTCAGTTCGCCCAAATCGTTGCATTAGCATCTGTATGGATTTTGTTTGATTGTTGAACATCCTGACCGTCTTTTCCCCTTAACGTGGCATAGTGATGGCTTCATGAGTAGGAGGGGCAAGACGCCGACGTAAGGCAAACGGATGATGAAATAGGAGCGTTGGAAGCGACTTATGGTGATTTGATAAGTGGGTTAATGGCTGATTGGGGGCTCAATGTCCTTCCTACAAGTTGAAAAACAGACACTCAAGGGCAAAATTGCTTTTTCGTTTGCATGATGCTTTTTCCGTTGACCATGAGCGGCATGCGCCGTATTGCTCAAGCCGGTAGTATTAAGGGTATAGGCTTTCCGTATTGTTGTTTATGTGCGTTTATATGCGTTTAATCTGTTTTTGTCTTATTTTTCAGTAAGGAATTTAATATCGTGAGTGCCCTTTTTGTCCACCAACCGCTAGCCTATCCGCAAAAAATCGATTCTCGCGAGGGTTGGTTTTGATGCAAAAAGGGAGTAGCCTGTGCATGCAACAAAATGAATTTTTATTTAAAGCAAACGCCGTTTGCACCAGTTATATGGGCTGTTTGCTGCTAAACGTAGTGCGTTTTGCTGCTAAATGCAGTGCAGTTTTTGGTGCTAAACGCAGTGCGTTTTGGTGCTAAATGCAATGCGTTTTGGTGCTAAATGCAAGGTAAAATGGTGCAAAATGCAGTACAAAAATGCAGCTAAATGCGAAAACGAAAAAGCATAAACATACGCTGGAATTGTATACACAAAACCTTTACGAACCACATTTTTAATGGCTCGAAGAGGTAAAATAACCATTAAAAAGGGGGTTTTTAGGGGTAAAAAGCGAGTTGTTGGGCATTAAAAATTATGAGTTGGCAACCAAACTAGAAGGGTAAAATAGTGCAAAATGCAGGTTTTGTTCTGTAAAGTAGACATCTTGAAAGGCGTGGAAGGTTGGAAATAGTGTCTATCCCTACTTTTCAACCCATATTTTCTCTAGAATGCAGCGAAAAATTAGAGTGTGTTGTAAACAAAAATAACAATTTAAGTGAGTTGATGAGTTGATGTGTTTGAGTTGATGAGTTTGTGAGTTGATGGGTTGGTGAGCTTGTGATGATTGATGAGTTTGGCGGGTTGATGAGCTGATGATTTTTTGAGTTTTTGAATTGACGAGTTTTTGAGTTGATGAGTTGATGTGTTTGAGTTGATGAGTTTGTGAGTTGATGGGTTGGTGAGCTTGTGATGAGCTGATGAGTCTGTGGTTGATGAGCTGATGATTTTTGAGTTTTTGAATTGACGAGTTTTGAGTTGATGAGTTGATGTGTGAGTTGATGAGTTTGTGTGAGTTGATGGGTTGGTGAGCTTGTGATTTTTGATTGATGAGTTTTTGAGTTGATGAGTTGATGATATTTTTGAGCTGATGGGTTGACGCACCCGTGAGTTGTTGGGTTTCCGTGGTCTTTGTAATCTATTGGTTGGTTTGTTTTTGCACGTTCTACATGATAAGGAGTGTTTGTGTGGTGTCGGTATCGCCACGGCAACAAGCCCTTCTTTATTTTTAGGCGCATTAAACCCAGATAGGGCATTAGGGCGCTTATCGAAAGAATGAGTTGTTTGCATTGTTTCCTGTTTTTCTCTGTTTGCTTGTAGCGCATTTTGCCTGTGCAGGTTCAGAAGCTTGATTTGGCTTGGAAGCCAAGCTCCTACCATTGCCTTAATTGTATGTTGGCTTTTAGCAGCGCAGACCATGCTTAACTCCCAGAAGAGGCATAAATGGACTATGTGACTGGGAGCGAAATCGAAAATGTTTGGCAAAAGAAGTGTAAATTGAAGTGGGATATAAGAAACAACGGTGGAGCCTTAACGAGGAACTAGGACAACACTTTTGGTTTTGTTTGCCAACCTGAACGTGTTTGTTGATACCCAATCGCCCATTAATAGTCGTTTTTGTTTTGTCAAAAGGAACGTGTGATGCGTACAAATGGTTAGTTAGTCGTATGTATTTCAGGCGAAAGGGAGGTGTGTTCGTAACAGATTGCTTGAAAATCTATAATGGTCAGTTGAGTTAGCTTGTTAACAAAACTGCTTTTCTCTAGCTGGAAACATATTTGTTGCGGCTGTTTTTGAAACACGACGGTGAAGAACGATACAAAAATAAACATCAATTGAACCTTAGTAGGTGAAATTTAGAACCAGCCTTAAATGTTTGCTAAATTGTTAGTGTTCCGTTCGCACGTCAGACCTCGACGGGGGTAAATTTCAACGTTTTGTTTCCCAAAAGAGATGTCAACCGAGTTAGAATAGGTCGATTTTCCCTCAGCATGTTTTAGGCACCATATCTGTCAAAATAACGACAAAATAAGTGTTTTTACTCCATATTTTCTGCACGCTAAGAATATGTTTTATATTTTTGCACTGGTATTTTTCGTATTCAGTTTTAATGCAAACTTAACATGAGGACCCAATATGAATAGAAAAGCGACTTAGTGTTTTTGGGCCTTCCTGTTCCTCTTTATCGGAACGGCAATGGCCCAGAGTAAAATCACAGGAACCGTGGTCTCTGCGAAGACAACGAGCCTATCATCGAGCCACCGTCAGTGTTGCTGGCGGTAAAGACCGAACTGTGACAAACATTGATGGTGCGTTCACGCTAGATGTGAGCGAAGGCACCAGTATCACCATCACTTACGTGGGTATGGCGGCACAAACCGTGAAGGCCAAAACGGAATGACGGTGCGTATGAGTCCCAACCAGACACTGAAAGAGGTGGTGGTTACGGGTATGACCACTACGGACAAGCGTCTCTTTACCGGTTCTACCACCAAGATAGACGCTGCCGGTGCCAAGATTAGCGGCATGGCAGACGTGAGTCGGTCGCTGGAAGGGCGCGCCGCTGGTGTTAGCGTGCAAAACGTTAGTGGCACTTTCGGAACGGCCCCTAAGATACGCGTGCGTGGAGCAACCTCCATCTATGGCGACAGCAAGCCGCTGTGGGTGGTAGACGGCGTTATCATGGAAGACGTGGTGGGCGTTAAAGCCGACCATCTTTCTTCTGGAGATGCCGTTACGCTCATCTCGTCGGCCATAGCCGGCCTGAACTCCGACGACATCGAGAGCTTTCAAATCCTCAAAGACGGCTCGGCCACATCTATATATGGTGCGCGGGCAATGGCGGGTGTTATCGTCATAACAACCAAGAAGGGTAAATCCGGGCAGGCCAACATCAGCTACACTGGCGAGTACACCATGCGCCTGATACCATCTTACGCACAGCTCAACCTCATGAACTCGCAAGAGCAGATGGACGTGTACCAAGACATGGAGCAGAAGGGTTGGCTGAAGTATGCCGAAACGGCCAACGCTGCCAGCTCGGGCGTGTACGGCAAGATGTTCCAACTGCTGGGCGAGTACAACCCGCTGACGGGACGCTTCGCCCTAGACAACACGCCAGAGGCCAAAGCCGCATACTTGCGCAATGCCGAATACCGAAACACCAACTGGTTTAACGAACTGTTCTCTAATGCCATCATGCACAACCACTCGGTAAGCGTGTCGGCAGGAACGGACAAGGCGCAGTTCTACGCTTCGTTGAGCGCGATGTACGACCCGGGATGGACGCGCCGCAGCAACGTGGAACGATATACGGCCAACCTAAACGCAACATTCAGGCTCAGCAAGCAATTGCAGCTGAACCTCATCAGCTCGGCAAGTCACCGCAAGCAGCAGGCACCGGGCACCATCGGCGCAGGTACGAGTGTGGTGACGGGTGCCGTTAGCCGCGACTTCGACATCAATCCCTACTCGTATGCCGTAAACACCTCGCGCACGCTCGATGCTAACACCTTCTACACGCGCGACTACTGCGCCGTTCAACATCTTCCACGAACTGGCCAACAACTACATAGACCTCAACGTAGAACGACTTCCGCGCGCAGGCAAAACTCAGCTACAAAGCCCATCACTATGGTGGAAATCAGCGCACTGGCTGCCGTGAAATACGCAGGAACGACGAGAGAACACAACATCACAGAGTACGCAGCATACGGCCGAAGCCTATCGTGGCAATGGGAACATCGGTTATAAGAAACTCAACCAGCTTTCATCACGACCCCGACAACCTGCTGTCGCGCTGCCTTTATTCGTGCTGCCCATACGGTGGTATCTATACGCGCAAACGACAACCGCATGTTCGGCTGGGACTTCCGTGCAGCGGCCAGTTACAACGACGTGTTCAACAACGACCACATCCTGAACACCTATGCAGGTATGGAAACCAACTCGTATGGCCGCCACAACACCGCGTTCAGGGGCTATGGACTGCAATACGGACTTGGTGAGGAGGCAGACTGGATGTACCAGAACTTCAAAAAAATACAAGAGGCCGGCGGAAACTACTACGGAATGGGCAACTCAAACACCCGCAGCGCAGCGCTTTTCGCCAACGCCACTTACTCGTGGAGGGCCGATACACGGTGAACGGCACCGTTAGGTATGAGGGAACCAATGGGTTGGGACTCTCGCAGCAGTCGCGTTGGTTGCCCACTTGGAACGTTTCGGCGGCATGAACGCACACGAGGAGCCGTGGTTCGAAAAGAAACTGGGCAAAGGCTCTGTCTCACCTAACGCTGAAAGCATCATACTCGCTAACGGCCGACCGTCCGCCGGTTACAAATGCCCTGGCCGTTATTGCCGCATACAAGCCGTGGAGATACTTCACGGGATATAGCGAAACGCGATTGCGCCGCATTCAACCGGCGAACCCCGACCTGACCTATGAGAAGAAACATGAATTGAACTTCGGAGCTGATGTTGGCTTCTTGAAGAACCGCATAAACCTCTCGGTAGACTGGTACACACAGAAACAACTACGACCTCGTAGGTCCCATATCCACCGACGGAAGCGACGCTTCCCAACAAGATGGGTGATGTGTGTGACGACCACGGCGTGGAGCTTAGCTGCCACAACAAACCAACATCCAAAACGAAAGACTTTAGTTGGGTCGACTGATTTACTCGTTTGTGCACAACGAAATAACCGACTTGAAGGCGCGCAGCCAAATGGTTTCGTTCGTTAGTGGAATCGGATATGCACGCCAGGGATACCCCGCACGTGCGCTGTTCTCTATCCCATTCATGGGGCTGACCAACGAGGACTGCCCACTTTCCTCGACCAGGACGGTGACGTGAGCGTTTCGGACATCAACCTGCAAGAGTCGAGACCCGAGAAACTGAACTTCCTTAAATACGAAGGCCCCACCGACCCCACCAATACGGGCAGCTTGGGCAACGTGTTTACCTACAAAGGGCTAACCCTCAACGTCTTCATTACCTACTCTTTCGGTAATGTGGTGCGCCTGAACCCCGTGTTCTCGTCTAGGTACACAGACCTCGATGCCATGCCCAAAGAGTTTCGTAACCGCTGGCGCAAGCCCGGTGACGAGGCCTTCACCAACGTGCCCGCCATCGCCACAGCCCGCCAAGACGAGAAAACTGCATGTTGGAGCTGGCATACAGCACCTACAACCTTTCGGATGCGCGCATAGCCAAAGGCGACTTCATCCGCATGAAAGAGCTCTCGCTTGGCTATGAGCCTCCACAAAAACTCGTATCTACCATTGGCTTGCGCAACGCTTCGGTGAAACTGCAGGAACGAACCTGTTCCTGATCTTATGCAGACAAGAAGTTAAACGGCCAAGATCCTGAGTTCTTCAAATACGGAGGCTGGCTGTCCTAATGGCCAAGCAGTTTACCCTTACGCTTAAACTAGGTCTCTAAACTCACCCCAAAGAAAACCAACGATGAACAGAAGACATATATTATGCGCAGCCGCACTGGCCACTGCCGCCATGTTTAGCTCGTGCAACGAATTCCTTAACGTGAACCCCGACAACCGAACGCAGATAGATACGCCCGAAAAGGTGCGCCAGATGCTTGTGTCGGCCTATCCAGAAAACTCGTTCGCCGTGATGGGCGAGTACATGTCGGACAATGTAGACGAGTATAAGAACCACTTCTCGAGCACCATGCTCGACGAAATGTACCGCTGGAAAGACGCCACGCAGGTGAACAACGACACGCCCGACAAGTTCTGGGCCACCTACTACGCCTCGATAGCCAACGCCAACCAAGCGCTCAAGGCCATGGACGAGCTGGGAGGACCCACAACCGAGCTGCTGAAGCAGTGCAAAGGGAGGCTCGGATATGCAGGGCATCGCACACTTCATGCTGGTGAACATCTTTGCATGAACTATGGCATGCCAAACAGCAACACAGACCCTGGTGTGTATTACATGTACGACACCGACTCGCGTATCGGACAAGTGAACCCCCGAGGAACTGTGGCCGAGGTGTATCAGAAAATAGCCAAAGACCTGGAAGAGGATTGCCACTGGTGGGCGACAGCCATCTTAAAGTGCCCAGTTCCACTTCAATAAGCGGGCGGCTCACGCCTTCGCAGCGCGATTCTACCTTACCACGAAGAGTGGGAGAAGGCTGCCGAGTATGCAACATTGTGTTTGGGAAGCGACCCGGCCAACGTGTTGCGCGACTGGAAGTCGTACCAAACAACGCAAAGAGACTCGTGAAGTGTACGGGCCTGGAAATACGTTAACGCGACAACAAGTGCAACCTGGTGCTGCAAAAAGGCACACATACTGATGCTGGTCTTCTTCAACAACATAGACGAAGGGAAGAACATACACGCACGGACCGTTCCTAGACAACCACGAAACGATGATGGCCAACAACATCTGGGGCAAGGGCGGATATTGGGACAACAGCCCGTTTACCTTCAACACGGGACGCCAACGTGACCTTCGACATCACCTCGGCGCGTGCCCTCACCTCTTCCAAGGAGAGAAGGGAGGCGACGGCATTAGGTCGTCTATCATGCCGATGTTCACCACAGACGAAGCCCTGCTCAACAGGGCTGAGGCCTACATCATGTTGAAGAAATTCGACTTGGCTGCAAAAGACCTCACCCTTTGGATGCAAAACATCGTTAACACCAAGCGCGTGCTCACCCCGGCAATGATACAGGCGTTCTACAACTCCACCACATATTGTTACAGCGATGCAGAGAAACTGCGCTCAACGGTAAAGAAACACTTGCATCCCAAGTTTGCCATAGACGCTGAGGGGAGTGTGCAAGAGTGCATGTTGCAGTGCGTGCTGGGCTTCAGGCGCATTGAATTCTTGCAGCTGGGCATGAGATGGTTCGACATCAAGCGGTACAACATCACCATCATGCGCCGAGTAATAGACGAATATGGCGAACCCGGAACAAGTTACCGACAGCCTCGCCGGGCGACGACCCGCGACGTGCGGGTGCAGATTCCGCAAGGCGTAAGGGATGCCGGCGTGCCGCAAAACCCAAGGAACTGACAGCTTACCTAACTTCAACAACCGCGTTCTCGGATGCAACGGGCCACGTGCCTTAGCCAGGCAAGGCCCACACCGCAAGGAACGATGCACAAAGAGAACGCTAAACCACATCACAATGAATAAGAAAACAATAGCATATACCCCTGGCCCTTGCCCTATGTGCGGGGACTTTGGCCGGATGTGGCGACGACAAACTGTCGGCAGAGAGCGTGATAACCACCGACAAGCGCACGCCAACGCCACTTGACAAATGGCTAGACCGATACTACGTGTCTACCTACAACATCAACTTCAGGGCACCGATACGAGGACATTGAAGCCGACATGAACTACTACACCGTGCCCGCACGCTACGAGATGGCCGTGAAAATGGCAAACCTCGTGAGGTACTCTTGTCTCGAAGCGTTCGACGAAGTGGCCGGCCCCGACTTCATGAAGGCTAACTTCCCCAAACTCATTTACCTTACGGGAAACTGGGAATACCGAAATAACGGGTCCTTTATTCTGGGTACTGCCGAGGGTGGAAAGAAGATTTTGTTGACCGGCACCAACTACATCAACAGGTTCATACAAACCGCAGAAGACATCAACACCTATTATCTAAAGACGGTGTACCACGAGTTCACGCACATCCTGAACCAAACGAAGCCCTATTCCGACGACTTCAAGCAGATAACGGGTACGGGATACGTTTCGGACAAATGGGTTAGCGCGCCGTACAGCAACCCCGACTATTGCTACGAGCACGGCTTCACAACGGCCTATGCGCAACATTCAGACGTGGAAGACTTCGCCGAAATGTTCTCAACCTACGTTACCACTCGCCTAGAGAAGTGGGAGGATGGATGAAAAAGGCCGAAAAACACCGACCAGCGCAAAAACCATTGAAGCCAAATTGGAGAACGTGAGAACCTACATGCGCGATGCTTGGAACATCGACTTAGACATGCTGCGTAAGGTGTACATGCGCAGGGAAGCCGACATCGTGAAGGGTAAAGTAGACCTAAGCGACATCTCTTTATAACAACCTAACGCTCACAAACGATGAAAAGAAAGTTTTATCAACATATAATGGCCGTAATACTGGCCATGATTGCCGTGGGATTGCAATCGTGTTTAAAGGACCAAACCGACATCTTCGACCGGTCGTCGTCGCAACGCCTGCAAGCATACCTCGACCAAACGAAGGCTATACTCGTAAGTGCGCCCAACGGATGGCAGATAGACATGTACCCAGTGGAGAACCAATCTATCGGCGGACACGCGTTCACCGTAAAGTTCGACAATGAGAAATGCGAGGTGAGAAGCGTTATTGAGCCAAGCCGCGCAGACGTGTCGTACTATAACATGACCTCGGAAGTGGGGCCGCCATATCGTTCGACACCTATAACGCGCTGCTGCACTACTTCTCCGACCCATCATCGCAACGCCCTATGGCCTTCAGGGGCGACTTCGAGTTCGTCATCGACAGCCTGTCAGACAACCTCATCAAGGTACATGGCTCGCGTACAAAGAATGTTATGTATTTCAGAAGGCTGGAAGAACCCGCCAAAGACTACATCGAACGCGTAGCCGCCTTCAAAACCGCATTCACCCAAAAGGAGCTGTGGAGCTTCAAGGCAAGCGAAAACGGTACCGACTATGAGGCCGAAATAAACCCCTTGGCACAGCAGATAACCATCACCAGCGGTGGAAACAAGACCACTACGGCCATTGCATTTACCGACAGGGGCGTAAGAACATACAAGCCAATAACCTTGGGTAACGCAACGTTCAACGAACTGGTGTTCGACGCTCAGAACCAAAACTACCAAGCAAAGCTGAACAATAGCGATGCTGCCTCGTACAAGGCCGTGCAACCAGCATGGATGCCCGCCTTCCATTCGTATGAGGGTAACTTCACGCTATATGCCAAACACCTGCAAAACGGCGTAGAGTATGATGCCGAGATAGACGTGGAGATGACACCCATGAGCGACTATTCCGGGTACGAAATGGGCGGCCTTATACGCGATTATAAGGTGAAAGCCGTGTTCGACCGTGAGAAGCGCGTGCTGGGTTTCTTGCCGCAGTTCATCATGCGGCTCGAAAACAACCCTCACGTTGGCCATGTTCAGCTACAACAAAAACCACCCGCCACTTTGGCACCGACAAGCAACAGATTAACCTCGTGTGGGACGAAGCATCACAGAAGTTCCTCTTCAAGGATGCCAAGATGTGGAACGAACCCGTTACGGGCTGGCTCATGGTGGTGTTCACGCCTCAAAGGGAGGTGTACAACGCCAAAGTTGTGCCGGCAGCCAGCCAATACCTCTTCGGGCGTGCTTACGACAAGCTCGACGAACTGATTTCAATGGAGAAGCAAAACTAAAAATTAGCAAGACACAATCATGATGAGAAGATTCTTCCATACGCTGCTCCCTACTGCAGCCTTACTTGCAGTAGTGGCATGCACAAAAGACGATAACGTGGGCAAAACCTTCGACAACAATGCTATTTCCGTAGAAAGTGCCAACCTCTCGTTTAAAGACGAACCAGCAACGGGTCAGGCTGTGCTTAAAAACAAGTGCACCCATATCAGCTGTACACTCTTCTAACGATTGGTGCGAGGCCTCGTTCAGCGGAAACACCGTTACGGTGAAGGTGGCGCAAAACTACGAATTGGTTTCAAGGGTGGCGCAAGTCATGGTTAGGGCGGGCGCAGACAGCCTAAACCTAGCCGTAAAACAGCAGGGCTTGGCTACCTTTACGCTTGATGGGGGAGACCTGCGTGAACTCGGAGCTACCGAGCACCACGTTCACACTCAGCTACAAGCACGTAGAAGGACTGGACGTAACCGTGATACCAAGTGCAAACTGGATAGAGGCTACTGCCAACAAGGGCACCATCACCGTCAAGGTGGCAGCCAACGATGGCAACGCCAAGCGCGACGGCTACATACGTGTGCGTTCGGGTGTTGGTAAGCCTTCGCGCGAGGCCCGCTTAAACCTAAGCCAAGAATGGAATGTGGAGGCGCAACTGAAGGGCAGCTGGACACTGTCTTACTTCACTGCACTAGACACTGCCAAGCTTACGCGCCAACAAGTAGACTGTACCTTCGCCAACGACTCGGTGTACATCGACTATGGCGCCGACGGCAAAGTGGCTTTCCGATTTGGCAAGAAGCTGCAAAAGCCCTACTCGCTGCTCATCTATGGCTCGCAACGATGTGGCGGGAAACTTAAGGGTGCAACACCCTTCTTCTTCCTCTCGGCAGACGCCACCGGCCACTGGACGGGCAGATATGAAGATGCCGTGGTGGGTGGAGAATTGTTGCGCAACGCGCAAGGAAAGCTCACGGCGAAAATATCGGGCTTGCTGTTCAACGACTCAAGGCTGGTTTTCACAAGCATGAACATCTTTACGTTCGATAACGCCCCGACAAGGGGCATCCCCAGTACACAAACGGGAAGACACAAATACGCCGATTATTTCTTCCCCATATTCATTAAGAAATAGGGCGACCGGTACAAGACAATCCTGCCCATGCCGTTCAGCGAAACGTGTTTCAACGAACTGGCATGGGCTTTAGTGCAAATTTCAATCCTCGTTGCGCGATGCAGCAGCCCAAATTGGCCTTCATGCCCCATCATTATGCCACCAAAACGAGAGTTTTCTGCGCAAAAAGTTGTACTTTTGCAGGCGTAGGGCATCAGTGCGTCAGCCAGAGCCGCCGGCGTTCGCCCCTCATCAGCACAACTATATAGAGAAAAACGTATCGATAATGGCAAACTTGAGATTTGAAGCTGTGGCGAAGCCTACAAAAAGAAACCGCTGGAAGTGATTACACCCACCGAAAGACCATCCGAGTTTTTCGCGAAGTACGTCTTCAACCGAACGAAGATGTACAAATACCCTACCCCGACGTTTACGAAAAGCTCACCGACGTTATCGACAACGGCACGCGCCTAGAACCGTTCTATCGCCGATGCCGTGGCCAAAGGCATGAAACAATGGGCCAGCGAAACGGGGTGACACCACACACTGGTTTCAGCCCCTAACAGAGGGCACGGCAGAAAAGCACGATGCCTTTGTAGAGCCCGACGGAAAGGGCGGAATGATTGAAGAGTTTTCGGGAAAGCTGCTCGTTCAGCAAGAACCCGACGCGTCTTCGTTCCCCAACGGCGGCATCCGCAACACCTTCGAGGCTCGCGGATATTCGGCTTGGGACCCCACTTCGCCCGTGTTCATCATCGACGACACGCTTTGCATCCCACCATATTCATTTCTTACACGGGCGAATCGCTCGACTATAAGGCACCGCTGCTGCGTTCGTTGCAGGGCCGTTAACGCACCGCCGCCGCCGTGGCCCAATATTTCGACCCCAAAGTGAAGAAGGTTAGCTGCAACCTAGGCTGGGAACAAGAGTACTTCTTGGTAGACGAGAGCCTCTATTTTGCCCGTCCCGACCTGATGCTCACAGGCCGAACGCTCATGGGACACGACTCGGCCAAGAACCAACAGATGGACGACCACTACTTCGGAACAATGCGGAGCGTGTGCAGGCCTTTATGAAAGACTTTAGGAAATACAGGCCCTTGAACTGGGCATACCTTGCAAAACGCGCCACAACGAAGTGGCAGCAATCAGTTTGAGCTTAGCTCCATATTCGAAGAGGCCAACCTGGCCGTAGACCACAAACTATGCTATTGATGTCGCTGATGAAGAAAGTGGCACGCAAACACAGCTTCAGCGTGTTGCTACACGAAAAAGCCTTTCGCCGGCGTTAACGGCAGCGGAAAGCACAACAACTGGAGCTTGTCTACCGATACGGGCGTGCTGTTGCATGCCCCCGGCAAGGGTTACGACGACAACCTGCGCTTTGTTGTCTTCATTGTAGAAACGCTTATGGGCGTGTATCGCCACAACGGACTGCTGAAAGCATCGATAATGAGCGCAACCAACGCCCACCGACTGGGTGGACACGAGGCTCCGCCAGCCATTATTTCTTCGTTCTTAGGCACGCAACTCAGCGCGCTGTTGGCACAAATAGAGCGTGCCGGCGATGACGAACGCTTTGACGTGGCCGGCAAAAAGGGAGTGGAACTAGATATCGACCAGATACCCCAACTGCTTATCGACAACACCGACCGCAACCGCACTTCGCCCTTTGCCTTTACGGGAAACCGCTTTGAGTTTCGCGCCCTTGGCTCGGAGGCCAACTGCTCGTCGGCACTCATCGTGCTAAACTCTGCCGTTGCCGAGGCACTCAACAGCTTTAAACAACGCGTAGACACACTGTGCAGCAGGGCGTTGACCTTAAACGCGCCATCGTGAGCGTGTTGCGCGACGACATTCGCACCTGCCGCCCCATCGTGTTCGACGGCAATGGCTATTCGGAAGAATGGGTACAAGAGGCCAAACGCCGCGGGTTGGACACGGAAACAAGCTGTCCGCTGGTGTTCGACAGGTATCTCGACGAGGATAGCGTGCAGATGTTTGAGAGCCTGAACGTGATGCACCGCAACGAGTTGCACGCCCGCAACGAAGTGAAATGGGAAACCTAGACGAAGAAAATACAGATTGAGGCGCGCGTGCTGGGCGACCTCTGTATGAACCATCATCACCCGTGGCTACGCATTATCAAAGCCGATTGGCTAAGAACGTGCAGAGTATGTTCGGCATCTTCGCCAGCGAAAAAGGCGCGCATACTACTTCGCGCAACGTGAAAAATCATCGAAGAGATTGCGCAACGCACGCAAACCATCGAAACGAAGGTGGAAGAACTGGTTGCGGCACGTAAGGTGGCTAACAATATTCAATGCGAAAGAGAGAAGGCCATTGCCTACCACGACAACATCGCACCAAGAATGGAGGCCATTCGCTACGAAGTGGATAAGCTGGAACTGCTGGTGGCCGACGAACTGTGGACACTGCCCAAGTATCGAGAACTGCTCTTTATAAGGTGGGTTGACGAGTTAACAAGTGGACAAGTTGACAAGTTGACGAGTTGATGAGTTGATGAGTTAACAAGTGGACAAGTTAACAAGTTAACCAGGCAATCGAGCATTTAGTTTAGTAAGCTAGTGGAGCGAGGTTCCCTCGTTCTGCTTGGCTTACTACTTTTTCATTTTATTCTAACTTGCCTTGTTTTCCTAGTTTATCTAGCTTCCCATTATACTAGCTAGCTCTGCTTGTTCTCATCAACGAACACATCTTTTCTGCTTGCCCCAAGCTTGCCTACTCGTCACCGTTGCTAACTCATCAGCCCACAAACTCATCAACTCAAAAACTCATCAACCTATAAACCTCACATCATCCCACAAACTCATCAACCCTACGACTCATCAACTCATCGAAACTCATCAACTCATCAACTCATCAACCAAAGACCCAAAAACTCAAAAACTCATCAACTCACAAACTTAAGCCCTTGCTTTTATTTTACAAAAGTGCTTTGAACTTTTCTCCTTTCTAGTGAAAAAACGGGTTATAAAGTAGGGTAAATCACTACCATTTTTAGTCCTTCACGCCTTTCGTCTTGTCTATTTTAGGCAAAAAGCCTACAGTTTAGCACCATTTTGCCTTTCTAGTTTGCGCGTTTGGTTCGTTGTTTTTGGGTGCCCAAAAACCTGCATTTAGCCCTAAATGCCACTTTTTAATGGGTGTTTTGCTCTTTTGAGCCACGTTTTTAATGGGGAAAAGAGGTTATGATTATACCATTTCGGTGGATATTTATGCTTTCCGACTTGCATTTAGCGCCATTTTGTACGGCATTTTGCACCATTTCACCTTGCATTTAGCACCAAAATGCAGTGCATTTAGCACCAAAACGTATGTATTTAGCACCAAAACGCAATGCGTTTTGCACCATATTGCAATGATTTTAGCAACAAACAGCCCCAAAAGGGGTGCTAATGGCGACTTTCTTAAATAAATATTCATTGTACGACATTCATACTACCGCCCTTTTGCATCAAAACAAACCTTCGCGAGAATCGATTCTTTGCGGCAAGGTGAACGATTGGTGAACAGAAAGGGCACTCATAATGTTAAATTTGTTACCGAAAAGGTTACAAAAGTTGACGGGTTGACAAGTGGACAAGTGAACGAGTTAATCGGTCGTCTTATCGTGTTTTGGCATAAATACGTACATTTTGACATAAGGACATAAGAAACATAAAGAGGTAGTCTTGACTTTTTCCTCATTGCTGTGCCACAGGAAAGATGTTTTCAACTTGTAGAGCGTGCGCTGAAAGGCATCCAACAGGTTACTTTTCGAGGCATACCCACGTTTTGCCAAACACAAATAAGGCTGAACTTTGGCTTTTATTGCATCCTTGCCCAGTACTTCGCATACGGAAGGAGCGTTTATCTTGGTTTTACATCACAAAGACAACAAACGCCGCTCAAATGATGGGAATATTAAAAGTAAAGGTCGTTTAAACCTTAAAATCTATTAACAATACAAAAACAACCCTTAAAAACGGCCTAAAACAAACCAACCTATTGATATTTAGCTTATATTTGTAAAACCTTTCAAAGAAGTATCAATCAACTAAATATCCTATTACATGACCCATATAACCCAAACAGCAACACCCCCAACGGCAACAAATAGCCAACGGCACGTAGGTTATTAACGCCAGCCCCATGTTATACAAGTAGTTGCAGGCAATGGTAGCTAGATTAAAAAGAACAAAAAACAGCAAGCCAAAACGCCTTAACGGCAACGAACGAACCACCATATACAAAGCGATAAGCCTAGTACTAGGCCGCTTTCACCCCCATCAGACCATTTAACAAGCGCGGCTCTAAATACCCTTGGTATGCAGCAGATGCCCAAACACTTCCTAAGCTGTCACCATCGTCTGCCTAACTCGCAAACAAAATTACAAAGCCCGCCGAATGTATCGTTTACTTCGCACGGCCTACTAGCCCAAACCCAACTAGCGAACAAACAGAAATTTACGAGTAAAAGACACAACAACAGCGGCAATGCCACGCGCATCAAAAGAACTAAAAACGTTGAATCTTAATAGATGTAAATGAGATGAACGAGAAATCTACCCAATCGGACAACCTTCACAAAGGACTCCAAAGAAAAAGACTTGCGCTTAGTTCCGTGCCTATGCGGACTACGCTCATGCTGTCTCTTGCGCTTTCGCTTGGGACCATCCCGTCTGCGGCACTTGCCAACGGCTCGCCCGCCAACGGCGTTATGCCTAACTCCGCAAACCTGCAACAGCAAAGCAAAGGTGGCCAAGGGCGTGGTGACAGACAGCAACGGCGAACCGCTTATCGGCGTAAGCGTTACCGAAAAAGGGAACAAACAACGCCTATGTAACAAACGTTAACGGCGAGTTCGAACTGCGCCTATCGTCTGCCAACGCACAAATCGTCGTGTCGTATGTGGGTTTCCTCCCACAAACGCTGAGGGCCTCGGCCAACATGCGCATCGTGTTGAAAGAAGACAGCAAGGCACTTAACGAAGTGGTGGTTGTGGGATATGGCGCACAAAAGAAAGCCAACCTCACGGGTTCGGTAACCAGTGTAGACGTTAACAAGAGCCTTTCGAGCCGACCCATTGCCGACATCGGCCGCGGCCTGCAAGGCGTTGTGCCCGGCATGAACATCCGCGTACCCACTGGCGAGGTGGGTTCGGACCCCACTTATCAAGATACGCGGACAGATTGGCTCCATCGAAGGCAGCAATGCGCCGCTCATCTTGCTCGACAATGTGGAGATACCCAGCATACAAGTGGTAAACCCCAACGATGTGGAAAGCATATCGGTGCTTAAAGATGCGGCCTCGGCCTCAATCTATGGAGCAAAGGCTGCCTTTGGTGTTGTGCTCATCACCACGAAGAACGGCGCCAAGAGCAACCGCTTAGAGGTGAACTACTCTAACAACTTCTCGTTCCAAAGAGCACCGCAAGGAGATTGGAGATGGGTGGTATCGACGGCTTGCACATACGCTCGATGCACAAATAAACCGCGGTGCGCCCCTGCCTGCCGGCGGTATGTGGCGCGTAAGTCCTGAAAGCATCAAGCGCATGCGCGAGTGGCAAGAGAAATACGGAGGCAGCGTTAAATGGAACGACCCCGTGCTTTACGGGCGCGACTGGGAAGTGATTGGCGGAGAAAAATACGGTTACCGCCTTTACGATGGCGTAAAAGCGATGGTGCGCGACTGGGCGCCAACGATGACGCACAACCTGTCGGTGAACGGCAAGTCGGGCAACACCTCTTATAACATTGGGCTGGGTTACTTCACCCAGGATGGCATGTCGCGCACGGCAAAGAAAGACGACTTCCGCCGCTACAACGCAACGCTGTCGCTGCAATCGGAGATTAACCAGTGGGTTACGGTGCGCATGAGCTCGCTTTATTCCGACCGAAACAAGCGTTATCCCGGCGTTGGAACCACATCTGCCGACCCCTGGCTCTACCTTTACCGTTGGAGCCCGCAGTTCCCCATCGGCGTAACCAGCAATGGCAGTCCGCTACACGAACCCTCTTACGAACTGGGTGCGGCCAACACCGACAACATACAGAACAAGTATTTCAACATCAACCTCGGCGTAACCGTAAACATCACCAAATTGGGACTTTAAGCTGGACTACACTTACGACCACAACGCACAGGAAACGAACGAGTCGGCCATTCAATACCGCGCAGGGCAAGTGTGGTACAACCCCGTTCAGTGGCTTGAAAACGGTTATCCCGTGTACGTAGACGAAAACGGAAACCGCACAGACACAGGCGGAAAACCTGCATATCGTTTTTCCCGTTGCAGACTATTACTCGAATGTGGCATCGAGCTATGTGCAACAGTCCAGCAGGGCAACAGACAACAACACCATCAACGCCTACACCACGTATAACCTAAGGCTGGGTGCAGAGAAAGAGCATGCCTTTAAATTCATGGCCGGTATGAACCAAGTAACCAGCAAATGGACTTCACACGAAAACCCTGCGCAACGGGCTTATCGACCAAACCAACCCGCAGTTCCACTTGGCAGGAGGCACCTATGACGGCGACGGAAACCGCAATTGGGAGGCACAACTGGGTTTCTTCGGCCGCCTGAACTATGCCTACGCCGACCGTTATCTGCTAGAAGCCAACGTAAGGCGCGACGGTTCGTCGAAGTTCCCCAAGCATCTGCGCTGGCAAACCTTCCCCTCGTTCTCGGCAGGATGGGTGTTTACCAACGAACCTTTGGCCCAACCCATCATCAAAGTGCTTAGCTTTGGTAAGTTCAGGGCATCGTGGCATCGGCGACCAATCCGTGGCCAACACACTCTATCGTGCCGTGATGGAAAGTGGTTCAAGCACGTGGCTCGACGGCAACAATAAGCGCGTGCCGCTGTTCGGAACGCCCGCCTTAATAGACAGGAACATCACCTGGCAACGCATCGAAACGCTTGACCTTGGTGTAGACCTGCGTTTCCTCGACAATAAGATTGGCGTAACGTTCGATTGGTTTAAGCGCGACACCAAAAACGCTGAGTTGTACCCGGCGACGACCTGCCCGTAACCCTCGGAACATCGTCGCCAAAGGGGAACTTCGGACATTTGCAAACCAAAGGTTGGGAAGTTTCTGTAGACTTCAATCACCGTTTCGCCAACGGACTGGGCGTTAATGCCAACTTCACACTGGCGGATGCCATCACGACGGTTGTTCAAGGCGCCGACTATCAAAAGCCGTGGGAACTGCGAAGTGTTTACGACCAATACTCCACAGGCCGTCGCTATGGCGACATCTATGGCCTTGTAACCGACAGGCTCTTCCAAAAGGACGACTTTGAATACGATGCCGACGGCAAGAACATCGTCCGCACAAACGTTATATATAAAGGTACGTTGCGCTCTACCAACAAGCAGACGGCTCGCCACCCCGTTTACCAAGTGCAATACGAAGACGGCGACAAGCTGGTTTTTGCACCGGGCGACGTGAAATTCAAAGACCTTGACGGCGACGGATACATCTCTGGAGGTGCAGGAACCAGCGGCGACCACGGCGATTTGGCCGTGATAGGCAACTCTACGCCGCGTTACGAGTATAGTTTCCGCATCGGCGTAGACCATAAGGGCTTTGATTTTTCCATCTTCTGCCAGGGAATTGGCAAGCGTAAGATATGGGGAGAAGGTCAGTTGGCCATCCCCGGATTTAATGCCAAGGAAGGAGCAATCCCCAAGACCTTCGCTACCGACTACTGGCGAGAGGACAGAACAGACGCCTTCTATCCGCGGGCATGGAACCTAGGCAACAATAGCACGGGGTTCAGCATGCAGCGTCAGAGCAAGTACTTGCTCAACATGGCCTACCTCCGCGTGAAGAACATCAACTTTGGATATTCGTTCCAACAGAATTGGATAAGCAAAGTGGGCCTAACCAGGGCGAGACTCTATCTGTCGTTGGAGAACTTCTTCACCTTCGACAACCTGCGCGGACTGCCCATCGACCCCGAAGCCATCTCCCGGTTACTCGATGTTCACCTCTAAACAAAACTATAACAACGGACGAACAGGTGCAGGGAACACCCGTGTTCAAGTCGCTTTCGTTTGGCGCACAGCTCACATTCTAAAAAGCAATCCCTATGAAACTAAAAATATTTTCATTTATCGCCGTTTGCACTTTGGTTTGCTCAGCGTGCAACGACGTCTTAGACCGACCCTCGCTTACCTCGGCCGAAGACCCCGAGTATTGGGTTAGCGAGAACAACGTGAGGCTCTATGCCAACGCCTTTTATCCCAATTTCTTCCCTGGATATGGGGTGGGTATGGGGTTACGGCATACACCCCGAACAACAACTACAACTTTAACGACGACGTGGTGCTGAAAGGAACACAGCCGCAGTTTTCGAAAGCGGTACCCAGTTCGAAGGGAAGCACTACACTGTCGCTCGGTTGGGAGAAGTCAATTTACTGGGCCAACATGGAACTTTTGCATGGGTGAGGAAAGCCAATGTGATGAAAGACCGCATCACGCAATTGATGGCCGACAAGCTCACCGACGAGCAATATCGCCACTGGTTGGGCATCGCACGTTTCTTCCACGCATTGGAATATGCCCGCTTGGTGAACGTGTTCGGCGACGTGCCATACTATAACCACGAGATACATCGCGACGAACTGAACGAAATTTACAAAGACCGCACCCCACGCAACGAGGTGATGGACTCGGTGTTCTCCGATTTCAAGTACGCCATGCAGAACGTTCGCCTAAACGATGGCGCACAAAACGTAAACCGTTACGTGGTGGCCGCCTTCGTGTCTAGGTGGGCCTTGTTCGAGGGGAGCTGGCAAAAATACAACCATCAAGACAACGAACGCGCCAAAGCTTGTTTCAAACTGGCCACAGAGGCGGCACAGATGATTATAGACAGCGGCAAATATGGCATCGCTACCGACTTCCGTTCGCTCTTCGGCTCCACGAACCTGAGCGACTCGAAAGACTGCATCCTCTATCGCAAATACGATGCAGAACAAGGCGTTACGCACTGCGTGGCATCCTATTGCCTGCCCAGCAACCCCACCGACCTTGGCCCCAACCTCGACCTGATCAAGGCCTTTATCTGCAACGACGGTAAGGATTGGAACTCCACCACAATGGCGGCTGCTAAGGACTTCACGCTCGACAGCCTCATCAAGACCCGCGACCCGCGTTTCGGAAGCCACCTTCTATTACAAGCCAACGGAGAATGCCAAAAGCTGCGGACTATATGTTACGAAGTTCATTCCACGTTCGGCCTTGTCTTACCTCAACATCGAAGGAGGTACGCCTGCACCCGAATTCCAGGGCGACAAGAACGTTACGGGCTATCCCGTTATGCGTTACGCCGAAGTGCTGCTTAACTGGATTGAGGCAAAAGCCGAGCTAGCCACGCTGGGCGAGGCGGCTGTTACCTGAGCCGACATCGACATCTCCGTCAACGCCATTCGCAAAAAGGCCGCTCGATGCAGAAGCGATGCAACGCCACGTAAAACAAACGGCATCCATGAAGCTCGACCAACTGAACAACGACCCCAAGCGAGATGCCGACGTTCCACAACTGCTGTGGGAGATTAGACGCGAAAGACGTATGGAACTTGCTTTCGAATTCTCGCGCATTATCGACTTGCGCCGATGGAAAAAGCTGAACTACATGGACACCGATGCTAACCCCGACTTGCTTCTTGGCGCATGGGTGAACTTCCCAACAGAACTGCCCGGCGTGCTAAACGAAAAAGACTGTGGGTGCCTATCGTGTACAAAATGCGGCAGGCAAGCTTGTTACTTACAATGGCAAGAACGCCAATCAGATGAAGGGTTTCTTCTATCCCAAGGAGACAATTGGCAGACTTCCTTTCCTTAACCTGCCCAACGTGAACCCTTATCTCTCGCCCATCGGCTACAACGACATCAAGAAATACGCCGAACGAGGCTATCACCTCTCGCAAACAAAGGGATGGGCCCGAAGGATATTAATTTAGTTGATGAGGGGAGAGGAAATGAGGTTGACGAGTTGACAAGTTGACGAGATAACGAGAAAACAAGGTTGCAAGGCTACTAAGTAGAAAAGGTTGCAAGTAAAAAAGGATTATAGTTACGCTGCTCACAAGCATTTAACTTAACTCCTTTAATACTTACTCCTTTACTACTCACCAAAAAGCATTTGGCTTAACTCCTTAACTCCATAACTCCTTAACTACACACCAAAAGCATTTGGCTTAACTCCTTAACTCCATAACTCCTTAACTCCTATAAAAAGCCCCTCAACAAACAACAAACTTTAAACAAAAGAAGGCATGTACAAGATAAAGAATATTGGTCTGGCGGCCATTGCCATGATGATGGCGACGGCATTTGTTTCGTGTGGCGACAACTATCCCGACAGCATGGACGCGCCCTACGACACCGACTTGCTCGGCATTAAAATAATGAATGCGGGTGCAAAAGGCGACCAAGTGGTGGAAGGAAGAATAGACGAGGAGAAGAAAGAAGTGAACTTCCCCAAGCTAGACACACTAACCAACTTCGCCGCACTGCGATTGAAAGCAAAGCTCTCTGACGGCGCACAACTCGACAAAACCGAGATAGACTGCAAGATGACACCCGACGACGAGCAAAAGAAACTCACCATACGCGTGCTTAACCACAACAGATACAAAGACTATTTCATGTTTGTGCGCAAACTCATCCCGCCCATAGGTGCCGACTTTAAGGATGCTAAGGTGTATAGTTTCGCAGGCGACAATCGTTACGAAGACTTTAAAACATTAAGTACACGCTGTGCCGACTTCGATGGACAACATGTATTGGTGGTTACACGCACGGACAACAAGCCACACTTGCTGAAAGTAGACGACCTCAGAGCGGGTAACATCAACCGCATACCGCTTGACCTCACCGACGTATCGGGCGGAACGTTCCCCTACAACATGGGCGCATTGGCCAACGGGCACATCTATATGGCCACACTTGCTGGCGGAAAGCCCTCGCCCTTGAAGATTTATTATTGGGAAACGCCCACATCGAAACCCGAAGTGATATTCAGTTCCACTGTGCAAGACATACCCGAATCGGGCAAACGCTATGGCGATAACATGTCGCTCAACATCGACAAGAACGGCGATGGGCACATCTTCTTTGGCGAAAACACGGCGCAGAACATTCTTCGCCTCACTGTTTTCAAACCACAAGACGGTGTCAGAGCTACCATTTTGTCTGCCGACCCGAAGATGAAGGTGGCAATGAACATCTATCGTTACGAGAATACGAGCGACTATCTGTATAGCGGCTTTGGCCATGCCCATCACCCTTACGGGCAACGCTGCCGAAAAGAAATTTAGTCTTTCCGCCGATCACCAGCCCGCAGAGGCCGTTGCCGCCCGCGCATTCATGTTCAACAACAAACGCTACCTCATCACCTGTTCCGCCCGGTTTCGGCAGCGCAAGCAAGCCACGCCCACGCTCTATGTCTTCGACATCAGCAAAGGCAACAACTTGGCCGAGGCTCTCGAACGCTTTGATGCAGCTAGCGAACACGAGCCCGTTTACACCTTCATCTTAGGTGGAGCCGAACGGTGCCCCCTCGCCTTGCACCAACTTCTATATCGAACGCGACGCACAAGGTAAAGATGCCAAACTTTATCTCTTCGCATCGCGAGGCGAATCGGGTTTCGTCATCGTTGAAGTGCCTATGGCGCAAGATAAGGATGATTAATCTGACGTTGGTGAGTTTGTGGACTTACGAGTTATAAGTTGATGGGAAAATGAAACAAAAAGTTGAAGTGACAAAGGTTTAGGCAAATGACTTGTTGCGGGATGGACGACAAAGCTCGTCAACCCCGTCAACCCCTCAACTTATAAACTCATTAGCTCCCAGGCTCATCAACTCCCCAATTCACCAACTCATCAACTTCCCAACTCAAAAAGTCTTAGCTCCCAACAGAGCCAAGCGAGTGATAACCTCTTAACTCCTTTAACTTTTTCAAAGCCGCGTGTGCGAAACTTTTAAAAACATCAGAATTATGAAAAACGTGGAAGAAAGTGGCCCCAGCCCTGTGCGTATTGTTGGTTGTGGCCTGTCATCGTGACGACAAAAACGACCAGCCCGACCTCTCCAACCAACCCATCCTGCCCAAGAAAGAATTGCGTGGCGTATGGATGGCCACCGTGGGGACTAGATTGGCCACAGGGCGAGTATGATGCCGAGGCCCAAAAGGCCAGCTATATCGCCTATATGGACCTCTTTAAACAAAACAACATCAATGCCGTGTTCGTGCAGGTAAGGGGCATGGCCGACGCATTTTATAAGTCGGCCTACGAGCTGTGGTGCCAATATCTCACGGGCCAGGCAGACAAAGACCCGGGATACGACGTGCTGCGCTTCATGATAGACGAGGCCCACAAGCGCGGAATAGCCTTCCACGCATGGCTAAACCCCTATCGCGTAGCCACAAAAAAGGCAGATGCAGCGGCATTCCCTGCGCTAGACAGTCGCATACCCCAGGCCATGACGGTAGACTATAAAACGATTAGGGATGTACAATCCCGCTTTGCCCGAGGTGCGCCAACGCATCTTCGACATCGTGAAAGAACTCATCACCAAATACGATGTGGACGGCGTGCACATCGACGACTACTTCTATCCCTCGCTCGCATCTGGCGAAACCATCAAGGATGAGAAAGAATATGAGCAGTATGTAGCTAAAGATAAGGGATGGAAAACCCACCATCACGGTAGAAGATTTCCGCCGTAACAACGTGGACTTAACCGTTAAGGGCATACACGATGTAATACAGGCAACGCGCCCGAGGTGGCTTTCACCATCAGTCCGGCGGGAAACCCGACTACAACTACAACACAATGTATGCCGATGTGCTGAAATGGTCGCGCGAGGGCTGGTCTGAAAGCCATCATCCCACAGCTCTATTTTTCCCATGCGGTAGTGCCGAGTTCTGGTTTCAACCACCGCCTATATTGGTGGTCGCAATTTACATATAACAATGCGCTTTTTGTTGGATATGGCACTTATCGTTTTGGTTCAGACAAGGCAGCGGCCATCAGAGTTCCGCCGAACTGGCTAACCAGTTCGCTTTTTTGCCCTAAAAGTTCCACAAAGTAAAGGGCAGCGTGCTTTACAGTGCCAAAGACTTGCTGAACAATCCGGTTGGCATTCTCTCGGTGATTAAGGACGTTTACAAGCATCCTGCCGTGCTGCCGTACCTTGGGAAACAGCAAGCCACACCGCCTTCTGCGCCCACCAACGTGCGCGCCAACGGCAAAAACGCTGCAATGGAATGGGGCAGACGGCGCCTACTTCGTGGTATATCGCAGCAACGGAGCGGGCAAAGAGGCCACAACAATAGCCGTTACGCGCCAACAAGAGGTTACGCTAAACGAAACTGGAACTTACTTTGTTACGGCCGTAAGCAAAAAGACAATGCCGAAAGCCAGCCTTCAACAACCGTTGAAGTAAAGTAAAAAGGCCGCGGAATAGCGCACTGAACAGCCGCATCGTTTTTCCACATTTGCCACACGTGCACAAGCATAAGTGCCGTAAGGCGTTAAAAACCGTTCGGGTTTACGAACGGCATGTTCGCTCCTGCTTTCTGTGGGAGAATGCATCTTTAATGGAGTGGGTCGACAACAAACTAAGCACTGATAGTTGGTTGTCGGCCCACTATCATTTACCAAACACCTTGTTCCCACTAGCCAAACTCCTTGTTTCCACTAGCCAAACACCTTGTTTTCACTTGCCCAGGCATCGCATTTAGCTCTTTGTCACGATGTGTTCTGCGGGTGAAAACAATTTTTGCTGGTTATCCCGTGGGTTTAAGCCTGCAACAGCACCTTTGCAACTCGTTAACTAGTCCACTTGTCCACTCGTTATTGACAACTTGATGAACTGATGAGTTTGGTGTATGTGCGAGATAGGAAAAGCCCTACCAAACGCTTGTGGACGTTGGTAGGGCTTTTATTAAGTGTTCAGGCGTTTTTAATTAGCCTTTTCAGTAATGCTTCCTTCTCGTCGGTTTGTCTTAACCGTTATGGGCGAAAACGACGAGGGTTGTCGGGGCCATAGTAGTTGTAGTCTAAGTCTAGCATGGGCCTTAATCCAAGTCCCATGCAGAGGTCTAACGTTCTTGAGTGCCATACCTCTTCAACGCTGCCGTAGAAATACTTCGCGCGCCCATTTAGTTGATTATCTGTTGTCGAAGTCCACGACGAAGTGAATTTGGGTTTGGTAGACGTTCCATCAGGATCGCTTTGCAGTCTGCCTAAGCCATGACTGCGTATCATGTGGTAGGGGGCGAACAGCCAGCCGTCGTTCACGTTCGTCTTTACGAAGGCTACGTTGCCGTTGCCGCTGGTCCTAAAGTTGCCAGGCTTCTTTACCAGACTTACTGCACCTCTAAGTGGAACAATAAAATGGCCTGCATGCCAATCGGGCACACGGTAGCCGGCGGACTTGGGTCGAAGATGGTCTTGTGGTATTCCAAATGTCCGCTGGTGTATGACTGACCCCAGTACACGTGGTGCAGATTGCCGCTAAAATATTCGGGTGCAAGGGCAGAGTTACCGGTCCTCGAAATGAATTTGTCGGGGTTTTGTATCACAAACTTGTATTCCTTAGGTGGATAGATAACGTTCACTCCGTGGTTCCTTCCTGTTAAGTTTGTGCTTGGGAATGGGTCTTTACGTCCCCATTGGTAAAGCATGGTATAGCCATCTCCATCGAGCATGGTTTGTCCGACAACGAACGAAGCGCGCTTTCTTGGGCCACTGGTTTGCTCGAGTATGATTTTTTTACTTGGCGCCGTTGCTGCCTCCACCTTTTAAGTTGCCTCATCTTTGTGAAGGTCCAACCGAGTGGAGTTGAGAGCAGGTAATGGACGTATGAGTCTGAATTCATAACCTTAACGGGAACGGGTGTGAGCACGTCTTCGTGGGCAAACCACAACTGCCACGACCAAACCACCGTTCCTTTCTCGTCTGTGATGGCAATAACGGCGTTTCCGCTTCTAATCTTGCTTGGGTCTACGTTGAAGTTAAGACGGGCTGGGGTGGAATAGTCGCCGTTGGTGAAGGTGTTCTGGGGGTTGGCGTCGAACTGAATAACGCCTTCGGGGTCCGACCAAACAACCTTTGCTTTAAGTCTCGACTTACCGTTAACGACAACCTGGTTGCGGCCCATGGGACGTTGAGCCTTAACGATGTATGGATCTTTAATGTCGACACCCTGATAGTCTTTTGAACAGGCTGAACGCCTTGAGTTCGACATTTCCGTTCTTGAAGCCGTTGCCGTAAACAAGCGGCAGCGAGTAGCGTCCTGCATGCGAAATGATGTAGGTGTTGGCCGTGTTCAGCTTTCCGTCCTTGTCGAGGCCTAGCTTTGTAACGCCAGGTGCCACGGTTTTAAGCGCGGTGTTGTATTCGTTCATCACGTCTACCACCTCGCCAGCTTGTGCAGCGATGTCCACAAACGATGTTTCGAATGCGATGCTGCCATTGCCCGTGGTCTTGGTTATGTTTATCCAATTGGGTTTATTGGTGGTTTCTGCTCCCCAAGTGCCGTTGTTGTTTTGCAGTTGGTAGCCCACAACCTTCCATGCTACGGGTGTGCGTGTGGCTGCCTGTCCTTTAAACACGCGGTAACTTTGTACGCTGAAAGGCACTTTCCCGTTCAGTCCGAAAATGGTTGTGCTTGGTTCTACCTTTACGTTAAACTGGTAGTCCCAGTTAGCATCTTTGTTGCTTAGCTTGTATGTGCGTGTTTCGCCGGCTTTCCATTCGCCGTTAAGTGTCGTTTCTATGTAATCGTTGGGGTTGTCGTTAAACTCCACTCTCAGCTGCACGCCACGGCCAGTGAGCACTTGTGGCACCATGAGGAAGGTGTAGTTGTTGTGGTCGCCCAGCAGGATGTTGCCCACAGAGCCGTCGGTGGGCACGCTAATGCCTTCCAGTGCGAAGGTGGTTGCGTCGCTGTGGCCGGTCCATCCGGCTCCCGTTCCTTTCTCGTCGCTAGCCATTTGGTACACGCCCTTTTGGTACACGTTGCTGATGGTAACCTTGGTGATGCGCTTACCGGCTTCAAGGTTGTCGCCCACGGCGAAGTTGATGGCCGTAAGCGCATGGCGGAAGGGCAGCGACACCTTTGGTGCATCGTTTCCGCCCTGATACTGCGTGATGGGCGATGTGGCCACCATGAGGTCGTTCTGGGCCTTGTTGTCGGTGTTGGCCGTAAAGCTGATGGTGGGCACTGTGCCCTTAACGGCGTTTACGCTGATGCCGTTGGCAGCGTTCGCCACAGGGAAAAACGGCGTAGAAACGGGCGTAGGGCTTTTTGCTCGACCAGCGGAAGGGCTGCTTTGGGCGTTCCGCTCTTGTCGAAGATGATGTTTGGAATCCATACGTCGGCACTGCTGACGGCAGCTGCCGTTTCGGCGCGGTAGGCCGTAACGGAGAAGTCGTTGTCAACGGCAGTGGCCACTCTTCCGCGCGTTTGGCTTTCTTCTTCGGGCGCGTTAACGGTGGGTACAGAGCTCTCTACAAACATCAACCCATCGGCCATTGTTCCTTGTGCGGGCAGTGCACCGTGTACAAGGTCGGCTTCTTTCAGGCCTTGTGCGGCCAATAGGTCGGCGTAAGTTTGCGGGTTAGGGTTTGCGTTGTAGGCTTGCAGAGCTTCTGCCTGCACGTCTACTGCGTTAACTGATACGGTTAGTGGGTCTTGGCCGTTGTCGGTGTCGGGTGCGTCGATGTTTTCGGTACACGACGTGATGCCCACACCCATCATTCCAAAGGCGAAGGCCGCCATAAGGGTACGATAGTGTAATTTAACTTGCATAGTTTTGTTTAAAAATGATATGAAATGTTGTTAAATGTAGTAGTTTAATGTCCTTTACCGCAGTGTGGCGTGTAGTTGGATAAAAGTCATTACAAAAAGAGAAATTAATTCCATCCTAGATTTTCGGGTGGTAATTGTGTTGGGGGCGTTATGCAGATGTCCGCCTGCGCCGCGTTTGCTTCCGAGCCGTTAGTGCCTGAAGCGTTCTTTGGCGATACGATAGCACGGGATGCCTCGTCTTCGTCGCTTCCAGTTAAGGTGAAACTTTCTTGTTGTACGCGCACAAATTCAATCTCATGGCTAGCGGTACTTCAATTTACGTAGTTGTTTATTATCCTTCATAAGCAAGATGTTTAGTTCAGGCATGGCCTTTGTATGGCTTCTGCAAGAATGATTTTAAAAATATAATTAGTAGTTGCTCTCTGTGATGAGATACGAATGTGAATGCGTTTGCCTATTGTTAAAAGTAATGCTGGCGTGCTTATGCACGTTTGTCTGCGGTGTTGTAGTGTCTCCAAGTCTCTCTAATTCACCGCGCTCCGCAATTCTTTGTATTGCAAAAATAAGCATTTTGCTAGAAATATCAAGCTAATCGGTGTTTATTTAACATAAATTTAAATAAAAGAATAGGGCGGTAGCTGCGACCCCTGTCACGAGTTGAATGGTGGCGTACGTGTAGCGTTCAGCTGGGTTGTGTTACGAGAAGAGCCCTACCGAACGCTCAGGGGTGTTGGTAGGGCTTTGCGTGTTGAGGTAGACCAGGACAGTCAATCCCTCGTTACCATCATGTGTTAAGTGTTGGGACGACGCGGAGGAACGATAGTTCTACTGTAATCGAGATCGGCAACCGGTCTTAAACCAAATCCATAGCAGCGTGGAGCAAGGTGCATGTTGCCCACTCTTTACGGCCGCCATAGAAATAGCGTGCAAAGCCATCAATGGATCTTGGCTTGGCAGATAGTGTCCAAAACGTGTTGTAGATGGGAACGTTGGACGATTTCTTCCAGTCGCTTTCCAATTTGCCCGTTTTGTTGTCGCGTTGGAAATGATAGGGGGCGAAAAAGCCAGCCGTCGTTCACGTTCGTTTTAACGAAAGCCGTGTTGCCGCGGTCGTCGAAAATAAAGTTGTTGGCGCGGTTAACAACCTCCCCGTTGGTGGTAGAACCCGTAATAAATGCGCCAGCTTCCCATTCGGGTACGCGATAGCCGGCTGGGCTGGGGTCGAACATGGTTTTCCTAATCTTCAAGGTTGGCAGATTAAACGTTGCATCCCAGTATATGCGGTGTCTGCCCCAAAGTAAGGTGGAGTAGCATTGTTGTTGTTTTGTATGTAGTAAACATTGGGGTTCTTTATCAGCTCTGCATAATTGTCGGGCGCATAGGTTGTCAAGACGATCCCTTTGTTGCGGCTATATCCTGGCTTGGGAATGAGTCCTTACGCCCCATTGGTAAAGCATGGTATAGCTGTCGCCCTCAATGAAGTTTTTGTCCAACGATGAACGAGGCGCGCTTCTTAGGTCCAATGGTTTGTTCGAGTATAATCTTCACTCTGCGTCCGTCTTTGCTTCCGCCCTTCAACTGTCTCATCTTCGTGTAAGTCCAGCCTAGTGGTTCTGCTTGCATGTAATAGGTTTTGGCATTTTTGTGCAGACCTTTAACGGGGATGGGTTCGAGTACGTTTTCGGCTGCGAACCACAACTGCCACGACCAAACCACCTTTTCCGGCTTTGTCGGTAACGGCTATAACGGCATTGCCGCTTCTAATCTTATTTTTTGTCGATGGTGAAGTTGAGCCATGCAGGGGTTGTTGTCGTCGCCATCTTTGAAGTTCTTCTTTTGGTCGGCATCGAAGATAACTGCGCCAATAGGATCCGACCAAACGACCTTTGCATTTAATTTTGTGCTGTTATATATGTGAACCCTATTGCGGCTACCTGCTTGATCAGTCTGTTTAACGATGTAGGGTTCCGTAATGGTAGTCCTTGGTAGTCGTCAAAAGTGGAGTACATCTTTGTCGAGCTTTCCGTCCTGGTAGCAACTGCCATAAATCAAAAGGCAGCGAGAACTGACCGCGTGCGATATGATGTATGTGTTGGCCGTATTTAGTTGTCGGCTTTGTTCAGTCCCAGCTTGGTTACTCCGGGTACAACTTTTGCAAGCTGTGCGTTGTACGCAGGCAATGCGTCTACCATTTCACCCGTTTGTCCAGTTACGTTCACTTGCGAAGCCTCATAGGTAAATCCGCCGTTGCCTTCGCTCTTGGTAAAGCTAATCCAATCAGGGTTTGTTGGTGGTTACAGGTCCCCATGTCTCATCGGCATTTTCGAGTTGGTAGCCCACAACCTTCCATGCTACAGCTTGCGGTGTATGGCCTTGCCCTTTAAATGTGCGGTAACTTTGAACTTCGAAAGGAACTTTTCCGTTAAGTCCGAAGATGGTTGTTGCAGGGTTTGCCTTTACGTTAAATACATAATCAAGGTTTACATTTTTGTTGGCAAGCTTGTATGTGCGGGTTTCTCCAGCTTTCCATTCGCCACGTAGGGTTGAGGTGATGGTTGTGCTGGGGTCGTTGTTAAACTCAATGCTCAGTTTTACATTCTTTCCTTCAAGAACTTGGGGTACCATCAGGAACGTGAAGCCATCTCCATTGCCTAGCACGATGTTGCCGGGTGCACCATTGGCAGGGATGTTGATGCCGCTGAGTGTAAAGGTGGTACGAGTGCCTTGGTTGGTCCATTTCCCACCAGTTCCATTCTCATCGCTAGCCATCTCGTATGTTCCCTCTTGGCAAACGTTTTCAAACGTAACTTTGGTAATGCGCATGTTGGGCAACAGTTTTTCGCCAACGGCAAAATTGATGGCTGTGAGTGTGTGTTTGAAGGGAGCTTCACTGCTGGCACAACGTTGTCGCCCTTGTATTGGGTGATGGGCGATGTGGCCACCATGAGGTCGGTTTTGTGCCTTGTTGTCGGTGTTAGCCTTGAAAACGACGTTTGGCACTTTCTCCTCCGAGGCGTTCATCCTAACGCCGCTAGTTGCACCGGCGGCTGGGAAAACAGCGTAGAACCTTGCGTAGGGCTTTTTGCTAGCCCAGCGGAAAGGCTGTTTGGGCTTTCCTGTTTTGTCGAAGGTTACGCAGGGAATCCAAACAGGAGCCTCGCCAACTTCGGCAGCCGTTTTAGCGCGATAGGCGGCCACGGTAAAGTCGTTGTCGATGGCACTGGCTATGTGGCCACGTGTAATTGCATTTTGGGCGGGTACATTAACGGTAGGAACCGAACTTTCTACGAGCACCAGCCCGTCGGCTTGTGCGCCTTGTACAGGCAGCGTGCCATGCACAAGGTCGTCTTCTTGCAGTCTCTTGTGTGGCCAACAGGTTGGCGTAAGTTTGGCTATTGGGATTTGCGTTGTAGGCTTGCAGTGCTTCTGTCTGCGTGTCTACGGCGTTAACTGATACGATAAGTCCGTCTTGGTTATTGTCGGTGTCGGGTGAGTCGATGTTTTCTGTACACGACGTAATGCCCGCACCCATCATCCCAAAGGCAAAAGGCTGCCATAAGGGCACGATAGTGTAGTCTTACTTGCATAATTCTGTAAACGAAATGAAGTGGTGTTGTTTAATTAGAATCAACAGCCTTTTACCCTGATAGGCGTGATATAGGGGTAAAAAGGCATTACGTGAGGGTGGTGAGAGCTAATTTGTTCCTCACTCTAGAATAAGATCTTCTGTTCCACCGTCTTTTCCATTCATCAACGGTGATGTCGAATCCCACCACCGCCGGGGTTTGGTGCAGGGGAGTGTGGGTTGTCCAGGCACCGAGGGTTCTACGACAACTCGGTCCGTCGTCATCGCTCCCCTGTTAAAGAAGTTGTTCTTGTTGTACACGTACAAGCTCGATTGCTGGCTTGAAGTACACCAATTGGTTTAATTGTTTATTATCCTTCATATACATTAAAATTATATTTGGTGCGTGCCCTTAGTTGGCCGCCCCAAGAATGATTTAAAAATATTTAGCAGTTACTCTTTATGTTGAGAAGGTGTAAGTGTGAATGCGAATACCTACCGATAAAGTTCTCTGTGGTTCAGGCTAGTATTTGCTCTTGGCCTTTTTACGCTGCCCTAACTCTCAAATGAACGTTGCGTTACCTTTGTGCTAACGAATGCAAAATTACGCATTTTAGTAGATAAAAGCAGCGAAAAAGAAATTGTTTAACATAATTTTTATATTAAATGTTGATAGGAAGGTGAAAAAGGCGAAAAGATGGCTAACGCCCTTTAAAGGTGAAAAGGTGAAAAGGTGAAAAGGTGAAAAGGTGAAAGGGTGAAAAGATGGCTAACGCCACCTAGGCTTTTGGCTTAACTCCTTAACTCCATACCCCCTTAACTCCTCTCAAGAAAGCATTTGGCTTAACTCCTTAATCGCCTATATAATCCCCATTATCCTAAGGATGGTGGGTGTAAGCAGGGCGGTGAAGATGCCGTTGAGTGTGATTCCCAGTGATGCGAAGGCGCCATACTTGTTGCTGATGCCCATAGCCGTAGATGCCCCTACGGCATGCGAAGCCGTTCCCATGGACAGCCCCTTGGCTATGGGACTGCTTACATGACCTAAGGCCAAAGCCTTAAAGCCCAGTATGGCGCCCAAGATGCCTGTTATTACCACTACGGCAGCCGTGAGCGAGGGAATGCCGCCAAGGGCTTGGGTTACTTCCATAGCGATGGGCGTTGTAACCGACTTGCTGGCCATTGAGATGATAACCACATTAGACGCACCGAAAAGCTGGGCCACCACAACTACGCTGACAATGCCCACCAGACAACCCACCAACTGAGACAGAACGATGGGAAACCATAACTTCTTAATGGCTTCGAACTGTAAATAGAGTGGCACGCCCAGGGCCACGACGGCTGGTTTGAGCCAAAAGTCGATGAGCTGACCGCTCTGTTCGAATGTTTCGAACGATACGCCCGTTAGTTTCAGGTAGGCTATGAGCAGCACAATGGCTATGAGTATGGGGTTGAGCAACACCCAACCTGTGCGGTATTGCAGTCGGCGGAAATAGTAGAATACGGCAAAGGTGAGGGCCAAGATGATGTATTGGTTGGAGAAAAGCTGTTGCATTTGCGTGTGGGGTATGTGATGTTGGGCCTGTTGCCCGCTATAAGTGATTGGTGACTGTGGGGTTATACTTCGTCGTCGTTGGTGGGCGCAACGGCTTGTGTGTGGTCTTGTTGTTTTCTCTTATGCCTGCGCATGTGCATGGCCAGCAGTTTCCGCTCGGCCTTCACAACGAACTGGTGCATGTGTCCCGTTACTACCAGTACGAGTATGGTGCTTAGCAGGGTGGCCATGGCAATGGGCAACAGCTCTTTTGGATAACATCGAGGTAGAGCATGATGGGCCACGCCTGGGGAACGAAGAAGAAACCCAAATTTGCAAGCAGAAACTGGGAGAGCTTTCTACCCATTCGAGCTTTTACTATCTTGGTTTTTGAGAAAGAAGGTGAGGAGCAACATGCCGATGATGCTCGATGGTAGCTTGATGCCCGTTGCCCATACGATAACTCTCGCTAAGGGCAAGACATCCGAAAAATAACGAAAAACTGTTTAGCCATTATAGCCGATGAACGAATGCTTGTTTATATAATGCAATGGCCTGCAAAGGCAAGCCTTATCTCATAATTCTGCAAAGGTACTGCTTTTGAAACGAAGCATTTAAGGAGGTGGAATGCAGGATGAATGGCCGTGCTCGATGCAGGGTGTGTGGATGCCTAGTTGGCAAAGAAACCTGACATAAATGGCCCAGCTAGGTATGGCAGCTTAGCTAATCGGGCAACAAGAGAAACGCTGGTTTGCTTTGAATGCTTGCGCTTTTGTAATTTCTTTCGGTATGAATTTTAACATTATGAGTGCAATTTTTCCACCAGTAGATCAGCTCGACTGCAAAAAATTCAATTCTCGCGCGGACTTATTTTGGTGCAAAATGGGGTTAGTCTCGCGAATGCGTCAAAATGAATTTTTATTTGAAGAGCTGCCATTTGCACCAGTTCTTAGGCTATTTGCAGCAAAATGCAGTGCAATATGCCGCTAAATGCAGTGCGTTTTGGTGCAAAATGGAGTGTATTTTGGTGCTAAATGCAAGGTATTTTTGGTGCTAAATGCAAGGTGTTTTGGTGTTAAATGCAGTGCATTTTGCTACTAAATGCGGGGGCGAAAAAGCATAAAACATCCGTCGCAAATGGTATGAAAACATAACCCTTTTCGAGCTATGAAACACATGGCTGAAAGGGGCGAAATGGCTGTTAAAAAGTAGAATTTTAGGGTAAAAAGTGGCAATTGGGCGTAAAAAGATATGAGGTGGCAACCAATCTAGAAAGGTAAAATGGTGCAAAATGCAGGCTTTTTCCTGAAAACGGACAAACCAAAAGACGTGAGAGGCTAGAAAAATAGTGGCCATTTACCTACTTTTTAACCTAAATTTTCGCTAGAACGAAGAGAAAATTAGAGCGATATTGTAAAACAAAAAGTAACGAATTTAAGCTTTGTATATTGATGGGTTGATGAGTTTGTATTATTTTGAATTGATAAGTTTATGAGTTTTTAGGGTTTGAAAGTTGATGAATAGATGTACTTGGTAGTTGTTAAATCTTTCGTGAGTTTATAAGCCAATGAGTTGATTTTGTGCTCCACGCCTCTCAATTTATAAAAGTATTATAGCCAAACATAATTGGCTTTGAAAGGCTATAGCTGCATTGTAGGCAAACAAAAGTTTTTTCCTTTTCCCCGTGTAAGAGTTTATTGATGCAAGGCAGGTCTTGCATTGTTCTAACAACATTTTTTTAAAAGCAATTCTGCTTAACTATAAAAAGTCAAGACGACTTCACTGTAAAAACCAAGATAAACACTCCCCTAGTACGGTAACTATTCAACGTTCATTATCGCTGAATAGTTACATTTATACTGATTTTTCTGAAGAAGATAAGAAAGAGGAAAAGTCTAGGTGGCTTCAACGCTTACTCCCATTTTGCCATCAGAGGCATTGAAAATAAAACAAGCGGAGATTTCTGAAAAGCCCTATATGCTAAAAAGAACTGGCATGAGTTATCAATAAGTTCTTGTTCTAAAAATCCTTGAGGAGGGGTGCAGCGGTTTCAAGCAATTAACCTTTTGCCTTTGTTTAGGTGTATGCGGGGAGAATGTTCCGTCCTGATGTGAAAAACGGTTGGCGGTGCATTCGGAACAAATTCGGATGCACCGCCAACGGATAAAGTTATTTGATGGGATTTCCTGTCGTCTTTTTCTAGAGAGCGATGCCACTTGCACCTTAAAGTCGGATTTGGTGTTGTCGTCGTCAACGAATTTCCTCCCATCCCATCGTCGGGTTAGAGCCAATCCCGAGTAAGTGGGATAGTCGCTGTTTTTGAGACTGACGAAAGGTACGTCGGTTACGGCGTTGTATCCCTTGTCCAGTTTGCTGGGGCGCATCTGAATTGGCTTCTAGGGCAAATCGTGATACAATCTACAACGTATTCGAAAGGAATTTCTATTGCCTCGAAGTCGGCGAAGGCACTACTTGTGACGGTGATGTAGTGCAGGTATCCACGCTTGTCTTTGGTGTCTTTGTAGTTTTTCGCAAAGTCTCGGGCGTCCACGGCAGCCTCACCAATGCCAATCCTCCGTGTTCGGATATTTCTTGCATCTCGTACGAAGGTATAATGTTGCCGCTTTTGTCTTTACGGGTCATGATGGCTTGCAGGTCGGGTACGTCGGGGTTGTTCTTTCCCGAGTGGTCGTAATTGGCGTTTGTCCATTCGAAGTTGGCTTTGCGTAGGTCTAAGAATGCGTCTAGCCCCTTGTACAGAGAGAGGTCTTCGCCTTCAAGTTCTTTCTCAAACATCGCCTTATGGTCTGTGGCGTATTTCGCCACGATTATCGATTGTTTGGGCTGTACGGGCAGGTCGTGTCCGCTGCCGGGAAGTACGAGATGGCATTCACGCCGTAGTATCGGTTCACGAAATCGTCTTTCGGGGCGAAGGTAATAACCTTCGTGGGGTCGATGGCATGGGCGCAAAGGGCCATGTTGTCGAGGTATTGCACCTGTTCTGTGGGGTTATATATCTCGATGTATTGGTCGTCGTTGTAGTTGTTGTTGGTGTTTTTGAATCCCCATTTGCTCACGTCGCGCACCCAATAGTGCCCAATGTAGAACACCTCCTTGATGATAAGGTGGTCTACCTTGCTTTTGGCGTTGGATTGCTTGGTGGGCAATTCGTTTCGTACGCAGCCCGCGAGTAGGGCCAGCAAAACGAGTGTTGCAAGTTGTTTCATTTTGTGTTGTCTTTTAAAGTTGTGTTGATGTTCGGCGTTGGCTGCTTGCATGCTTGGTTTAGAGGAACCAGTTGCCAAAGCCAGAACCGCCTCCCACGCCGTGGGTTTGCAGGTTTTTGCGATGCTTCCAGCGCATCGGCGGGCGACAGTCCTATTTCCAATCCCAGGTAATAATAAAAGGGGTCGTTGGGGTCGATGGCCGTTGGGTCGGTGTCGAAACTACTGCAATAAACCTTGATGGGTATGTTGAAGCGTATCACCTCTTGCCACTGCGAGTCGGCACCGTATTCCTTAGGCTCGTCGGGATTGAACCAGTCGGCGCAGATAAGCTTTGCTGATGAACCTCGTAAGTGGAATGGCGTTTGAGGTATTCGTCGCGTGGTATGAGCGCTTTCTTCCCCTTGGGGCATTTCATAACCCTTACCGAGAGGTAGAACTTGGGCAGCAAGTAGGATGGGCGAGTGTATTTGCCGGCCTCTCCTGTGGCGGGGTCGGTACGTTTGGTTATCTCGAACGGCCATTCGCTGTGCAGCTTGTCGTTTTTCGTCGGCATCGAGGTCGAAGTTGAAATGGCCTTTAAGTCCCACGCGGTCTTGGTCGTATGGGGCTACGGCCCAGTCGGCATCTTTGCGTGTCAGTGGTGGTAGCAGCCTTTGGTTGAACAGCTCTCGCGCGCCGTCGCCCATTGCATCGTGTATCCACGTGTCGCGATAGGTGTATTCGAATATTTTGGGTGTTGCGTCGGCACGTTGTTTCCACGTGGTTTTGTCGGCGAAGAAAGGCGACGGAACGGGCGTGCTGTCTACCGTTCCACCTTTTTTCCATTCGCCGAACTTGTTTTTGTTGGGATGCCACGTGCCTCGGCAGTCGGTCACTTCGTAGGGGTTTCCTTTGTCGTCGACATCGCTAACGGTGAAGAAAATCTGGTATTCGTCCGAGTGGTTCAGTATGTCGTCGTTCGCGAGTTTGCCCTCCTTGTCGAAGAAATAGAGGCACAACCCCCAACGTTTTAGCTTTCCGCCGATGATGCGGATATAGTCGGGACCTTGTTTTCCCGCATATTGTTCGAGGTAGGTAACAGTGCTTTGGCGTTGCACTTGTACGCTAGGCCATTTGTCGGTGCCGTTGTGTATGATGGCAAACTGCTCTTGTCGCCACGGTGCGTTGTGGTAAACAAAGTTGCCGTGCATCATACCGTCGCCGTGCGAGTGCCCTTCTTTGAACATGGCCAGGCACGTAGCCCAGTTGGCGAATGCCCCATTGGGGTCGGGGTTGGCCATAGGTTGGGTGGTGCGTATCTTCTTCAGGCTGTCTACATACTTGTCGGCTCCGCTGTGCGGTATGGGTTTTGCCTCCAACGGATTGTCGTTGTAGTTGATGTTTACGTTGCCGAAGATGAAATCGTCGCAGGAGGTGAAGACGAGCGTTGTGGCAACTGCAAGCATTGTGACGATGGTTCGCGCGCGCCATGCGGCACCGTTTCTTTGCGAATTTGCCTTATTGGCGTTGCTTGGTTGGTTTGTTTTTATCCATGTCTTTGTTTCTTTTTCTGAATTGCTGGGTGCCCCATTGGATAGGTTTGTGCGGTGTGTGTGCACCCGTTACATCGCCACCACGCTTTTGCGGTGTTTGTAGAAGAATGTGGCTGGTTGTGTGAAGAGGAGCCATAGTTGCGCCGCATCTGCCGAGGGATAGAAGCGTTTGGCATCTTGAACGCATTTGGCTTGACCGTCTTCACGTCGGCGATGACGCGCACGGGTAGGGGATAGTCGATGTCGAAGCTGTCCCAGCCCGATTGTATTTGGTTGAAGTCCCACAAGTAACCATTTTCGCTGTTGGCCGTATTCACGTATTTGGCCGGTTTTTCGGGCTCGCCCACATGCTGCTGACCTTTGTTGAGGATGTTGCAGATTTTCACTTGGAGCGAAAAACAGATGTGGGCTTGCTTGAATTGCAGCACGCCCTTGAAGCCCAGCCTCATCGAGTGGCGCACCTGCATCTAGGCTCCGTGCTCGCCTGAGCAACCCCACGGTTTCGCCATAGCGTTGTCTTGGCGCATCGGTGTCGGGGTCGATGAAATCGTCGTTGTACGAGTCTACGAAGAGTTTTCCCAGTTCCTCCTCCACGGGGTCGGTGTCCCGATATTCGTAGGTGAACACTTCGGGCGTTATTTTGTTGAGTTCCATCATGTCCATCACCCGAAATAGGTTATAGGATTTACCGTCGGATGCCGTGTAGGGCTGTGTGGCTTCGGGCTTTCCAGAGCGTTCTATGGCTTTCCAAGCCAACTCGGAGCTGTATTGCACGTTGTTCTTTCCGTATTCGAAACCGCTGGGTGCAAAGACATTTGTGGTCGAAAACTTGCAGTGGCGGCACAGGTTGGCCGCCGTTTTGCCTGAAAGTGTAGCGGTCTGCGTAGGTGGCGGGTTCGTCCAGCGAGCGCGGATAGGCCAGCTGCAGCCCTTGTTGGTCGGGCGTTTCGGCCTTGTCGGTCTCTTTTTGTTTCACCTCCCAGCGTGGTGTTGCCTAGTGCCGAAGAAGTGTTGGTGCATCATGAGGGTGGAGCTGTTCTCGTCGGGAACGCTTACGCCTTCCTTGTCTTTGGTGAAGGGATAGGTGGAAAACTGGTGGTTGATGAGCATTCCGTTTTGGTCGTAGTATTTCAGTTCCAGCCCATAATAGATGATCTGGCGATGCCACCACGTCGAACTGGCGGCGTTGCGTGGTGACGGTCATTTCGCCATTGTCGTCTTTGGCGATGTCTATTTCTTGCGTTATGGGTATCACGGTGGTGTCGGCGGCCACGTGATAGGTGTTGTAAAACCCTAACGGAATCGTCGCCATTGGGACCCACGCCGATAAGTCCGCCCTTGTATCCCATTCGCAGGATGGCGTGTACGCTGTATATTTGGTCGTGCCCTTTACGTCGCGTTCGATGGACGAAGGGGCGCTTGCACGATTTTCTTGAAGAAATCGTCCACTTGTTCGTTGGTGCAGCTTGCCGAAAGGGCCGAAAGGGCGATGGCCATTGCCGCTGTTTTAAGGTGTATGCGTTGCATGATGTTGTCGCTTTTGTTGCGTTATATGGAGAGCGTTAGAATTAAAAATTTAAAGAGTGTCCTGATGGAGAAGTTGGCTCCACGTTCGTGTGCGTAGTACCTAAATCGGTCGGTGTACTCCTTATAAAGGTTGTTCAGGATGTTGTCGCCCACGAGCATGAGTTTCAGCTCGCGGTGTTGGGGCATGCGCAAGGCCACTTCGGCCGTGCCGTTGAGCAGGAAGTAGGGGTCGGGCGAGTCGCTTACGAGGTCCTTGTCGGGGTCGAACCGTGTTTGTTTGGTTACGTATATGCCCGATAGCGACACCGTTCCGCGCCATTTCCCACGTTTGTCTATGGCGTGCGTGTAGGTGGCCGAGAGCCCGTAGCGGTCTGAGGGCATGAAGGGCAGCCAGTCGTCGCGGGTGATGTTGCGTGCAAACATCCACTCGCCCCTTTGCCACGAGCGATAGGCCTTCGATGGGTTTGGCTGTGGCTTCTATGTCGCCGCCCATGAGCCGCACGTCGTCTTGGTCGTAAATAAACTTGGGATACTTGCCGCTGGGATGATTGTGAAAGCGGTTTTTGCCCGTTCCAATGTGGTCGTATATGTAGCTGTTGATGTGTTGGTAGAAGAAACTGGGCTCTACGTTGAGCCACGTGTTGCGGTATCGTGCACCCACAACCGACTTGTAGCCGCGCTCGCTGGCCAAGTGCCCTGTTGCCCACCACCCAGTACGAGCCTTCTTGCAGGCCGATGGCATAAAGCTCATTGATGTCTCGGCGGACGCCACGACCATCCGATGTTTGCCCTTACGTCCCAGTTGTCGTCTATTTGGTAATGGCCTGCAAGGCTGGCCGTGAAGTTGCTGTAAAGCTTAAAGTCGTCGTAGTAGGTGTAGTTGCTCAGGCTGGTGTAGCCGTTAACCGACATCACGCGGAAGTCGTAACGCATGCCCAGCGCCATTTGCAACCGTCCCCATTCGGCCTTGTGCAGGAAGTAGCCTCCCATCGAAAGGGCGGCGAAGTTGGGCACGAAGGCCGGCTGTTTTGTCCCTGGGTAGTTGTAGTTGGTTTGGTAAGTGTTGGAAAGGCCTGCGTCGGTGGACATCTTCCACAACTTCCACTTGGCATGCCAAAGCACGTCTGCCTTTGTAGGTTTTAAGGATGAGGTCTTGCACGGGTATCCAACTCCACTGCGCTTTCTTGCGGTTTTCAAACTCCTGGCGGAGGTTTTCTTGGAACGAGAGGGTGAAATCAATCTGATGGCTTGGGTTGAGCCGCCATTTCACTTCGCCTTTCAGGGTGACATGCTGCGACTGTTGGAAGGGCGGTTTTATCTCGTACGAGAAGGGTTGGATGGTCTGTGGGTCGGGCCGCCATACTCAAATCGTTTCACCAGCTGGTCCAGGTCGCTCACCTTACTGGCATAGTAGATGCCGCTACGCTGATAATAAATGCTGGAGAAGAGTGTGGCCGTAATGTGTTTTCCCTCAAACCCCACCATGCCCGACAGGCTGATGGTGTTGTATCCCGTGTTGTTCAGGCGGTAGTCGGCCGTGCGGTAGTCGCCGCCTTTGGTGTACATGCCGTGCACACGCGCTCCCCACGGGCCGTAACCCGCCTCTACGGTTGCACTTCCGCTTGCCCCTCGGGCATTGGTGTCGTACCCCATGTTCACGTTTCCCTTGGTTGTCACCCGCTTGTTGCCCCAAGGCAGCGGTGCATCGTTGAGCAATACCACGCCGCCCATGGCACCGAAACCATAGCGTATGCATTCTGCACCCTTCACAACTTCAACCATGCTCGAGCCCGTGTAGTCTAATTCGGGTGCGTGGTCGGCGCCCCAACTCTGGCTTTCCAGCCTCACGCCGTTGTTCATCAGCAATATCCTACTGCTGTGCATGCCCTGAATTACGGGTTTGGCGATGGTGTTTCCGGTGCTGATCGAGCTTACGCCAGGCACCGTTTCCAGCAGTTTGGCCAGCGATGTGGCTCCACCTTTCTCCAAAGCGTCGCTGCCGATGGTGGCCGTTTGTTGCAATTGTGTGGTATGCCGTTTCTGTGCCGTCACCTCCACATTGCCAATCATCTTGGCATCGTCGACCATTTTCAGCGTCAGCGTTTGCTTAGGGGTGGGCGTAATGGTTTGCGTAAGGCGTTTGTAACCCACCGACGACACCTCTATCTTGACCTTTTCGGTCTTGCCTTTCAGTTGCAGCCGGCATAGTCCGTTAATGTCTGTTACGGCAGGTGCAGCGGCGGCGTCGCATCTCACCACGGCTCCCGCAATGGGTTCGCCTGTACTTTCGCTCTTCACCACCACGGTTTGTGTGGTTTCTTCTGCGTTGACGTGCACCTCTGCACCTGGCTTTTGGACTTCCAAAATGCCCCTTGTGGCCTTCCCTCCCTAAGCACAACAGCAGTGCCAGGCATAGCGTGGCATGCCCGGCTATGCTTGCGGAAGTGTCTGTGAACCTTTCGTCTTTCTCGTTTTTCTTCATTTTAGTTCCTGATATAGGGAATGTTACAGTTTCCCTGTTAATGTGGTATAACCTCGTTATGGGGGGTCTAAGGGCCCTGCCCCGTTTCTTTGAGTAGATGTGTTTTTGGCTTTGTAAACGGCAACCCTTGAACGTGGCGGTGCTATCCTGCAAAAAGCGAGAACAGGGCGGCGCGTGCGTGCCTTTGCCTGCTTATCTGGCTGATGATGCTCGTCGTTCGGTTGCCAAGGTGGCTTTGACATGTCGCTCCAAAACCTTATGTGGGTTTGTACTAGGCACTGCCTTTTTCTGAAAACCACCTTATTGATATTAAGGAGTTTGCACCATGTGCTGTTCGTAAAGACTCTCACTGCCATCCCTGAATTTGCGGTGGAACGAAAGTAACCGTTGTCCTCTTCGAACGGCGATAGGTGCTTGTGTTGATATTCCCTTTGCGTTAACAGCTGTTGAATTGCACTGTATTGAAAAATCTTTGCAAAGGTCTTAATAAATTACAACTTCCGCAATACCGAATGTTAGGTAAATATTTTTGGTTTTTAGTTGCGGGGTACTAAGTAAGGGGGAGTGTGGGAGGGTTGTCGACATTCAAGTCCAAATCGAAAGACAAACAGGAGGCGATGGAAACAGACAAGAATAATTGACAAGCGGTTTAATGAACCGATAGGGTGTGTATAATATGTAGTGCTCATTATGCTTGTTTTCTGTGCGATATTTAATGTCTCTCGCACTTATTCAGATGAAAAGGTGAAAGACAAGGTCAAGACAACTCCATAATTATTGCTTTTCACATTCCTTCTTAACAATTTCAATCATTATCGGCTTATGCACTTTGCAATCGCTACAGCTCAAGTATATATAGCCAGTCCTAAAGCCATCGGTAATAGCATCGTTAACAAACTCTTGCCCATAGTGCTTACAAACAAATTCGCTACCTGGCACGCCTTTGATTTTGCCTCCTCTCAAAACCAACTTTACGAACTCTCCCTTAATAACGGCATAATAGCCATGCAACCCCTGAGCATAAAACACAAATACATTGGGATTCTCTAAACAGTATTTATGTATTCGCTTTTCTATCCCATCTCTATCCGGCATTATAGGTCTTCCTACCAAAGAAAAATTGAACATTGTTTATGCTGTCTTTCTTTCGGTTTTCTTCATTGAAAAGAATCGAAAATCTCAAAGGTTTTAACTCTTAAACCTTTTTTCTCCTTACAACAATCACCTCTTGGAAATAAGAAATCCTGCTTAAATGCTATTAAAGGTTCAGTATTATCCCCACACCTGTATGTTAGGTTTTTTTCCACTCCAAAATGGGTATAGAAATGAAAACTAAACTTTGTTTTGAATTTGTTTGGCAACAGGCTTGTCGACCGTTCGAGGGGAGGCTATCTGCATCTTGTGAGTATAGTTCCACAAACCGCCTTTGAGCAGCCGTTTTATATCCGAAACTGTCGTAAGTAAAGCTGATCTTTTCTTGCTGTGCCATTAAAGAAATACTACAAAGCAATAGAATGATACTTGAAATTGTTACTTTCATACTAATATACTCCGAAGATTAGTAAAAACGTTTATAGTTACAACGAAATGGTTTTGGAATTAACCAATCGGAAATTGAGAGTTAGAAGCGGCTTCAACTCTTCTTTGTAATCGGCGATGTAGTCGAAGAAATTCGTCACCGCTCGCCTGAACTCTTCTTTCGCTCTGTAAAATCCGGTGTTGATGGCTTTCTTCTGGAGCCTTTCCAAAGGTGTTCGATGAGGTTGAGGTTTGGCGAATACGGAGGTAGGAACGCTTGCCTTATCCTCAAACCCTTCACCCATTGGGCAAACTCCTTGTTATGATAGCACTTGGCATTGCCGGATATGATGTATATCTCGGTGGTTTCGGGATGCTCCTAAGTGTCTTGAACAACTCCTCGACCAACTTTTCCTGTTTCTGTGCGCCAGCCTTACAAGGCTCTTCCGCCGTCTTCTTGTAGGTGAATCCGATGCGGTTGAGCAGGTCTGCCGGCCCTTGTGGGGTGTACGACAAGCCGAAAGAACACTTTATCCATAGTACAACACTATTGGCATCGGTATATACCTTACAACGGAGTTCAGCACCTAGGGCGACGATTTGCAAACCATCCAGAGGTCCTCAATACCCCTTATAGTGGTTGTTGGTCAGTTTAGGAATGCCACCAGACTTGTAGGTCTCGGCATAGTTGTACACGCAGGACAGGCTTATTCCAAGGTCGTAGGCGATTGTTTTCGCATCGTGACCATGCGCCAGCATCAGTATGCAGGTAATTTGGAGCCAGTAGGGTTCAAACTCTTTACTGTGCTGAAGCCTGCGAAGGGTTTCGAGTTCTTCTAGGGATAAGTTTAACATCATGATGCAAAGCTACGTTTCTTCTTAATATTTCCCAAATCTATTTACTTTCTACTATAATTTGATAAATGTAGTTATTATACATCTTTCCATTGTACTCTTTTCATTGCAGAAATTCTGAATACTTCATTTGGATGTTCTTTTGTTATTCTCTCATTAACAAGTTGTTTACGTTGAAACCTATCGGGGCGACCATTAAATACAACATGAATAGTCCATATGCTGTCGTTATTGTATGTTTCGCTTACAATTTCCTTTATATTACAGCCTTGACCACTTCGGAGGCAAGAGCATCCCGTTAGTATGAATATTGTAAGCAGTTTAATAAATCTAACTAAAAATCATAACTATCTCGTCTGAAAATGAAATGAAGTTGCCTTGACTTTTAATATTTCTATAAATTGAGAGGAGTTTATTATCTTTGTGCTGTGAAAACCAAGACAAACACTCCTCTCATGTACGAAGTACTGGACAAAGATACGATAAAAATCTGTAATTCTGCCGCATTTGTCTGTGGCAAAAACGTGGGTATGCCCTCGAAAAGTAACCTGTTGGATGCCTTTCAGTGCATGCTCTACAAGTTGAAAGCATCTTTCCTGTGGCATAGGAATGAGGAAAAGTCAAGACTACTTTTTATGTTTCTTGTGTCCTTATGTCAAAATGGACGTATTTATGCCAAAACACGATAAGACGAACGATTAACTCGTTCACTTGTCCACTTGTCAACTCTTCAATTTTTTGTAAGCTTTTTCGGTAAGAAATTTAACGCGATAAGTGGCCATTCTGTCTCACCAATCGCTCACCTTGCCGCAAAAATCGATTCTCGCGGAGGTTTGTTTTGATGCAAAAAGGGGGTAGCCTGCATACGGCAAAAATGAATTTTTATTTAAACCGACCGCCGCTAACACCCGTTTTCGGCCTATTTGCAGCTAAACGGGGTGCGTTTTGCCGCTAAATACAATGCGTTTTGCCGCTAAATGCAGTGTGTTTTTGGTGCAAAACGCAAGCTGTTTTGGTGCTAAATGCAAGGTAAAATGGTGCTAAATGCAGTGTAAAATGGCGCCAAATGCGAGATAAAAAGTATGAATATCCGCTGGGATGGTATAAATAAAACCTTTCTTGAACCACGAAATATGTGGCTGATAGGGGCAAAATGTTCATCGAAAAGTGGGTTTTTAGGGGTAAAATGGGTGTATTTGGGCTTGAAAAATCAGGCTTCCAACCAAACTAGAAAGACAAAAATGGTGCAAAATGCAGGTTTTGTTCTTTAAAAATAGACAAGGCGAGGGCGTGAAAGGTTAGAAATGGTAGACGTTTGCCTACTTTTTTAGCCCTATAATTTCGCTAGAATGACGAGAGAATTTGATGGATTTTGTAAAATAAAAAGAATAAGAATTTAAGTTTTGATTTGCTGGGTTAGTTGGTTAACGAGTTAATAAGTTGGCGAGTTGACAAGAAGGGTGGGGTGTGTGTTTGATGGGGCTGTGAGTTGTTAAGTTTATGAGTTCTAAACAAAATCTGCACAGGCTATAACAGCCGAATTGGGTATAAAGACAAGGCTGTTTTTACGCTTTAAAAAGCATTGCTATGCTTTTTTATATGCAGTTTTTACCTTTCTATGCGCTCCCTACATCTTGTCCCTACATGGCTGAAAGGTTGTATCACATTAGGAAAAACTGCGTTTTGGGGCCAATGTTTGTTAAGAAGTTTTGCACTTTCGTGCATTCGCACTATATTTGCACTTGTATGGCAAAGCAACAAGAGGCAATTAGAGAGCGCGTACGCACCAATCTGCGCGAACCGCGCAAATATAAGGTGCTTATTCATAACGACGACTTTACTACTATGGATTTCGTTGTGATGATACTTAAAGTCGTGTTCTTTAAGTCGGACACGGAGGCCGAGGCCCTGATGCTTACCGTACACAGAAGCGACAAGGCCATTGTGGGCGTTTATAGCTACGATGTGGCCATGTCGAAAGTGAGTAAGGCCACGAGACGTGGCACGCCATGCCGGCTACCCGCTACGTTTAACCTGTCAACCTGGATAACCGCCATGCCAATATATATCAATTCTCATGAAACCGACCAAGTGCTCAATAGTGCGTTCAACTATTGCATGCTGTACAGAAACGAGTTTGTCACACCCGAGCATCTGCTCATGGGTATGACAAACTTAGATAACTTTTCTATTGCATTACAAGCATCGGGGGGCAACACCACTAAGCTGATGGCTCAGCTAGACAACGTGGTGGGGAAGATGGAAAACGTGCCAACGATTGGCATCATGTACCAGGAAACTCGGTGCAGATGGAAGAGGTGATTGCCAATGCCCGCAAGCTGGCTATGATGGCCGAGGTGGACATGCTGCAAGTGCCGCATTTGGTAACGGCACTTCTAGGCTTGCAAAACTCTGATGCGGCTTATCTGCTGAGCAGGCAGCTGGGCGAGAATGCCTCTAACTTCGTGGCCGAATTGGTAGAATTGTATGATGAAGACGATGGCTTGCCCATCTTCGGCAGCGATGGCGAAGAAGATGAGGAAGAGGAACCTTGGCGTTCGCTCGTTACTTGCGTGAACGATACGTACAAGAACCATAATCCGCTCATCGGTAGGGAAGAAGAATTGCAACGCACCATACAGGTGTTGTGTCGCAAGGAAAAGAACAATCCGCTGCATGTGGGCGAACCTGGTGTGGGCAAAACATCGCTTGTGTATGGGCTGGCGGCGATGATTGAACGCAACGATGTGCCGCAAAGGCTGCAAGGGTGCCGCATTTATCAAATGGATATGGGCACCATCTTGGCTGGAACGCACACAGAGGCGATTTGGAAAAGCGCATTAAGCAGGTGATGAACGGACTGCTGATGGAGGGAAACACCATCCTTTACATCGACGAAATACACAACTTGGTGGGTGCGGGCCGTTCGAGCGAAGGCTCGATGGACGCATCGAACATACTGAAACCCCTATCTGGAAGGGGGAGAGGTGCGCTTTATCGGTAGCACAACCCTGCGCCGAATACAACCGCTATTTTGCCAAGAGTGCGGTATTGTGCGCCGTTTCAACAGATAGACGTACCCTGAACCGTCGCCCGAAGAGGCTATCAAGATACTTAACGGACTGAAAAGTCAGTACGAGAAGTTCCATAACGTGCACTATTCGCCCGACGTTATCGACTTTGCCGTGCATGCCAGTGCCAAGTATGTTAACGATAGGTTCCTGCCCGACAAGGCAATCGACTTGATTGACGAGGCTGGTGCCTACCGCCAAATGCACCCTTTGCCCACAAAACGGCAGAAAGTGGACAAGGCCTTGGTGGCCGATGTGCTTACGAAGGTGTGCAAAAGGTGCAGGCCGTTGCCTTGAAAGACGATGGCAACGAGGCGCTGTTTACGCTGGAAAAGCGCATGAAAGAACTGATTTACGGTCAGAACCAAGCCGTGGAATTGGTTACGCAAGCTATACAGACGGCTAAGGCCGGGCTTACTCGAAGAGGGGAAACCGCTGGCTGCCATGCTTTTTGTTGGACCTACGGGCGTGGGAAAACAGAGGTGGCACGCGTGTTGGCCGCGGAGCTGGGTATTGAATTGGTGCGGTTCGACATGAGCGAATACACCGAGAAACATGCTGTGGCAAAACTCATTGGTCTCGCCTGCGGGATACGTGGGATACGAAGATGGTGGTCTGCTTACCGATGCGATACGCAAAACGCCCAACTGCGTGTTGCTGCTCGACGAGATAGAAAAGGCACACGCCGACATCTACAACATCCTGCTGCAAGTGATGGATTATGCCCGATTGACGGATAATAAAGGTCAGAAAGCCGACTTCCGCAATGTTGTTCTCATCATGACGAGCAACGCCGGTGCGCAGTTTGCCTCGCAAGCCAGTGTGGGATTTGCCGGCAACGTGTCGCGTGGCGAGGCTATGATGGCGCAGGTTAAGAAGACGTTTAAACCCGAATTTATCAACCGCCTCTCGGCCACCGTGGTGTTCCGCGATATGGACGAGCCTATGGCGCAACTGATATTGAAGAAGAAAATAAAGGCCCTGCAACAGCAGTTGGCTGCGCGCAACGTGGAGCTTACGCTCGATGGTGCGGCCGAAAGCTATCTGTTGCGAAAGGGTTTCACACCGCAGTACGGCGCACGCGAAATGGATCGCGTTATCGCCGCATTGCTAAAACCACTGCTTACCCTGAGAAATGCTTTTCGGAAAGCTGAAAAAAGGCGGAAAGGCCATCGTGAAAACGAAAGGCCACGAACCGCCAACACCCGACGACACCAATGTGCAGCTGGTGCTCGAAGTGCCTAAATGAGCTGCTACAACCGCTAACATCGTTTTAAAAATCTCTCTCGCAATGCCCAAGTTTGTTTCTACATATAGCAATCTTTACGCATACAATGGGCTGAAAAGGTCGTTGAGAGGGGAATTCTGCGTTTCAAAAACAATCTTTTCCTTTGCCGTATCCGTATATGCGGCGAAGACGTTTTGGAGCGTTGATGGTGTTAACCAAATTCCTAATTAACTATGGTGTTCGCGTTAGATAAAACACTCGTTCCCCGACCCGCATCTGGGTGAACCCTGACGGCTTGCTGGCTGTTGGCGGAGACTTGTCGGTAGACCGCATGTTGTTGGCCTACAGCTACGGCATTTTCCCGTGGTACTCGTTCCGCTACAACCGCGAGATATTGTGGTATTGCCCCATGCAGCGGTTTGTTATCTTCCCTGCCGAGGTTCATGTGTCGCATTCCATGCGCTCGTTGATAAACAGGGGGACCTATCATGTTACCTTTAACCAAGAGTTCGACGAGGTGATAAGGCATTGCAGCCGACTGCGCATTAAGGAAGATGGGGCTTGGCTGGGGGTTGATATGGTGAAAGCCTACCGCAAGATGCACGAACAGGGGTTCGCCGCCAGTGTTGAAGTGTGGCAAAGCGACCGGCTAGTGGGTGGTCTTTACGGCGTAACCATCGGCCGTTGTTTCTTTGGCGAGAGTATGCTCGTTGGCACCCAGTGCTAGCAAGCTTGCCCTTATCCACTTGGCGCATTATATGAACGACCATGGCGGCCTAATAATCGACTGCCAATTTGAAACGCCGCACTTACGTTCGATGGGTGGGCGATTTATCGCGTACGACGATTACCTTAAGATTATACAGAAAGAATAAAAATGAACAATGAGGAACTGATGCGCAGGGCAATAGCTCTGAGCGAAGAAAGTGTGAAAAACGGAGGAGGCCCTTTTGGGGCGGTGATAGCACGCAAGGGCGAGATTATTGCCGAGGCAGCCAATCGTGTTACCTCAGATCACGACCCTACGGCGCATGCAGAGGTAAGCGCCATTAGGTTGGCAGCAGTAAAGTTGGGCACGTTTAACCTTTCGGGGTGCGACATTTACACCTCGTGCGAGCCTTGTCCGATGTGTCTGGGTGCCATTTATTGGGCGCGTCTCGACAATGTTTACTATGCCAACAACCGCGAAGATGCCGCCAACATCGGTTTCGATGACGACTTTATCTACCACGAAATGGCGCTGAAACCCGGCGAACGCAGCAAGAATATGGAACTGTTGCTGCCCAACGAGGCCATCAATGCCTTTAAAATGTGGGAGGAGAAGGTGGAGAAGACCGAGTATTGAGGCGATAGGAGCGTACGAGAGGAGAGAAAGGGATGCAGAGAATAAGCATATAGAGTGGTTTGGAACCTAGTGAATGGGGTTGGAAGACGTGGTTAAAGGGCTAAGAAAGTGGAAAGTTTGTCAATCCCTTCTTCATATTTTCTCCTGTTCCTTGCTTTCAGCTTGATGACGTTTTGCAGTTTCCATTGCACGGAAGGAAATGCGCTTAGGTTGCCCGCGTACATAAATCCCATTGTGGTTCTCCCTTTTCAAAGGACAGAAGAAAAGCCCTATCGCGCTTGTTAAGGCCTGCATGTACTTTTTTTGTATCAACTCTTGTCGTGTCTGTTCGTAGTCGGCATAAGAGAAAGGGACGTTTGTCATGCCCCTAAACTGATTTTCGAGTGCTTGTTCTTGGTTGATGAAGTGTGGTGTTAAAACCTCTATTATGGGTTTGTCGCTGCCTAACAAACACAGCATTAGGCCGCTTTTCACCTCCTCGAAGTTCCCAACTTTCATGTGTTTGCAGTCGAAAAGGTCGCGTGGATGTTGTCGACTGAGTGCTGCAATGATTTTTCCGCCATAGAGTTGCGCATAAGAAACGATGCGTGCTTTGCATCTTGCTTGAAATTCTTCTTGCGCTTTGGGGCACAAGGGCAGTTCTTCTAGGTTACCAATCACGCCTCGTTTGGTTGCATTAACCTCCACTTTAACCATCGCTCCGTTAAGGGAACATTGCAGTTTATATACGTCTTTCTTGTGTAGGACATTTATTCCGGGCAGTGTTTTCTCTATATTCGCTTTGAGTATGCTCAAAAGATGATTAATGTTTTCTAAGCTTGCATCCCGTGGCTCAACGGGAATGTAAGTAAGATCAATGTCAATCGAATATCTTGGCATGTCTTGATGAAACAGGTTTATCGCTGTTCCACCATGTACGGCAAAGTGTTTTATTTGGTATATAGCGGGCATTATGCGGATAAGCAAGCCCACTTGGCGTTTGTATTGTACGTTGTTCATGGTAAAAATAGGTTGTTATGGATGGTGGATGTTTGCCTTACACATACTCGTAGAGTTCCCTTGGTATGGTCAGTTTATATTTGCTGATATATGCTCCAGCCTTTTCAAGTTGCAATTTATGTGTGCCAAGGTCTATGGAATGCACGTCTACTTCATCCAACCAATAGTGTCCAGCCTTCTCTGCCATATATAGAAATAGGCGTTTAACGCGATAATTCTTCGTTGTATGCAGTAAGGTTTGTACCATTTCGGGGCGTAAGGTTGTGAGTTGCTCCATGATATAGTACAACCAGATAGTTATAGTGTAGGGAGCAAGCAACAGACACTCCATAAAGGCCTGTTCGGGGGTGGAAACAAGTAGCTGCCAGTCTCTAAAATGTATCGTTGTACTTTGAGGTGACACGAATACGTCGGTGCTGAATGGCTTAAATTCCCTGTCAAACACATTGAGTTTCGTCCATTGCGGAACGGCCTCTTTATTACAAGTCACCATTAACAGCGGTTTTCCTATAGGCACATAATGGTTAACGCCCCAGAGTTCGAGGGCGGAATGCGCTGCAATCCGAAGGTGTTTCCCCAGCTGTTGATTGTAAGAACTTAATGCTCCGAAAGCAAAAAGCTCTTCGCCTGCACGGTAAACAACGCCCCTAGCCAAGGCCGAAAGCCAGTTTGAAGAGCGGTAGCGGCTGATAAGTTGTGGCGAATAGCCCTGTTCGTTCAGCCATTTAGAAAAGAATAGCCCTCCTTTATGCCCCGATTGCAGTAGTTGGTTTATTTTGCTTGTTGTTAATACACTCATAGTTTATCTACTTGCGCATTGGTTCAACTGCAAATATAGGAATATTTGGAGAAAAAGTCCAAATTAAAGTTGGCTTATCTTCAAGATATAGCGACACGTTACAAGCGGCCTATCTGTAACAAGAAGGCTAACAAATGAGGGGGATGTAACAAACAGGCATCTCTGTCATGTCCTTTACCTGAAAAGACACATGCTTTACGAAAAACAGCGCGCCTTTGGCGTGTACGCGCGTATATATAAAGCGGAGTAGATGGATTTTCCATCCTCACGCCACTCATAATGCCGCTATTTCACACACATTCTTCCACCACCAATCCATTTTCCCTTACGTGTTGGATAAGCGCTTTAAAATGTTCGGTTATGGTTTAGGGTGGGATATGTCCCGTTATAATCATCTGTTTGCGTGCTCGTGTAAGTGCCACGTTCAGTTTGCGGTCGATAATTCGGCCGTCTTCCTCAAAGCAATTGGCGGTGAGGAAGTCCAGTTGGTAGCGGTGAGTGATGGTGAAGGAATAGACAATAACATCTCTTTGCGACCCTTGATAGCGTTCAACGGTGTCGATGGTGATGCCGTTCAACCCGGCGATACCCAGCTTTTTGCAACTCGCGACGTATCATCGCAATTTGGTTTCGGTAAGGAACGATAACCCCAACAGTGCGGTTGGCATCGAAGTGCTTGCCGTAAAAACGGTGGATGCGCCCCAATATGCGAGCCACGATGCGCGCCTCGGCAGGGTTAGCCTTGTCTGATGGACTTTCGTTTTCGTTGTTTTCTGCCGCGAAGAACAGCAGGCGATGGGCTTTTCAGCTGGTCGTCAAGCACGTCTTGCGATGGCAGGTTGTAGTCAGTTGTTGCTCTTCCTGATGTGGACACGGCACCACATCGAGCCGTTCGTGGGCATAAAACATCTCGTTGGGGAAACGTGCGACGTGCGGGTGCATGCGTCCTTGGCGGTTAAGTGTGCCGATGAAACGCGTGCGACCTTGACTTCGTTCCCAATGTATCAACCGTTCGAAGAGCGATTGGCGACAATCGGTTATGCCGATGGCATTTAGTTGCGGGTCGTTCACTGTGGCTTGGGCGGCGTTTTGTTGAACCACGGCGGGCAATTGCTTATGGTCGCCTATAAGCACAAACTTGTCAATGGCTGGCAAACTGTCGCTTTGGGGACGCAATCCGTGGGAAATGGCCGTGTCGTGAGGCAGATTGGCAGAGAGCAAACCCACGATGTTGGGTTCTAATATCTGCGATGCCTCGTCGATAACGGCCAGGTCGAAGTGTTTCAACGCGAAGATGTTGGAGCGCGATTGCATGGTGGATGTTGTGCCAACAAATACGCGACAGGCCGCGATACGCTGCTTGATAAGGCTCAATTTGGGGTCGCTGTCCACCAAACGGTCTAGCAAAAAGGGCGAAAACGTTCGTCGCAGCTGTATTCGTTGCCGATGCGAAGGAAAGGAATTTCAGCAGATAGCAGCATGTCGCATATCTCGTCTACCGCCCTGTTGGTGTACGACATCAGCAGAATGTTACCCGCTTGCTCTTCAACGATAAAGCGCAGGGCCATCGAAGTCTTGCCCGTTCCAGGCGGACCAACAAGCAAAAAGTAGTCGCGCGCTTGTTTTATGTGCAACAGCACCTCGTCGTAACTGGGATGATAACTTCGCGACAGCTCCGCCGCGGCATCGTATTGCGGTGCCCTTTGCCCCAGTAGCAAGGCTTTTGCGCTGGGCATTGCCGTGGCAAAGCTATGTAAAGCCTTCACGGCCGATGTGCTACCCACGTCGCTTGTGGCATGTTCTATGGCAAAATGCTTATCGCCTTGCAAGTAATTTTCGTTTTGCAGACCATCGTTCAGGTGCACAACAATCTGCCCAACGGCGATGTCTACCAGCACGCCTTTAAACAAAATGCTTTGCCGCACGTTGGGTTCGGCATCGGGTTCGTAGGCATAGAGGTACACCATGTCGCCGCGACGAAAGTTCGGAAGGAAGTCGTCGGCCTGTTCAGGAACGTCGAACGTCAGCGTGTCCACCCCATTATAGCTGTTGCTTTTCTCTGCCTTTTGCAGTTTAAGGGCGGTAAAAATGTTTCCCGTTTCTCTTTTTTCGGCCAACGGCATGTTCCAAAGGTCGGCTCCGCTGTGACCTTGCGTCTGTTGTGCGCCAACCTTTGCCAACAACTGTTCGTTGTAAACGAAGGTAAGCATGCGGCAGACGTAGGCGCGTTCCAGTGTTTCTAGCTTATGCAGCGGTGTGGTTACGGCAGCAATTTGGGGTTCGAGATAACGATGATAGAAGGTAGAACAGAGTTGGTTTTGGTTCAGCGTGTCGGGCGAAAGCTTGTCGATAACGCTGTCAAAGCCTTGTTGGGCAATGCCAAATTCTTGCGCCACAATCTCGTTGCGCAGGCGTGTGGCCTCGTGAAAAAGGCGTTGCAGATAGGCCACCACCACCAATCCGCCAGGCAAAGGGTATTTGGAATAAAGCAGACGGATGTCTACTTGATGGTTAGACAGGCGGAAAGTTGTGGCGCAAAAACGCCGTAATATAGCAGCAATTGCACATAATGGTCTTCTTTTTGAAAGCCGCCATACTCGTTGGGTTGGTTGCGTTGAATGTTGTAATTAGCGCCCGATTTCTGTTCCACCAGCAGTCGAAAGTCGCTCGTCATGAGGTCAACGCGACCTTGCAAGCCCAGTTCTTCGCACACGAACGAGGGCTCGAGCAAGGCTTTCGAGCGGTCGAACCCCTCTTGTTCGTTATCGAAAAGGCGGTCTACAATCTCCTCAATGTTGTTGGCTTGGTTAACTGCCACCTCGCGAAAGGGCTCTCGCACGTTGAGGTCGGGGCAGGTGCAAAAGTCCATTGTGCGCTCTTTAAAGGTGTTGGTAAAGGTTTGTCGCCAGTCGTAATCGGTGTTGTTGTTAATGATGTCGTCTAGTGCTGCGCCCGCAAAGCTACCCACCAGTATGGCTTGCGAATTGGCATTGGCCCCCATTCTGTTGACAGTGTAGGCCAAGGGGTGGTGTCCATAATCGGTAAAGCAGCGTGCGATGGAGCTGATGTCGAGCAGAAAGTCGGGTTCTATCACCACCAATCGCGGCAAAAGCGCATGGCCTTGCTTGGTGCAATCTAGCAAGTTGAGTTGCATTCCTATGCGAGCAGGGGTTTAAGCGTAGGCTTGTTCTTCTGTCTCTAAGTTCAGAACCATAGGCTCTTCATAGCTTTCGTGGTCTATTTTTTACCATTATTTGGTTGCCGTCGCATTGGTCTACAATGCAGCGCAGGTAGCGGAAGTCAACGTGTCGCAACTCTTTTGGCGGCTTGTTTGTGGGTGCGATGCGCCCAACAAGCATGCTGGGGATGTGCTTGTTGTACACAGCCGACACGAAGATAGCTAGTGCCCTACAATGATATGGCACGTCTGCCGCGGGTATGGGCAGTGCCTTATTGCTCTCCCTACGCATCTGTTGTATCGCCACCACATCGCGCAGGGCGATGCGATGCCGTTTGCAAAAGAAAGTCTACCTTTGGAAAATAAATTGCCGAAGGCCTGCAAACTGTCTTGCAATGCACCGTCGCAGGCCAGCGAAAGGGTGTCGTGCAGCTGCTTGTTGATGCTTTCGGAATTTGTGGTTGCCGCGGATAAAGTGTGGTCGATGCGGCGAAACAACTCGTCGGCGGTGATGTATGTGCGTGGGTTGGGCATGTTGCGCTGTGGTATTTAGCCAATGGTTAAGGGATGAGACATAAATTGGAAGACGAGCCGTGCGTTGTAAGCGTAGAGATAGAGGGCCAATGCCACAATTGCCCAGCGCAGCACAAGGGCGGGCTTGGCCGACAGACGCTTGAACATAAAGGCAATGGCAATGGGGATGATGAACAGCCAATGGGTGCCCATGATGTAGGCCTCGTTCAGCCCGAACCCCAGAATAATGTGCAAAAAGATGTCTACCCCCAGCCACGACAGGCAGAGCCAAAGCAGCCTTTTGGCGCATGCCGCAAAGCAGTCCTGCAACGAAAAGCACCACCACGAAAGCCTCAACGGCGTAGAAAAACCAATGCTCGTAATGCACAACAACAGGGCGCGAGATAAACAGATCTTCCAATAAATGGTCGCGATGCAGCTGTATGCTCTCGCCAAACACGTTTTCCACCACGCTCGTTAGTCGTGGTGTGTCCTTGTCGGTCCATTTAAGTACAGGGTCGTTACCCATTGGTTTGCCGATAATTCGTTCCTTTCGGGCCTCGTGCGCCACACTGCGCTTAATGGCATTGGGGTTCTTTTTTTGCACTTGCGCCTCAATCCTTGCCGACTCCTGCTCGCGTGGTAGCAGTTGTAGCGTGTATTGGGCGTAGAAGGCGCACCCAAAACAACTAGCGGCAACACGCCAGCCAACAGCAGGCGGCGTGGCTTAAAGAAGGCCTTACCCGTGCCGAAGAGGTCGGCCAAGAGTGTTTTTGCGCCGTTGCTAAGCGTTATGCCGGCCGTAAACAGCAACAGCAGTGCCGTTTGCCACCATGCCATAGCCTTGCCTTTGTTGGCTATATATAAGGTGAGGATGAGCAATAGCAACGAAAAGCAAAAGTGGTCGGGTAGCATGACGGCCAACATAATCGATGTAAACGAAAACAACAGTGCGGTAAGCGCAAGTGCATCTGCCAGCTTTAAGCCTATTTGCGAACGCAAATGCGAAACAACAACACCGCGCTGAGGGTGGCACTGAGTGTTAGCAACACGGCCATGATGTAGATGGCGGCGTTGAAATCGAATTGCTTGATGATGGCATCGTTGAGCCAATAGAATGGTGCGAGCAACGGACCGAACAGCGGATGGCGCGAGAGTTCGTAGTATATTTTTCCGTTTGAAAGATAGATACACGAGTAGGCATCGTAGCCCGAAACATGGAACATCTCGTGAAACAGCACCCAATAGCCCCTAAATCCCACGCGTGTAAAAAGGTCGTGGTACTTATATAGGGTGAGTGCATTTTTGCAATGCAAATACCAAAAAGGCCACTAGGGCCAGTGGTTTCTCTTCTTTTCTTAGTTTTAACATGTGTTCTAAGTATATGTTATGCGTGCCTTGCGGCTTGGGCAATGTGCCAAACGAGCCGTCTTAACGGCAAATATAAGGCCTTAAAATGCAGCAAAGGTAATTTTTAGAACCTGCCTTAAATGGTTTATATATGCAAATGTAGCATTTTTATATAGAGAGGACCACATTATATCACAAAAAGTTCGAGCGGCATGTAATTTGCTTGTCTACTGGTTAACTCGTAAACTTGTAAAATTGACAACGCACAAACTCATAAACTTATAACCTTAAAAACACCCTTACCAACTCGTAAATCTGGGCTTTGTCCACTTTTTCAGTAAGAATTTTAACATTAAAAAGTGCCCTCTTTTATCCACCAACTGCTCACCTTGCCGCAAATAATCGATTCTCACGAAGGTTTGTTTTGGGTGCAAAAATGGGGTTAGCTTTGTGCATGCGGCAAAATGAATTTTTATTTAAAAGAACCGCCATTTGCACCCGTTTTGGGAGGGCTGTTTGCAGCAAAATACAGTGCGTTTTGCCGCTAAATGCAGTGCGTTTTGCTGCTAAACGCAAGGTAAAATGGTGCTAAACGCAGTGCGTTTTGGTGCTAAACGCAGTGCAAAAATGGTGCTAAATGCAGTGCAAAATGGTGCAAAATGCAAGGCGAAAAGCATAAACATCCACTGCAAATGGTATAAACAAACCCTTTCGAACCATTAAAAACATGGCTCAAAAGGGCAAAAATATCCATTAAAAAGTGGTATTTTAGGGGCTAAATGTAGGTTTTTGGGGCGCAAAAACAACAAAACCAAACGCCAAAATAGAAAGGCAAAAGGGTGCTAAATGCAGCTGATGTTCTTAAAATTGGACGGAAAAAGAAATGCCCAAGGCTGCAAATAGTGGCTAATTGTTTGTTTTTAGCCCGTATTTTCGCTAGAAGTGGGTGGCAAAAAAGGTGTTGTTTGTAAAATATAATTACTTATTTATGGGTATGTGCCTAGCTGTTGAGCAGATAATCTACCACAGAGTATAAGTTCCAAGCGTATAGCCAAAGGGTGAGCGAGCCAATGGCAATGCGCAGAAAGGTGCGCTTTCGCCCTGTGGCAACTACGAAAAGGGCGGCCAAACCCAAAGGCAACACGTAGGCCCAATGGGCTGTCATGATGTACACCTCGTTAAGGCCGAAACCCAATCCCACGTGTAACACCCAGTCCATAGCGGCGAAGGCCAGGGCCATGAGCAACAGTTTGTTGCGCCGTCCCACCCAAAGGCCAGCCACAAAGAGCAGCATCAGCAACCCTTCGACCACGTAATTGATGGCCCAACGATAGTGCACAATGACAGGCCTACGCCCATACATGTCTTCCAACAGATGGTCGCGATGCAGCTGAATGCTCTCGCCAAAGAGGTTTTCTGTAACCGATTGCAGTCGCGAAGTGCTGATGTCGGTCCACCGCATAAATTCACCTTTGCATCATGGGCTTGCCCATTTTGGCAGCTGCGCCATTGTTTGGTCTGTAGTGGTGTTGGTGGGGCGTGGCGGTAGTTCGGGGTTATGTGGATTTTTCTTTTTCGCCTCTCGCACGGCCTCTTCCCATGCCAATTGGCGTTTTCGGGCCTCCTCTTCGGCTTTTCTTCTTGGCCTCAGCCTTACGCTTGTCGCGTGCCTGATGCCGCTTAACTTCGCCCGCCAAACAAAGCGTTTGTACTCGAAACGTGCGAAAGCCCATATCAAGGCCGAAGGCAATAGCACGGCAAAGAGTAGGAAACGGGGGCGGAAAAAGCGGCGGCCGTTGGTGAAAAGTGCGGCAACGAATACTTTTAAGCCATTGTTAAGCGAGATGCCAGCCGTGAGAACGAATAGGCAAAGGGCCTTCCACGTGGGCATGGTTGTGGCTTGTTGTTGGTGGTTGGCGGCTACTAAGAGGGTGAGTAGCAGGGCAAAGAGCGAAAGGATGAAGTGGTCGGGTGCAATGGCCGATACAATGATGTAGGCCAAGGCGAAGAAAAACAAGCTTAGCAGACGGGTATCGAACAAGGTTAGCCCCATAACGCGGCGTAACAACCTGTGAAGAAACACCAATGAATAGAACGCGGCGAAGGTTTGCAGCGCAGCCACAACGAAGATGGCGCAGTTGATGTCCGTGAGCCACATCAGGCCTTGGTTAATCATGTATGGCACATACATGAAGAAGGCTAGTAGGGGATGGCGATACACGTTGTAGCCGGCTTGCCAATCGCTAACCACGACGTAGGTGATGGGGTCGAACCCCGAAAGGTGGAAGTTGCGAATGATAAGGTCCCAATAGTGGGCTTGCATAGGCGTGAAAAGCGCGTAATAACGCGCGATGAGCAGGGCGTGCAGTCCCACGAAGAGGATAAGCAAAGGGCGCACCAACGGCCCATTCTTCGCGCCGAACCTTGAAGACGGCAAACATACGTATACCATTGTGTTTGAGAAAGAAACGCACCAGCAGGAAGTTGATGGGCACACAAACGGCAAACATGGGCAAGGGCGCGAGTGTTTTGCTAACGCCAAGGTCAACAAAAAGGTTGAGTGTGGCCATCTGCAACAGATAGTTCACCACATGAGCCACGGCAAAACCTGCCCAACGGCCAGGAGTTGCGTCTACACGGAAGGTATAACGCATGCTGGCCCAAAGATTAAAGGCAAAGCTGAGAAGATAAGCCACGGTCATGGCCAGATTGTGGTTGACAAACTGCAACCCCACCCAATAAGTGGCGTATTGTATGGCGGTGGCCGTTAAGCCAACGATGCCGAAGCGCAACATTTCGCCTAAGCTTTGTCGTTTATTTTTGTTCTGAAGGGTTTGTAATGTGGTTCATCTGCATAAGCTAACATTTCTTTGTCGCCTTGGCTGTCGCCGTAGGCCGTGATATAGTATTGGTGTCGGGGTGCGAAAAGGTTTTCCACGCGCCGCACTTTTTCTGCTCCATGACAGTTGGGCGAGGCAAATCGCCCCGTCAGCCTCCCATTTTCTACGGCTATTTGTGTGCCGATAACCTGCACTTGTGGCAGTTGGCGAAAGAAGGGTAGCACCCAATTGGTGATGCTGGCACTAACAATCAGCACGCTTTCGCCCCGTTGGCAGGCCGTTTCAATGGCCTTTATGCCTTGTGGCCGCAGTATGTGTGCGTTGTTTTTAGCGAACGATTGGCAGTGTGCATCGAACGTTTCGAGTGTCATCCCTTTGAAGAAGTGTGCGAATAGCCGTTCTTTTACTCGTCCGTTTGCATATAGGTGCAACTTCATCAGCACAATCAAGGGTAGGTAAAGCCCAAAGCCCACGAGCATTCGCCACCTTCCCACAGCGTGGGCGATAAAAGGCGGGCAGGGTATCGAGCGTGGTTAGCGTGCCGTCGAAGTCGAAAAGTGAAACGTGTATGGACGTTGTAGAATTTGTAGTCATAATATAATCGGTCTCATCTTTAAAAGTGAAAAGGGTGAAAAAGGGGTGAAAAAGGGTGAAAAAGGTGAAAAAGATGGCTGCGCCTTTAAAGGTGAAGGGTGAGAGGATGGCTAACGCCTTTAAAAAGGTGTCTAGCGGTTTCTAGGTTTCTAGTTAATTCTAGCTTTCGGACAAGTCGGACAAGTCGGACAAGTCGGACTGGTCAGACTGGTCAGACTTATCCTATTTAGCCTAACACCACCTATACATTTGGCTTAACTCCATAACTCCTTAACTCCTTTAACTCCTCAACTTACCTCCTCAACTTACCTCCTTACTCCCTTTACTCCTAGTATATGATCAACAGAAACACCATGATCCATGCCACCACAATGGCTTTGCGTAAATCGGTCGCGAAGCAGTATTTTTGGTAGGGTCGCCACCACTTCGTCTACCACAGTGAGCTGCATGTAGCGCAAAAGACCCACCAAAACGAAAATGCTGGTGAGGTAAAGGTAGGGTGCATGGAACCGACTAACCACCTCGGGCGACACCGTGTACATGATGTAGCACACCAAAGTGACGGTACCTGTAATGGTGATGGCTTGGTTTACGAAGGTGATATTGTAGCGTATGGTGTTGCGGCGAGGCGGTTCGCCCGTCTCGTTCATGCGCAAAACGTCGTCGCGCCGTTTGGCAAACGATAGGAAAAAGCGCAAGTAGGGAAGGTCATCAACACCAGCCAATTGCTCACCGCTACATCGCAGCTCATGCCGCCAGCTAGTATTCGTAGCACGAAACCAAAGGCCACCGTGCACACATCTATTATGGCATGGCGTTTCAACCATAGGCAATAAGCCATGTTAAGCAAGAAGTAAAAGGCCACGATGCCTGCCGTTTCGCCTGCCCGTTGGGGTAGGAAGAACAGCAATAAGGCCGACAACAACGCCAAGACGGCCATTAAGGCATAGGCCGTTGGCACACTTACCGCGCCCGATGCAATGGGTCGGTGGCATTTTACGGGGTGTCGGCGGTCGGCATCTACGTCAACGATGTCGTTGAAACAATAAATAGCCGATGCCGCAAAACTGAATGCAAAGAAAGTAACGACGCTTGCGATGGCATCGTCGGCATTCAGCAGTCGTCCACCAAAGAACATGGGAATGAGCACAAACCCATTCTTAATCCATTGTTGCGGACGAATAAGTAAGAGCGTTTTTTTCATCTTTCAAATCGCTTTGTTAGTTGTTCCATCCCCTTGTTTAGCAGCCATGCCAAGGGAAGCGTGATGGCGAAACAGGCCAAGAACGTGGGCCAATAGCCCCATTGCAGCCGCTTTATGTACACCAATACGAAGTGGGCGTGCAGCAGATACATTTCTAGGCTCACGGTTCCAAACCAGTCGCAGACCGCGTTTTTATGCGCTGCGGAACGGCCTTAAGCCAGTTTCCCAATAGCAAAACAAGGCTGAACGTGGCGGGGATGTAGAGCATCCGCCCGATGAAAAGCGGAAAAAGTCCGTGCCTTGTCTGCTCTAAATAGATGTCTACGCCAAGAGAGAGCACCGCGGCAGCCAGCAAAAAGCCAAACGCTTTGGGGCTGAGTGTTAGTCCCTTGCTTTACCAGCGCACCGCAATTGATGCCGATAAAGAAGATGGGAACGCGGCTCCAGAATATCTCGATGTGGCTAACTGCATCGTGTATGGGGCTTACCCATTGCACGGCCACACACCAAACAATCATCAAAACGGGCAACCAGCGGTAGGCAGCATGGCGCGAAACAAGTCGCACATAGGCGGGAGCGAAGAAGTAGAGCATCATGGTTGCTGGTATGTACCAAAACGTTAGCTCATCGTGTAGCCAGAAATCCCAGTTCACCAACACATCGCCAGCAAGGTCAATCACTTCTTTTGGTTCTTTCGCTCCTTGCCAAAAGCGCGGCACATAGTAAAGGCAAGCCACGAGAAACCACGTGGGATAGATGCGTAGATAGCGGCGTGTGAAGAAACGTTTGAGCGACTTGTTGCCTGTTAAAGCATACCAAAGTCCCACGCCACTAAGGAAAAGAAACACGTCGACACCGATGTTTCCCATACGCCAAAGCCCATAGAAGGGCGACAAACGGGGCAAGCTGACATGGAAAAGCACAATGGCTATCATGGCCAAAACCCATTAGTTCACTTCGATGTAGGCTGATGTTGGCAAAGCGAATGCCGGTGGTTGTTGGGGTCATTGGTTGCGGATGTTAACGTTTGGGTAGCGGAATACGCCGGATAAGCTTGTCTGCCACCCATGCCAAAGCAACGGATGCCACGATGTAGAGCAGCAATCCGAGGTAGGGTTGGCCTTGGCGCGAGATGGGGATGATGAGCTTTCGGGTGACGGGATGGGTTACAAAGAGAGCCGCCGAGATGCCGCCCATCCAACACAGGGCGCGATAAAGCCACGCCATTACAGAGGCGCGTGCCAGCAATTTGGCGGTTAAGAGGGTTGCAAGACAAATAACGGCAGGGACAAAAGTCCACCCTAAGAAAGATTGACTGAGGTAATAAGTCAGGACGATGCACACTAAAAGGGCGGCCGATTGCTTAACGTTGTCGTCGCCCCACAGCGTGGCTGACTTTTGAAATTGGGCATAAAGCAAGCCTAGACCAAAGGGTAGCATGCCGCCCATGAAGTTGTAACGGTAGCGATTCATTGGCTCGCCTAGGGGCGGAAGCTGCAATTGCACAATTAAACACAGGGCCATAAGCAGCGCAGTTATGCCCCAATGACGGCGATGAAGAACCAAACGATAGAGCAAATAGAACTGCATCATCAGTCCGAAGAACCAAAAAGCACCGGGCCAAATCATCTTATCGGGACGGGGCAGCAGGTTATTGAACATCAATAGCTGAGAGATAACCTTCAAACTATCGTAATGCCAGCTGGGCGGATTAAGCGTATCTACGGCGATAAAGAGCGCAAAGCCCACCGCCATCATGCGAAACAGTTTAAGATAATGGCTAAACAGGAACTTGCCCGCAGGCACCTGAACGCCGTGATACTTCTTGAAAAGGCCGTATCCGCTGAGGAAAAGGAACACGGGCACGCCGTAATGACCGAAGAACGACAGCAAGTGCATGGGTAGTTGTGCATCGGGATGCACCAAGGCGTGGTTCATGCGCGTTACGTTTTCGGCGTTAAAGGTGTACTCGTTCTCCTTAACTATCGGGCCAAGCCAATGGCAATAGTTGTGCAAAAAAATGCCAATGATGGCCAAACCGCGCATACAGGCGTTGATGCTAGTGGCGTTTCGGCCGCTAGTGGACTTGTTTGCGTGGCTGTTGGCATGCGCCGTGGCCTGCTGTTGGCTGGTTTTGCACAGCGTTTTTCTTCTGTGTGTCGCTCGTTTGGTGGCATAATGATGGGTTAAGGTTAATGTGTTGTAAGGCGTTGGCCGATGTTTGATGCTGCACTTTGGGGCTTGGGGCGCGGCAATTTGTCGTAATCGGTGGTACCTTTGAGTATTCGCGGACGGCTTTCGTCGTACTTCGGACTAATCAAATTGTTCTCTTCGCGGTAGCTCTTGGCCTTTATTCCGCCAAATAGAGCAGCAAATGGGGTAGGGCATCGGTCATAAAACGGCGGTTGCGCGCGTCTAATATCTGCCGATAGATGTCGGGATGGCGGGCGATGTAGGTTCGCGAACACCATATCCAGAAAGGAATTTCGAACTCATACTTTGCCAAAGGGTAGTCGATGGCAGCCGAATGGTTGCGGCAAACAATGCCGCGGTTCTCCTCATAACATTCTTCGCCGTGGTCGGGCATGTAGATAACGATGGCATCTTCGCTTTCAAACTGCTTGACGATAAGGTCTACCACCGAGTCGTTGTATAGCACGGCGTTGTCGTAATCGGCCAAAATGCTGCGCTGGCGCGATGTTAGGTTGGGGCGAAGACTTTTGTAATCGGTGCCATTCCAACGTTGACGGTTTTCGGGGAAACGTTCTTTATAGAATAGGTGCTGCCCCATCAGGTGGAAAATGGTTAGGTTGTGTTTGCCCGCTTGTGCTTTCAGGCGGGCGTATTGGCCTGCCAAGTGCTCGTCGTAGCGGTAAATGCTGTCGTTGCGCGTATCGAACATGGCCTTGCTCAACGTGGGATTGTTGAGGAAAAAGCCACCACTAAAATCGTAAACAGCCTCTTTTGCTTTAGGCAGAAATTGGTTGGTGATGAACGTTACGTGATAACCTGCCTTGCGAAACAATTCGGGAAAGAGGGATAGTCGCACCATTCGCCTCGCTCGCCCACATCGTAGAGCGAGAAAACATGTTTGAAAACGTAGCTGGTAAGGTTCAAGGCGACACCACATCGTTGAATTTCACCAACTGTCCGCTACGTTCGCGGCGTACTTGTCGTGGCGTTGTGGGTTGAACATAGCCGTATTGCTGCGAGTGATGTTTGCTAAAACACTCGCCGATAATCAGCACGATGTGCGGACTGGTGTATGTGCAGCTGTCTACTTGTGCCTTGTTGGCAGCAACAACAAGCTTGTCTATCTGCTGCGAAGCCAATACGTTGGCATAGATCGAGAAGGCCAATCGGTACACGGCGTGGTAGGGTTCGCCATGTCCTTGCTCGGTAAGCGTATGTTCCACTTCGCCTATGCTCCTGCCTGTCATCAGTTTCCATAAGGCCGCTTTGTTGTGGGCCGTAACGTAAATGCTCCAAATCAACATGGCGATAAGGCCGATACTCGCACACATTTTCAGCCTGATAGCGAGTGAGTTGCTGATGGTTGGTATTTTGTCTATAAGCGTTTGGTAAGCCTGTTTTAATGATTTGGGTGCGAAACGGCGCAGCGAATAGGCGGTATGGAGAAGGGCAATAAGTACTATCAACCCCACTTTGCCAAAGAGAATGTTGGCCGAAAGGTAGGTTGAAAGGAACTCGCTAGCCTCACGTCCGTTGGTCTCGCCCACCAAAAGCAGCATGGTGGGAGTGAGGGTAGAGTCGAATTGGGTGTAACAATACACGTCGATGGCCGACGTTATATATATAATAAGGTACAGTGCACCGCGGACCCACGGACGGATTCGTCGTGGTAAGAGACTTAAAAATAAGGCAAATGGCATAAAGGTCTACCAACAACTCGGTGAAAAGATGGTGGTAAAGCTTTTCGCCAGGGTGGTAGGGGATTGTTAGCCGCGCACAAACCACGCCCAAGATGTACATCGTTACGAAGAACGGTGCATTGATTTGTAGGGGTTTAACCACGCAGCCAAAGATTTTATTTCTCAATACTGTTAAGGTCATTTCTTTTTAGTTCCTTTTTCTTTATATGTGTATATTGCCACAAATAGGCGCACAACAGTTTGTTAAGCCCTGTTGTATGCCGCATGGAACACGTCTGCGCATTGTTCTAAAACGCGGTGTCGGTTCGTAATTTTATGCAAATTTACACTTTTTATCATTGATAACCGCCAATGCAAGCGTTTAATTTGTTTCGTAAAAGAAAAACAGCCGCGCGCCCAACCTCGCTCTTGTCAACTTGTCAACGCGTTAACTCTTCAACTTAAAACCCCCTACAATTAAGGATAATTAAGGCGAGAGAGTTGAGTGGCGAACAGAAAAAACGCTACCTTTACAGCAAAACAATAATCTAAAATTATGCAGAAATTAACGTTACATATTATATGCCTAATGGGTATGCTTTGCAATTGCAAAGCACAAACCGTGCCGACTCCAACAGGCACGGCACAGCAGGTAGACTCTGTAAGAGCGGCCAATACGCCAAGTTTTCGTGTACTATCTGTTGAGAACACCGACACACTGCGGTGGACGGGCAAGGCTTTTACCGGCAGACACAAAAACAAAGGCAATACATGGCTGATAAAAGCTGTGATGAAAGGCATGAATCCTAATTGGCAGAGGCACGCTCTTTGGGTTACGGTAAAGGATGTGTGGCTGCTTAGAGACGGCGTAGACAAGGATGTAATAAGCGTCATGGCCTTCAAGTCTGCCGAAACGAGGTGGAGCATCAGTGCTTTTAAAACAGAACAATTCATGGTAGAAGAATGCAAAGCACCTTTGTATGCCGTTCCATACTTTATAGACGGCTGTGCTTACATCATCTGTATTATCCCTCCATCTCAGATAGTGGGCAATGAGGTAAGAACACTAATAGACAGAAAAACTTTGTACGAAGATGTGTTGAAACCGCTTATGGACAAGCCTTTCTTTTAATGGGGAGGGCATGGGAACGCTCGTACCCGATTTTAAACCAGCAAGTCCCAACATTTAAAAGCTTTTGTTGTATTGGGTTTTTCTTTTGAATGGAGCGGTGGACACAAGTTGACTCGTAAAGAGCGTTTACCGGATGGCGTTGTGCTAACGCCTGTCTTGCAACAGCTTGTACCACGCTTTTCCCTCGTTCGAGTTGCATTTTTGTGCCATCGTTGCCAGCATCGTGCGCGTGGTTGCTATCTTGCGTTGTAGCCATAGTTGCAGTTTGCTGCCTTTGTGTGCATCTTTCGCCGCCTTGTTCAGTGCCATTATATAGCGTAGTTGCAGGTTGGCAAGATGGTTTGAGGGCATGTGCGTTGTTTCGATGTTGTTGAAAAAGGCATCGCAAAGTATGCCTACGTGCTCGTTAATGCCGTATCCACCCTTCTTCGTGCCTTTGTTTTAACAGCATGTTGAAAGTGCCGATGCTAAACAAATTGCCGAAAACGCCATCGAGCGACATACGTAGTTCATGGCCCTTACTGGTCAATTGGTTTTCGTTTATTCGCTTACTTTCTAATCCACTGTCGGCTAGCATGATGTATTTCGACAACAAACGCATGGCCTTGCGTTGCAACGGCGTTGGGTCCTTCTTATAGAAAGTTTCGGATAAGGCCACCAATTGCTCGCCGTACGTGTCCACGGCATCACGATAAAGATGCCATAGGGCAAAGCCTTGTTCTTTTTTAAACTTCGCCATGTTGGCTTTTTGGTCGATTTGTGGCATCAGTTGCAACACGTTGTCCATTATCTGCACGCGCTTGTCAGCGGCAGGCGTATCGCCACTTGCGGCTTGCGGCTTGATGGAAAGGCGTTTTATCAGGTCGGCACGCTGCTCGTAGGGTGTGTTCCCTTGCGCCGTGGCGTAGGCATAGGCCACAGCACGCCTGTCGGCATCGGTTAGTTGCAACGCACTTGGTCCGTAATCGGTTTCTGTAAATATGCCCAGCACCTGCGCCACCTGCGTCATTACCCTGCCTTGAATGGTTTCTTGAACAATGGCATCGGTGCTGTTCTCGTCCCAAAAACGTATGTCGAAGTGGGGTAGGTAAAGGAAATAGTCGAGCTTCCTGCCCTCCAACACGGCTTTTACCCACGTTAATCCAACCGCGTAACAATTCGCCAGAGAGGGTGGCACAACGATTTTGCTCGTAGTTTCTTGTCAGCCAAGCTCGAAAGAAACGTACATGCGCGGCTGAATGACGTCTGTTTGGGGCGTAACCTGTTCAACTTGCAGCGCGTTGGGTATGCCTGCATCGGCCAACGCCTTGTTCCATGCCGCCACACCAGCCTTTACCGCGCCGATATATTGGGGCGGAAACAGACTGTCTATGTAGAATGTTAGCGGACGATTGAGTGTCCATCGCTGGATGGGCATGTTGGTACTGGCGGTTGACGAAGTGCTTTCGGTGGGCACGGTAAGGTTTTCAACGCCCTTTTGTTGCCAGCCTTAGTGGGGCATAAGTCTGCGGAAGAAGCTGTACACAACAACTTAACTCCAAGGGAACGCTAGCCTCAGGCAATACAATCATCGAGCTAGAAAAGTTGCCTTCTTCGGCTTGTTGCCCGTGATAACGCCTTATGCGAAACTGCGTTATGCCATTGTTGGCCTTTACATCTAAGAGCGAAGATAGGTCGGGAACCATGTCGCGAATGGTGTACAGCTCTTGATAGCTGAACCATTGCTTGCCCGTTAGCAGATCGTTGGTAATGTCGATGACGGCTGCTCCTGCCTTTGTGCGCCCCAAAACAGGGTACGTGATGCCCCGGTCGGCTGCATCTTTTATTGCTATCATTTCGCCTTCTGCAACGTTTTTTTCAGTGGTTTTAGCAGGATGGTTTCGGTATTTGGAGCTACAATTTGCACCACGCCCAACGACTTTATGGGGTGAGCATTGAAGTCGAAACCGCGGTTTACTTGCGCACTGATAAGCACATCGCGCCCAATGCAGGCAGTGGGTATCTCCATATATATACGTCCGCTGTCTACACGCACGGGCAAGTGGCCTGCGTATGTCTTTGCGTTTGCCCCCCATACGTGGGCGCTGCCGTCGTGTAAGAGCTGCGCTGAGGGCGCAGATTGGGGCTGCGCGCTGGTTTGCAAACCCATGCAGGGGCATGAGAAGTAGGGCTAAAAAGCAATGCTTGTTTCTTGTGCAGTTTCATTGTTATGTTGTTATTGGCGTTCTGTTTTGGCGGTGCCCAACACGTTGCCTATGGTGTAATGTAAGCATTTTCATCTTCGTTCAAATCGGTCGTTGGAGCCTGCGCGGACATTGTTTGATTGTTGCGTATGTTGTCTGTCATTATTATTAAAGGTATAGTGGACTACATCGAGAGAATAAGGCAGACAAGATGCCCACAGGCAAACGAAAGGTGAACAGGACGTAATGGAAACGACTTAAAACATTTGATAAGCAGTTTAACAAACTGATTGGGGCTTATTTTTAATGTGGGTTAGTTTGTGCAAATGTAGTGATTTTTTTGTTTATAATGCCAAGAAAGCCTTATATTTCGTCGCCTGCCACAAATGTTCCGTCGTTATCGTTTATCAAGGGGCGGTCGTTTTCGGTGGCATTCGATACGCCATTGATGAGGAAATCGTCCTCTGATGTGGGTTTCTTTTTGTAGTTGTAGCAGTTTATACACCTTCTTTCCGCCAGGTGTTTGATAGTGTATTAAGCACGCATTGGTTTTGGCTATCTTGCTGTGTACGGCGAAAGAACGCAGCCATTGGAACTGGAACTTGCCCGAACCAAGCAGCGGGTTGTTCTTAATTGTCTGGCTTTGCATCTTTTGTGCGAAACCTTTTGTGCAGTATTTGTTCAGCACTTGGCGTATGGCGGCAGGGTTAGGTTGTGGTTGAGCAAGCTCGTTTACGCTACATGGCATAGAAGTTATAGAGGTCAAATACATACCCGTTGTATTCTCCTTCGTACGATCTCGTTGGTTATTTCAACCTTTCTCGTTTGTCCGTTGGCACAAAGGCCAGGGTGTATGTACGGTCTAAGGCGAGAATTTCATCGCAATACGATAGGCTTAGGTACACTGTTGTTGGGGTTACGTAAACTTCTTGGGGCGCAGAGAGGGTGAAGCTGCTGTTGATGTCTTTGCCTACAAGAGATTTAAGGTTTAGCTTGTAGTTTTTAAATATGGGCTTACCTGCTTTATAGATGTTCACCTTCAAAGAAGTATAGGACATGTATATCTCTGGATAATCAATCTTCTTACCCTCATAAAACTCGCGTACATGTATTTCCCAATCGCCAACAGTGGTGTCTATGCGCGTGGGTGGGATAGCAAACTTCGAGTAGTCGGTTGTGTCTTCTTCCTCTACATACGGCTGTACGCTGTCTGTTTTTGCGCTAACCGAGTCGTTGCCAGTGCTGTTTGCATCGGCTTTTTTATTTCCCGAACAGCCCGTTAGCAGGGTAATTGCGATGAGCAAAAGGGTAAAGGTAAGCTTTTTCTTTGTTATCTCCATGCGGGTTGGTGCAGCAAGGGCAATATATAGTTAGAAGGAATTGATTTTGAAAGTTGTTTGCATACCCCACCTTGCCATCAATGTTTCAACACAACAGCATTTGCAGTGCAGCGAAAAGGTATTTGTACAGACACTACAAGCGCTTTGTAGTATCAATACAAGGTGCTCGCAGTGTCAGTACAAGGTGCTTGTTGCGTGAGTACAAGGCACCGTGTACTGATGCGTAGGCTTGCCTGTTACGCCAAGAAAACCTTAAATTTCGTCGTCTTCTGCATACTCTTCTTCTTCGTCTTGCATGGAGGGCAGGTCGTCTTCGGTGGCATTCTGCACGTCCGAGATGACGAAATCGTACGCTGTTCTGGGTTTCTTTTGCAACAGCAGGCACTTATATACCTTCTTTCCGCCTGGTATTTCGTAGTGCACGATGCACGAATTTGTGCCTGCCCCTTGTGCTGTGTACAATGAAAGAACGTAGCCATTGGAACTCGAACTTGCCAGAACCGAGCAGCGGATTGTTTTTGCTGGTATGGCTTTGCATCTTTTGTGCGAAACCTTTTGTGCAGTATTTGTTCAGCACTTTCTGTATGGCGGCCTTGTTAGGCTGTGGCTGAGTAAGTTCGTTTACGTACATGGCATAGAAGTCGTAGACGTCAAACACATATCCATCCATGTCGCCTTCGAACGATTCTGAGGCTGTTTGAACCTTTCTTACTGGCTGTTGGCGCACAAAGCCAAGATGTACATCTGGCAATTGTCGGTTTCGGGTTCGCAGCACTGATAGGTCTAGGTACACTGTTGTTTCGGTAACGAAAAGCATTTTTCGGACACGCCAAGGTGAAATCTATGCATTGAGCCTGCAAACCGCCTTAGCGTCTCATCTTATGCCCCTTTAAACACGGGCTTCACTCCCTTAAAAATGTTGACCTTTAAAGAATAATTGGCGAAAGACTTGGTCCAAGCTTTAAACTCTTGCCGTCATAAAATTCGCGTATGGTATTTCCAATCGCCAACGGTGGTGTCTATACGAGTGGGTTGAACGGCAAACTTCGAGTAGTCTGTCTTGTCTTCTCCTCTGCACAGCGGCACCCTGTCTGTTTTGGCGGCAATCGAGTCGCTTCCTGCGCCGTTTGCATCGGCTTTTTATTTCCGAACAGGCTGTTAGCAATGTAATGGCGATGAGGAAAGTGTTAGTGCGAGGAGTTTTTTCATTTTGTCACTCTCATGTGCGGTTAGTGCTGCAAATGTAGCAAAAACACTTATCGCCGCCCATCTACTCCTTTATTATTTTGCGAACAGCGCAGAAAAGGACTTTTTCTACCAAATAATCGAGCATTTCAGATGCTTTGTTCAGTTGTTGTTGTCAGCTTGGAGAGGTCTTTTCAGGCTTTGCGATAGCTCTTCGCTGATGTGCCAATGATGGGGTTGTTTGAAACAATCGGCATGCGTATGGTTATGCTTTTGTGGGTTAAGTACGCAATACGTCGTCGGTCGTCAACAGGCCATTCTTCGCCATTCTACATCGCGGGCAGGTCTTTTTCGGTGGCATCAGACACGCCACTAACCAAGTATTCGTACTCCGTTTCCGGTTTAAGTCGCAGGTGAATGCGTTTGTAAACCACCTTGCCGTCAGCGCGTTTGTAGTTAACGATGCACGTGTTTGTTTTCTCGTCCATTAAGTGCACCTCCAAAGAGCGTAGCCATTGGTAATCGAAATGGTCCGAACCCAAGAGCAAGTTCTTCTTCAACGTCTCTCGTTGCAGTTGTTTGGCAAAGTCTGTTGTGCAGTATTTGTTCAGCACTTTCTGTATGCTGGCAGCGTTAGGTGTAGCTAGGCTTAGTTCGTTTACGTACAAAGTGTAAAGCCAATAAATGTCGGTGACGTACATATCTATATCTCCTTCGGCCGAGGCGATGGACGTTTCGTACTTGCGCACCGAGCCATCGGCATTCAATGCCAACACCCTTTCAAGGCAATTGTCGGTTTCGGGCTCGCAATAGCCAAAGCCAATGTATACCGATGTGGGGGTAATTTCGAAATGTTCGAATAGGCCAAGCTCGAAACCTTTGATGTGGTTAGGGCCCATAAGCGACTTAGAGTTTACTTTGTAGTCTTTAAACACAGGCTTGCCTCCTTGAATACGTTAAACCTCACGGCATAATCGGCGTGCGTTTCCTTATCGTAGGTGAACTTATTGCCGTCGTAAAACTGGTGTGCATGTATCTCCCAGTCTCCCCAAATGGTGTCCACGCGTATGGGTTTTTATGGCAAACTTCGAGTAGTCGGTCTTGCTTCCACTATATATAGTTGTGTGCCACTTGTTTTGGTGGCAATCGAGTCGTTGCCCATGCTGTTTGCATCGGCTTTTTCTGTTTTCTGCGTAAAACCGTAGTGAGTAAGGAACACAGCAGGGTAAGTGTATATACGGGTCTTATCATTTGCTTATTTTGGTTTGGGTTAGTGATGCAAATGTAATAAAAAAGTGCTTATTACCGCCTGTTTGATTTGCTTTATTTTACGTTTGATGCGAAAAACGGCCGCATTTTCCACAAAATCGGCCGTTCAAAACATTTTCGCGTTTTGTTTGGTGGTGTGGCGAAATCTCCCTACCTTTGCATCGCTTTTGAAAAACAAGAGCATAGGGGGGCGCTTAGCTCAGCTGGTTTAGAGCATCTGCCTTACAAGCAGAGGGTCGGCGGTTCGAATCCGTCAGCGCCCACACAAAAAAGAAACCTCATTTCCAACTTTGGGAACGAGGTTTTTTGTGTTAAGCTGGGTGGTGAAAGTGGGATTATAACGAAAATGTTATCTGGTTGTTTACGCAATTGGCAGCCTTTTTTCTTATCTTTGCATAGACGTGAATTATACCGCTATTATACAATGCAAAAGGTTGTTATTATCGTAGAACAGTCTTCGGATGGCGTTTTTGGTGTAGAACAGAAACCGACATTGCAGGTGTAGGACTAAACGCTTATGGTAGGATGAGTCTCTGCGAAGGCTGATTTGTTGGAGTGTTATGAGGGGGCCAAAGCTGATATGAAGGCGGAAGGTAAGGAAATGCCTGAGGTGGAGTTTGTATTCTAGTACGATTTGCAATCGTTTTTTAACTATTTCAACTTCCTTCATGTTACTGAAAAGCTAAACGGGTAGCTTTCAACCCTTCTTTTCTCGTTCTTCGAAAAAGTGCGTTTTCTCGCCATGACAATGTTCGAGCAAGCTCGACATTGTTCATTTGGCTTAACGAAAACGTTCTTTTCTCGTTCCTCGAAAAGTGCGTTTTCTCGCCATGACAATGTTCGAGCAAGCCTCGACGTTGTTCATTTGGCTTTAACGAAAAACGTTCTTTATGTTTCATCTGTTCTTATGTCAAAATGGACGCATTTGGTCACAATACGAGAAGATGAATGATTACCCCGTTCACTTATCCACTCGTCCACTTGTCCACTTGTCTACTCGTTAACTTGTTAACTCGTCCACCGCTGTAAACTTTTCAGCAGGAAATTTAACGCTGTGAGTGCCTTTTTATCCACCAACCGCCAACCTTGCCGCAAAAATCGATTCTCGCGAAGGTTTGTTTTGATGCCAAAAGGGGTTAGTTGTACATACGGCAAAATGAATTTTTATTTAAACGAGACCGCCACTAACACCCGTTTTTGGGCGATTTGCAGCAAAATGAAGTGCGTTTTGGTGCCAAACACGGTGCAATTTGCCGCTAAACGCAGTGCGTTTTGGTGCTAAATGCAGTGCGTTTTGGTGCTAAATGCAAGGTGAAATGGTGCTAAACGCAGTGCAAAATGCAGCTAAACGTAAGACAAAAAGCATAAATATCCACTAAAATTGTATAAACAAAAACCTTCTCGAACCATGAAACACATGCCTGAAAAGGGCAAAATAGCCATTAAAAAGTGGGATTTTAGGGCTAAAAGTGGGTAATGGGCATGAAAAATTACGAGGTGGCAGCCATTCTAGAAAGGCTAAATGGTGCAAATTGCAGCCTTTTTTCTTAAAAACGAACATCTTGGAAGATATGAAAGGTTAGAAATAGTGCCAATTTACCTACTTTATGACCTATATTATCGCTAGAACAGCGCGGAATTTAGAGGAGTATTGTAAAATAAAAGATAAGGATTTAAGTTTTTTGAGTTGATGATTTTTTAGCTGATGAGTTTGTGAATCGGGGAGTTGATACCTTCGGGAGTTGTTAGGCTTTTCGTTATTTGCGTAGCCAGAGTTGACTTCGCACTACACTCTCTCTCAATGTTATAGAAAGATTAAAAGTCAAAACGACTTCAATATTAAATCGGAATTGCAAGCCGCCTCTTTCTAATTGGTGGCGCATTTCATCATAATTGTTCATTGAGCCTCTTATACTGGTTGTATGAGGGGCTTTTCGTGTCGATTGTCTGCAGATGTCACTCACGTAATTCTGAACCAAAAGTTGGTCGTTAAAAAGGTATTGAGTGAAAGGGGTCTAGTGAAGGCACTGGCAAACCGATTAGTGTTTAATCGTTTGAATGACCATTTTACTTTTCTCCCTCGTTGTGTCGCCATTTGCATACGTCTTTATCACTCATGTCTTTCCCTGGGCGGCACAAGATGGTCGATGGGTATCTTCGGCGATGCGATGACGGATGTCGGTGCTCGAAATGTCGTAGAAGGGCGTGTTGAGAAGGGTTACATTGGCGGGCAGTTCGTTGGTGTTTATGTCGTAGCCACGGCGTGGAAATATCGCGATGTCGTGGCTGGCGAGTATGTCTTCGTGGTGATTCCACTTGGGAAACGACACCCAATTGTCGGCTCCGATAAGGAGAACAAACGAGCGTTGCGGCTCGTCGTGGGCCAAAGCTTGCAGCGTTCGCCAGGTGACGACGGCGTTGGCAGGTGCAGTTCGTGTCGGTGGCGCAGAAACGAGGCTCGTTGGCCGTGGCGGCGCGCACTATTTCGAGCCGCGCGCTGTCGGCCATCAAGTCGTTGGCGTTGCGTTTAAAAGGGTTTTGGGGCGACACGACAAACCACACTTCGTCTAATCCCATGCCGTCTAAAAACTGTTGAGCCAAGGCGATGTGCCCGTTATGTATGGGGTTGAACGAGCCACCGTAGAAACCAGTGCGTATCATGGGCGTGAAAGAAAGGTGTTAATCGCTTCGAGAGTCTGCCGCTTTGCCGTCTCAAGTCGTCGTTTATGACAAGCCTTATCAAACTGCGGAGCGAACGACAGCTCGTATTCGGCTCGCGCAATGCGGTCGTTTATCACCTCTGGTGCATCGGTTGCGCGACCTCAAAGCCGCTGGCGCAGAGCCTCGATGGACGGTGGTGGATGAAAATGCTCAAAGCCTTGTCGCCATAAAAACCGCTTTAATGCTGCATCCGCCCTTAACGTCTGCGTCGAAAACAACGTTCTGCCCAGCATCTAATTGGCGCTGAACCTGCTCTTCAACGTACCATGCAAAGCGGTCCTTAGCACCTCTTCGTACTCCAAGAAATCGTTTTGGGCAATGCGTTGCCTAAATTCTTCGGGCGAAAGGAAGAAATATTCCACGCCATGTTGTTCTGTTCCGCGCGGTGCTCTGCTGGTACATCAGATATGGAGAAAGGCCAGCCGCAGTTCGGGATGGCTTTGCATGAGCCAATTGATGATGGTGCTTTTGCCCGAACCCGATGGCGCGGAGAATATTACCAAAGCGCCTTTTGTGCGGTGTAGAAGACTGCCCGTTTGGGTCGATATGCGGTTATTGTCCATAGTCTTTGAGTTTATTTGAGGATGATGAGAGGGAGTTTTTATTTGAGTTTTTGCGTTGATGGGTGGGTAAGTTTCTGTTTTTGAGCATTTGAGGGTGGCAAGTTGATGCGTTAGGGGCTTATTGCAGAATGCAGGTTTGTGCGCCCTTCGGCTCTTATCTTTGTTGCTAAGTTTATCGTTCGTAAGACTAAATACGCAAATACTTAGAAACTTAAAACCTCACAAACTCACAACCTCACCAACTTAAAACCTCACCAACTTAAAACCTCACCAACTGATAGCTTACAACACATTCAGCACTTGCTCTTTTAATCTGTTCCAGCTCATCTTTCATCATCACAACGATGTTTCTGCATCTCGGCTTGGTTGCTCTTAGAGCCCGTTGTGTTAATCTCGCGACCCATCTCTTGTGCGATGAAACCCAGTTTTCTTTGCCCTGTCTCGTTCTCATCGTTCATGGTCTTGGCAAAGTATTTTAAGTGATTGGTCAGTCGCTGTTTCTCCTCGCTAATGTCCAACTTCTCAATATAATATATCAGTTCTTGCTCCAAGCGGTTCTTGTCGTAGTCCACTTCGGGGATGTCTTTCAGCGCGTCTACAATACGTGTTCTAATCTTCTCCACCCTCGCTTTCTCGTACGGTTCGATGTCGGCCATCAGCCTGCCGATGTTTTGCAGTTTCTCTTCAAACTTCTTTTGCAGGGCCATACCCTCCTGTATGCGAAAAGCCACGATGTGTTCAAGGGCTTGCTTTATGGCATCGGCAGCCGCCTTCCACTCATTCTCGTCCAGCGTTTCCATCTCGGTGCGTGTGGTAACGTCGGGCATTTTTCAGCAGTGTGGCGTACCAATCTGCGGTTCGGGGATGCCCGCCTTTGGTCGAAATCTCCTTAATCTGCTGGTAATAGTTTTCTACCAATGCAGCGTTTATGGGCGTTGCGTCCGCCGCCGCGTCTTTTTCCACCCATATAGAGAAGTCAACCTTTCCCCTCGTGAGTGCTTTTGCCACCATCTGCCGCATCTCAATCTCCTTTTCGCGATACAGAGGAGCAACGCGTGTAGAAAGGTCCAGCGTCTTGCTGTTAAGCGATCTCAATCTCTACGTTTATTTTTCTTGTCGTTAAAGGTCACGACAGCCTTGCCGTAACCCGTCATGGATTGTATCATAGTTTTGCGCAGTTAATTTTTCTGCAAATGTACACATTTTAAACGGAAAAAGCGTAATTTTGCAGCTTTAATATAAGAATACTGAATAGGATTATGTCATGCATATTAAATATTGAAACAAGCACCGCGGTATGTTCGGTGGCATTAGTAACGATGGCGAATGCATTTTAACGCCGAAGATCATGATGGTCCGAACCACGCGGTAAAGCTAGGTACGTTCGTAGACGAGGCTCTTTCGTTTGCCGACAGTCACGCTTTGCCGCTCGATGCCGTGGCGGTGAGTTGCGGACCGGGCTCTTACACGGGCTCTACGGATTGGCGTTTCGATGGCCAAAAGCGTGTGCTACGCTCGCAACGCTAAGCTCTTGGCCGTGCCTACGCTGCAATTGCTGTGCGTTCCGCTACTTTTGCGCGAACAAATAACGCCCGATGACGCCCTGCTTTGCCCCATGCTCGACGCCCGACGCATGGAAGTGTACGCCGCCCTCTACGATAGGGCACTGAAAGAAGTAAGGCCTGTGGGAGCCGACATCGTTGAGGCCGACACCTACAAGGCCTTTCTAGACCAACATCACGTGTACTTCTTCGGCAACGGAGCCGACAAGTGCAAGGCCGAAATCGTTCACCCCAACGCCCACTTCATCGACAATGTGAAACCTTTGGCCAAGAATATGGCACCATTGGCAGAGAAAGCGATGGCCGAAGAGCGTTTCGAAGATGTGGCATACTTTGTGCCGTTCTACCTAAAAGACTTCGTGGCGAAAGCCGCCAAACCGCTACTCTAAATGCAACGGACAAAGCCAAATGCCGAATAACGAATAAAGAATGAACAACCGAACATCCACCACTAAGATAATGAACATAGAAGGATTGGACTATAATACGCAACGCGAACGACTGATACTTCCCGAGTACGGACGTGAGATACAGAAGATGGTGAACCACGCAGTGACCCTTCCCAACCAAGGAAGAAAGGCAAGCTTGCGCCGAGTCTATCATCGCAACGATGAGTATTCTCTTTCCCCAAGGCTACGATGCCGTAGACCTAGAACACAAATTGTGGGACCATTTGGCCATCATGAGCGACTTTAAACTCGACATCGACTATCCGTTCGACGTGTCGGAGGCTACACGTGCTGCCACCAAAACCCCAGCATGTGGGCTACACTTCATCGCGCATCCCTGTGCGACATTATGGCAAATTGCTCTTCGAAAACATTCGAAAGGCTGAAAGACATGCCTGCTGGCGACGAACGCGATGCACTGGTTAGGGCTCACCGCCAACCAAATGAAAGCGTTCGCTGGCGCAGTGGGACACGGCGCAGCTGATAACGAACGCGTGGCATCCGACCTTGCTGCGTTTACCAATGGTAAGATACAGCTCGACCTAGACACGTTTAAGTTCGAGAAATTGCCTGCAAAAGAACCTGAGAAAAAACGCAAGAAGAAGTAGCCATGCAATCCTTTCTCATCGAGGGCGGACGCCCTTTGCAAGGCACTATCACGCCGCAAGGAGCCAAGAACGAGGCCTTGGAGGTGATTTGCGCAGCCATACTAACTGCCGAAGAGGTGCGTATCAGCAACGTTCCCGACATCTTAGACGTGAACAACCTCATCCTTCTGCTGGCCGACATCGGCGTGAAGGTGACACGGCACGCGCGCAACGACTATTCGTTTAAGGCCGACGAGCTGAACCTCGACTTCCTTTCAAGCGACGACTTTGTGCGTAAATGTGCGGCTTTGCGTGGCAGTGTGCTGCTCATCGGTCCGCTTTTGGGGCGCTTTGGCCAAGCGATGGTGGCTCAACCTGGTGGCGATAAGATTGGCAGGCGCCGTCTAGACACCCACTTTTGGGGCTTTCGCATGCTCGGTGCAAGCTTTGAAAGAGTGCCTAACCGCAACGTTTACCAACTGCGAGCCAACCAATTGCAGGGGCGTTACATGCTGCTCGATGAGGCATCGGTAACAGGAACGGCCAACATTATCATGGCCGCAGTGCTGGCTAAAGGCACAACCACCATCTATAATGCTGCTTGCGAACCCTACATACAACAGCTTTGCCGACTGCTTAACCGCATGGGCGCACGCATCGGCGGCATAGGCAGCAACCTGCTTACCATCGAAGGGGTTGAAACTTTGCATGGAGCAACCCACCAAGTGTTGCCCGACATGATTGAAGTGGGGCTCGTTTCATCGGCATGGCCGCTATGGTTGGGCAGGGCATACGCATCAAGAACGTATCTGTTGAGAACCTCGGACTGATACCCGATACCTTTAAACGATTGGGCATTACGATTAATATTGAGGGCGACGACCTCTTTATCCCGCACCACGAGCATTATCAAGTGGAGGCATTTATCGACGGTTCGATAATGACTTTGGCCGATGCACCGTGGCCAGGACTAACTCCCGACCTCCTTTCGGTACTCATCGTGGTGGCTACACAGGCGCGCGGCAGCGTGCTTGTTCCATCAGAAAGATGTTCGAAAGCCGACTGTTCTTCGTAGATAAGATAATCGACATGGGCGCACAAATCATACTTTGCGACCCCGCATCGCGCAGTGGTTATAGGTCACGACCACAAGCTGCAACTGCGTGCAGGCCGCATGACTAGCCCCGACATACGTGCTGGTATCGCCTTGCTTATCGCCGCATTAAGTGCCAATGGCACCAGTCAGATAGACAATATCGCACAGATAGACCGCGGATACGAAGACATCGAGGCGCGACTTAACGCCCTCGGAGCCAACATCAAACGCGTTTAGGCCCAGCAAAAAGCGAAAGCAAGAGCCACGCACCCAGCCTATCTCAACAAACATTAAAAGCCACATATTCCCCGCACCACATGTCCCAACAATCATCCACACGACCGCAATGGCAAGCCGACAACTTCTATAAGATGAGGCAGCCTGGGAAGCTCTCACGGCGTGAAAGGCGAAATATCTTTCCACTTCGACGACGACATCTTCGACCGAATAGAGGCCGATTTCCTTGCGCTCGAAGTGGAGGGGCTGCTTGTTCCCTTCTTTTTCGAGGAATATCGGTTCAAAAGGCAGCGAGACGGCATTGGTGAAATTCGTGAACATAGACACGCAAGAACGAGCAAAGGAACTAACGGGCTGCAACGTGTTTTTTCCGCGGCAGGAGGACGATAACCCCGATGCCGAACTGTCTTGGGCGGCCATTGTGGGCTTTCACGTTAAGCGATGCGGGCCACCAACAAAGCCGCTGGGCAGCATCTCTAGCCGTAGACGACAGCACGGTGAACACCCTTTTGAAGTAGACGTTAACGGTTCTTCGCCCTGCTTTGCCCTGCATCTTACGACCCTGATTGCAGGCGTTGATGCACAGAAACATGAAATAACGATGCACATTCCCGATGGAATATTAGACCTAGACTGAACAAATGAAGAAACAAATATGTATTCTTGGCAGCACGGGTTCGATTGGCACACAAGCCCTCGACGTGATTGCGCAACATGCCGACAAGTACGAAGTGTACTGCCTAACGGCAAACACACGCGTTGAATTATTGGCTCAACAGGCACGGAAGTTTAGCCGGCGGCCGTTGTTGTAGGCTGACGAGAGCCGCTACCAGCAGCTGCAAGACCTCTTAACCGACCTTCCCGACATTAAGGTTTACGCATGTAAGCAGGCACTTTGCGACATCGTAGAGGCCGAACCCATCGACATGGTGCTTACAGCGATGGTTGGTTTTGCCGGTTTAGAACCCACTATACATGCCATTAAAGCGCATAAGAAGATATGTTTGGCCAATAAAGAAACCCTTGTTGTGGCCGGAGAACTTATCAATGAGTTGGCCATAGCCAACCGCGCACCCATACTTCCCGTAGACAGTGAGCACTCGGCCATATTCCAAAGCATAGTGGGCGAGGGCGATACGCCATCGAACGGATATTGCTTACGGCAGTGAGGCCCATTTCGCCTACTGCCCGAAGAGCAATTGGCCAAAGTTACCAAGGCCGATGCCTTGCGCCATCCCACGTGGGACATGGGTGCGAAGATAACAATCGACTCTGCCACGATGATGAACAAAGGGTTCGAGGTGATTGAGGCCAAGTGGTTGTTCGGCGTTGAGGCCGAAAAGATACAGGTGCTTGTGCATCCGCAGAGCATTGTTCATAGCGCGGTGCAGTTCGAAGACGGCTCGGTAAAGGCGCAACTAGGGCATGCCCGACATGCGTTTGCCCATACAATACGCCTTCTCTTACCCCGATAGGCTGCCGCTTAACGGGCCAAGGCTCGACTTTTTGCGCAGCCGTTGGAGTTTTTGAACCCGACATGCGTAAGTTCCGCTGCTTGCAATTGGCCTTCGATGCCATTAACCGCGGTGGAAACATGCCTTGCATACTCAATGCAACCAACGAAGTGGTGAACGAGGCATTCAGAGGCCGACAGCATTGGCTTTTTAGATATGCCGCGAATTATCGAAGAAACGATGCAAAAGGTGCCTTTCGATGCGGCTCCTTCGCTGAGATACCTACCTGCAAACGGATGCCGAATCGCGCCGAAAGGCGGCAGAACTAGTTGCCCAACTGCGGTTGAAACCCATACCGCCAAGCGGCTTTTGCCGCAGCGGATAAAAACCAAAGAATGTGCCATAAAGAGCCTTGATGCTTACCCATTGGCATCCTAATTAATACAGAAAACAATAAAACAAACATGGAAATATTTCTCATTAGGCTGTTGCAGTTCATGCTAGCCATATCTATTTTGGTGCTACTCCACGAGGGGGGGCATTTCTTCTTCGCCCGTTTGTTCGGCGTAAGGGTAGAAAAGTTCTACCTGTTCTTCGACCCTTGGTTTCATCTCTTCGAGTTTAAGTCTAAGAAAAAGCGGCACGGCCTACGGCATGGGCTGGCTGCCTTTGGGCGGATATTGCAAGATTTCGGGAATGGTAGACGAGTCGTTCGACACAGAACAGATGGCCAAACCCGCCCAACCGTGGGAGTTTAGGGTTAAGCCGGCATGGCAAAGGCTGCTCATTATGTTGGGCGGCGTTATCGTTAACTTCCTCTTGGCCTTGTTTATCTATTCGATGGTGCTGTTCCATTGGGGCGACAGTTACGTGCAAGTGAAGGACATGACGGCGGAATGAAGTTTAATTCGGAGGCAAAAGCCCTTGGATTTAAAGATGGCGACGTACTTCTTGGCACCGAGAAAGGGCGAGTTTAAGACTTTCGATGCCGACTTCTTCCGCGATTTTGGCCACTGCCACTCGTGTGGATTTGGTGCGCCAAGGCAAACACATGAGCCTGCCCATGCCTGGCAATCTCGACTTGCTGAACATGCTTAAATCGTCGCCCCGCTTTGTAATGATAATGATGCCCAACACCATCGACAGCGTAATGCCCAACAGCATAGCAGCCAAAGCGGGTCTGAAAGCTGGCGATAAGATTGTGGCTTTTGCAGGGAAACCCATTGATTCGCAAAACGATTTTAATTTCGAGAAAGAGCGTTTGGGCGACATTTTGGCCGCTGCAACCACTCCTGCCGACAGTGCCAAGGCACTAAACACCACCATATCCTTTGTTCATCAGGGCGACACAGCAGCCACCACGGCAGCGGTTAAGCTTAATGCCGACTTGCTTTTCGGTATGGTTTTCACCAACGGACTGGCCAAATATAAGGAAACACACGTGGAATATGGTTTCTTTGAAAGCTTTCCTGCTGGTGCAGCATATGGCGTAAAGGTGCTCAAAGCGCTATGTTGGCGACATGAAATACTTGTTCTCGGCCGATGGTGCTAAGTCGTTGGGCGGTTTCGGAGCGATAGGAAGTCTCTTCCCTCCCATGTGGGATTGGCACATGTTTTGGCTTATGACGGCTTTCCTTAGCATCATTCTCGCCTTTATGAACATTCTTCCCATACCTGCTCTCGATGGTGGTCACGTGCTTTTCTTGCTCTACGAGATGATTACAAGGCGCAAACCCAGCGAAAAGTTCATGGTGCGCGCCGAGTATGCAGAGCATTTCCATCCTTATTATATTAATGGTTATGGCTAACCTTAACGATGTGCTCCGCGCATTGGGGTATATGTAAAGGCTTTTAAAGGTGAAAGGCTTTTAAAGGTGAAAAGGTGAAAGGGTGAAAAGGTGAAAAAATGGCTAACGCCGTCAAAGCATTTGCCTTAACTCCTTAACTCCTTTAACTCCTAATGGTGAAAAGATGGCTGCGCCTTTTAATGGTGCCTAGTGGTTTCTAGAACTCTAGTTTGTTCTAGCTTTTGGGCAAGTCCGACTGGTCCGACAAGTCCGACTGGTCAGACAGATCAGACTGCTCCGACTTCTCCGATTAGGCTGACACCATCTATAATCACAAGCTGCAATGCAATTGGCTTAACTCCTTAACTCCATAACTCCTCAACTTAACTCCTCAAAAATGTCACATCTTCCGAACAAATAACCGCTTAATGGCTGCCGTTTTTCCAGCCGATTGTCCACTCCGCCGCAATTAATCGATTCTTGCGCGAGTTGCTTTTGATACAAAATGGGGTTGCATACATATGTAGGCGGCCCCATTTTATATTCATCAATATGCAATCTCTATGGCGCGACTTGCGATTTTGCGGCAAAATGCAATGCAAAATGCTGCTAAATGCGGTGCGTTTTTGCTGCTAAATGCGAGGTAATATGGTGCTAAATGCAGTGCAAAATGCACCAAAACGCAGGGCGATTTGCACCAAATGCAGGACTAGATGGGGCGAAATGCGTGCCCAGGTGCATATTTATGCACTGGGATTGGAGCGTTTTATCATGACTTTTTGATTGAAAAACAGACGTGTTTTTGGGGCTAAAAGGTGCTTTTAAAAAGTGTGTTTTGCTGCTTTTTAGCATGGATTTTGGGTGATGAAAAATGACGACTGGCGCGCAATCTAGAAAAGGTAAAATGAGGTACAAAACGCATTGTATTTCTTAAAATGGACAACTTGATGGAGGTGCCTTAGACCGCAAAATTTGGCCTAATTTCTTGCTTTTGGCTGTTTCGCTTTTCTAGAATGGGCGGCAGGAAATGCGTGTTTTGTAAAAAGTTTTTATTTATGATGGCGTTACTTGTTTTGTTATGATGTTTTTGGGTTGCAAGTAGATAGCCTTTCATTCAAAGCGCATTAGTTTTGTTATTAAAAGGGCATCAGGGGTTAAGTTTGCCCCCTTTTTGCACGCCATTTTAAGGCCATTTGTTATATTATAAGCTGGCAAGCTTACGAAATTTCAAGTCCGTATGGTTTTAGTCCACGGACAAGTTCGTAGACTTGCCAACTTCAGAGCCGCTACAAGGCCACTTCTTCGTTTTTGTTCAGCAGTTTCTGATGGTTGTTCAGGTTGCCAAATCGCGCTCCACCATGCCGTCGCGCAGATGGATGGTGCGGTCGGTAAAGCTTGGCAAGCTCTTCATCGTGCGTGACAATGACGAACGTTTGGCCGAACTTATCGCGCAGATCGAAGAACAATTGGTGTAGTTCGGCCTTGTTCTTCGAGTCCAGACTGCCCGAAGGCTCGTCGGCCAACACCACGGCAGGCTCGTTAACCAGTGCGCGCGCCACGGCCACCCTTTGCTTTTCGCCCCCCGATAGCTCGGCAGGCTTGTGGTTAGCACGGTCGGCAAGGCCAAAGAAAGAGCAGTTCGTTAGCCCTTTGCATGGCCTCGCTCTTCTTTTTACACCTGCAATGTAGGCTGGTATCATTACGTTTTCGAGGCCGTAAACTCGAGCGCAGCAGCTGGTGAAACTGGAAGATAAAGCCCAAGTGTTGGTTGCGGAAATCGCTCAACTTCTTACTCGATGGTGTGCCAACGTCCACCGTCCACCACCACTTCGCCGCCGTCGGGTCGGTCTAGCGTACCGATAATTTGTAACAGCGGTTTTTCCAGCACCGCTAAGTCCAACGATGCTCACCACTTCGCCCTTGTTGATTTGCAGAGTCGATGCCTTTTAAGCACTTGCAACGAGCCGAAAACTCTTGGTTATAGATTTTATTGTTATCATACAGATAATGTATTAATAAAGCCTCACCCCCAACCCCTCTCCAAGGGGAGAGGGGAGTGATATGTCTTTTGGTTGACCAGTTGACGAGTTAACAAGTTGACCAGTTCGCGAGTTGACGAGTTGACAAGTTGGCAGAGTTGTCCAGTTAACGAGTAGGCAGTTAATGAGTAAACCAGTTAACATGTTGGCGCGTCTGCCCCTTGTTTGTATTGTAGTGGCAAGGCAAGTGGCTTAACTCCTTAACTTCTTGACTCCTTAACTCCTTAACTTCTTAATACCATAACTCCTTCACTACCTCACTCCCATGCTGCTTCTTCAACTTCTTCACCCACTTTCCAACGTCCTCGTAGGCACTAGTCCCCTCGGTATGTTGTGGCTCGGCAAAGGTAAGTTCCTCGATGCCGTCGCCATATTGGTCGGGAACACAATCATCAGATTGGTTCCAGAGAAATGTCTGGTTATCTCATCTGGCAGTCTGTCGAGCGCAGCTTTATAGCTAACGGTACCTTTTCGTGCCGTAACCACAACGAAAAGGTGGTCGGGGGCGATGGTGGCAGCCAGCGAGGGCAGTTCGTTCCAGTGGTTCATCAGCGCATATTCGGCACGCATAGAGGCGTGGCGGTTGCGAACAAACTCGTTGATAAGTGCCAACGTGTCTTGACGACCGTGGAAAACGATGCGGCATTCGAGGTTCAACACCACGCGCGCCAGACGTTCTAGCCAGCGATAGAAACCCGGTTCGTACTGCGCACGCGACGGAACGGCCACTTGTATGCGACGGATTGTGCTTAGTGGCTGGTTCAAACGCGCCATGATAATCTGCCGATTCAGGCCGTTGAACAAGCTTTGGTGGAACTGTCCCCAAAACTTTGGCGACACATCCTTATGCGTATGCAAGCCGATGATAATCTCGAGGCATGAAACTCGTTAAAGGCGTGCTTAATGCCGTTGGCAATGTTGGCCGCAATGCGCACCTGCGTTTGCGTTCGCACGTCGGTGGCAGCGGCGTAGTTCGACACTTGGTCTAGCAGTTGTCGCCCCTTTTCTTGGTTGGCGCGCATGTTCTCGTCGTCGTAAACAAGGTTCAATGCAATGATACCGCGGTTTAGTTTGGGGTTGCGCATCATGATGGCCTAGCCCATAAGTCGGTTGGCGTACTCTGGATATTTCACGGGTACGAGCATATTTCGTCGTCTTGCTCGCTTATTTCGCTTGCAGGTATGTTCTTTTCGCTAAGAATAAAGGTCTTGGCAGCCCGTTCGGTCATCACCGAAGAGATGATGCAGGTTATCAAAATCATGATAACCACGGCGTTAAGAATGTCGTCGGTGATGAGATAACGGCCAGGTTCAACCTGAGTGCATGCCAACCATCACGATGGCGATAGCTCCGGCAGCGTGGGCAGAGGTTAAGCCGAACATCATTTGCCCAGAAGGTGCGGGCATTTTGAAACGCCAACTGGTGATGTAGGCCGCAATGGCCTTGCCCAATGTGTCAACAAAGGGTGATGGCCAGCACCACCCAAACGATGCCTTGCCCTTGAAACAGCAGGCGAAGATTGATGAGCATGCCCACACCGATGAGGAAATAGGGAATGAATATGGCGTTGCCGATGAACTCGATGCGGTTCATCAGCGGCGAAAGTCGCGGAACATAGCGGTTGAGGATAAGGCGGCGAGGAACGCTCCGAATATTCCTTCGAGCCCAATGGCCGAAGAAACGGCCGCACTAAGGAAGAGAATGGCCATCACAAAGATGAATTGCATCACGGCATCACTGTATCGGCGCAGGAACCAACGCGTTAGTCGGGAGATGAAAAAGGCCATTGCCACGCAAAATCCCACCACTTTTACCACGAACCAAAGCCAGAACAGCCCGCCTCCGCCTTCGTTGTGGGCGGCCACTATCATGGCCAACACCACCAAAGAGAGGAACAAGGCAATCATGGTAGAGCCTACACTGAGCGATACGGCCGAGTTCCGTTGAAGTCCGTAGCGGCCAATGATGGGGTAGGCGATAAGTGTATTCGACGCCATGAGCGTGGCCAAGAGCAGCGAGGCAGGCATACTGTAATGCAAGAACGTTGTTCCCAAGAGGTAAATAAGTACGAAAGGAACGATGAACGTGGCCAAGCCAAACACCATAAAGCGGTATTTGTTGCGTTTAAGGCTGCTGCTGTCCATTTCGAGAGCGGCCAAGAACATGATGTAATAAAGGCCCACGCGCCCGAAAAGCTCAAAAGAGTCGTCGCGTTTCAAGATGTTGAACCCATATTCGCCCACGGCAACGCCTGCCAACACCATGCCGATGATGTGGGGAATGCGCAATTTGCCCATCACGATGGGGGCAAAAAGGATGATGAGCATCACGATGAAGAATATCAACGTGGGGTCGGTTATGGGGAAGGCAGAGAACATTTTACTTTCGCTTATGGTGGTTTTGGGGGTTGATGATGCAGGGCGTTTGTAGCTAGAAAAGCTAGTTGCACTAAGTGTTCTTGGGTACATCCAGACGGCCTGCGCCATGCTTTGGCAGCGGCGTTGCTTGCCTTTATCACTGCAAAGTTGCAAAAAATATATCAAAAAGATGCGTATAAACGTGGAAAGTTGTACATTTGCAATGCAATATATCATTATTTTTAAAAGAGAAGGAAATGAAAGTAGCAATTGTAGGCGCAAGTGGCGCGGTGGGTCAAGAGTTCTCTGCGGATATTGTCAGAGCGTGCCTTCCATCGACGAACTATTGCTTTTCGGGTCGGAACGCAGCGCAGGTCAAACCTATATGTTTAATGGCAAGGAGCATGTTGTTAGGCTTTTGCAGCACAACGACGACTTCCGCGGCGTGGATATCGCTTTCGTGTCGGCTGGCGGAGGTACATCTAAGGAGTTTGCCCAGACCATTACGAAACACGGAGCGGTGATGATAGACAATTCAAGTGCCTTTCGTATGGACCCCGAAGTGCCACTAGTGGTACCCGAATGCAATGCCGAAGACGCATTGAACCGACCACGCGGCATTGTGGCCAACCCCAATTGCACCACGATTATGATGGTGGTGGTGTTGCAACCGCTAGAAAAGCTGTCGCACATCCAGCGCATTCGCGTGTCTAGTTACCAAAGCGCAAGTGGCGCAGGGCTGCTGCTATGGCCGAATTGCAAACACAATACAGCCAATTGGTTAACGGCGAAGAGCCCACGGTGAGCAAGTTTCCGCACCAACTGGCTTATAACGTGATTCCGCAGGTAGACGTTTTCACCGATAACGGCTACACAAAGGAAGAGATGAAGATGTATCACGAAACGCAAAAGATTATGCACACCGATGCCAAGTGCTCGGCAACGTGTGTAAGGGTGAGCTCGCTTTAGGTCGCATTCGGAAAGCGTTTGGATTGAAACCGAACGTCCGTTGTCGGTGGAAGAGGCACGTAAAGCCATCGCCGCCGCACCTGGTTGCACGCTGAAAGACGACCCTTCGCAAAGGCGTTTACCCCCATGCCGTTGGAGACGGGAGGTAAAGACGACGTCTTTGTTGGGCCGCATCAGAAAAGACTTGGCCGATGAAAACGGACTGACGTTGTGGCTAAGCGGCGACCAAATTCGCAAGGGCGCAGCACTTAATGCCGTGCAGATTGCCGAATATCTGATGAAGAACGATAAGACGCTGACGAAGGGATAATACGCCTTTGTTTGGCAGAAAGTTATAGCAAAATACATTTGTGGCATTGCACAATGGCAGTGTGGCAAACTTATTGGGGCGCGTTTGTGCGCCCCGTTTTTTTGTAAGTAGCTTGCGTTCACAAACCCATCAGCTCACAATTTCAGCCGCTTATCTCCTCATCAACTCACAAACTCACCTCCTAACAAACTCGCAACCAATGTTTGTAGGTATGGCTTATTTTGCGTATTTTTGCAAGACAAAGGCAAGAAACGGGGGCGGCAGTGTGCCATTGGGCATGCTAGCCACGTCCGTAGGGGCTGCAAGCGCAAACCCGAAACTGCCATTTGCCCACTTAAAAACCATTATTAATAGAGCGACATGCCCATAAATCATTCCCTCAAACCATCTTTTGCGCTGCGTACCCTTGGACGTCACGGCCTTTGTGCGGTGCTTTTGCTTTTTGCTTTCTTGCAGTCTGGCACGGCTAAGGCCGAGAAACAGCCGGTAGATTACGTTAACGCCTTTATCGGAACAACCAATTTCGGCACCACAAACCCAGGTGCAGTGTGTCCAAACGGCTTGATGTCGGTAGTGCCTTTCAACGTGATGGGCTCCGCCAACAACAAGTTTGATAAGGATGCGCGTTGGTGGTCTACACCCTACGAGTACCACAACATCTACTTCACAGGCTATTCGCACGTCAACCTTAGCGGCGTTGGTTGTCCCGATTTGGGCTCGCTACCGCTCATGCCCACAACAGGTAAGCTCGAAGTAGACTACAAAGAGTATGGCAGTCCCATGATGATGCAAAAGGCATCGCCGAGGTTATTACACCAATTTCCTACCTCGTTACGATGTGCGCACCGAGGTAACGGCCACCCCGCGCACCTCGATGGCGCGTTTTTGGTTTCCCAAAGGCAAGAGCAACATATTGCTTAACCTGGGCGAAGGACTGACAAACGAGTCGGGAGCGATGGTTCGCCGTGTGAGCGAAACCGAATACGAGGGCGTGAAACTGCTGGGAACGTTCTGTTACAACCCACAAGCCGTGTTCCCCATTTATTTTGTTATGCGCGTAGACACCAAGCCAACGGCAGCGGGATATTGGAAAAACAACGTCCCATGACGGGTGTTGAGGCCGAATGGGATAAGGATAACGGCAAGTATAAGCTATACGCTAACTACACGAAAGAAATAGCCGGTGATGATGTTGGTGTGTATCTCAACTTCGATAGTCATGGCAACGAACCTGTTGTTGTACGTATGGGCGTATCGTTTGTTAGCATGGCCAATGCCCGCGAGAACCTCGATGCCGAACAAGGGGGCAAAGATTTCGACACGATAAGGGAAGAAGCGCGCAACGCTTTGGAACAAAGACCTCTCGCGAATAGGGTGGAAAGGCGGAACAGAAGACCAGCGAACGGTGTTCTACACGGCCCTTTACCACGCCTTGTTGCACCCCAACGTCTTGCAAGACGTTAATGGGCAGTACCCAACACTTGAAACGGGCGAGGTGAAAACCATGCGCGAAGGCAACCGTTACACCGTGTTTTCGCTGTGGGACACCCTATCGCAACGTGCACCAACTGCTTACTTTGGTTTATCCCAACCGCCAACGCGACATGGTTCGCACCATGATAGACATGTATCGCGAGCATGGTTGGCTGCCCAAATGGGAGCTATACGGCCGCGAAACCTATACGATGGAGGGCGACCCAGCCATTCCCGTTATCGTAGACACGTGGCTTAAAGGGCTACGCGGCTATGATATCAACACGGCATACGAGGCTATGCGCAAGGGCGCAACCACTCCCGGCCCCAAAAACTTGCTTCGTCCGGACAACGACGACTACCTTTCGCTGGGTTATGTGCCGCTGCGCGAACAGTACGACAATTCTGTTTCGCACGCGTTAGAGTACTATATCGCCGACAACTCCCTCTCGCGGTTGGCCAACGCCTTGGGAAAGAAAGCCGATGCGCGACTGTTCTACAACCGTTCGTTGGGTTATCGCCACTATTATAGCAAGGAATACGGCACGTTCAGGCCCATTCTGCCCAACGGCAAGTTCTTTTCGCCCTTCAATCCCAAGCAAGGCGAGAACTTCGAGCCTAGTCCGGGCTTTCACGAAGGTAATGCTTGGAACTACACTTTCTATGTTCCGCACGACGTAATGGGGCTTGCCAAGCTGATGGGTGGACAAAAAAACTTTGTGGAAAAGCTGCAAATGGTGTTCGATAAGGGCTATACGATCCTGCCAACGAACCCGACATTGCTTATCCGCACTTGTTCTCGTACTTCAAAGGCGACGAGTGGCGTACGCAAAAAGAACTTCATCGACTGATGGCCAAGTACTTTAAGAACGCGCCCGACGGCATACCAGGCAACGACGACACAGGAACGATGTCGGCGCTGGCTCGTGTTTAACATGATGGGCTTTATCCCGACTGCCCCGGCGGAACCAGCCTACACGCTCTCATCGCGCCGTGTTCAACCGCGTAACCATTCACTTAGATAAGGAACAATGGGGACGAAACGAGTTGGTTGTCGAGGCAAAACGTCAACTACCCCACCGACATTTTCATCAACGCCATCATCCTTGGCGACAAGCCATTTAAAGGCTATCGCGTGTCGCACGAAGAGCTTTTTGAAGGGTGGCAAACCTAACGTTCGAACTGAAAAAGCGAACCATCTCGTTAACTCAAATGTTAATTTAAAGATAAAATAACCAGCCTTGTGCACTGGTTAACTCCATCCATTTGCCCCACGTTCCGCAAGGTTAACGTGGGGCAAATTGAATTGTACACACGGCATAACGCCATCAACAAGGCACGTTGATTTATGGCATGTCCACTTAATCTTTACCACTTACCCCTTATTAATATACGCACGCGCGAGGCAGAACGCTGCTTTTTGCCGCATGGCTATCAAAGCTAAGCGGGTTCTAAAAACACTTCAAAAGCATTTTTAGAACCCGCTTACTCTGGGAAACGAATATGCCAACTAACCTTGTTTTTCTCCGTCTTCCTTTGTTTCCACTTTCTCTTGCGGCAAGCAAAGGTTAAGGGTTATGCCCACAATGGCCGATAAGCCGATGCCGCTAATGGCGAAGTTGCCGTAAGAAAGCACGGCACCGCCGATGCCCATAGTTAGTGTTACGGCAATGATAATGATGTTGCGCGTTTGGTTTAGGTCTACTTTGTTGCGCATCAGGGTTGAGCAAACCCACGCTGGCAATGGTGCCGAGAGCAGCAACATGATGCCACCCAGCACGGCTTGGGGAATACTTCGCAACAACGCACTAAGCTTACCGATAACAGAGAACACGATGGCCGTGGCTGCGGAGATACGTATTACGGCAGGCGACGTTACTTTGGTGATGCTCATTGCACCCGTAACTTCCGAGTAAGTGGTGACGGGAGGGCCTGCCAATAAAGCACTAGCAAGACATGCAGCACCGTCGCCCAAAAGCGTGCGATGCAATCCTGGGTCTTTGGTAAAGTCTTTATCGGCCACGCACCAACCATACACGTCGCCGATGTGCTCTATCACAGGCGCAATGGCCACGGGAATCATGAAGAGTAAGGGTTCCCAGCTAAATTGCGGCAACGAAAAATGAGCCAAACTAGCAGGTAGGGCAAACCATTGGGCATCTATCACTGGCTGAAAAATCTACCTCATCCATGAAGAAAGCCAGCACATAGCCCACCACAATGCCGCTAACCACTGGCACAAGTTTAAGCAATCCGCGCCCAAGGGTTAGCACCAAGATGGCCGTTACCGGTGATGCAAGCGCCAAAATCCAATTGGTTTTTGGCTGCATATCTACCGCCGCCGACGACAGCGAAAGGCCGATAAGGATGATTACAGGACCGATAACTACGGGCGGGAAGAGCTTACGGAGCAGGCGTTTGCCTTGCCAACGCACCAAGGCGCTCATCACAAAGTAGACTAACGACACGCCAACAAGGCCCGCCAAGGTGCCAGGCATGCCCCATTGTTTGCTGGCTGCGATGATGGGCGCGATGAAAGCAGCTCGAACTAAGAAAAATGAGAACCTTACTTTCGTTAAGAAATGAAAGATAAATGTTCCCAAGCCTGCTGTGAGGAGTGCTGTCGAGGGGTCGAGCCCCACAAGTAACGGCACTAATACCGTTGCACCGAACGCCACAAAGAGAAATTGAACGCCAACGACTATGCGCGTTTGCTTGCTGTGAGTTGTATTTGTTCCATTATATATTGATGTTGTTCGCATAAGGAAAGGGGTGAAGTGGGCTGCACGCTGCTGCGGCATGGCCGCCGATTATGCGCTGTCGGTCGCCAAAAACCTTGCCTGCAACATCGCATGGGGTTGGCTTATGCGGCACCGCGAGGCAACTTTCTTCACCTCGATTGCACGTTATCCTTTGCAAAGTTAATACATTTCCAGCATTTTTGCGTACATTTGCACAAACGGCAAACTTAATTATTTTGAATAAGCGAATGGCAAGAATAAAACTAGGAGATTATAACCAACTAGAAGTTGTAAAGGAAGTGGACTTTGGCATGTATTTAGATGCAGGCGATGAGGGCGAGGTGCTTTTGCCCACGCGTTATGTGCTAAAGGGCTGCAAACTGGGCGACATACTCAACGTGTTTCTTTACCTAGACCAGGACGAACGCCTTGTGGCTACCGCCGAAACGCCACTGGCCAAGGTGGGCGAGTTTGCTTACTTGCAAGTGTCGTGGGTTAACCAGCACGGCGCGTTCTTGAATTGGGGACTGATGAAAGACCTCTTCTGTCCGTTTAGGGAGCAAAAGCAACGCATGGAGATTGGCGAAAGCTACGTGGTGGCCGTGTTTATAGACGAAGAAAGCTATCGCATAGCAGCCTCGGCTAAGGTGGAACACTTCTTCGCCACCGACTTTCCGCCATACCGTTCGGGCGACGAAGTAGACCTCTTGGTATGGCAACCCACCGAACTTGGGTTCAAAGTGATTGTCGATAGCGCCTATCCAGGACTGGTATATCGTTCGCAAGTGTTCCGCCCATTGCATGTTGGCGATCGTCTTCCGCGGCTATATCATGGGCGTAAGACCCGATGGAAAGATAGACGTTAGCTTGCAGCCACAGGGGCGCAAGCAGACAATGGACTTTGCCGAAACACTTTTGCAATACCTAAAAGACAACGGCGGCTTTTGCGATTTGGGCGACAAAAGCCCTGCCGAAGGCATTAAACGCCGTTTCGAGGTGAGCAAAAAGGTGTATAAAAAGGCAGTGGGCGACTTGTACAAACGCCGTTTGATAACGATTGAAGAAGGCGGCGTGCGGCTTGTTCAAGGCTAGGCTGCACGCCCCCTTCTTGCCCAACGCTTTTGGTTAAGCCCGTTTCTTGCTGCTATGGCTGGGCCTCCGCAAGATGATGCAGCCTGCAATTCCACCAGAATTGATGCCGCGAAGATGCCAATCTTAGACTGTATGGCATGTGTCGGGCGAGGTGAAAAGCGAGCATGGTGACAAACATCGACATGGTGAAACCTATGCCCGCAAGAAATCCTAGACCCAGAATGCGCAGCCAAGTCATTCCGCGCGAACGCTTGCCAAGCCCCAATCGCTCGGTAATCCATACGGCGAAGACAATGCCAGCAGGCTTGCCTACCAGCAAACCGGCCAAAACGCCAATGGCAACACCATTAGAAAGCACCGCGCCGAAATCTAAATCTACAAACGAAACGCCTGCATTGGCAAGGGCGAAGATGGGCATCACCACGAACGAAACAAAGGGATGCAAGCCATGTTCGAGCCTTTGCAGGGGCGGAATGGCCCTAGACGAGTCGGCTTGCACGCGCGCCAGTATCTCCACTTGTTCGGGTTCGAGGGTTCGCACGTCGTTGGGTGCGGCGTTTTCAAATTGTCGTGTCAGTTTTTTAATGCGTGCAATGAAGGTCGCCTCGGGTATTTTCCGTGCATCGGCAGGAATGACCATTGCGGCCAAAACTGCCGAGATGGTGGCGTGAATGCCCGATGTTAGGAAGGCCACCCACACGCCGCCAATGCCCAACACACCATAAAACCACACGCTTTTTACGCCCAAACGGTTGCCTGCAAGCATCACGGCAAGCACCACAAAGCCAATGACTAGGCTAACCAATGATATTTCGGTGGTATAAAATAGGGCGATGATGACCACCGAACCGAGGTCGTCGACGATGGCGGCGTGGTAAAACGCTATGGCCGACATGGGAACGCGATTGCCCAAGAGTTGAAGTACGGCCAAAGCAAAGGCTATATCGGTGGCCATAGGTATTCCCCAGCCGTGCGCAGTGGGGGTGCCGGCATTGAATAAAAGGTAAATGGCGGCGGGGAAAAGCATGCCGCAAAGGGCTGCAACCACGGGGATAGTTACCTTGCGCAGGTCGCGAAGCTCGCCACCGATGAACTCGGCGTTTCAGTTCTAGCCCCACAACGAAGAAGAACATCGACATCAGTCCGTCGTTAATCCAATGCTCTAAACTGAAATCGAGATAGTTTTGCCCGTTTACCGAGAACCCGAAATGATGTTCAAGAAAATGGGTATAGGTGTCGCGCAGGGGCGAATTGGCCAGCACTAAGGCCAACAACACGAAGATGCCAAGCACAATTCCGCTTGAACGTTCGCGGTGAAGAAACTGCAAAGTGGGTATGACAAGTCTGTTTTCTAACTCTTTTTGATAATGTTGCCTCATTTATTTTTATTGAAAAATCTAATGAACTAGTGGTGCGCGTTTCATTGCTGCGCGTTGGCTATGTGGTGCCTTGGAGCAACCATTTGAAAAGACCTGTTTTTCCTTATTGCCGAACGCAACAACTTATGCAAAAGTACGAAAAATAATGCGTTTGACGAAGTGGCCAAAGCATGTTTTTGAACGTTTCGTTAAAGTAAATGAGCAACGTCGAGCTTGCTCGAACATTGCCATGGCGAGAAAACGCACTTTTCGAGGAACGAGAAAAGAACGTTTTCGTTAAGCCAAATGGACAATGTCGAGCTTGCTCGGACATTGACCATGGCGAGAAAACGCACTTTAAGAGGGTGAAAAGAACCTTTAATACAAGTAGTCTTCATTTCGACCCCAATCGGTTTATCAGTGCTTGTGCAGATTTTGTGTGTTGTTGAGCATATTGCCCGCTTATTTTTGAAGGCATGGCGGGCAACGTCAAGCGAAATTGATGAATTACTTCTTCGTTTCCATGCTGCTGTCTCCGTTGCCCATGAGCGGCCTGTGGCACAATCGCTCGTGTTGTTGAGCGTACGTGCTTCGCATGCTGTTTTACCATGTTCGTGTAAACAATACAATCGTTTTTGTCTGGTTTTCGGTGCAAAATTTAACATTGAGTGGCCCTGTCAGGTAACCAATCGCTCACCCTTGCCGCATCGACTCTCGCGAAGGTTTGTTTTGATGCTAAAAGGGGGTCGCAAGTGAATGTGGAAATGACTTTTTATTTTAAAAGAAAAACCGCCATTTGCACCAGTTTTCGGGCTATTTGTTGCTAAATTTAGCGCATATGCCGCTAAACGTAGTGCGTTTTGGTGCTTAAAATGCACTGCGTTTTTCTGCTAAATGCAGTGTGTTTTGCTAAATACAATGTGTTTTGCTGCTAAATGCAAGGTAAAATGCTGCTAAATGCAGTGCGATTTGCTACTAAATGCACGCCGTTACGCATAAAAATAACACTTCACTGTATAAACATAACCTTTTCGAACCATGTTTTTAATGGCTAGAAAGGGCAAAATACCCATAAAAAGGTAGGTTTTAGGGGCAAAAAGCGTGTATTTGGGCGTTATTAATAATGAGTTGGCAACCAATCGAAAGGCTAAATGGTGCTAAATGCAGGTTGCGTTCTTAGCAGACAAATAGAAAGGCGATGAAAGGTTAGAAATAGTGGCATTTTGCCTACTTTTTGGCCTATATTTTCGCTAGAACGGAGAAAATTTGCGCGAATTGTAAATAAAGAATAACGATTTTAAGCTTTTTGAGTTTGTAAGTTTGTAAGTTCGTGAGTTGATGTGTGTGAGTTGATGAGTTTATAAGTTTGTGAGTTGGTGAGTTTTTGAGTTTGTAAGTTTATAAGTTGATGAGTTTGTAAGTTGATGCGTTTATAAGTTTTGAGTTTCTGAGTTTGCAAGTTGATGAGTTTATAAGTTTGTGAGTTTGTAGGTTTGTAAGTTGATGAGTTTATAAGTTTGTGAGTTTGTAGGTTTGTAAGTTCGTGAGTTGATGAGTTTATAAGTTTGTGAGTTTGTAAGTTTTGAGTTGGTGAGTTGATGTGTTTATAAGTTTATGAGTTTTTGAGTTTATAAGTTTTTGAGTTTGGTAAGTTCTTGGTTGATGTGTAGGGAGCTGTTGCTTTTTCGTGCGTTTATAAGCCTGTGTGTTGCTTTTTCTGCACTTTGTGTGAGCGAGCGTTTATGTTATGTTGACATTACACGATAATAAAAACACCCTACATTTGTAGAAATATTCAAAGTCAACCCACGCTCTATTTGCGAATGTCAGCTTAAACGCGTAATTTTGCAGCTAAATAACAGAAACATGACAAACAGTGAACATACACTTTGGCAGGTGGTGAAGGCTACTTCAACACCCTGCCCAGGCAAAGAATGAGAAAGCCATCGACAGATAAGCAGCGGTGTTACTTTCCACGGGTGCGGACCTGGGTGCTAATCTTTGCCATCCTTATTGCATCGCTAGGACTGAACGTTAACTCCACGGCCGTAATCATCGGTGCCATGCTTATCTCGCCATTGATGGGTCCTATCATTGGTATGGGGTTGGCAGTGGGCATTACCGACTTGGAATTGCTTAAACGTTCGGCCACGCATTACCTCGTGGCAACGCTTATCAGTGTGATTACGGCCACGCTTTATTTCACCATTACGCCGCTAACCGAGGCGCAATCTGAACTTCTTGCCCGTACGTCGCCCACGCTTTACGATGTGCTCATCGCCCTCTTCGGCGGTGCGGCAGGTATTTTGGCACTTTGTACAAAGGGTAAAGGCAACGTACTGCCGGGTGTTGCCATCGCCACAGCCTTGATGCCGCCGCTGTGTACGGCAGGTTATGGACTGGCCGTTGGCAACCTTTCGTATTTCTTCGGGGCGTTTTACCTGTACTTCATCGCCTACGGCTTTTCATCGCCTAGCCACGTTTTGTGGTGCGGATGTTGCGGTTTAAACGTAAGGACAGTGTGGATGCAGCGCGCTTGGCCGTTGTTAACCGCTATAGGATAGGTGCTGTGGTGCTTACGATGCTGCCCGCCGCCTACATGACCGTGCAAATTGTGCGCGAGAGTGTGCAGGAAAACGCCAACTTGAAATTCGTGAAGAATGAGTTTGAGACGAAGGGCGCACAGATTATCTCGCACAAGATAGACGATAAGAGCAGTTCGCTGAACATCGTAACCGTGGGAAAACGCCTTACTGAGGGCGAGATAACGGATGCCCGAAAGCGTATGGAGGAGTATAAGTTGGAGCAGTTTAAGCTGAACGTGATACAAGGAATGCAGACAGATAGCCTGATGTTGAGCCAGATGCTCAATGTAAACGGCGGTGCATCGCAGGCAAAGAACACGACACTTTTGGAGCAGGCAGACCAAATTGAGGCGTTGAAAGCCAAGAACCAAAAGTACGAACGCCTGCCGCGCTTGGCCAACGACATGCGTACGGAGATACAAGCCGTTTGTCCGCAAGCCACAAGTATCAGTCTGGCCAACGTTGCCGAGGCACGCGTTGACACAACGGCCACAACACAATATGTAATGGCTGTTGTTGACTGCAAAGGAAAATTGCCGCCAACGGACAAGAAGCGATTGCACCAATGGTTGCGTGCAAGACTTAAAGTGGATAGCCTTAGATTGGTGGTAGAATAAGAAAAGGCGTTGCCTATGCCACGTATTGCGCGTGGAAGGCAACGCCTTAATGTGTTGTTTTAACGGCCGTTAGGCGGCCTACACCATTAAATGCTGATGGTAATACCTGCCGAGAAAGCGAACTTTTGGGGGTAAACGCCTAAGTTGCTGCCTATGGTTATCGTCTCGAAGAAGTTGTATTGAGCTGAGCCGTATACACCGAACACCTCGCCGAAGTTAAAGCGCACGCCCGTTTGCAAAGACATGGTTTTGGTACTAAGTATAGGACCCACGTATATGTCGAAGTTGTCGGGTAGCTTTAACACTTCCATGAAATGGTAGTTGAGATAAATGCCGAGGTCGGAAAAGTCGTAAAACCTAGACTCTTTCTCGCCTTCGTCGTCCTTATAGCGTAGCGTGGTGAACTTGCGCCATACGAAGAAAAGTCGTTGATGCCTTCTTCGTAGCCTATTTCAACTCCATGTCTGCCGCCACCATTGGTGGCAGCCGAGGGTATATTTTTACTGTCGTCGCTGCCGTCGAATGCTTGTGCAAAGAGGGGTGTTGCCGAGCAAAAGGCAAGGAGTAGGGCTGCAAACAGGCGTGCAAGCCCATGTGTGTTGCGTGTTGTTTTCATGTGTTGTGCTTATTTAATGGTGTATTTGGTGATGAGAATACCTTGCGGCGTTCGCCGGTGTTGTGGTTTTTGATGATTTGCCTGCCGTAGACGATGAAGTTTTTGCCGTACCAGTGCAGCGTTCAGAGTATCTCATCTTCTTAACATCCCTCGTCTTCGTTGTCTGTTTCAATCATTTCCGACTTGCGTTCTTGTGCCACTTCGCCCGTTTTGTTGTTGAAAAGCTTAGAAACGAGCATCTTATCGTCGGCATAAACAAGGTCTACATCGTTTTTCTTAATGCCTGCCGAGATAAAGCGCTCAACGTACATGGGCTTTTGTCGGGGGCGCATTTCAAAGCAATTGTCCCAAAGTAGGTTGCAGTCGGCATCAGACCTAGCCAGCACGGCGTGGGTGTAGGCATAGCCGTTAAACTGGGTTACCATTACCGTTCCGGCCCAATAGGTTACGTAAGTGGGATGAAGGCCTCGCCTGTAAAAGTAATCCCTTGCCGTCGGTCATGATGCTGCGTGCGAGGCGATGTTGTATTTCAGGCTGTATTCCTTACCACCTTTTGGCTTTTCTTTCTCGTTCTATTCTGGCCTTGCGCCTGTTGCTCATGTAATCGGTGAAATTCTTCAAGTCGAGGAAGTTAACGAACCGCTGTTTCTTAAATTGCCAGTTTTCCAGCTGTGCAAAATAGATGCCTTGCGCGCCGCCTTTCTTGCTTTTGGTGTAGGTTCCGGTCATGAAATACTTGTCGTTGGCCTTAGAAAGCGATGCCGAAAGCAGGTCTTGGTCGATGTCGGTGGTGAGGCTGGTAATGCCCAACTGTGTGCCGTTGAAGTTCACGCGCCAAGCAGTTCGCGTTCGCCCTTTACAACGGCGTAGATGATGTTGTCGAGAATGGTGTTTTGCGGTATAAACACCTTTCTATCTCTTACGCCGGGTATGTGTATGTCGGCAAAGCGGCTTTCTCCGGTGTTGAGATCTACAATGCCAATGCGCTCCAAGCGTTTCTGCGTGGAGCTGAAAACCAACTTGCCATCGTGTATAACAAGGTCGCGCATGCTGGCTTTGCGTGTGTATTCGCTGTCGGTAACTTTCGTCTTGTGGTCCTTCGTGTTGAAGGCATACACAGAGAAAAGCCCCACTTCGGGCGCGCAAAACGGTGTAGTTGACATCGTTGTTGAAGGTGCAACTGTAAAAATACAAGTCGTCGTCTATCAGCGTTGAGTCGGTAAACAGGGGTTTGAGGTCGGTAGAGAGGTACTCGGTTTTGAAGTATCGCTTGCCTTTATCGGCCTTTTTGGCAAACGAATAGACAATGAGTCCACGTTCGCCAACGGGTGCAACCACTTGGTCTTCATAGTCTCCGCGGTGCGGATACTCAATTCTTGCTGTTACTTGTGCCATTGCCGAAAGCGCATTTAGGCACATGGCCAAAGCCATTAAGGTAATTGTTTTCATATCGTTATTGTTTTTGTTGGTTTTGTTTTCTTAGTGCCTTCGCGCGGTGGGCGATGTGTTTGTTCTGTATTCATGTTGTTCAAGACTGGTGTGTCATGGCGTGTTGGGCGGGGTTTAACCTCTTCTTGCCCAAAAAGCAAAAGGCGAAAGAAAGAGCCTGCGCGCTGCCGCTTTGGGGGTGTGGTGCTAGTTTTCTTTCCGCCTTTCCATCTGCTATGCGGATTGGTTTTATCGCTTTTGCAACGGCGTTGTTAGAACTCTGCCGACTTCGGTGTGCGTGGGAAGGGGATGACGTCGCGAATGTTTTGCATGCCGGTAACGAAGAGGATGAGCCTTTCGAAGCCCAAACCGAAAGCCTCCGTGGGGGCATGAACCAAAGCGACGTGTGTCTAGATACCACCACATGTCCTTCATGGGGATGTGGCGTTCTTCGATTTGAGCCACCAACTTGTCGTAGTTTTCTTCGCGAACACTACCGCCAAGATTTCACGCCTATTTGCGGGAACAGCACGTCGGTGCCTTGCACCGTGCGGCCGTCTTCGTCTAACTTCATGTAGAAAGCCTTGATGCCCTTGGGGTAGTGGGTCATGATGACAGGCTTTTTGAAGTGCTCTTCAACCAAGAAACGTTCGTGTTCGCTGGCCAAGTCCATGCCCCAGCTAACGGGGAACTCGAACTTTTTACCGGCTTTTACGACCTCTTCGAGGATGTTAATGCCCTCGGTGTAGTCTAGTCGAACGAACTCTTCGCTCAACACCCTCGCAAACGTTCAATCAGTGTGTTGTCTATCATCTTGTTGAGGAACGCAAGGTCGTCCTTGCAATTGTCTAATGCCCAACGTACACAATACTTAATGAAGTCTTCTTCGGTGTCCATCAGGTCGTCAAGGTCGATGAAAGCCATTTCGGGTTCAATCATCCAGAACTCTGCAAGGTGGCGTGGCGTGTTGCTGTTTTCGGCTCGGAAGGTTGGCCCGAAGGTGTAAATCTGCCCCAAGGCCGTTGCTCCAAGCTCGCCTTCAAGCCGTCCCACCCACGGTAAAGGCTAGTCATCTTGCCGAAGAAGTCGTCGTTGTAGTTCACCTTTCCGTCCTCGTCTTTCTTTAAGTCGTCCAGTTTTTTCGTTGTAACCTGGAACATTTCGCCCGCTCCTTCGGCATCGCTAGCGGTGATGATGGGCGTGTGGAAATAGAAGTAGCCGTGCTCGTGAAAGTATTGGTAATGGCAATGGCCATCGTTGTGGCGTATGCGCATAACGGCTCGAAGGTGTTGGTGCGCAAGCGGAGGGTGTGCATGCTGGCGCATATATACGAGGTCTGGCCTTCTTCTGCATGGGATAGTCGCTGCCGCAGCCGCCCAAGAGTTGCAACTCGGTGCATTGAATTTCCGAGTTTTGGCCTTGGCCTCGGCTTTCCCATACTACCCGTTGCGCTTACGCATGCGCGGTGGTTATTTGTTTAAGTAATTCGGTGTCGAACTTCGTTGGGTCGACAACTATTTGTACGTTGTTGATGGTAGAACCGTCGTTTAAGGCGATGAAATCTACCACCTTACTGCTGCGGTGAGTTCGTACCCAGCCCTTCACATTGACCTCTGAACCGAAGTCTGTGCGTTGAAGAACGTCTACAATCTTTGTTCTACGAGTTTTTCCATTGATGTGTTAGGAGTTAAGGGTTATGGAGTTGAGGTTAAGCCAAATGCTTTTCCGCTTTTCACCTTTTTAAAGGCGTTAGCCATATTTTCACTCTTCCACCTTTTCTCTTTTTAAAGGCGTTAGCCATTCTTTTCACCTTTTTCAACATTAGGAGTTAAAGGGTTATGGAGTTAAGGTTAAGCCAATGCTTTGACGGCGCAGCCATCACTGCTTTCACCTTTTCACTTTTAGAGGCGTTAGCCATCACTCCGTCTATTCTCAACTTTTCACTTCTTTACCCTTTATCTGTCTATATTCCTTTATTAACTAAGATATTGAGTTATGCCTTACACATATTACCATGGAAAAGGCTACTAAATAAAAGCTTTTACAGTTCATTGCCATGAGAGTTATTCAGTATTCCTCGACAATATCCATTAAGTACTTTACTTACTTCCTCTATCTGTATAGCCATTGTTTCATACGTGTTGATGTCGATGTAGCCTAAGTCTCTTGACAAAAGGATGTAGTACCTACATTCCTCCAAACTACCTTGCGCAATATTTAAGAACCGCAATTTTATCGGCTATTCCCAATTTCCGATACCCCTCAGCTATGTTAGCGGGTATGGAAACCGCTGCCCGTTGAAACTGCGAGCAAAGTCCGAACCGTTCATGGGCAGGGAAATGGCCGCTCAGTTGATAGACGGCAAGTACAAACGCATGTGCCTTCTGCCAAGCGACAAGATCTTGGAAGCGTTTTGTTTGCATACGACTTAACGCCTTAATATCATAAGGTAAGTTGTTAAGAAGTAAGGCGATAAAGAGTTTAGCCAGCACAACAAAAGCATTTGGCTTAACTCCTTAACTCCTTAACTCCTTAACTCCTCCGCTCCTATTGTTTATTATTCAAAAGCCCCCATTCTCAGCATGTCTACTTCCTTCTCGGTAAGGAAACGCCAGTCGCCGCGTTTGAGGTTCTTCTTGGTGAGTCCGGCGAATTGAACGCGGTCAAGGCGCACCACGCGATAGCCTAAGCTTTCGAAGATACGGCGCCAATGCGGTTCTTTCACTGCGGATTTCGATCCCACTTGTGTCTTGTCCTTGTCGTTGGCATATTCGATGGCATCTGCATGCACTTCGCCGTCGTCGAGCGTAACGCCTGTTGCAATCTGTTGCAAGTCGTGTTCGGTAACTTCCTTGTCGAGGAACACATGGTACACTCTTCTTCAAGAACTTGGGATGAGCCAACTTACTGGCCAAGTCGCCGTCGTTGGTGAGCAGCAGCACACCCGTAGTGTTGCGGTCAAGTCGGCCAACGGGGTAGATACGCTCAGGACAAACGCCCTTAACGAGGTCCATCACCGTCTTGCGTTGTTGTGGGTCGTCGCTGGTTGTAACGTAATCCTTGGGCTTGTTAATCAGCACGTACACTTTCTTTTCGAGCGTTACAGGGCTGGTCGTGGAAGATAATCTCGTCTCGAACGGAGTACCTTCGTACCCAATTCGGTAACCACATTGCCGTTAACCTTCACCATACCCGACTGTATGAATTGGTCGGCCTCGCGTCTGCTGCATACGCCGGCGTTGGCTAAGAACTTGTTCAAGCGCAGTGGCTCGTTGGCGTCGATGTTCTCTTCCTTATATTCTATACGCTTTTTCAAGCTGTATTTTGCATTTGGATCGTAGTCGGGCGTGCGTTGGCGATAGTTGCCTTGTTGGTAACCGCCGCGTTGCTGGTAGCCGCCACGTTGTTGGTAACCGCCTTGTTGGTAGCCACCGCGTTGCTGATAACCGCCGCGTTGCTGATAGCCGCCACGATTGTTAGTTAGTTGCACGAGCGTTGCTGGTAGCCGCCGCGTTGCTGATAGCCGCCTTCCTCGTTGTTATAACGTGGACGATAGCCTCCTTCTTGGCGTGCTGATAGCTGGAACGCTGCTGATAGCCGCCTTCTTGGACTGGCTTGGTAGCCGCCTTCTTGGCGTGGACGGTAGCCGCCCTCTTGCCTAGGTTGGTAGTTGGCGCGCTGTTGGTAGCCGCCTTCGCCCTCTTGTGCGTTGTTATAACGTGGACGATAGCCGCCCTCTTGTCGCTGTTGGTATCCGCTGCGGTTGTTGTTGTTGTAACCGCTGCGTTGCTGATAGCCGCCACCTTCGTTGTTGTAATTGTTGTAACGTAGGGGCGGTATTGCCTTTGTTGTGGTGCTGCGCGGTTTTGCAAGTTGGCTCCAAATCCCTTCGGGACGGAACGCTCCTTCGTCTTCTCCGCCGCTAGCTTCTGCGGTCGGTACTGTAAGCGCGTTGGGTGTGAATTCGTGGCCTTTGCGTTCTTTCACCAGCATTTCCATAGGTTCGGGAATAGCTTCCACCTGCGTTGTAGCCTTCACGGCTTTCCTCTTGCTGTCCTTTCGACGTGTCTTGAGGTCTTTTCCATTTCTGATTCCATAATTTTAATTCTAACCTCACGGTTGCGTTAATACTTTACTTTTTAATTCTTTTAATTTATAGTTTAGTTAGGTTTTATAATACTTAGTTTACGAGTTAACCAGTTGACTCGTTTACTAGTATTAATGCGTTTATAGGTTTACTGGCTTTCTTTTATCACTCATCTTGTTCTCTTGTTTCTTAGCTGCCTGCTTACAGCCCCGTATAGTTCCAGGGATTAATGGCGAGCAGTTCTTTCTTCACGTCTTCGTTTACGTCCAGCTGATTAACAAAGTCGTGAATCGTGCGCTCCGTCATCTTCTCGTTCGTGCGTGTTAGGGCTTTCAACGCCTCGTAGGGGTTGGGGTAGCCTCTCTGCGCAGGATGGTTTGTATGGCTCGTCGGCCACCACCGCCCGTGTTCTCCAAGTCTTCGGCCAGCTTTTTCTTCGTTGAGAATGAGCTTTGCCAAGCCCCTTTGAAAGCGTGCTTTGGAAGGCGATAAGTGCATGTCCCATTGGCACGCCCACGTTGCGTAGCACGGTAGAGTCGGTGAGATCGCGTTGCAAACGACTAACGGGTAGCTTTTTGTGCCAAGAACTGTAACATGGCGTTTAGCCAGCCCTAGGTCTAGCCTTCGCTGTTTTTCAAAGTCGATGGGGATTAACCTTGTGTGGCATCGCGCCTCGACCCGCTTCGCCCGCCTTTATCTTTCTCTGTTTGAGTAGTCCATAGATATGTACATCCAAAAGTCGCGGTCCAAATCAAGCACTACTGTGTGATGCGGCGCATGGCATCGAATGCTGCGCCCATGTTGTCGTAATTGCTTATCTGCGTGGTTAGTTGCTCGCGCACCAGTCCTAGCTTATCGCTGACGAAACGGTTGCCAAACTCGCGCCAGTCTATTTGTGGGTAAGCCACGTGGTGGGCGTTGTAGTTGCCCGTGGCTCCGCCAAACTTAGCCGACATCTTGCAGGCTTTAAGCTGCGCCAACTGCTCCTCCAAGCGATAAGCAAACACGCCAACCTCTTTTGCCCAAACGTGTTGGCGATGCCGCGTTGCCCGTGCGTTTTGGCCAACATGGGCACGTCTTTCCACGCTTCGGCATATTTGTTTAGCTGCCCAATCAGTTCTTCCAGCAGCGGATAATAACATTCTTCGAGTGCCTCTTTCAGCGAAAGTGGCACGCTGGTGTTATTGATGTCTTGCGAAGTTAGCCCAAAATGGATGAACTCCTTGTAAGGTTCCAAGCCGCCAATGGCATCGAACGCTTCCTTGATGAAATACTCCACGGCCTTCACGATCGTGGTTAGTAACCTTTTCGATGTCTTTAACACGCTGTGCCTTAGCCTCGTCGAAAGTGCGGTATATGTCGCGTAGCTGGTCGAAACGCTCGCTGCCCACACCCGGCCAATTGTGGCAATGGCAGTTCGCAAAGGGCGATAAAATATTCTATTTCAACCCTTACACGATAGCGAATAAGGGCATATTCCGAAAAGTAGTTGGCTAACGGTTCGGTTTTACCGCGATAACGGCCATCGATAGGCGTGATGGCTGTAAGCATGTTAAGAGTCATATAACTTTATAGTACTAATTGAATTGCAAATTTACCACAATAAATTGACACTTCCATGTTTTTATATATTAAAATGTGTCTTGTAGTGAACTTTTTGGTAAAAAAGTGTCTTGTGCCCATTGTTGGCAAGCAGTTGGCCTGCTCGCAGCCACTATCTTTTTACAATAAAGGCTTTGTTGAAAGTGGATTTTTTGCTAACTTTGCGTGCCGCAGGTTGAGAAGGCCGTACCAACAATCACTGATAATCACTATGCTGACATCAAAAACAGTTCAACTCTACATGTAAACGAACATTGCCGAACACAGCAAAACAAGCAAGCAGAGGCTTTTTCGTGTGGCATTGGCGCATTGTCCAGTGCGTTTGGGTAGCCCTCTTTTTGTTGTTCGCCCTCGACGTCGCCGCCCAAAGCAGCGATGCCGAACGCGTTGGCGTACCCCAAGATAGCGTAAGTGTAAAAAACGAGACGCCCGACTCGGCTCTTACGGCACGCTCCCTGCACGAGATGCAGCCCGAAACGGCCGCAAATGACTCGGTGATACATCGCCGAGACGACATGAGGTTCGACCGAAGTTTAACCTATGTAGGCCTTCCGCTCATCCTTGCAGGCGTGTTGGGCAGAGGCGAACGCCACCGCGTGTACTACTTGCACAAAGAGTTTGTTCCCCAATTTAAGTCGTCGGTCGACGATTATGTGCAGTTTGCGCCCTTTGCCTTAGCCACAGGCATGCAGGTGATGGGCGTTCGGGGCAAGAGTTCTCCCGTTCGTTATTTGGCTAGTAGCGCGATGTCGTTTGCCATTATGGCCGCAATAGTGAACACCATTAAAAACTACGGTGAACCAAATGCGGCCCGACAACAGCACCCACAACTCGTTTCCATCGGGGCATACAGCAACGGCTTTCGTGGCTGCAACCATCCTTCACAAGGAGTATGGGCTCACAGTAAGCCCTTGGTACAGCTTTGCCGGATATGGTGTAGCCACTGCCACGGGGGTGATGCGCATGCTTAACAACCGCCATTGGATGAGCGATGTGTTTTGTGGAGCGGGCATCGGCATCATGTCTACCGAGCTTGGCTATGCCCTGAGCGACTTGTTGTTTAAGAAAAAGGGCTAGTCGCACCCGAAAAAGCATAGTTTGGTGGACCTAAGTACCCACCCTTCGTTCTTCTCCATCCGCATGAGCGGCATTCTAGGGCAGCAAAGACTTCGCACGCCAGACAGCTTTAAGGCTACATTGGGCGACGTTCCGTTCCTTATGCAGTTTGGAACAGGGGCTATGGTGGGCGTGAGGCAGCCTATTTCTTTAATCCCTACATCGGCGTTGGTACCTCGTGGCAACTGGTTGGGCACCATGTAAAGCACCTGGACAGGTCGTTTAGTGGGCATTCTGCCACGGCAAATCTCCCCGAAGGCGTTGCTTACGACTTCTCGCACACTGGCCTAAACGAGCTTTGCTCCTCTCTGGGCCTTTATTTGGCATGGCCTTTCATGCCTCGTATGTCTTTGGGTGGCAAGTTTACTGTTGGGCGAAACATCTTTAAGAGCATCTCGGTACGCGCCATGAAGGAAGGGACGGTGAAGCTCGGAACGCCTGAAAGCTACACCGACACGCAAGAAAAATACACCACCGAATGGGACTTCCTCACCATTAAGGGCAACAAGGCACTGCGTTTTGGCACGGGCATGTCGCTCACCGTGGCCTATAAGCAGGCTTATAGTTGGCGCGCTTTCCTCGATTTTAATTATTCGCTCAACACGTTTACGGTAACATTGAACCCTTCGGAGTGGAAACGTCAAGAGTTTCCCAACGCTCCACCCCTGCCCAACGAGGTGTTAACCGAGCGAATAAAGAAGAATATGCTGCAATTAAGTGCTGGAACGGCGTTTTGTATTTCGTTTTAAGCACGTTGTAAGTGTAAAGCAGTTGTACGACAACCATCTCGTCTTTTTGAGCTTTATTGTTGGTTTTTGCCGCATTTTGTTCTTTGTAGCAGAGCGGTTCTCTCGTCAACTCTTCTGCTCCTAACCTCGTTAACTCGTCAATCCGTCAGCTTGTTAACAGGTTCTCTCGTTAACTTGTTAACTCGTCAACCCGTTAACTTGTTCCCTCGTCCCCATAAACAAATTTGAGAGATTTCTCACGCATCGCACGCCACACCTTATTATATAATGTGGCCGTTGCCAGTGAGAAATCTCTCAAACGAAATACGCTGATATGTATTTTCTTTGCTTATGCGCTGCGGCGAGCGCGTGCTAATGCGGTCGAGCTAGTGCTAAACAGCAGTCGTACCGTCAGTCTTTGGCACACCATCCACGCGCTTTTTACTTCGCTTAACCTTGAACTTATCAAATCCATTTCCGTAAACACCGCTCACGGCAGACTGCGTAACAAAGGCGTGTGGGTCTATTTCGTCAATCATGCTGTACACTTGCGAAGCCTCACGTTGTTTAGTTACAAGAACCACCAATTTCATTTGGTTGCGCGAATAGTAGCCCGTGGCGTCTATCATCGTGCATCCGCGGTGGGGTGGGGTGCTCGTTATGCGTTGGCAAATCTCTTCGTAGCGTTCGGAAATAATGAGGAACTGCACCGAGCGTTTGCCCATGTTCACCACTTGGTCGAGCACAAACGACACCACGATAAGTCCCACATAGCCATAGATAACCTGTTCCCAACTCTTCAAAACCAAGTAGCTAAGGCTTACGATAATCATGTCTACCAGCAGGATAACGCGCCCAAGAGAGATGTCGCGATACTTGTTGATGATGGCCGCAACAATATCCGACCCACCCGAACTGCCGTGATAAGACAGCCCGAAGCCCAAACCGATACCGCAGAAGCACGACCCGATGATGCAGGCCATGAAGGGTTCGTCGCGAAGGATAGTGGGATTGGGGAAGAGTTGGCGGAACAACGAGACGAACATGGTCATCATCATCACGCCATAGATGGTCTTTATGCAAAAACTTAAAGCCCAAAACTTTTTAGGGCAATGGCAAGAAGTATCAGGTTCAAGCTAAAATAAGTAACCTGTACGGGCGTGTGTGTGCCCCAAAAAATGATGGACGAAAGACCGGCTACACCACCTGAGGTGATGTGGTTGGGCAAGTAAAAGGCCACCCAACCCAAGCTATAGAAAGCCATGCCGATGCCAATCATCACGTAGTCGGTAAGCTCCCGATATATGGCTTTTTTGTTTACGGCTGTCATTTTGCAGTAAGTTGTGAACGGTTTTGTTTCTGCACTTTACGTCTTACCCCTTATTTGGCGGCGATGCACTCTACTTCTACCAGTGCTCCCTTTAGGCAAACTGCCTTCACGGCTACGGCCGAACGAGCGGGGAAAGGCTGCGAGAAAAACTCGGCATACACTTCGTTCATCTCGGCGAAGTTGGCCATGTCTGAAAAGGAAAACGGTGGTCTTAACCACGTTGTTCAGAGTCGGCACCTGCCGCTTGCAGCACGTTTCGCGCGCATTGGTAAGCGATTGGCGGGTTTGTTCTTTCACGCCACCGGCACAAATTCGCCCGTCGTTACATCTACGGGAAGTTGGCCTGAGGCGAAAACAAAACCGTTAGCCTCGATGGCTTGACTGTAAGGGCCGATGGCCTTGGGTGCTTTTTCTGTGTTGATTGCTTTCATTTGTGTTGATTGTTTCTGTAATTGCGTGCAAATATAATAATAAAACTTGACGTGAGCAAGTTTGCCCCAGTTTGTGTATTTATTTGTCGTGATGTAAATTGCACTTTTTCACTATATTTGCATTAGTGGGATGCGCGCTGTGGGCAATGGCCAACCGCTCAGCACGCAAACGCATTTTGGCACGGTGTTTGCCATTCCATCATATGGTTGCCCGAATTAGGCGTCAATCAGTCGTCTTAGCGGCGACAAGTAACAATTAAACGAAAATACAGGAGGAATAAAGTATATGAAAAGCCAATTTTCACCCAGGGTTTCAGAAGTTCTGGCATTCAGTCGCGAAGAGGCAACGCGGCTGGCTAGCAACGTTAGCCCGAACACCTGCTACTGGGCATCTTAAGAGGAAGTGGCGGCCCTGTAAACGAACTCTTTTGAGCGACAGAATACCGACATCGAGGCCATGCGGGCGCAACTGGAAGAGTTGGCCAAGGCGCATGCGCAACATGCACCCGTGGCCAACAACGAGGTGGCCCTTAACGAAATGGCGAACAACATTCTGAAATTGGCCGTGTTGGAGGCACGCATACAAAAACACGCAAACCGTGGATGTGCAGCACCTTTTGTTGGCTATGCTGCACGACCGCGTGGACAATGCCGCCAAACAGGTGCTGAAAGCAACAACGAACTACGAAGACACTGGCTTACCTGCAAAAGCGGGCCATGCCATCGCAAGATAGCCTCGGACTTTCCGACGACGAGGAAGACGAACCCATGCCCGGGCAACAGCGGCGCACAACGCAACGAACGTGCACAAGCCACGCAGACGGCTAGGAAACGGCAAAACGCCCATTCTAGAACAGCTTTTCTACCGACCTTACGCAGGCCGCAATGGAGGATAAGCTCGACCCCGTGGTGGGCCGAGAACGCGAGATATTGCGCGTTACCGAAATTCTCAGTCGCCGTAAAAAGAACAATCCCATCATCATTGGCGAACCGGGTGTGGGCAAAAGTGCCATCGTTGAGGGGTTGGCTCAGCTCATTGCCAAGCGCAAAACGTCGCCCGTGCTCTTTAATAAGCGCATTGTGAGCCTGGATATGGCGGGTATGGTGGCGGAACGAAGTATCGCGGACAGTTTGAAGAACGTATTCGCGGCTTGCTCAAAAGAAATAGAGAACAACCCCGACATCATCGTTTTCATCGACGAGATACACACCATCATCGGCGCAGGAAGTACCCCTGGCAGCATGGATGCCGCTAACATCATGAAACCGGCGTTGGCCCGCGGCACCATACAATGCGTTGGAGCCACTACGTTAGACGAGTATCGCAACAGCATCGAGAAAGACGGCGCGCTGGAAAGACGTTTTCAAAAGGTGATTGTCGAACCCACAACGGCCGACGAAACCTTGCAAATCTTAGAGAACATTAAGGATAGGTACGAGCGTCATCATCACGTGGCATACACCGAAGACGCCTTGCGCGCCTGTGTCAAACTGACAGAACGCTATGTCACAGATAGGGCTTTTCCCGACAAGGCCATTGATGCGCTCGACGAAGTGGGCGCAAAAGTGCACTTGCAACACGTGGAAGTGCCGCCTGCCATCATCGAGAAGGAGAAGAGTTGGACGAGGCTGGCTGAAAAAGCAAAAACGCCGTGGTAGAACCAAAACTACGAATTGGCCGCCAACTACCGAGACATGCAACTGCGACTGGAAAAGGAATTGGAGGCACTGAACTACGATTGGGCATTTGGCGACAACGACAATCGCCAACCCGTAACCGAGAAAGAGGTGGCCGAAGTTGTGTCTATCGCGACGGGTGTGCCCGTGCAGCGAATGGCAGAAACCGAAGGCGTAAGGCTGAAAGGCATGGCCAACGAACTGAAACAGGCGGTTGTGGCGCAAGATGCAGCTATCGAAAAGATGACTAAGGCTATTCTTCGCAATCGCGTTGGACTAAAGAGCCCAACCATCCCATTGGCGTTTTCATGTTCCTCGGTCCAACGGGTGTGGGCAAAACCTATTTGGCCAAGAAGTTGGCGCAGTTTATGTTCGGCAGTGATGATGCCCTTATACGCGTAGATATGAGCGAGTACACCGAAAGCTTTAACGTGTCGCGATTGGTGGGTGCGCCTCCGGGATACGTGGGTTACGAAGAGGGTGGACAGCTAACAGAGCGTGTTCGCCGCAAGCCTTACTCCATCGTATTGCTCGATGAAGATTGAGAAAGCGCACGGAAATGTGTTCAACCTGTTGCTGCAAGTGCTGAGACGAGGGCGCCTTACCGATGAAACGGCCGACTGGTAGACTTCCGCAACACGGTTATCATCATGACATCGAACGCCGGAACACGCCAGCTGAAAGAGTTTGGACGTGGCGTAGGCTTTAACACAGGTGGCGCGTTGGGGCTTAACATGGATGAGAAAGACAAGGGAATATGCCCGCTCGATCATCCAAAGAGCCTTAGCAAGCAGTTTGCGCCGAGTTCTTAAACCGTCTTGACGAGATTATCACCTTCGACCAGCTAGACCTCAATGCCATCAACCGCATTGTCGACATCGAGTTGAAGGGACTTTTACAAGCGCGTTGAAGACCTGGGCTACCACCTGAAATAACCACTGAGGCCAAAACTTTCGTTGCATCGAAGGGTTACGATGTGCAGTTTGGCGCGCGTCCCTTAAAGCGAGCCATTCAAACATACATCGAAGACTTGCTGGCCGAGCGCATCCTCTCTGACGAATTGGCACTGGGCGACACCATCGTTATCGACAAATCGCCCGACAAAGAAGAACTTTTGGTAAAACAAGCGGCTGCATCTTAACGCCCCAACGCAGGTTTCGGCCTATGTTGTGCGGCCCTTGTAGCCCACCTTATAAGCGGGGCATCATGCACTAGCCATGATGCCCCCGCTTTTGGGTTATGGGTGGTAGTAAGCGTGTGTATGGATGGAGATACAATGATGTGTTAATCTCACAGGCACAACACAAACACGCTCCCCAACACCTTATTAATATGGCCATGTCAATCGCTTCACAGGGATAACATGGCCTTTATTTGAGGATAATAAACAAGAAATCTTACTTCACAGTAAAACTCCTGCTAAGTTTCCGCGTTAACCACTTTAATAACGCGGTTGATGTTCCAAGCTTGTAGGTTTGCTCAAAACATCGTCAAGTTAAGATTACACTACTTCATCTTAATTTTCTTGTTTCGCCCCAAAAGGGTGCACCAATGCCTGATGCACCCCTTCTAGCGTTATCGGTTGCGCAATTCGCGCTACCTTTCATAAATTAAAATTTAATGAAAGGACGAACATGAGCATTAGCTCCCTTTATTTGAGAATACCATGCCATGCCGCCCACAGTTGGATTAACCGTTCCTGCTTTGGTTGTTTGGTATTCTGTGCTGGTCCAGTAATGCTTATTCAGAATTGTCTGGCCACCAGCTTGTTTAAATAGCTTGTCAACAATGCTTCCATTCCAGCTATACCTTTGGTTTGCATCCTTAACTTGACTGGTATCTCCAAAGCCAAGCATGCCAAAAGCAGCTTTCCAGTCTGAATACGAGGGTAAGAACCATCTCCATGACGATGGCGTACCAGCACCTGGAGTGTACTCGGCTGCAATCTTGAAAGCACGGAATCTGGTAGAATGCGCCTTTAAGCCAATGGTTGGTGTGCTGTACCTGGCCTCCCAAGTCTCGTTGTAACCGCTTGTTATGTAGAAGGGTTGAGTTAGGGCATAGCTCAATTCAGGTGTGCTCTTCCCGTTACATTGTGTACCATAAAGGTTTCTTTCACACCAGGTAACTTCTGCGCCATAATGTGGGTCTCTTGCATCATTAAGCGCAATGGCTATTCTATTCGCCTTGTCAACAACCAAAGCTGCTGGCGTTTTTCTACCGGTTATCGAAGCCGCCCACCGAACCATCGGTAAACAGATACTGATGTCCGCCAAAGTTTAGATTAACATTGAGTTCGTAAGACCTGTTGGGTTCCAAGGTGAGGCCATTGTTAAAGGTAAACACCTTGTTTAGTAGGTCTACATTGTATATCTTACCGGCAGTGAATGTCAGTTTCAGCTTGCTCACTTCGGTAGACATTAACACAACCACCCCTTCGTTGCTTACGGTGGTGTATGCGTTGCCCACCTTTTGGGCTGCGGGGAAGGTAAGGTTGGCTAGCATTGGTGCGCCCGCTGTGGTAATCCATGTGCCAGTGGCTGCGTTGTAGGTGGTGAAGCCGGCACGGCGTTAGCGTTAATGCCCTTCGAGCTTGGCCTTTAAGCCTGTGCCGGGAACGAGGCTGCTGTTTACCTTAATCTTGATTAGTGCAGCAGGACGTTTCAAAGAGAACCTCACTGTCGGCTTGTTTGTTGCCGTTGCGATGTCTTGTGTGGTGCGCCCGAAGAATGCTGTACTGGCATCTGCGCGAGCCACGGTAAGGTTGTTGCCGTTGCGGGTGAATTTATTGTTGTACAGAACGAAGTCGTACTTGCCAGCTGCAAAAGCGTAATGGCTGGGCTAGACTTGTCGGGTACGAAACCGCCGGCAGAAACAGAACCCTTCATTTCACCCTTAAACGCCTTGGTTGCGGCATCGAACACCAGCATTGTGTACGTGTTGTTGGCCTGCGCCCTTGTCTGCACGGGGCTTACCTCTTGTGCATCGTACTTCAAGGTGTAGTCTGCCAAAAGGCCGTCGCCCAGGTCTATGCCTTGTCCTTCGGCCAGCACGTCGTTACCGGCCGTGCGTGTTCCGCTCTTTTGTCCATCGGCATTGTAGCCTTCAAAGTCTACCTTAAACGCAATGTCTTGCAAAGCGTTCACGTCGTTCTGCTTCGCTTCTTCCCCTTTCGTTGCTACAAGCGGCGAAAGCCATTAGGGACCACGCCCAGAAGCCCTGACAAAATAGTATGTTTGCTCATTTTTCTCTTATTGTTTAATTACCTAATCCTTCTTCAAAATCGACGTCCTCGTCGAACATTGTGCCTTTGCTCCACCAACAGTGCCACCACCCGTACCGGCGTTTCCACCTGGCTGCCAAGGTTCTATTTCAACGTCGTAGTTTCCTTTACTGCCGCAGAAGAAATTTCCGGCCTCTACGTTTACAATCATACACTGCGCCGCAGTGTAAGGTTTCTTTCTAAGTTCTTGCTTGTTCATATTATTGTTGCTGTTTGAGTGATAATCTTTTTGCCTAATTTCAATTCTTTTTAATCCAAATAAACCGAGAGGGTAAGGGTAGGATGCTCCTGCCCATGCCGCGTGTTGTAAAAACACGGCGTTCAACCCACCATATCACATAGCGGTTTACATCATATTACGGGTGTTGTTGCTTGTTATCCATCCTTTTGAAATGAAAATTTAGATTGCTAACCATCCGTAGACGGTTGAGTTATCAAGAATACTTCTAGCTATTTTGCCGTTCTCTTTGTTAGTTAAGATGCGTTATGCAAATATAAATACGTACCTTTGTGGAGCAATATTGGGGTTGAATGCGTCCCCTTAACTCCAGATGCCGCAACCTTGCCTCTCTAACTTGCATTGCGGCATACCTGATTTCGGTTGCGAAGGTACGGATGTTAAGGAATATCACCAAAAAAAAACAACCTTTAACTATATGGGTTGATGTAAATCAATCGAAGCGCGTGCCGCGCTTCAGGCCGAGCTACGAGTGAAGGCGGCACGTTGTTGGCTGTAACTGGCTGTGGTTGTTGCAGATAAAGCTTATCTATATGGATGTTAAAGCTAAATCGAAACGGCAACGCACTGTAACTCCCAATCGGCCTTTGCCCCACGCCAACGCGTAATGATACCCCATTTGCTTTCGCCCAAAGCTTGTTGTCCCGCCCACTCGTTCTCCAACAAAAAGCATGATGTTTGTGAACCACCCCACACGTTAACTTGTCAGCAACGCCTCTTGTTAACTTGTCAACTTGTTATCTCGTTAACTCTCAATCTCGTCAACTTGTCTACTGGTCAACTCGTCAACTAACCCTCTCGTCAACTCGTTAACTTGTTAACTCGTCAACTGAATATCTCGTCAACTACCCATCTTTTTGTCAACTTTTCGGTAAGAATTTTAACATTATGAGTGCCCTTTTTGCCCACCAACTGCCCTTCGGCTCGAAAAAATCGATTCTCGCGGAGGTTTATTTGGTGCGAAAAGGGGGTGGGGTATAAATACAGACACGGCCATTTTGTTTTGCATAAATGTGCAAAATATACAGATTGTTGTGCCATTAGATGCGCAAAAACTGCGATTTGCAGCTAAATAGACTGCAATTAGCACCAAAAATGCAGTGTATTAGCATCAAAACGCAGTGCATTTAGCATCAAAACGCAACGCATTTAGCATCAAAACGCAGTGCATCTAGCATCAAAACGCAAGGCGAAATGTATTAATATACATTGTATGCAGAGGCATAAATGTTCAATTTTGGGTGAAAATAGGTGCTGGATGAGGGCAAAAAACGCTTTTAAAAGTGGGTTTTTAGTGGCTAAAAGCAGGTTTTTGGGCATGAAAAAATGACGAACCAGCAACCAAATAGAAAGGCAAAATGGTGCTAAATGCACGTAATGTTCTTAAAAATGGACAGAAAGCATGTCGTGTAAGGCTGCAAAAAGCGACTAATTGCCTGCTAAAAGCTCTTGTTTTTTTCTAGAAGGGTGTGGCGAACAAGAGGTGTTTTTGTAAAATATTTGTAAGTTTTTTTTAAGTTGGTAGGTTTATGAGTTTGTAAGTTGTTTTAGTTGGTAAGTAGGTTGGTTTGTGAGTTTATAAGTTAGTAGTTTGTGAGTTTATAAGTAGGTAGGTTTTATGAGTTTATAAGTTGTTTAGTAGGTCAGTTTGTGGTTTTATAAGTTGCTAGGTTTATGGGTTTTGTAAGTTGTTTTAGTTGGTGAAGTAGGTAAGTTTGTGGGTCTATTTGGTGGCATAATCTGTCGATTGGGATGGGAAGAGCCGTAAGCAGACGATTGGCTATCTGGTGTTCTTCTAAAGCAATTTGCCCCCTGCCCACGTTGAGAAGGGGCAGGGGGTAGTTGTTTAGGCCGAAAAAGAATAGAATTAGAACATTCCTTCGCGACGGCTTCCCTAATGGGATGCTTATGCCAATCATGCCGCTAATCGTGCGCGTATCTTGCCCGAAGTACATGTAATCGGTGGCCAATGTAACTGGGCCAAGCTTGAAACAAGTCCCAAGCCCGTGCCTTGGCTTTGTATCATCGAGTAGCTAAGGGCGATGCCGATATGGCGGTTAAAGCTGTAATTGCCTGCAAGGGTCAGTTCGGATTGCGTATTTACCTCGCTAAAGCGTGTGGTGGAGAGCGCGCCAACGGTCAACTTGTCTTCGAGCAGCTTGTATTGTGCGCCCAACACCATCGTGGTGCGTAGCGAAGTGGTGCGCGATTTGCTCTCTTCGGCCTTTAAGTTCCACAGGTCCGAGTTAAAAATCTCGCCGCTTTCTATGGTCTTTCTGAACTCACGGCGGTGCTCGCCTGCGTGTACGCCGTCGAAATCGTACTCGCGATTAAAGTCGGAAACACCATTGATGGTTTTGCCTTGACCCCACGAAATGAAGCCTAGGTCGAGCAAGGCTGCCGATAGGGTAAAGTCGCGGCCAAGCTTATAGGCTGCTCCAAGGTCTACTGCTGCACCGAGACCGGCAAGACCACCGCCGCCATCAATGTCAATTTTGTCTACGTACTTTTTGTCGTCGGTAACGAAAGTCAAGCCCGCCATCGAGCCTTGCACCTCTGCACGCGCCTTGATGGTGGCCTTTCCTCAACCTTTTGCAGCTGTTCTTCGGTAATTGTCGACCAGTCTTGGTTGGCTGCAATATCTCGCAGGTTGGTTTGCATGGTAATTTCGTCTACCTTCATGTTGATGTCTGCGATGCCAAGAGCAGCTTAACCTTGGCTCCAGCACTTTCAGTCGGTCGCCAAAAAGGCCTTGTGTAGCCCACGCCTGCCTCCATGTACGAGTTGATTTTTAGCCTCGCATACCATTGGTGTGCAGGTTGGCGATAGCCCACGATTGGTCGCTCATTCCGCGCGAGGCTCGCATGAATTCGAACACGTCGCGCTTAACGTTTGCATCAAATCGAGCCTTTAAGCTGAGGGTTAACGTTCCAGAAACCATCGCCGCCCACCAGCCCGCAGCGGCCAAAATCGCTGGCCAACGACATGTTCAGGCGGTTGTTGTCTTTCAGCTGGTTGATGAATTTGTCGGTGGTAAAGTAGTCGGCTGTCTTTGAGCTGTTCAGTATGTCAGAGAAATATTCAGATGAGATGGCGTTAGAACTAACGCCCGCGTTGATTGAACCCACGAAGGGAACGGTGACATATCCGCGCGAAGGTGCAAGTGCGGGATTAAGCTGTTGCTTGAAACTTACGCCTTCCATGAAAAATGTTGTGCGATTGAATTGGGCGAACATCGCCATTGGGGCAATACCCAACAATAGGGTTGCAAGAACTTTCAGCTTTCTTTTTGGGGTCGTTTTAATGTTCATCTATTATCGAGGAATTAGGTTATCTATCTTTTGTTATTGTGCTGCAAAGATACAATTTCTTTTACATTTAGCAAAGTTGTTTAAAGAATTGTTGCGCGAAAAGGTTAAAAACAAACTTCGTTCGTGTATGCTTTTGGTGTGCAGTTGGTTTAGTTCATTGCCTCCTTGGGCATGTAATGTGTGGCCAATGCCTGTGTTTTCGGGTTAGTAAGCGTAACGGGGGGATGGGGTTAACGCAGGGAAAAGTCCGTAACTTAGGCTGTTGGCGCATGGGGTAAGTGCGTGACAAGGCGAGAAAGTGCGCGAAACGGAAAACGAAAGGGAGCTGGGCGAGCAGCTTTTCGTGGCTGTTCGCACATCTCCCTGTAAGTGTGTTAGGCCGGCTTTCGGCCGTTTCGTATTGGGCTACAATTCAAATTTGTAGCCAAGAGAAAATTGGAAAACGCTGTTCTTGTTGGTTAAATCCGAGTGATCGAACAATGAAACAATGCCTGGGCAGTAGCGTGCGTCGAGCACGATGTTGCTGAACTCGTAGGATAAACCGAAGGGTATGGCAATATCAAAGTCGCGCATGTTTGTTTTTTTATACTCAGGGATAGTCCTAATATAGTCTCTGAGGTTTATATCTCCTGATTCGCCTTTGCTTTCTATATGTGTTTTGTCGCTCAACAAAAGGCCAGGTTGCACGCCAACCTTCGCAACTAAGCCGTTAGTAATGTGGAAATTGAAGAGTACAGGAACGTTGAGGTATTCTAGATTCGCCGTGGCTTTAAAGTCGTTTTCGGAACGTTTGCAGCCTTGTTGCGAGTAAAGAGCACCTAGGGTGAGCGAGAAAGATTTGTTAAGCTGGTAATTGAGTTCAAAGCCTCCGCAGAAACCAGCTTTCATGTCCATCTCAACCGTTGACTTAGTTAAGTTAGGGTAATTCAGTTAATTCCCTCTTAGGAATTTCTGGAGACTGTCAAATGCCAGATTCTTTTCTTGAAAAGCGTCTTTGGAAGAGTGCTTGATGTGCTTTGCGCGCAAAAACTCCCAAATGTCGAGCCGTATGGGCACACCTGTCCCTTCCATACCTGTCTATGGATGGATATAAAATCACCTCATTTTTTTTATCAAGCCGCCTTCTTCATGTCCCTGGCCACCTGCCTTGCGGCAAGGACGGCGGCATTTGCCGTATGGATCCCGAAGAAGAGCAGCAATGTTTCGCTGAACATGTTGCGTGCCTTGATGCGCCCAACGGCATAGTGCTGTTTCTGGTTTCCGAAGCTGCCCTCCATTACCGTGGCCCTGAGGGTCCCGATAATCCTTCTCGCCCTCTTGAGGCATCCGGCTTCTTCTTTGGGCTTTGGGCCTTTTCTGACGAAACAGGTCGTTATGCCTTTTTCCGTACACATGGTGCGGTTGGCATTGTTGGCGTATATGGAGTCGGCGCCGACACGTTTGACTTTGACCCCCGTCAGCGATTCCTGATATTCAATGCACTGCCTAAGGCGAATGCCCTCGTTGAAGGCCTCGAAGGAGTGGTGTTCTATGAATGATATGCCGTCAATCTGTATGTTGTTGACCTTTGCCCCAAACTCCACGCGCTTGTTTTCCTTGCCCCTGACGATGGGACGGAGGTACGGGCGGTCGATGCTGACGATGCGGTGCTTGACCCTTGCCCTGCGAACAGGTCCGACTGTTGGAGGCACACCTCACGCACGGCGGACAGCCGCTTTTCTTGTTCTGCCGACAGGCTGATGCAGGGGCCGTACAACTTGCGGAGGCCGTTCCATTGGGAGCGGAGCTTGGCAAGAAGTTTCAGGAGCCTTCTCCTGAGCCTGCGCGTGGCCGAGCCGGTGTGCCTGCGCTGCTTGGCGTATGCAAGCGTGGCCTTGGCAACATCATTGTACTTGTTTCTTGGGACGCGTTCCGACAGCCGCTTGCTCTGGCAGACGAGCAGGTCGTGAAGCCATCGGCAACACTCCCAAAGCAGTTTGACGTCTGTCGGGAAACGCAGGTGGCTCTCATAGCAGGTCGCATCCGTCAGGCACAGGTCCTTGTCCTTGAGGTCGCCTTCCCACCGGGCGTACAATATGCGTTGAAGGCCGTCTATGTTGAGGCGCCTGGCAAGGCGGTTGCGTATGGCACTTACAATCTTCCCGTCCTTGATGGGATTGGCAGGGTCTATCAGCACACCGCAGAACATCTGCATGTGGATGCTTCCGTTGAGCAGCTCTATCAGGCCGTCGTCCGACAGGCCCTGTGTATGGCTTGAGGAACATAAGGGCGATTTCCCCTTCTGCCGAAAAAAGAGGTTTTTTCCCACGCCTACGCTCATGGGTGCGGCTCGCCAACTCCGCTGCCAGTTCCTCAAGTGGGAGTTGGGCACGGATGCGCCCAAGTTCGCTCTTTACAAAGCTATCGCGATAATGTTGCAAAAAATCGAACTCTGTAAAGGGCAAAGTTGGTGTTATGTCAGAAATTTTTCGTAACTTCACAGCAGTTAATTTTATAAATTTCCCCCGATTCTGCCCGTGATGGGTCGTTCGGGGGTTTTATGTAAAGGTACAAATAATATATTACACTGACAAACAATTAGTTAGATATTTTACTGAATCTCCCTAAGTTACTTAGGTTTAATCCTACTTTGGGTAGCAGGGTGAATGTGCCTGGTTCGGTTTGCGCGAACGATGTTGCGGCGAACAGCAACGATAGGCATAGGGTAGTAAATTTTTTCATGTTAATTTGTTGTTTATGGGTTTTATATGGTTATGTGTGTATTAAAACAGCCCCGTTCCAAAATGTAACTCATGGTTCGGGAGGTGCTTTTATAAGGTGATTTGTTTGTTAAACAGGCCTGAAAGAAGCTTTTGCTTACCTTCTGGAATAGATGTTAACCCCACGAAACCACCCCTCACGTAGGCGAGAAGTGGCTCGTGTGGCTGTATTTTAAAGGTCGAACTTATACCCAACGGTGAATTGGAACACGCTGTGGTGCCCGTTGCGCCACCATGCGTGTGGTAACGTTGTTCAGGCCGAGGTTATGGCGTGCATCGAACGCCAATTGGCGATATTGGTACGAGATGGCAAAGGGCATAGAGAGTCTACCGATTGGATGTAACCGTCGTTCCATTTTATGCGTTTCATCGAACGGTGGAAATCTTCGTCGTAGATGTCTCCGTCATATCTTGCAGTCACAGCATCGTTAACCAAGATACCAGGTTGCAAACCAACTTTTAACTCAAGCCCCGGAGCAACATTGAAGTGCACCATGAAGGGCAGATTGAGGTAGTCTAGATGGATGTCCGTGCCGAAATCCCTGGTGTAAAACCACGTGTTGGTTCCTTGTTGCGAGTAGATAAGCGACCCAGAGAGCGTCACCACGTCGGAAACGCGGCAGCCCAATTCGCCACCTAATGCCAATCCTAGGCGTACATCGCCACCCCAGTTGGTAACCGTGGCGATGTTGAAACCGCCCTTGGGCATGATGTACCATTGTGACGAACGCGCATAACTGCGCCTGTAAGTTCGCCTACGTTGCGAAAAGGCGTTCACCGTGACGGCTAATTATAGCACCATCAATAAAATCTTTTTCATAATTCTAGTTGTTACAATTCAGTTGATACGTAAAATATAATCATTTAAATAGCCTGATGCAGAACTTGCACCATTAAGATTTTTCAAGGTATTCTCTCTATTATCTCGTAGCAAAGATATGTACAATACGAAGCTTTATTCTGACATGTATTTTTAACTTGTTTTAGACATCTTGACATGCAAGTGCTTGGCTGAACATTTGCCTATGCCAACAAAAACGTTTATCTTTGCAAGGCAAGGGAATGGCCCTTTAACGACCGCCCACTAACAGCTACAATTATCGTAAGGCACGTTTGCCGCCACGCCGATACGCTTTATTTTGCACGGCGAAAAGGCAAAGGTTGCCCAAAAACAAACTAAATTGGCCCCTATGAAGCATGCCGCAAAGATAGACATTGCCGTGTTGATATTGTTTTTTAATCGTCCCGAACCCTTTGAAAAGGTTTTCAAGGCGGTGAAAGAGGCGCGCCCGTCGCGACTTTTTCTGTATCAAGACGGACCGCGAGGCGAGAAAGACATGCCCGGCATTGAGGCTTGCCGCCGCATTGCCGCCGACATAGACTGGGAATGCGACGTGAAACACCTGTACCAAGAGCGCAACTACGGCTGCGACCCCTCCGAATATATCTCGCAAAAATGGGCTTTCTCGATGGCCGACAAGTGCATCGTGCTGGAAGACGACGACGTGCCCACGCAGAGTTTCTTCCCCTTTTGCAAGGAAATGCTCGACCGATACGAACACGATGAGCGCGTGTGGATGGTGGCAGGCTTTAACAGCGACGAGCAAACAAAGGATGTTGCGGGCGACTACTTCTTCACTTCGGTGTTCTCCATTTGGGGTTGGGCGTCGTGGCGGAGGGTAATCGACACGTGGGATGCCGACTATCGGTTTATGGACGACCCGCAAACGCTTGCCCAACTGCGCCAACTTATCGCCCAGCGGCAACTTCGCCCCGACTTCTTAAAGATGTGTGCCGACCATAAGGCAAGCGGAAAAGCCTATTACGAAACCATATTCTGGGCCTCGATGCTGCTCAATTCGGGCGTGGCCATCATGCCCACACGCAACTAAATAAACAATATCGGGGTGATAGAAGATTCTACGCACTTCTCAACCCTCAACACCATGCCTGCTCCTTTGCGCCGCATTTTCACCATGCAGCGTATCGAGCAGAGCTTTCCACTTACGCATCCGTCCCACATCATCGAGCATGTGGCCTTTTAAAGAGCGCGTTTGATCGCCGTCACGCATGGGGACATCCGTGGATTAAAAACGCGTTATGCCTTTATCGAACTGTGGCTCAACCTGCGCCACGGCAACTTTAAACAGATTGGCAAGTCGGTGGCTAAGCGCGTAAGAATGTGGCTCGGCATGGAGAAACATCGCTGATAACGATACTTTGGCAGCACCTGTATCTCCCCGAAAAAAAGGCAGTCTGCCGCAACCCCTCTAAAACAAAACAATAATATAACAACAACAGACATGACAATGAAAAAACTCTTTGCCTTAGCGGCATTTCTCACGGTTGGGATTGGCGCATGGGCGCAAAACCTTACCCAATACGTAGACCCCTACATCGGTACAGGCGGACACGGACACGTGTTTTTGGGCGCAAACGTGCCTTACGGACTGGTGCAGGTTGGGCCAACGCAATATAAGCGCGGTTGGGACTGGTGTTCGGGCTACCATTACAGCGACTCGGTTATCATCGGTTTCGGCCAGATGCACCTCAGCGGAACGGGCATTGGCGACCTGGGCGACATCGCTTTGCTGCCCACAACCGATGCAACGCAACGCGATGTGATGTTCTCGCACAAGGGCGAACACGCACGTCCAGGGTATTATTCGGTGATGTTGAAGTCGGGCGTAAAGGTAGATCTCACCGCTACTGCCCGCGTTGCGTTTCACCGTTACACCTATCCGGCCGATGCACAAACGGCTTTTGTAAGGCTCGACCTGGCGCAAGGCATCGGTTGGGACAAGATGACAAAGAGCGCGTTTAAGCAAAACTCGCCCACAGAAGTGTCGGGCTATCGCTATTCCACGGGCTGGGCGAAAGACCAACGCGTGTATTTCGTGGCCCAATTCTCGCGGCCTGTTACAATGGCTACGAGCCAAGGCGACAGCTTGGCCGTGCTTTCAACCCCCAATAACGACGAACCGCTGCTGGTGAAGGTGGGAATTTCGCCCGTGAGCGAAGACAATGCGCGAGCCAACATCGCTGCCGAACTGCCCTCGTGGGACTTCCGTGGCACGGTGGCTAAGGCCAACGAGGCATGGAATAAGGAACTGAGCAAGATTGTTATCACCACCGACGACGATGCTGCGCGCCGCACTTTCTACACGGCCATGTATCATTCGATGTTCGCCCCCTCGGTGTTCAACGATGTTAACGGCGACTATCGCGGAGCCGACGGTAAGGTGTATCGCGGCGATTTCAAAAACTACACCACCTTCTCGCTGTGGGATACCTATCGCGCTGCCCATCCGTTGATGACCATTATCCATCCCGAAAAGCAACGCGACATTGCACAAACCATGCTGCATATCTACGAACAGCAAGGCAAACTGCCCGTTTGCGCACCTGTAGGCAACGAAACCGACTGCATGGTGGGCAATCCGGGCATCCCCGTGCTGATTGACATTGCGCTGAAAGGCTTTGATGTGGATAAGAATAAGGTGCTAGAGGCGGCCAAAGCATCGGCCATGCGCGACGAGCGTGGAATGAGTTTGCTCAAGAAATACGGTTATCTGCCTTGCGACCTCGACCCCGAATACGAAACCGTTGCTAAGGGTTTGGGTACGCCTTTGGCAGATGCAGGCACGCTAAGCTCGCCAAAACAGCTGGGAAGGACCGAAGATTACAAGTACTTTTTAAAGCGTAGCCAGTCGTACAAAGACCATTACTTCGACAAAAACACGGGCTTTATGCGCGGAAAGACATCGGGAGGAAAGTTCCGCGAGCCGTTCGACCCCTTCAATTCGGTGCATCGTCAAGACGATTACACCGAGGGCAACGCTGTAGCAATATGCTGGTTGGTGCCTCACGACGTGCACGGGCTGGTGCAATGCTTTGGTGGCGAGAAACCATTTGTGGCTAAACTCGACTCACTTTTTATTCTCGAAGGTAAGCTGGGCGCCGATGCGTCGCCCGACATTTCGGGACTTATCGGCCAATATGCGCATGGCAACGAACCCAGTCACCACATTATATATATGTACAACTATGTGGGCATGCCGTGGAAGGCCGCTCCCAAGTTGCGCCAAGTGATGAATACGCTTTACAACGACGGCATCGACGGACTTAGCGGCAACGAAGACGCTGGGCAGATGTCGGCTTAGGTACATCCTTTCTTCTATGGGATTGTATCAGGTTGAGCCTGCTGGCGGCAAGTATATCTTTGGTTCGCCACTCTTTAAAAAGCTGTGGTGAACGTTGGTGGCGGCAAAACGTTTACCATCGAGGCCAAAAACAACAGTGGCAAGAATATCTATATTCAGCGTGCTAAGCTTAACGGCAAGACGTACACCCGTTCGTACATCGACTATAAGGACATTATGAAGGGTGGAACACTCGAATTTGTGATGGGCGAAAAGCCTTCATCGTTCGGAACGAAAGCCGCCGACCGCCCTTAATTGCTGGGGTTAGGCATCGTGCTTGTGGCATGGATGTGGCACAAAACAAAAAGAATGGCGTTGCAAGCATGCCTTTGGCTGCTCCAACGCCATTCTTTTTGTGTGTATATGCCCGTGCAAAACGCGGTCTGCGCGCAGTTGCCGCACGGGTATGTGTCATCGTTGGCATGGCAAAGGGTGTGCCTGCTGCCCCTTTGGCTAAGCGAAACGAAGTGGGTTAAGACCCATTTGGGGGCGTACAAGATACCTTGTACTGGGACTACAAAGCCCTTGTAGTGCGGCTACAAGGTGTTTGTAGCGATACTACAAGCGGCTTGTACTGGAGCTACAAGCAGCATTGTACGCTGCAAATTGCTAGCACGCGCGGACTAAAAGCTTAGTTGGCGCGTGACGGAGATAGGCGTAAACGGACTTATTGTCCGCCTAGTCGGTCGAAAAACACGATGATGTCGTCCCATGTTTTGAGGTCGTTTCCGCCGAAAAGGATGGACGAACCAAGGAAGTTTGGGTGCTCGTGGCGCGAGATAAGGTAGTCGCCATAGAGCAGGTTGGCGTTGTTGCAGAACATAACACGATTGAATGCAGGCGCATTGAGGTACTGTTCCACCCATGCCAGCTGTGCCGTTATCTGTTCAGGGGCATTTGTTGGCGACGGCGCAAGTATGTAAACATCATAGTTTTCGATGAGCATTTCGTAGGCTTTGTGCATGCTGGGCATCGGCTTTTGGTAGCTGTCGGCCAGTGTGTTGGCGTGGATAAACACGATGGGGCGTTGTCGTCCCGTCTGCTTATCGTCAATTTGGCGTATCAGCGGCATCAGGTAGTGCATCGCCACCTTATCCGTTAACCTGTGTCCACCGTGGAAACGTATGGCCGTGGGGTAGTGTTGGGCGAAGAGGTCGAAGGTGTCTACACTTGTATCTTCGTCGCCGAAGAGTCCTATTACGCGTTGTTGTTCAGCCTCGTCAATGCCATCGAATACCAGTGTTGTAATTTCCTTGTACTCGTTTACCAAGGCCTTGGTTACGATAAAGTCTTGTAGCCATCTGTTCGCGGGCTTTGGAAGGTCTGTTTACCCACCATATTGTGTTTCACCATCGTGTCGCCCATCTCGAATGCGGGGTTAATCAGTATGCGGTCTGTGCCTCTAAGCATCTCGGCATACATGCCGCCCATTGAAGTTCCGATGATGAGGTTGGGCTTTTCGGCATCGCACGTTTGTTGAAGAAGCGCTAAGGCCTCGGCGGGATGCAAAGGGAGGTCGGGCGCGATGATGGTGGCCGCGGGCATAAGTGTGCGCAAGAGCGTTACTGTTCCCGACTGACCCGACGAGCCAAAGCCGTGAACGTACATGATTTTCTTGCCCTCCATGAGGGCGGGGTATGTTTTTGTTGGGTCCATTTGTTTTGAGGAGTTAAGGAGTTATTTTTGAGGAGTTAAGGAGTTAAGGAGTTATCACTCGCTCCGCTCGTTAGGAGTTAAGCCGTATGCCTGGGAGTTGTTTTTTAGGTGTTATGAAGTTAAGGAGTTATTTTTTAGGAGTTAAAGGAGTTAAGGAGTTATCACTCGCTTTGCTCGTTAGGAGTTATGCCGTATGCAAGGGAGTTGTGGAGTGAGTTCTTTTAAGGAGTTAATGAGTTGACGAGAGCCGTAGTTACTCTGCAGCAGGACTATTGGCTTAACTCCTTAACTCCATAACTCCCTTAACTCCTCAAAAGAACTCCTTCTTAAATGGCAATTCCAGTTGTATCCATTGTGGGCGATGTGGTTCGTCGTTGATGTTAGAAACCTGCACGCCGAGCAGTCTTATAGGCCGTCCAGAGTAGTTAACCTCGCTCAATAGCGCCTTAGCAATGGGCAGGATGTCTTCCTTTTTGCGGAGAATATGAGGTGCAGTTCTGCTGCGGGTAATCTGTGTAGTCGTGAACTTCACTTTTTAGCGTCAGCGTTCGGCCTGAAAGTCGTTCTTTTGAGGCGTTCCACCAGTTCTAACACCAAGCGATGAGAGTTCGGTTAAGAGCACAGTGGGGTTGGAACTGTCTTCGTTGAAGGTGCGTTCGCATCCCACCGACTTCCTTATCCAATGCGGTTCAACGGGTCGGGGGTCGATGGCACGCGCGAAGTTATAGTACGTCTCGCCTGCCTTACCGAACACTTGCCGCAGCCTGAGCCGTGAAAGCTGGCGCAAGTCGGCGCCGTTGAAGATGCCCATAGCGTGCATCGTCTCGGCTGTTTTATACCGCACGCCCCAAAAATCGGTGATGGGCAGATTGTCGATGAAGTGCATGGCGCGACTGGGATGTATCACCGTGATGCCGTCGGGCTTGCGAAAGTCGGACGCCACCTTAGCCAGAAACTTGTTGAACGACACCCCTGCCGAGGCCGTGAGGTGCAATTCGTTGCGTATCTCCTGTCGTATGCGTTGGGCGATGTCGACGGCCAGTTCTATTCCTTGCTTGTTTTGCGTAACATCTAGGTAGGCCTCGTCTAGGGATAGCGGTTCAACGAGGTCGGTGTAGCGGTGAAATATCTCGTGAACCTGCTGTGATACCTGCTTGTACTTCTTGAAATCGGGCGGCACGAATATCAGTTCGGGACACATCCGCTTAGCCTGCACGGCCGACATGGCCGAATGCACCCCATACTTTCGTGCCTCGTAGCTGGCCGTACACAACACCCCGCGCTTGTCTTCGCTGCCAATGCCCACGGGTTTCCCGCGCAGCGAGGGGTCGTCGCGTTGCTCCACCGAGGCATAGAAGGCATCCATGTCGATGTGAATGATTTTGCGATTGAAGTCTTGCGCAGGCATATCAACTTGCTTTTGGGGCGAAACGCCATTGCAAAGTTAGTTATTTTTTGGGGATAAAGGGGCTATGCGGCAAGCTTTGTGAAAGGTTTGGCGATGCGTTTTAAGCATTATCAAGCAGTTGGTTGCTCATCGTCTAAGGTGTTTCTGCAAGCAAACGAGATAGGGGTAGCAGGTGGGGCGAGTAGCTGTCGCCGCCTTTGGTTATGGGTTTTAAGTTTAGTTGGCCAAGATCTAATGGCGTTTGGCCTTCGGTAAGGTCTACATCGTACACCAAGTAGAGGTCTTCATGCTGTTTGGTAACGACCATTTCTGGTGCTCCACTTGCAGGAACAAGGCGCGGCCCCTTATCAGACAGTAGGTAGGCATGGTACTTGTTGCTCTTGTTGTGGATAATCAGGATGCGAGCCTTGGTGAACCCCTCAACCAATTGCAGCACTGCACCATCCATTTTCAGGGCGATGCCGATGCGTTTTGTGGTTTCAAGTAGTTGTATGTTTTTGTCGAAATGCACGCCTTCTTTGGTAATGTAGCAGCACAAGGTCTTTGTTACTTATGTTCCCCTGCTTCTCTGGTGAAGGCGTTTTCAGCTCGTTGCGGCGGTCTTCGCCAATCTTACATTCCAATATTTTCAAAAATGTTCGCCCAGCAGTTGTTTTAATGTTTTTGTTCTCTTCGATGGTTTCTGCCCTTTAGCTTTTTGGGTCGTTTAATGGTCTCTGGTTTTCTAAGGCAAGCGAGTAGAAACATTGTTGGTTGGGGCGTTGGGGATAGGGGCTTGAACACCTTTCCCAACACTTGTTTGAAGTTTTGGCGTAGCACTTCCTCGCCGTCAACAAATTTTCGCGGGGTCATGATGTGGAATTGGAAATGGTTGTCCAGCATACATTGTATCTCTTTTCTGAACTGTGCGCGCACCTTTTCGCGCCAAGCGGTTTTCATCCCTTCGTTTTTTCGACCGTATAAGGCCACCACGTAAAGGAAATTCACATCGTAATGGCAAACAAGGAGCGTGTCGCGGTCGAACAAGCGGTTACGAAATTGGCGCGATGTGAAGTCTTTGTCCTCTCGGTCTACCCACGTAATGTCGCTGTGCATCTCAAATCGCGTTGCTTTGCAGAGATAAAGAAGTTGGGTATGATGTTGTAGCCCTCGGTCGTTTCGTCGCGGAGCATGCCCGTACCAGCTTGCAGCTCCACCTTTTGTTCTGCCTTTCTGTTGTCGTCGAGAAAGAGGTTGAGGTTCCATTGCACCACGTTTCGGGCGTAGGTGAATTGCTTATACAGTGCTTCTTTGCCGATGCGCGTGTTGCGCTTATAGTATTTGGAGTCGCCTATGTAGTAGATATTGTCTGTGCTAGTCTCGGTAAGAGCCTTGTAGCGATAGATATGGTCTACTTGTTTTCCGTCTGCTTGGTCTTTCAATTCGGTTGGCAGCTCGTTGTTTTTGCTGCCAATCAGTTCGTCGATGATGTCTTCCGAACACTATTTCGAAACTCTTTACCAAGAGGTATTCGCGCTGTTTGGTGTTCACAACAATCTGTCTGGCTTCGTCGAAAAAGGCAAAAGCAGAGGTTCCAAAGCTCAAGGCTTTGTCTGAAAAATATTTGTACCTGATTTGTTGTAGTCGCGTTTTGCCCATTCCTTTCAGGTAGCTGGCAAAGCTGCTGGTTGCTGATGGTGTCGTAATGGCATTGGGTTTCGAAAGTGAAACCATATTCGTGATGAATGTAATTGAGTATGGAGAAGTAGATAACCATCAGTTCCTCGTCGAAGTTTACTTGCCTGCGCTTGTTCATTGGATGGAGATACACGGGTCTGTTGCTTTGCAAGTAGGCTTGCGAGTGGGCGATGGTCTTGGTCCAGTTTATCTTGTTGTGTCCCGCTATGTAGGTTCTTGATGGTGAAGAAGAAAAAAAGTCTTGGTTGTCTTGGTTGAACTGAATGAGCGAAAGCAGTATGTCTAAGAAGGTGTTGCTCATGCGGCGTTGTGCGTGCCCAATCTGCGCCATACGTTCGTGCAGCACTATTTGTGTGTCTTTGTTTCGCTCCTTAAAAACGCAGATGGCGCGGTATATCCACACGGAAAGTTCGTACACAAAGTGCCGTTCTTCTTCGTTCAGCGGGTTGTTTCTGTCTTCAAGGTGGACGATGTCTTCGGGATTGTACTTCTGGAAGGCTCGCCCCTGCTCGTCTAACAGCACCTTTGGCAGGATAAACACGCAGTCTTGTATGTTGGCATTGTAGTAGTAGCCCACATACCCAATGCTTACTTTGCCGCCAACGCCTATGGTGGGGCCAAGTTCGCTCACCACTTTGAGAATGTCTTCGGTGGCTTGGTAGGGGTGTTCTTCAATTAGAATCCTCATTCGTTGGTGTTTGGCAGTCCTTGGTTTTCTGTTTTTAATGTTGAGTTTCGATAAAAGTGTGGTCTTTATCTGTTCGTTGATCTAACTTTTTTGAAAGTCGTTAACTCGGTTTGTGTTGGGCGTTCCATCCTCGTTAAAGAAGTCGGAGAAGGTGAACTTCACACCTAGGTTGTCGGTAAAGATGCTGTGGTCGAACCCATAGTTCTTAAACACGTCGTTCCAAAGATAGAACAACACCTTGCTGACGAACTTTTCGGCACATACGGTCTTTGATTCGGTGTTCACAAAGAAATATCCCAGCTTCTTGTCTTCCGAGTGGGTGGTGTCGTCTATCACGCTGTTTATTTTCTGTAAGAAGCCCCACCAGTCGTAGGTTTCGTTGCCAATCTTTATCTTGTAGTTCTCTTCGGCATGGGGTTTGATGGGGATATATACCCAATCCCAACGGCGTTTGAAGGCCGAATCGATGGGGAACAGCGACTGGTCGCTGGTGTTCATCGTTGCCCAAATGTAGAGGTTTTGGGGAAGCATCAGCCTTTTCCTATTCTTTATCTCTTGTGGCATGTCTGTTCGCGGGCTGTTAGCTAGTGCCTCTTGCAGGTAGTTTGCCAGGTCGGTATCGGCTTCAATGGGGTATTCGGACTTGCCCCCTTTGCGGTCTAACAACTGAAATAGGTCGCCAAATATTTGTGCGCAGTTGCCGCGGTTTATCTCCTCGATAACCAAGAACACGTCTTCGGTGGTGTTCCATGCAGCTGCGTAGGCCTTAGTGAAGCTTGGGGACAAACTTATAGGTGATAACCTCTTCTTTTTCGCCAGAGGCGAGAGCGGTTCCTGTTGGTTTCATTGAGGGTTTATAGGCTCCTACGAAGGTTGCGTAGTCGCTATCGGGATGGAAGGTGGTGCGGAAACATATTTTATTTTCATTATCTACGTTCCGTTTGATGGTATTAGACTTACCCGTGCCTGGTGCTCCATAGAAAATCTGTTGAAGGACATTGGGAGCTTTCCGCTTGTTGTGAGTGGTAACTGGTGTTTGTCCTGATTTGGCAATAACCATCTTCGCCATCGTAGTTAATGTGGAGGTGTGCCGTATTCGAATCTATCTATGTCGCTTTTCCCACACAAGAAATCCCTCGCATCGGTTGGAGTTGCATCGGGATTTTCGTCGAAATAGGCAACATACTCATTGAGTATGGCTTTTGAAATAGTGCGAAGTCCAACGGCTCCTCTGCTCTCCGACCTTACAAGGTAGCACAGCCTGTCTTCGTCTACAATGGTTACCTGCCCGTTGTCAGACACATCTCCAACTTGAAGTCTGTTTTCTATGATCATATGTGTTTATGCCTTGTTTGGTAAAGAAAACTCATGGGCGTTCAGTCCATTAGTGTTAACTATTCCCTTTGGGTAGCTTTGGGTGTTTCAATTATACTCTTCTCTTCTTTTGCAACACGCCGCTCCACTTTCTTAATGTCTTCGGCTGGTGGTAGCTCTTCTGGCTTGATACCTCTTTGTCCAAGCATTCCTCGAACACTTCGGTTGTTTTGAACATGCTCTGCTGTTATGCTATTTTCACCATGAAGGTTTTTCTGCTCTACATTATAGTTGGTCATTTCTGTTGCAAGATTTTTAGCTGCTATCGTTGAGGTCGGGAGATAATCAGCCAATGCACCACTCTTGATACCTAATCGTTGTTTCATCTGTTCGGTGGTGAGTCCGCCAAATAAGGCATAATCTCCCTTCGAACGTATTCGTGCAAAGCCCTTCTCGTCAACGCCCCGTTCGTATATGTTCCTGCTTAGCTGTTTTTCGGATGAGCGTAAACGTTCGCGAGTATCTAGTCGGGCAATTTGCTGTAGCCTTTCTTCAATAAGTCTGTTTTTCGTGTTTGAAGTGCAAAAATAGCTTTGTGCAAAGGCTATTTCTTCTTTCTTGGGGTCTCCATTTTGGGCAATAAGGTAGCAGGCATAACGAGTTAGCATGAAGTCTTGTACCTTGCGTTGTGAACCGCTACCAAGTAAGACCATTTTCGTGACCTCACGAAAATGGTCGTCAACGTTGACTTTCAATGTCTTACAGGATTCTATTGCTCTGCTAATAGCGACAACGAAGTTCTCCCAGCGGGTGTAACCTAACACCTGTTGTAGCTCACGCGCACGTACCAAACCTCAATGGTATTGTTAGCATCGTCTTTAATTTCTTTGGCTATTAAATCAAAGGCGTTTTGTATTGTTGTATTTTTGGGTATCCATTTCCTACTTCTTTTGTGTTGTATATTATTAAGATGTACAAAGACTCTAATTATTATAAACGCGGCATGCTTGTAGCAAATCGTTTCTTTGTATGGTTTAAATGCGTATTGAGCCTGCCTTAGTTAGAGATTGGTTGCTAGTGTTGTATATATTGAACGGTGTTATATTCCTTCTCCTACCTCTTCTTCTTCCAGTGTTTCTAACACAAAAATGGCGTGGATTTTTGCAGTTTCTCTGCGGGTGGAATGTCCATGTAATTGCGGTAGAGGTCTTGCAGATAGGCATCAGGATTGCAAGGGGCCATGAAACGTTTGCCCTCTCGAAAGTGATTTCGGTTAGGGGGAAAATGCTGTCTTGGCGGTGCATGATGCCGTAGCCGTTGTTGTGTAGGATGTTGGAAATGTAAGTGTCGCTGTTGCGGTTTAGGGCGCATAGCAGGGCCCAAACGGAGCGGCAGACGGCGTATTTTGCACCGAACCAAAAAGAATTCGGCAAACGAACGGAGGCTGTAATGGTGGGCTTTATGCAGGATGGAATAGCTGCGCGAGATGCCAAGCGTAAGCGTTTTGACGAGCTTACGCGAAAGGGTGGGGTAGGCAATAAAGGGAAAGATGTCTACAAAGAGCCCCTTTTCGTAGTTGTGCGAGAAGTCGTCGCCTGGTTCAACGAAGAACGAATTGAGGTCGCGAACCTTGGTTATGGGCTCTTTGAGGTGCTTGTCTATCAGCGGCGACTGCACAATAAGGCCCTTAGGCAACTCCTTTTGCGCCACTTCTACAAAGCGTTGCAAGTCGGCCTTGTGCATGGCAATGTCTATATCGTCGTCCCAGGGTATGAAACCGCCATGCCTTACCGCGCCCAACAGCGTGCCGCCGTCTAGCCAATAGGGTATGGTGTGGCGTTGGCAGATGTCGTGTATGGCTTCGAGTATGGTCAGCTGTTTAAACTGACAGGCGCGAAGATGGCGTTGTTTGAAACGTTCGAGGGGCGTGTTAGCGGTCATCGTGCGCCCTCCTAACGTCTATCACCAGTCCCGTATCGTCCGAAAGTAGGGTGCGCAAGGTAGCCTCGGCCACCTTTTCAGATGCCAGTAGGGTGTCGTCGGGTTCTATTCCGAAGTTCTTTACGCGCATGGGTGTCTTCGTTCTTTCGGGGTTGATGCAGTTGATGCGAATGCCGTCGGCCTCCCATTCTTGCGCAACGGCCTGCACAAAGTTAACGATGGCGGCCTGGTAGACGAGTAGATGCTGTAAAAAGCACGACCGCGCGTGTATGATGAAGAGGTGAAAAACACCAAGCGCCCACCGCTTTGTTTGAGGTAGGGATAGGCGGCGAGAGCCACATTAACCGTTCCCATGTAGTTGGTTTGCACGCTATAAGCGATGTCGGTGTAGTTCATCGTGGCCAAAGGCTCCTTTTGTAGCAGTCCTGCCGTGTTCACCACGTAGTCTATTCGCCCTTCTTCTTTTGCCACTTCTGCAAAGGCTCGCACCACATCTTCTTTGTTTCCTACGTCTACGCCGTTGCTGCTACGCGAGAAACAATGCACCTTTGCACCTCGTTCGGTCAGCATTTTGGCGGTGTCGGCACCAATTCCGTAACTGCACCAAACACTACACTACCTTTCCTGCAAGCGAAACTTGGGCAAGGTCGATGCGTTCGGCCTCGTTGTTGCGCAGCTGAAAAAGCTTGTCTAGCATGTAGGTGCTTCCTTGTAGGTAAGTTTCATGTTGCTTTCTTCGCCTTCCACCACGTAGATGGGCGTTTGCGGCAGGTATTTTTTCACCACTCCGCAGTCGTCGGTGGTCTTGAAATTGGGCTCGAGCAGTGCCTTTTCGTAAGCTTCTTTAATCACTTCGAGCGCGAAAGCCTGTGGCGTTTGTCCGCGACGAAGGCGAGAACGGTCGGGTATGACTCGATAAAGTCGCCCTCCACCTCGATAATGGTGTCGGCAGACGGCATGCAGCCACGTCGATGGCCGAGTAGTTTTGCAGCGCGTCCACCACATCGTTCAGAATGCGTTGGCTAACCAATGGGCGCACGGCATCGTGGAAAATAAGGTTAACGGCTTCGTTTTCGTAGGCTTTGATGGCCGAGAGGCTCGACTCGTAGCGTTCGTTTCCGCCTTTAAGAATGCGCTTAACCTTGGTCCATCCGTTTTTCAATACGATGTTTTCGATGTCTGCAATGAGCATGGCATTGCTTACAATGGCTATTTCGTGGATGTGCGCATTGCGCTCGAACACATCTACCGTGTGCTCGATAACCATCTTTCCGGCCACTTTGAAAAACTGCTTGGGGTGGTCATGCCCAATCTTTTTCCCACTCCGCCCCGCCAAAACGACGGCTATGTTACGTTTTTCCATATTGATGCGATTGTGTTTCTTTGTGTGCAAAGGTAGTGTAAAACTTAGTGATTTTTACAAGAAAGAAAACGAAAAAGCCGCGTGCCAGCTCTTCTGCTTGGTATCAGGTGCAGGAGAAACGGGTTGGATATGTGCTAGGTTTTTAAAATGCCAATGGCGGACAAGCATCGCTGCTTATCCGCCATTGTTGCGTTTTTATAGTGTTTTAAATCTAATGTGTTATCTTTACGAATAGCGTAGAATTTGACCAGGTCTAACCTTGTCGTTCTTGCGCATGTGGTTAAGACGACAGATGGTGTCGATGCTAACGCCACGCTCGGCGATAGTGGCCAGAGTTTCGCCCGATGCCACCTTATGATAAAGTTTCTCGGCGGCGTTGTATTGTGGCGTTTGTGGGCTGTCGTCCTTGTCGCGTCCCACTTTTCCGTACACGTCTTCGCGGTTATATCCGCCGTTTCCTGTCACACCGCGTAGTCGGTGGCCTCGTTAGATGCCATTTCGTAGGTAGAGCGACGGAACATATAGTTGTCGGCCACCACGTCTTGCGCTCTGAAGTCGAAGAGTAGTGCGGGGTTAAGTGCCACGCCGCATAGTCGTGTTTCGAAGTGTAGGTGCGAACCCGTGCTACGACCGGTGTTTCCACCAAGTCCAATGGGGTCGCCCGCCCCAACGTCCTCGTTTTCTGTTACCAATTGTTTTGATAGGTGTCCATATATGGTTTCCAATCCGTTGGGATGCCTAATGACGATATACTTTCCGTATCCTGCAGCCTCGTATTTCACGATGCGCACCTTGCCAGAGAATGCAGCGCGTATGGTGTCGCCAATATAAACCTTTATATCTAAGCCTTTATGTTGGCGACCCCAACGACTTCCGAAGTTACTTGTTACAACTCGGCTGGGTGTTGGCATGCAGAAATGACGCAGGTTGATGAGGAAAGAGTCGGGCAAAGCCGTTACGTGATGGGTGCGTGTGTTGTCCCACGACTCGTAAAGGTTCGCTGCTGGCGATTGTGCCGCCTCTCTTCTTAGGATGCTTTGTAGGGCAAGTGTGTCTCACCGATTTCATCTTTCGGTCGACTGGAGCTTGTCTGAGTAGGTCTTGCGCAGCCAATGGCGTGGCGCACATAGAGAAATGCTGTAAAAGCAATCGTTTTAATTGTTCTTTTCAGTCTCATTTTACTTTAGGGTACAACGTAGGCGAAATAATAATGGTATTTACATTCGCTTGTTAAACCACTTTTTGCATGGTTGATGATAGGTGTTTGTCAAAAGACGATGCAAATATAGCGAATTTTTATATAATACGAGCATATTCCGCTATTTTTTCAGTATTGATTAACATGTTTAACAACATGTGGTCTGTTTCATTAATCCCTTTGTAGCACGTGAATGAGGGGTGTGTTTGTAATGTTTTCGGTTAAGTTTAATTAACGTTTGTTACTCTTGCTTGGACATAAATATAGGCGCGTTAACATTATTAAGGATGTTGTTTGGGCGTTGTTCTTGCGCTGTATATTCATGCAGAACGTGCGAAAAGAAAGGGTTTTCTGTTGTATTAGTTGTTTTAAAGCGCCTATTTTGTATTCTCTTTTTCGCTTGTCCGTTGCTTTTGCAGTTGAGCCTTCCGCTTTTTCAATTATTTCTTGCAACATAACAAGGAATGTTACGCTTGTCGTGGGAAATGTTTGCAGTGATTGTTTGCTCCTTAAAACGCGTTGGATGCGGGTTAAGAAAAAAGAAGAGAAAACGGGTTGTGATTGGTTATCTCTTTGGAAGGTAAAAGTTTCAGGGAGTGGAACGTGGCTTAACACTCAGACCAACAAGCCTAAATAGCCAAGCCCACAGCCCCCTTTGTAAGCGGTAAAAGGGGCGGTGGGCTTGGTTTAGATGATGAGTTGACGAGTTAACCCGTCGACAACAGACGCTCAACGAGTTGATAAACCGCCAAAGTTTACTTGTTAACGATTTGATTGGGCTGTCTTTTTTTTCACTCTTTCACCATTTTATGCCTTATCGGGTCGTTGTATTGCTCTTGTAGGCGTAGCAATTCTTTTTTCAGATTGCGCGTAATGGCTTCTGTTCCTGGCTTACCGTAGATGTTGTTAAGCTGCGACGGGTCGGTTTTGAGGTCGTAAAGTTCCCATGCGTCGATGTCGTCGTAGAAGTGTATCAGTACATAGCGTTGGTCTTTTACGCCGTAGTGTCTGCACACATTGTGCTCGTCGGGGAACTCATAATAATGATAATAGAGCGACTTTCGCCACGGCACGCGCTTGCCTTTGAGCAGGGGCAGCATCGACACGCCTTGTATATCCTTGGGCACTTGTACGCCGGCAAGCTGCAAGAAGGTTGGGGCGTAGTCGATATTTTGCACCATTTCGGCGATGTCGCCGCGCTTTCCACCTGGCATATATATCAACAACGGCGTGCGGAACGACTCTTCGTACATGAACCGCTTGTCGAACCAGCCATGCTCGCCCATGTAAAAGCCTTGGTCTGAAGTGTAAACGATGAGCGTGTTGTCTCACAAATTGTGTTTGCGAAGATAGTTCGATAACCCCTGCCCACGTTGTGGTCTACGCTATGGATAACGCGCATGTAGTCGTGCATGTAGCGTTGATACTTCCACTCGGCGAGTGCTTTTCCCGTAAGTTTGTCTTCCTTAAACTTCTTGATAATGGGGTCGTAATGCTTGTCCCATTGTTCTCTTTGCGATGGCGACATGCCAAACGAGCCTCCTTCCCCATTTTTCGAGCCACTTGTTCGATGTGAATTTCGTTCTTCTGTCGACCATTTTCAGGTCGTAAACGATGTCCATATCCTTTTATGATGCTCATTTTTCCGCTTGGCGGCAGCTTGTCGGCCTTCGTAATTATCGTAGAAAGTGGCAGGCAGGGATAGGTGCGGTCGTTGTAAAGGTCGAGGTTGCAGGGTGCCGGGATCCCACACGCGGTGTGGTGCCTTGATGAAGTAGCAGGCAAGAAAGGCTTATCCTGTCGCGTTTGTTTTCTAGCCAGTCGAGCGCAAGGTCGGTAATGACGTTGATTACATAGCCTGGCCGTTTCGTTTTTTGGCTGTTGCACTTGAAGTCGGGGTTGTAATAGTCGCCTTGCCCAATGAGAATGTCCCAATAATTAAAGCCAGTAGGGTCGGAGGTAAAATGCTTTGATGGGGAAGGTGCTTTGTTTTTAGTAGACTTACGATTTGGGGGCAAGATTGGTTAACTCATTAACCTATATGCTTTCAAATCCACAAGCTTATAAACTAGAAAACTTTATAGACATAATAGCTACAAAACTAACAGGCTTGACAACAGATAAACACAACAACTGACGAACAAACAACTGATAAACCCTAAACTTTTAAGCTCAATAACTCACAAACTCATAAGCTCACAAACTCATAAACTTACCACCTCAAATAAATCACAACTTTACAGTTTCATAAGTTTAAAGTTTTCAATGAAGTTGTGTTGTCTTTTAATGTTTCTATAGATAGAGAGAATTCTATTGCCTTTGTGATGACCAAGATAAAAACCGCTCATGTGCGAAGTTCTGAACAAAAGATAAGATAAAATCTACAATTTCTGCACCATTTGTTCTGTGGCAAACGTGGTTGTAAGTCTTAAACAGCGGCTTGGCGTAAGTCATTCAATACATTCTCTACTAGTTGAAAACATCTTACCAGTAGCACATAATGAGAGAGTCAAGACGACTACTTTTATGTTTCTTATGTTCTTATGTCAAAAATGGACGTATTTATGCCAAAACACGAAAGACGAACGATTAACTCGTTCACTTATCCACTTGCCCTCTTGTTAACTTGTCAACCCGTCAGCCTGAAACGTTGTCAACTTTTCAGTGTGAACTTTAAATATTATGACTGCCCTTTTGTCCCACCAATCGTTCACCTTGCCCTCAAAAATCGATTCTCGCGAAGGTTTGTTTTGATGCAAAAAAGGGGTAGCCAGTAAATGCAGTAAAATGAATATTTATTTAAAGATATCGCCATTTGCACCCGTTTTGGGGCGATTTGTCGCTAAATGCAGTGCAATATGCCGCTAAATGGAGTGCGTTTTGCAAGCTAAACGGAGTGCGTTTGCGCTACACGCAGTGCGTTTTTGGTGCTAAACGCAAAGTCATTTTGGTGCAAAACGCAAGGTAAAATGCCGCTAAATAGCGAGCCGAAAAGCATAAATATCCACTGCAATGGTATAAATAAAACCCTTCCGAGATATGAAAACGTGGCCGAAAAGGGCGAGATAGTTGTTAAAAAGTGGTTTTTAGTAAAAGCGGGTAATTGGGCTTATAATGAGTTGACAACCAAACTAGAAGGCTAAATGGTGCAAAATGCAGGTTTTGTTCTTAAAAATAGGCAAAGCGAAAGGAGTGAAATGCAAGAAATAGTGGCAAATTACCTGCTACAGCCTATATTTTCGCTAGAACGGAGGAATTTAGTGCGGTGTTGTAAAATAAAAATAACAATTTAAGTTTTTGAGTTTTTCTTGATTCCGCAACTGTTCCAATCCGTTCATCACATAAAAACACCACCATAAGAGACGATGTTCTCATATTTTATTGCTTATCTTTGTGATGCTGCGTAAAATTTACGATATTTTCAAAACATTAAAGGGTAGTAGAAAAATCTACTGATAGCAAATGTCCGAGGAACTATTGTTCATCAGAGGCTTATAAAGTGTATTAACAATAAATTACGTATTTAGTTGTGGAATTAAGGATGAAAAAGAAAAATATATACATATTATATTCTCTTCTCCTTTTATCATGCGAAACTAAGTATATATGCACAAAAATAAAATAGAAGGGAATTATATGCTGAAAAAAGGCTATGAATTGAGCATTACAAACCAGAAAGGAGATTCCTTATGTGTATTTCTTTTTGAAGAATGGTAATTCTATGAAGAATATCATCACCGAAAAATCAGATATACATGAATGACACTGTTTTGTGGAGAAATATAATTCCGTTATGAGGATAGATTTTACAAATTATTTCTGCATAACCTATTTCATAGCAAATAGTATACAGGGGATAGAGTTGTACAACACGAGGCATGGATTTTTCTTTTCATGGTAAATGTCTTATCTTATGTGGAGAGAATATGCAAAATAGAATTGCTTACCGTATGAAAGAGGAGCTATTATTATGTCTTCAGATTAATAATAATCAGGATGATGGGACCATTTTATTAATAGATTTAAAGAATTCTCATATACACAAGATAAACATCCATCAATTGGCAAGTATATATGCAAGATACATATTTTTGGCATAGTGTATATATTAAAATGCAAATTCTCGATACGTTATAACAACGTATAACAATGGTTTTTCTAAATCAACTTCATTGAAACTCAAGCGTATAAAATCTCTCCAAAATAATCTTATTCTAGATTGTAAGGATTATGATGGGGAGTTAAAAGAAAATCGCGTTAACCAATAAACCCAAAGGGGTCTATTGTCTTTGTGCTGTAAAGCCAAGATAAACACTCTGCTCATGCACAAAGTATTGGAAGAAGATACGATAAAATCCAAAATCCTACCCCAATTGTCTGCGAAAAAACGTGGTTATGTATCAAAAAGTGACTAGGCGGAAGTTATTCGATGTATTGTCTATAAGCTGAAACTGCCCTGTCAATGACAGATTACTTCTGCGTTCCCATTTTGCTGTCTCCGTTGACCGTGAGCAGCATGACTTGCAACCGTTCGTGCTGGCAGTAGTAAGTGTACGTGGTTAACTCGTCAACTGGTTAATTCGTCAACTGGTTAACTGGTAAACTCGTCAACTAATACACTTCTGGCACACATTCGTTTTATTTCTATCGGGATGGTTTCAACGTGTGCATCGTTTGCTGTAAGTACGATTTTAACCACGCAGGCACGGGTGTTGATGGGTTTGGTTTGGTCGAAAATATAAAGTTGCCGATGCTGTAATAAATGGGGCAACCTTTATATTGTTCGGATGGATTGCAGCGTGTGGGTGTGGTGGCAAACAAGGATGTTGGCACCTGCGTCTATCAGTAGGCGCGCTTGTCTACGCTGCTGAGCAGTGGGCGTTAGTTGGTGTTCGATGCCCCAATGCAGGCTTACCACGATGTAGGCGTTAGGCTCGTTATGCCGTAAACGCTTGATGCGAGCCACTAATGTGTCCAGTGGCTCTTGACCACGCAGGGCTTGGCGGGCAGATAAGCGTAGTTTTCGAGTGGCAATCGCAATGAGGCGAGAATGTAAACTGGGCGTGGATGGGTGGCCAGCAGCAGGGGTTGGGCGGCCTCGGTCATGTTACGACCTGCCCCAAAGTGGGTGATACCCGCCTGTTCTATGTTCTTGCGCGTGTCTAATAGTGCCTCGCGCCCTTGGTCTATGCTGTGGTTGTTGGCCAAGTTGAGGTGGGTGAAACCATGTTTGATTAGCATGGTGAGCCATTCGGGTTCGCCCTGAACACGAAACGTTTAAAAACGAGGTAGTTTTAATCTTTGGCTGCGGGCATTCTAGATTGCCCACCACGAAACGCGATTGGTTAAAGATTTGTTGTAGTTTTGGCCCCACGAAATTGCTTAAACCTAAGTATTCGATGCGCTTGCGCACGCCGCGGTCGAGCAATACATCGCCTGTAAACACCACGGATAGCGTGTCGGCCTTCTGCGCCCATACGCTTTCCGCGCTCACGAGGGCAAGACATAAGGCAAGAACCACGCCGCGACAATAAGCCGCGGCGTGTGCAAAGAATGCGCACCCCATAACATGGAGGGATGTATGGGGCGCGTTTCTTGGGTGTTTAACGGGTTTTGTGGTCATGTATTGTGTTGGGAAGTTTATGAGTTTATGAGTTGACGAGTAAAAGAGTGTGCCATAGCGCAGGTAGGCATTTGGCTTTATCGCTTACCACTTACTCTTTGCTGCTTACTACATACTCCTTACTACATCTCCTTTCTCTTTCCTACTTACTCCTTACTCCTTACTCCTTACTACTTTAACTCCTTAACTCCTCACCTTAACATCCCGAACTATAAAACACTTCTTCATTATCTTTGGGCAGATTGTCTAGCGGAACCATAATTTCGTCCATCCATTTAGGCACGCCCAGATACGGTTTGGTTTTGAGTTTCTCTTGCCATTCCTCGTCGGTGAGCCGCTGTTGGTCGGTAGACTGTTTCAGTTCGCGATAAGACAGCACCGCACCACGCATCAAGTAGAGCTCGTTGCCAATAGGCACAGCCACGTAGATGGTATAGGCAGGCCCTGTGCCCTCGTATAGAATGGAGTGGTTAGGGTTGTTCAGTGCGTTGGCAGTATATACGTCGGCAATTACAGCCACACTCTTGTCGGCACCTTCCACGTTGTCCCATCCATCGAGATTTTGGTCGTCTTGTCTAACCAAGTCAAGCGAAATGTTTTCTATTGTCGAACCAATGATTTCGATAGCGTTATATTCCTCGTCGGTGAGGATGGGGTTTGGCGACAGCTCTTTCTGACTTACTTGTAGCAGAAATTCAGCAGTTTCCTTCACGCTTGCTGTGGTAGCATCCATCTTAGGCGTGTTTAACTTGTATTGTTTAAACACCCTTTCAATCTGCGAAACCAGCTCCTACAGCCTTCTTCCAGAAGGGAATGTTGGGCTCAACATGCAGCCTTTACTGATGGGATCGGGTGGACCGCCAGGAACCGCATTCGGCTCCCATTGGTTGCTTGGCGTATAGGATGGCATCGTGTTTCAGTTCTGCCCACGAGGCTAGTGCCGTGTTCAGGTTTTTCTTTTCCCATTGTGGCGTGAGCATAAAGTATGGTGCACCAGCCACAGGCTTGTTCATTTCGGCCAAGGCATCCACCCATCTGTTGGCCACGGTGGTGGTCCAAGCAATCTCCGACATGCGTAGTTTCATGGTTTGGAGCGTAGGCACAAAGCCTTCCCAGCGTTTGTCTTCTTGCAGTTCTTTCAATAAAATGCGTTCGGCAGCCGAGCAACCAATGGCCGCAAACACGTCGAGCCCACTGGAACGTCGCGCTTGGTGACATTGTTTGTGGCGTCAATCATCTCGTTTAGCACCTCTGCATCGGGCATATGGCGTTGCGGCATGAGGGTTAATCTTTGTTGCGCGAGGTTAGTTCGAACTTGGGACGGATGCGCGTTTGCTTTTCTCCCACTTCGTCAATGCGGTTGGCGATGTCGGTCATCAGTTTCTTATTGGTGAATATTTTCTCTGGCGTTTGCCCCTTCATCAGGTCGTAAACCTGCATGATGGTGATGTTGTCGGGTTCGCCGAAGAGGAAAGTGATGGGGTCGAACATGCTGTTGTAGGTACGTTTCACCTGTGGGTCGCTGCCAATGGTGTGGGCAATGAGCAAGGCGCGTTTCAGTTGGTCGGGCTTGTCGGTGCCAAATGGCACGCTTTGTAGCCACATCATGGTGCGGAAATAGCGTTTGATGCGTTCGGAACGGCTGTAATGGCCGCGTGGCCGATAAAGCGAATAGGGATATTTCACCTCTGTATAACCCAAGAAAGGTGAGGTTGTGTTTTCTGAATTCATCACCTTCTTTATCTCGGATGCCACTTGCGACTTGTAGGCGGCACTCACCCCGCAGGCGTTTTTGCCCGTTATGAGGGCCAATGCCACGGCAAAATAGGCTTGGCAGAAGGCTGCTGCAGCCTTGGTTTGCTTGCCTGTTGAGGGTGTGGTTACGAGTTTGGTCATGCGATTAAACATGCTTAGCGAAAAGGCTTTCACCAGTGCATCGAGCTTTTCTCTTCGGCATCGCGCAGAATGTTGTCGAAATAGAAGTGGAAAAGCTGCAAGTAAAGGTCGGTTGTTACAAAGCTGGGAAAAGTTGGAGTAGTCGTTCTTCTCGTAAACGTGGAACAATTGTTCCAATTTGTCGGGCACAATGGCAAACCCATTGCGGCTGATGGCACTGTGCAGTTTTGGGTCGAAGTCGTCTAGTTGATAGGGATTGAGCAGCAGGTCGAGGTTAACAATCTGCCCTTTGGGCAGTTTCTGCTTGCTGTTCAGGATTTTGTTCTCTTGCTGTTCAATCCTTTTTAAGAAAGTCTTGTTCGGCTTTGCTCAGCTTTGGTTGCCTTTGTCCCCAGTCGTTAGGGGTTGCTGTCGTCCTCAGCGGTTCGTTCTCGTTGTCCGAGCGCATCCACATCAACGAGTCGTACCACGATGTCTGTGCGTAGATGCTGCGCAGGTCGGCTTCTTTAAATATAAAGCCTTCGCGGGCCTTAAATGCGTTTTTAAGCACGCGCAGTTCGGCGAGCGACAGTTTCGAGAGGTTGGTTTTGAGGTTCACTTCTTTGTTGAAACTCTCCACATTCAGTTTGCCCTTACCAGGTAAAATCACGAGGCTTAGGGTTGTCGTCGGCGCAGGTAACGCCCCCATGGCGGCGAGATGCGATTAGTAGTAGGGTTCTTTTTCATTTGATAGTTAATGTTTATGATGTGCGCGCTATGGTCTTGTTGAGGCCATGTGCACATCGGATTTGGAAAATCATTGCTAGCCAGCGAGGGGGCAGATGTCGGCGGTTAGTGTTCGTTTTACTTGCCCGTTCTGCCCCAAGGCGGTTGTCTCTATTGTTTTCGGGCGCGCTTACCGCCTCATATATATAAGGTGTGCCATCGTGCTTGTTGGCGTTTGCATGGCACACGTTAGCCTTTATCCTTGTTTTATATGTCTGTGTTGTGCGGCTTGTTGGGTGTTCCTTTTTTCGCGAAAAGCTATTGGTTAAACGCCTTCAAGGCCTCTTCTCGCCCCACCTTCACCACCAAGAACCTCACGAACCCGAACCCAAAGCCTTGCCAACGGTATTCGGCCACTACGTACTGCCCCTTAGTGGTGGTTTCAAGACTTCGCACAACGCCATCCACAAAGCGGAAATCTTGCAGTATTCCGCCTAGCTTTGAGCCCATCCACATTGCCCGAACGCGGTTCTTGTAGTTCTTAAACACAAAGAGCCTGCGCCCTTTTTGCGGATAGAAACGGGTGCTTTTAATCACGCCCACCAGTGCTTCTGTTCGTCCGTCGCCGTTAACATCGGCCGTATCTAATCGGTAAACGGGGTAGGGCAGCGGCCATTTGTCGGTGGTCGAGTCGGTTTTCAGCGTGAGATAGTTCAGACTATCGTTCATCGTCTCGATGCTGAAAGTCTGCGCCGCAAGGTTTCCCGTGGGCCACAGTGCCACTATTGCGAGCCATCCGTATGTTTTCAAAGCGTTCGTCATCGTTGTTTAGGGGTGGTGAGCGTGGGTTGGGCTGTGGCCTTCACTTTGTCTTCGTAGGCGATGCTCATTCCCTTCACACCCATTCATGTTGCAAAAATAAGACATTCTTTCCAATACGGCAAACCTTTTGGGGCGTTTGTTGAGGTTTTTAGTATGCCTTTGGGGATAAATTGCATTGAATTACGGGTAATCTAATCCCTATTTTGTAGAACCTTATGTAATCTTTCACTTTTTCGAACGTTGGTTCTTCTGTGTCTGTGAATGCGAAACGCTCTTGTTGTTCTTGGTCGGGGTAGACGATGAGACACTTGATAGGCAGTGCATTTTCGGCATCTAGCTTCAGCATGTCATATATCTTCTGCAGTCTTGCGTAACCAGCCACCTGCCTTGCGTCATCCTTGTCTATGCCTGTCATGCCCTTATAACGTGGTTTGTATTTGGCGTCAACAACGTAAGGTTCGGGCCAATGGCAAGGCTTTTAACAGATAATCGAGCTCTTGACGATGTGCCTTGGGGTGATAACAAAACTTCGTTTTTGCCTGTAAATACCAGCCCTGAGATGGCGAAACACATACAATTCGAACAGTTTGCTCATGTCTATCCAGAACGGTGGAGTTGTTATTTGGTGGTTACCAGCAAGGGTAATGTCGTAGCTGTAACGGCGAATTAGAAGTTGGGCAAGTTCTACGGCTGTGCTATGTTCTTTAAAAATTGGGTTGCCTTTAAAGGTTTGTATGGCCTTTGTGGTAACTTCTTCGCCCACGTTATCGAAGTGTGGTTTTACAAAACGGACAATGTTGTCGAGTGTGGAAGTGTCGAAGGCATGCCTGTAAACCTCCAATTGTTTAGCACAAAACCTCAAAGCGCGTTTAAGGATGCGGTTCTCGCACGAGTCGATGCCATATACTTGGTAACGACAAAAGTTGTTTGTTACGCGCCCTTTGCTAAGGTTTTTGTTTCACGTTACGTGCCACAAGACATCGCCCTTTTTATCTTATTGTTGAGATTTTCTTCAACCATGTAGTAGCTTTTTCGCAGACCTTTGGTCGCTATTCGCCTTAAAACGCTAAGATATTCGGTAATAAGGAAGATGCTTAACAAGTCTTGCTGCTGGCTAATTGGTATTGCGGGCTTGTGAAAAGATATTGTTACGAGTTGTTGCAGATGGTTAAGGTTTTCCTTATCACAGAGTGCCTCGTTAAGCATTCGCACATAATCTATCTCGGAATCGCTGTTCATCTTCGGACTCAACCTGTATCGCGAGCTCGTTTTCTTCACCCAATCCACCCCTACGAAGTAAGAACCCGTGGCAAGAATGTCGTTACCCTTACGCCTAAGTTTAAGGTAGAAGTCAGCGTCTTGCTTGTCATCACTTACTTTGAACTCTTTTTCTCCACCATCCGCTATGTATGGCAACAAAGTCTCGGCATAGCTTTGGTTGAGAAAAGAGTCTTCCTTCAGCTGCTCGTTGAGTTGTAACACTGTCGTCATTTTATAGCCCTGTAGTATAGTTCATCTATCGTTGCTTGCGCGTCTGTAGTTAGAATGCCGTCTCGTATGTACTCTTCCAAGAGCGGTGTTATTTCATATAGTATGCGGTCGTTGGTGAAATCTTCGCCATTTTCATCGTGCATCAAGAAGTAACTGTGGCCAATCCACACCTCCTCAGGCTTATAATCGGCCGAAAGTGTGTCTGCCGCTTGCAGCTTTAAACGTAGAATCGAAATTGCTTTTTCTCGTATTCGTCGAAGTTGTTGATGAAGAGTTGGCTCACTTGCTTGAATAAGTCGCGGTCAAACCCTTCGTTATCTAGGGCGTAAGGCCTTTCTGCAATGAAGGCGAAGCGTCGCCTAATGGCGTAGTCTAATGCACCCAACGAACGGTCGGCAGTGTTCATGGTTGCGATAACAAACACGTTGGCTGGCACTTCAAAAGCCTCTTTCGAGTAAGGTAGCACCACTTTCTCTGCGTTCGGGTTACCTTTACGCTTGTCTGCTTCCAACAACGTCAAGAGCTCTCAAATATTTTCGACACATTTCCACGATTAATTTCGTCGATAACCATGATGTAAGGCTTGGATAAATTTTCACCATCAGGCAGTGTAGAACTATTTTTGGGGAAATCATTTTGTGTCGTCTCTTCTTGCGTATTGGTGTCGTTTGCTTTTTCGCAGAGGCGTTTAAATATGCCTGACTCTATGTTGTAGCCCACTTGGTTGTTGTCAGTAACCACGGGACGAAGGCCTTCCACCCAGTCTTCATAGTCCATTGACTGGTGAAAGGTTGTGAATGCGATGCGCCCTTCCTCTTTAAGTTGATTGTATATTGCCACAATTTGGCTGCGCTCTGCATGGTTGGCATTGAATGTGGGGCAGCAAAGTCTCACGACATATTCGGGTATGCTGTGGGTTTTTCCTGTTCCTGGCGCACCATAAAGCACGATGTTCTTGTGTCTTTTCCATGTAATTACGCCCTTGTCGAAACGTGAATAGTCTGTGTCTTCGTTAGTGCTGGTTTGGGATGTGTGTTGTTTTGCTGCGTCCATTTCTTTGAGCATGAAGTCTTTCAAGCACCAAAATAATGTTTGAATGGCAAGGTTAAGGGGTTTGTTTTTGTACCTGTCTATCTCGCTAAGCATGATTTGTTGAACCGTTTCACCATATTTTGCTACGAGATTGTTTGTTATTTCCATAAAGTTACCGAAGTTCGTGCCTTTTTATTGATGTCGTAGCCGAAGTATTCACAGAGCCTTTTGTACACTTCCCATTTGTAAAACGTGTATTTTTCAGGGTAAGCGCAAGTCAAGATGGCAGATGCAGTGCGCTCATCGTTGGCAAAGTTCTTCCAGTCTTCATGCCCAAGGTCTTGCATTTCTTGTTTAAAGCGTGCTAGACGTTTGTCTATTGGGATGGTTTCGTCAAGCAAATGCTCTCCGCATACAATCAGTTCGCTAGGCTTTTCTTTGTTGAGTTCGTTAAATACAGGGGTCAACGTAGGCATTGGCAACAATATTCTTCCCTTTTAGTGCCCTGATAATGCCTAGCGCATTTTTCCCTTCTGTGTTGTCAAGCAATTGCCATTTGTAGCTTTCCTCATAGCCATTAAAGGGCTTATGTTTGCGAAGCTCCTCGATAAGGTGCTCCATCAGCAAGTTTCTAAGTGCTTCTGTCAGTTCGGTGCGCAGTAACCAAAGAAACTCTTTCTTGGTTTGCCAGCCCTTTTCCATCGCGATGGGCCAGAAAGTCTCGCTGCCTTTAATCCCAATTACACGAAATCTGTTTAGGCGTTTTTGCACCCATTGCGAGAAGCCTTTTACGTTGCCGTTATAATAATTCAGGCTTTTTCCCATACTTTTGTGCCACTGATGTGCATGAGCCTTTTTGATTTGGTTCACGTAAAAAGCAGAATAAGACCTCGTGATACTTCCTTGCTTCGGGTTGTTTTAATAGCTCGAGCCACTCAGAGGCGGACACGCCGATGTCTCCATAACTGTATTCGCCATTGGTGTTTACTGTTTCGTGTAATGTGTTAAGTTCCATATCCTGCGATATAAAATAGGTTCAATTTATAAAGGCGATATGGGTTGTACTAGTTTGTCGTTCTTCTCTATCGCCTAATTTTTAGTATATGTTTGTTAAATGTCGCCCACAAAATTAGCGTTATTACCACAATTTGCTTACCAAAAACGGTAAAAAGTGTGGCGTAAGGCATTAAAAATGCGTGTTGTTTGCCATGCTTACGCCGAAAATGGCTATTTTTGCAGTAACGATAATAACGACAAACCAAATTTAAGATATGGCAAAAGTGTATCAATTTATGGCCGACGGATTTGAAGATATCGAGGCGTTGGCTCCCGTAGACATTCTGAGAAGAGGCGGATTGGACGTGAAAACCGTGAGTATTATGGGCCGCGAGCTGGTGGAGTCGACCAATGGCGTGTGCGTTAAGGCCGACATTCTGTTCGAAAACGCCAACTTCGACGATGCCGACCTCTCTGCTATTGCCCGGCGGACTGCCTGGTTCGACCAATCTGAAAGAACATAAGGGGCTGGCCGAAGTACTTCGCCGACAGGCCGAGTCAGGCCGAAAGATTGGCGCAATCTGTGCTGCGCCCTATGGTCTTAGGCACGTTGGGCTTGCTGCAAGGCAAGCGCGCCACTTGCTATCCAGGCGTGGAACACACCTTGCATGGGGCAGAATATACCGCCGAGTTGGTGACCGTAGACGGCAATATCATAACGGGCGAAGGGCCTGCCGCCGCTCTTCCTTACGCTTACACGCTGCTTGCGCTGTTGGTTGGCCGCGATAAGGCCGACGAAATAGAAGTGGCCATGCGCTACAAACACCTTATGGCTGAACGCCTTTAACCGCTGCACGCGATGAATTATGTTATCATCGTTGCTGGCGGAAAAGGCCTGCGCATGGGTGCCGACGTGCCTAAGCAGTTTCTGTTGCTTGGCGGAAAGCCCGTGTTGATGCGCACGATGGAGTGCTTTTACAACTTCGATGCGCAACTGCAAATGGTATTGGTGTTGCCGCGCGACCAGCAAACATATTGGCACGAGCTATGCCGAACGCACAATTTTAGCTTGCCTTACCTCTTGGTCGACGGTGGAACAACGCGTTTCGAGTCGGTTCGCAATGGTTTGGCTCTCATCCCCAGCGATGCCCAAGGCGTGGTGGCGGTGCACGATGGCGTGCGCCCGATGGTGTCGGCAGCTGTTGTTGAGCGTTGTTTTGGCGTGGCCCGACAAGCCAAAGCCGTGATACCCGTAACGCCTGTGGTGGAAACATTGCGCCAAGTGATGCCCGATGGCACTAGCCAAACGGTGAACCGCGATGCCTATCGACTGGTGCAGACCCCGCAAACCTTCGACTTGCAATTGCTTAAACGCGCCTACCAACAACCCTATCGCTCGGACTTTACCGACGATGCATCCGTGGTTGAGGCACTCGGCATGCCGATAGCAATGGTTGAGGGCAACAAAGAGAACATCAAGATAACCACGCCTTTCGACCTCGAAGTGTGCGAACGCCTGTTGGCTCTCTCCTCTCTACACGGCTTAGACTAGGCAAACGCGCATGTAAAAACGCATTGCCTAGCCTCTTGCCACAACAAACGTAATCCCACAATGCACTCTATTCTAGACCAAGACATCATGTATCTGGCGGGCGTTGGTCCGCGAAAGAAAGAGATTTTGAGTAAAGAACTCAACATCAACACCTTTGGCGACCTACTTGAATACTATCCCTACAAATACGTTGACCGAACACAAATCTACCGAATTGCCCAATTGCAGGGCGATATGCCTTACGTGCAGGTGAAGGGACACATACTGAGCTTTGAGGAGTTTGACATGGGACCACGTAAGAAACGCATCGTGGCCCACTTCACCGATGGGTGGAACGTGGCCGACTTGGTTTGGTTTCAAGGGGCCAAATATGTGCTAAGCACCTACAAAGTGGGGGTAGAATACATCGTGTTTGGTAAGCCCAGCGTGTACGGAGGGCGTTATCAGTTTGCCCATCCCGATATAGACGAGGCCACTGAACTAAAACTTGCCGAGATGGGTATGCAGCCACACTACGGCACAACCGAACGAATGAAGAAGGCGGGCATAACGTCGCGTGCGATGGAAAGGCTTACCAAGGGCTTGCTCGAACAGCTGCAAGCGCCGCTGACCGAGACGCTTCCGCCTTTCATCACTAATGCCCTGCACCTTGTTTCGCGCGACCAAGCCATGCGCGGCGTGCATTATCCCCATAACACCGATGAGTTGCAGCGCGCCCAAATGCGCTTAAAAAGTTCGAAGAGTTGTTTTATGTTCAGCTCAACATCTTGCGCTATGCCAACTTCCATCGGCGCAAATATCGCGGCTACAATTTCTCTAAGATTGGCCAATTCTTCAACAGCTTTTACCACAACAACCTGCCTTTCGAACTTACGGGCGCACAAAAACGCGTGATGCACGAAATACGTAAGGACATGGATAGCGGCCGACAGATGAACCGCTTGTTACAAGGCGACGTGGGTTCGGGTAAAACCCTCGTGGCGTTAATGTCCATGCTCATTGCCGTAGACAATGGTTTTCAGGCGTGCATCATGGCTCCCACCGAAATATTAGCCGAACAACATCTTGCCACCGTGCAGCAAATGTTGCAGGGAACGGGCGTAACGGCCGAGCTGCTAACGGGCATCGTTAAGGGCAAACGCCGTGCCGACGTGCTGCAAAGGCTTGCATCGGGCCAGCTACACTACTGGTTGGCACGCATGCCCTGCTAGAAGACTCCGTGCAATTTGCCCATTTGGGGCTTGCCGTGGTAGACGAACAGCACCGTTTTGGCGTGAAACAGCGCGCCAAGCTATGGGGTAAGAACGACAATCCACCGCACGTGCTGGTGATGACGGCGACACCTATACCGCGAACGTTGGCCATGACCATCTACGGCGACTTGGATGTGAGCGTGATAGACGAACTTCCGCCTGGACGAAAGCCCATACAAACGCTGCATAAGTACGATAATCAAACCACGAGTCTCTATGCAGGCATACGTCAGCAGGTAGGGTTGGGACGCTAAGTGTGACATCGTTTATCCGCTAATAAAGGAGAGCGAGAAGACCGACTTAAAGAATTTGGAGGAAGGTTACGAGGCATTGACCGACATTTTTCCAGAGTATAAGATGAGCAAGATACACGGAAAGATGAAGTCGAAGGAGAAAGAGGCAGAGATGGCGCGCTTTGCCAGTGGTGAAACGCAGATATTGGTGGCCACAACAGTTATCGAAGTGGGGGTGAATGTGCCCTAACGCCTCGGTGATGGTGATACTCGATGCGCAACGGTTTGGCTTGTCGCAATTGCACCAGTGCGCGGTAGGGTGGGGCGCGGAGCCGACCAAAGTTATTGCATACTTAGTTACCAATCGCGCCCTTTCTGCCGAAACACGCAAACGTATCGACATTATGTGCGAAACCAACGATGGCTTTCGTATTGCCGAGGCCGACTTAAAACTGCGCGGTCCTGGCGACCTTGAAGGCACACAACAAAGCGGTATGGCCTTCGACCTTAAAATAGCCAACATCGCTCGCGATGGCGCATTGGTGCAATTGGCTCGCGATGAGGCTCAAAAATCGTCGACCGCGACCCCGATTGCAACCTTCCCGAACACGCCATGCTGTGGAATAGACTGAAAGAATTGCGCAAAACAAATATTGATTGGGCGGCGATAAGCTAACTACCCCATTTTTGGTGGCATCGCCCCGCGATTTTACGCCATGCCATACATCTTTGTTGCATTAAACTCATCAACTCATCAACTCAAAACTCATCAACTCAAAAACTTAAATCGTTGTCTTTTATTTTACAATGTCTCTTTGGTTTTCGCTCCGTTCTAGCGAAAATAGTGGTTATAAAGTTGGTAAAAAGCCACTTTTTCTACCCTTTCACGCCTTGGGGTTTGTCTATTTTTAAGCCTAGAACTTGCATTTTGCACCATTTTGCCTTTCTAGTTTGACTGAAGGCTCGTGATTTTTCAAGCCCAATTTCCTGCTTTTTATCCCCTAAAACCCCACTTTTTAATGGTTGTTTTGCCCCTTTTAGCTATGTGTTTCATGGCTAGAAAGGGTTTTGTTTATACTCATTTCAGTGTATCTTTATGCTTAATCGTCTCGCATTTAGCGGCATTTTACCTTGCGTTTTGCACCAAAATGCCTTGCATTTAACACAAAACGCACTTCATTTAGCGAGCAAAACGCACTACGTTTAGCACCAAAAATGCACTGCGTTTAGCAACAAATGACCATAAAATGGGTGCAAATGGCGGTTCTTTGAAATAAATATTCATTTTGCCTGCGTTTACATGCTACCCTTTTTGCATCAAAACAAACCTTCACGAGAATCGATTTTTGCGGCAAAGGTGGGCGATTGGTGCACTGGAAAGGGCACTCAGAATGTTAAATTTCTTGCTGAAAACTATACTAAAAAGGCGATTGTGCCGTATATGCACGCATGGCAACGGCACGGAAAACATGTACGCTTGCGACGGCCAGCGCGAACGATTACAGGGAATGCTGCTCGCTGGACAACGAGAACAGCATCATGGAAACTCAGAAGTAATCTGCCATTGACAGGCGGTTTTCAGCTTGTGGAGACCGCGTTGAATAACTTCCGCCCGATCACTTTTTGAAATATAGCCACGTTTTGCCGCAGACAAATGGGACATAATTTCAGATTTCATCGTATCTTTGTCCAGCACTTCGTACATGAGCGGGAGTGTTTATCTTGGTTTTACAGCACAAAGACATAAAAATCTTCTCAATTTGTAGAAATACTAAAAGTCAAGACGACTTCACTGAAAAACCCTTAAAACAAAAGGTATTAGATTGAAAATAGCAGGCTAATTATCTGCCTAGCACCCTTTGTTTTCCCTAGATTGGGACGTCGAACAAAGCGTGTTTTTGTAAAATATAAGTACTTGATTTTGGTTAGACACCAATGTCTTTGTTATTAATGGAACGGGTTGTTGGGAGATGTAAAGGGTAAATATTTACAGAAAAATTTGGAGTATTCTGTAATACATTTGCACCGAGTAAAGAACTAATGCAAAGAAAGAAACGGAACAAGCGTGCTACTTGAAAACAACAGTATTGCTTATTAGCAAGGGATGAATGACGCCTTGCAAATATACCGCTTTAACTAGTATAAAGTTGAAAACTTGCCCCTGTGTGTGGCAATAAACGACCAGAGAAACATAGCTACGGCAACTATTGCAAACCGTTTCGCTCCATGAAAAGTGCCAGATGACGGGAAACTTACGCCGTGTCTGTATTGCACCATCGAAAACATAACAAGAGAATTTAAGTAGTTAATGATTATGAAACGAATACTGTTTTTCGCTTTGTTGGCTGTAGTATGACCTGCATCCCTCTTGCTGTGAATGCGCAAGGGCAAGACCCCACTACGCACAAATGGCTGGGTAATCCCATTGAGTCGGTTATTAATAACCCAGACGAGAATAAGAGAATTGTGTACCTTTATAACGTAGGCACAGGCAAGTATCTCAATGCCGGTAGTTATTGGGGCACGTCGCTTGTGGGCTTCAGCACGGGTATGACCATTACCGTCAAGCATTCTACCATTGCCAATCACTATCAAATGGTTGGCCCTTTGAAAACAACTGAGGGGCAGAATATTGCCTTTGGTCGAAGGAAAGATACGCCAGGGCATGAGGATCAGGCCAATTACAACAGGGCGTATGTGGATAGAGGGGCGGATTACGACCTTTCGAAGGCCCCTAACCCTTACACAACAGAGCCGCACCACATCAATGGCGTGCTAGATTGGAAATTTGAGGAGGTTACGCCTGGTAGCAAAACCTATCGAATTAGTGTCTACAACGATGAGATGACCCAAGGAATGGGGGGTAAACGCTATTTGCAAATGACGAAGATATTGAAGGATAAGGTTTATCCCATTAGCTATCCGAACAGTATTAATCTTAGCGATGAAACTTGTCAATGGAAAATAGTTACGCGAGCCGACCTTAAAGACGTATTTAAAGATGTGTATGCGTCTGATGAGTCGCCAGCTAACGCCACCATTCTAATAGACGACCACGATTTTGCACGTGGTGATAGAGATGTGGAAAAATGGGTTCCAGCAGGCGGCTTGACTTGGGGCTGGGCCAACAAAAATGCTTATTTGTTGGAACCTGCTAATGACGCATATACGTATTATGTTGGCAATGGTGCCACGAGCAGCAACTCGTATATGGCCGATAACGCCAGTTATGGTACAGCCAATGTGAGAAACCTTGGGAATACGGCTCATGCCAACGGAAAGGTTTCGCAGAAGGTGAAGGCTATTAAGAAAGGATGGTACCGCGTTTCGTGCAATGGTTTCTATGCCCCTGCCACAGGGAGTAACCTCACGGCAGAGCTTTTCGTGAGTGTGGTGGGTACTACTGATGCAAATTCGAATGTAAAAACGACCTTAAACAAGTTTAGTGGTGATTTTGAGTATACGCTTCAAGAATTTCGAAAGGTATATACCAATGCAGACAGAGCTGCCGATAAAGTGAGCCCTTACGTAAAGGCGGCCAAGGTCTTCGAACACGGCATGTATAACAACACGGTGTTCGTGTATGTTCGCACGACACCGATGTGATGGAGATTGGCGTAAGGGTGGCTAATTCTACCAAACCACTCGACTGGACTTGCTGGGACGACTTCTCATTGGCTTATTGCGGAACACTCGATTTTGATTCTTGACGAGGGCAAACGAGTGCAAACTATATATTGGAACAGGTGAAACCCAATAGGGCGGCCATCATGGTGTTGAAACGAACATTACAGAAAAACAGGTGGAACTCTATCGTTTTTACCAGTGTCGCTTACGGTGGGGCAGTTGAAAGCGGCGTTTGGTGAGGATGTGAAACTGTCGGCCTATCCCAAACAATCCGCAAATTATGAAAAGCGTATCGACTTTACAAAGGTAGATTTAGACCAAGAGGAAGATCATGTCGTTTTTGATGCCTATAAGTTATACTTGATAAAGCCCACAAAGGACCCGACGGTGATGACCTCGTCAAAACCCTACAGCAAGTTGAAGAACAATAATCCATGGCTTTCGGTTAATGCTCCTTACTACGTTATTAATAATGTTACACTCGATAAGAAACCAAGACCAGCCAAATTATTCTGGTGGAATATTGCGCAACGTGGCCTCCCTGGAGTTCTACGACTGATGGGAAATTGCAGTTCTGCGGTTCGTTATATCGTCATACGAGTGCAGTTGTCCCTGCCTTCTCGTATGCCTTAGGCAAAAGTTCTGCATCGGGAGGTAGGTGGCTGTGGCACTATACGCAAAGTTCAATGGCCGTTAAAGGATTCCGTTGCTGGATTGCTACGGGTTCTGCCACTCAATCTAAGGCTCTGAAATTCTTTGTTGACAATGAGGAGATAGGTAATACGTTCCACACCACAGGCATATCAACAGCATCTGGTGAGGTTGATGGCAACACGTTCGCCATTCCATGTAACATTTATGCCATAGATGGGAAACTAGTGCGCCCGAATGCAACATCTACGGTGGGCTTGCCAAAGGGTATTTATATTGTTAACCATAAGAAACTAATCTTAAAATAGAGTTAGAACGCATGAAGACACATGATTATTTAAAGCCCGATTGTGCAGCGATACACTTTGGCTTAGATGAGTTGCTAATTGGTCCTGGCGCATCGAGGTTTGATAACGATGGCGATGGAAATACTGACCAGCATGGGGAGATACCCCACAATCCCGATGAGATTGGGGCTAAACCTAATTATGGGTGGGATTGGTGTGAAGATGATGAAGGATGAAATATTGGAGCTTTAGGTGTAATGGACGTTTGGTAGGCTGAAAAATTTTGGCTTTTTGCCTACCAAATGTCCATTATCTGAGTTTTATAATGGGCAGAACGCGTAAAAGAAAGTATGGAGTAACTGTTTGATTTAGTTTGTGGGCTGGGTTGGTGATGTTGTGGCTTTGTTTCAATAGTCGGCCTAATAGCTGCGGCGGTCATATAATCTCCCCTTATATATATATAAGGTGTACATCCCCGTTATGTTATCAATGTGTAAAGAAACTCAAAAACTTGCGTTGCGGTTCGATATTTTTCTTAAAAAGGCTTGCGTGGTATTTAAAAAAGCCCTACCTTTGCATCCGCTTTCGGGAACGAAGTTCTCCGGGAGCGATTGAAAAAAGAGTTCATTGAAAGATTTACATAGACAGTAGTAGTACAAGAGCAGACGTGCTTGTCTTTATGGGATGAGCGCGTTTGGGTAGAACATTAAGAACCGTCGGTTCTCCTTTGTCTTCTTTTGGAGGACGTGGGTTAATCGATACAGGTGAGTGGAACTACGATAGATTTGGTGCTCGTCCTGATGGGATAATGCCGCAAGGCATAAAACTTTTAGCGTTGGGTTTTCTTTTGGATTGGCCTAGATGCGCAGACATTTTACAATGGAGAGTTTGATCCTGGCTCAGGATGAACGCTAGCTACAGGCTTAACACATGCAAGTCGCGGGGCAGCATGGGGGTTGCTTGCAACCCCTGATGGCGACCGGCGCACGGGTGAGTAACGCGTATCCAACCTGCCCTTCACCACGGGATAACCCGGCGAAAGTCGGACTAATACCGTATGTTGTCCATTGACGGCATCCGATTTGGACGAAAGGCTTAGCGGTGAGGGATGGGGATGCGTCCGATTAGCTTGACGGCGGGGTAACGGCCCACCGTGGCTACGATCGGTAGGGGTTCTGAGAGGAAGGTCCCCCACACTGGAACTGAGACACGGTCCAGACTCCTACGGGAGGCAGCAGTGAGGAATATTGGTCAATGGGCGGAAGCCTGAACCAGCCAAGTAGCGTGCAGGATGACGGCCCTATGGGTTGTAAACTGCTTTTATGCGGGGATAAAGGGGCCCACGTGTGGGCTTTTGCAGGTACCGCATGAATAAGGACCGGCTAATTCCGTGCCAGCAGCCGCGGTAATACGGAAGGTCCGGGCGTTATCCGGATTTATTGGGTTTAAAGGGAGCGTAGGCCGCCCCTTAAGCGTGTTGTGAAATGCGGGTGCTCAACATCCGACTTGCAGCGCGAACTGGGGGGCTTGAGTGCGCCGAAAGTAGGCGGAATTCGTGGTGTAGCGGTGAAATGCTTAGATATCACGAAGAACTCCGATTGCGAAGGCAGCTTACTGTAGCGCAACTGACGCTGATGCTCGAAAGCGTGGGTATCGAACAGGATTAGATACCCTGGTAGTCCACGCGGTAAACGATGGATGCTCGTTGTCGGCCTCTGTGGTCGGTGACCAAGCGAAAGCGTTAAGCATCCCACCTGGGGAGTACGCCGGCAACGGTGAAACTCAAAGGAATTGACGGGGGCCCGCACAAGCGGAGGAACATGTGGTTTAATTCGATGATACGCGAGGAACCTTACCCGGGCTTGAACTGCGGCGGAACGATTCCGAGAGGATGAGGCCCTTCGGGGCTGCCGCGGAGGTGCTGCATGGTTGTCGTCAGCTCGTGCCGTGAGGTGTCGGCTTAAGTGCCATAACGAGCGCAACCCCCGTCTTCAGTTGCCATCGGATGATGCCGGGCACTCTGGAGATACTGCCACCGCAAGGTGTGAGGAAGGTGGGGATGACGTCAAATCAGCACGGCCCTTACGTCCGGGGCTACACACGTGTTACAATGGCGCATACAGAGAGTCGGTGGCATGCGAATGCCATCCAATCCTTAAAGTGCGTCTCAGTTCGGACTGGGGTCTGCAACCCGACCCCACGAAGCTGGATTCGCTAGTAATCGCGCATCAGCCATGGCGCGGTGAATACGTTCCCGGGCCTTGTACACACCGCCCGTCAAGCCATGAAAGCCGGGGGCGCCTGAAGTCCGTGACCGCGAGGGTCGGCCTAGGGTGAAACCGGTGATTGGGGCTAAGTCGTAACAAGGTAGCCGTACCGGAAGGTGCGGCTGGAACACCTCCTTTCTGGAGGGACGCGCACACTTTTCCATGTTTATGGATGTTTGTGGTTTGCGCTCGCCTCGGTTCTTGAGGTTCGGCATCTCTTGTCTGCTGCGCTGTCTATACTCCGATACAGAGGGAATCAGGGATGAGGGTTTTGGCCCTTCCGCCGTCGGCACCTATATATAAGGTGTGAAGACGATGCGGGGTTGGGCTTCCCCTTACGGCCCTGGCCGGACCTCCCGCCGACACGCAGTCCTATAGCTCAGTTGGTTAGAGCGCCACACTGATAATGTGGAGGTCGGCAGTTCAAGTCTGCCTGGGACTACACATCGCACGATTGGTGCAATGTGCACGGGTAGCGAGCCTACCCTGGGACTACACATCGCACTGCAAAAGGTGCGACCCCTTTAATCGCGGGGGATTAGCTCAGCTGGCTAGAGCACCTGCTTTGCAAGCAGGGGGTCAACGGTTCGAATCCGTTATTCTCCACTTTGCGCTTTGTTGCGCATGAGATCTTTGACATATTGACACAAGCAAGACTGTAAGAAAAGTAACGAATCACGTGGACGTTAATGTCCATGTAGACGATACAGCTGAAGTATGGGCTGCGCGCCTTCCTTTTTAGGGAGCGTGCGCTGGCGTAAAGAAAGTAATTAAGGGCGCATGGCGGATGCCTTGGCTCATGGAGGCGATGAAGGACGTGATAAGCTGCGATAAGCCGCGGTAAGGTGCAAATGACCTTTGACCCGCGGATTTCCGAATGGGACAACCCACCCGCGCAATACGCGGGTATCACCGCACAGTCGGTGAGGCGAACCGGGGGAACTGAAACATCTTAGTACCCCGAGGAAGAGAAAATAAGTTAATGATTCCCCCAGTAGTGGCGAGCGAACGGGGAAGAGCCCAAACCGGCGTTGTGGCAACGCATCGCCGGGGTTGTAGGACCGCGCCGTTGTACCTTGCGTGTGAGGAGAACTCTCCTGGAAAGAGAGGCCGTAGCGGGTGATAGCCCCTTATCCGAAGCACAATGGGACATAGCGGTATCCTGAGTAACGCGGGACACGAGAAATCCTGCGCGAACCGGCCGGGACCATCCGGTAAGGCTAAATACTCCCATGAGACCGATAGCGAACCAGTACCGTGAGGGAAAGGTGAAAAGCACTTCGACAAGAAGAGTGAAATAGTTCCTGAAACCATGCGCCTACAAGCGGTCGGAGCTGCTCATGCAGTGACGGCGTGCCTTTTGCATAATGAACCTACGAGTTACCGTATCTGGCAAGGATAAGCGGCAGGAGCCGCGCATCCGCAGTGAAAGCGAGCCTGAAGAGGGCGTTTTAGTCAGATGTGGTAGACGCGAAACCAAGTGATCTACACATGTCCAGGATGAAGTCCCGGTAACACGGGATGGAGGTCCGAACGGATAAGCGTTGAAAAGCTTCCCGATGAGGTGTGTGTAGGAGTGAAAGGCCAATCAAACTTGGAGATAGCTCGTACTCCCCGAAAGGCATTTAGGTGCCGCGTGCAGTGTTCTCCCCAAGAGGTAGAGCGACCGATAGGACGCGAGGGCTTCACCGCCTATCAAGTCCTGACGAACTCCGAATGCTTAGGGGACAGAAGCTGCGCAGTAAGGGGACGGGTGCTAAGGTCCGTTCCCGAGAGGAGAAGAATCCAGACCGCCGTCTAAGGTCCCGGAGTTCTGCCTGAGTTAGTCTAACGAAGTCTGGTCCCCGCGACAGCCAGGATGTTGGCTTGGAAGCAGCCATTCATTTAAAGAGTGCGTAACAGCTCACTGGTCGAGGGTCCGGGCGTGGATAATAATCGGGTATAAGGCAGACACCGAAGACGCGGGATAGCAATGTATATTAAAAGTATCGGTAGGGGAGCATTCCATGCGCGTTGAATGCGGCGAGGCGATTGCCGCTGGAGCCCATGGAAAAGCAAATGTAGGTATAAGTAACGATAAGGAGGGTAAGATTCCCTCCCGCCGTAAGACTAAGGTTTCCCGGGCAATGCCAATCATCCCGGGGTCAGTCGGGTCCTAAGGCTCAGCCGAACGGCGAGGCCGATGGCAGAAAGGGTCAACATTCCCTTACTGCCGCACGGAGCGACGCGGAGACGGAGGCGTGACACCACCGCGGAGATACGGAATTCTCCGTTGAAGGGCGTAGGCGTTGAGGGCGGCAGGCAAATCCACCGCGCGAGCCGAACCCCGAAAGTATGCCGTTCCCCTCGGGGACGGGCAATAGCGTGGGTAAGCATACTCCCGAGAAAATCCGCTAAGCTTCAATCCGTGCGGCACCCGTACCGCAAACGGACACACGTAGTCGGGTAGAACATACTGAGGCGTTGAGAGATTCATGGTTAAGGAACTAGGCAAACTGACCCCGTAACTTCGGGATAAGGGGTCCTCGTCGCAAGGCGAGGCGCAGAGAATAGGTCCAGGCAACTGTTTAACAAAAACACAGGGCTGTGCCAACTCGAAAGATGACGTATACAGCCTGACACCTGCCCGGTGCCGGAAGGTTAAGAGGAGAGCTCAGAGGCAACTCGAAGGTTTGAATTGAAGCCCCGGTAAACGGCGGCCGTAACTATAACGGTCCTAAGGTAGCGAAATTCCTTGTCGGGTAAGTTCCGACCTGCACGAATGGTGTAATGATCCGGACGCTGTCTCAACCATGATCTCAGTGAAATTGTAGTATCGGTGAAGATGCCGATTACCCGCGATGGGACGAAAAGACCCCGTGAACCTTTACTGCAGCTTAGCATTGACCTTGGTCATCCGATGTGTAGGATAGGCCGGAGGCTTTCGAAGCGGGGGCGCCAGCCCTTGTGGAGCCACCCTTGAAATACGGCCCTTTGGCTGTCCGAGGTCTAACCCGCCAGTTGCGGGGACACTGCTTGGTGGGCAGTTTGACTGGGGTGGTCGCCTCCAAAAGCGTAACGGAGGCTTCCAAAGGTACCCTCAGGCCGATTGGTAACCGGCCCATTAGAGTGCAATGGCATAAGGGTGCTTGACTGGGAGGCAGACATGCCGAGCAGGCAGGAAACTGGGGCATAGTGATCCGGTGCAAGTGTATGGAAACTGCATCGCTCAAAGGATAAAAGGTACTCCGGGGATAACAGGCTGATCCCCCCCAAGAGCTCATATCGACGGGGTGGTTTGGCACCTCGATGTCGGCTCGTCACATCCTGGGGCTGGAGAAGGTCCCAAGGGTTGGGCTGTTCGCCCATTAAAGTGGCACGCGAGCTGGGTTCAGAACGTCGTGAGACAGTTCGGTCTCTATCTATCGTGGGCGTTGGAGTTTTGCGTGGCCCTGTCACTAGTACGAGAGGACCGTGATGGACAGACCTCCGGTTTACCGGTTGTGCCGCCAGGTGCACCGCCGGGTATCTGAGTCTGGATCGGATAAGCGCTGAAAGCATCTAAGTGCGAAGCCGGCCGCAAGATTAGAACTCCTCATGAGGGTCGTCCCAGACGAGGACGTCGATAGGGCGCAGGTGTAAAGGCGGCGACGCCAAAGCCGAGCGCTACTAATTGCCCGAAACTTTCTTACCTCCCGCATCTCAGCCGTGTCGTCGGCCCGCATGTTGCGGATGCCGCAGGACATAAGTGCCGCGTGGCGCGTCACTCCTTCTTCGCTTGCTTGTGCGATAGTCAAACCCCTAATCAGGTGGTTATTGCGGCGGTGTCCCACCTCTTCCCATTCCGAACAGAGAAGTTAAGCCCGCCTGCGCCGATGGTACTGCAATGCAATGCGGGAGAGTAGGTGGCCGCCTTTTTTCAATACGAAAGCCCCGAGTGCGACATCCGCACTCGGGGCTTTTGCGTTTTGGGAGATCGAGTTTGTGATTTTTTGAGTTTGTGAGTTGTGAGTTTATGAGTTATTAAGTTCATGAGTTCACTCAGTTTTTAAGTTTGTGAGTTCGTGAAATTATAAGCATTGTCTTCATAGGTTTGTTTGGGAACTATCATAGAAGTCATCTAGACTTTTCCCCTTTCTTATCTTTTCAGAAAAATCAGTATAAATACGCCAGTTCGGGATAAGGATTTGCTTAGAAAAGTTCCAATTGCCTACTCTTTTCAATGCGCACAGGCAGTGCCTCAGGCTTATTCTCGAAGAAACAGTATGCGGCCAATGCCGCACAAAGATTCATGAGGAAATTATGTACGGAACGATGGCGTGAATGGACAAGGTTGGCCTTGTTCTTTAGCAGTTCGTTGATGCATTCTATTATATATCGCTTGCGCAGCATCATCTTGTCCCACAAGGGCATAAGCTTGTTTTTCATGTTTGATTTGAGCCCGTGAACGAGGTGGATGCCTTGGTTGAAGAGGTTCTCAAAGAACTCTTGCTTGATGTAGCCCTTGTCGGCAAACACTTTACCGTAGAGCACCTTGGTGAAGACTCTCCACACCCTAGGGTCCCTGTCGTCCACGTTTGCGGGAGTTAGGCAGAACGTGAGTACATCGCCCATCTCGTTGCACAGCAGATGAAGCTTGAACCCATGACACCACCCCATCGTTCCCTTTCCGTTCTTGGCAAGTCCATCAAACACCTTGTTGAATTTCCTCCTCATGTTGTGGCATACGGGAATCATCGTACTGTCCACGAAACTAATGCCCGTGCACTTTCCAAAACCTTGGATGCGCATGAAGGCCATCAGGTCGAAGAACACGCGGGGCATGAGTTCCACGAAACGCGTGTAGGACACGGCCTTAGGGAAGTAGCTTGCCAGATGCTCCTTGATGAAGAAGAGGTAATAGTGCTTGAAGTTGCGGAAAGAGCCAAAATGGTAGCACAGCAGGATGGTCATGATTTCGCTCTTGGACATCTGCCCTTTGCGGTTTCGCATGCGCTTATATCCCTCGTCTATGGGGGCGATGTGTAGGTTTTTAGTTAACTCGGCATCTAAATTCTTGCAGAACTCATCCAATATACAAAAGATTTCTGTAACTTTGTCTGTGGTAATCATCGCTATATGTATTTTGTAAGTTATTGATTTTCAACTATAAAGTTACAAAATAATAGTGAGATTACCAACTTTTTAGGGTACTTTCTTATCCCGAACTGGCGTATAAATGCGATATAGTTCCATCCCTCCCAACTGGTTTGTGTGGTATTGAACCTGTTGAGCCCGCTCCTGTATGAGTCCATCCACGCATTGGTCCTTTCAATGCTGTATCTCTCCTTGTAAAGCAGTTCATCAGTAACTCGTCATCTCTTGGCATTCTCTCCGCTTATTGAAGGCGACGTTTGGGAATACCTCCTGCTGATGGCAATCTTGCCTGAATTGTGCAGAGTCAAAACCGGCATCTGCATTGAGAAAGAGCCCCGATACGGACAAGCCTGAGTCCTTAATATCTGCGAACAAGCCCTGAAGTACCTCGGAGATGCAGTGAAGGTCGTTGTGAGAACCCGAAACAGGCGTGGACATGGCAGGCGGTATGCCTTGCCGGTCTGTGACATAGATGGCATTGTTGGTCGTTCTTTTCTTGCGTCCTTGGTATCCACAGCACTCCCCACCGCGAAGCGTGGTGGTGTGGCTGCCGTCCAAATCCACACTGGACATGTCCAAGAAACACCTGTGACGGCTCAATATCATGCCCCAAACCTTTTTTCCATTCGCCGTTTCCTCGACCACTTGCGGAAATGGGCATACACGCTCTTGTAGCTCAAAACCCACCCCGTGAAGATGGCTGAAACGGGAAGCATGTGCCGCTGACAGCCCGTTTTCAACTTGTAGAGAATGCACTGAATGACCTCCACCAGGTCACTTTCTGTAACATAACCGCGTTTTGCCACCGACAAATATGGCAAGATCTCAGATTTTATTGTATCTTTGTCCAGTACTTCGTACATGAGAGAAGTGTTTATCTTGGTTTTTTACAGTACAAAGATGATAAACTCCTCTCAATTTGTAGAGATTTAAAAAGTCTAGATGACTTCTATGTCAAAAAGGACGTTTTTATGCTAAAACACGATAAGACGAACGATTAACTCGTTCACTTATCCACTTGTCAACCCGCCAATCATTGTAAACTTTTTCGGCAAGAAATTTAACACTAAAAGTGGCCTTTTTATCCACCAACAGCCCTACCTTGCCGCAAAAATCGATTCTCGCGAAGGTTTGTTTTGGGGCAAAAAGGGGTTAGTTGTAAACGTAAGCAAAATGAATACGCATTGCATAAAAAGCTGCAATTTGCACCACACTTTGGGCCATTTGGAGCCAAATGCGGTGCAATATGCATAAATGCACTGCGTTTTGTTGCAAAACGCAAGGTAAAATGTCGCTAAACGCAGTGCGTTTTGGTGCAAAATGCAAGGTAAAATAGTGCTAAATACAGTGCAAAAATGGGGCAAAACGCAAGACAAAACGCATAAACATTCACTGCCACAGCATAGACAAAACCTCTTAGAACCATGAAAAACATGGCTAAAAAGGGCAAAATGGCCATCAAAAAGTGGGATTTTAAGCACTAAAAGGGCGTATTGGGGCGTAAGAAATAATGGGTTGGCAACCAATCTAGAAAGGCTAAATGGTGCAAAATGCAGGTTATTTTTCAGAAATAGACAAGAAGAAAGACTTGAAAGGCCAAAAACAGTAGTCATTTACCTACTTTTTAACCGACATTTTCGCTAGAACGGAGCTAAAAACAGAACGATACTGTAAAATAAAAATATCGGATTTAAGATTTTGAGTTGAGGAGTTCGTGAGTTGATGAGTTCGTGAACTAATAAACTTATGAACTTGTGAGTTGATGAATTTTCGTGTTTGTAAGGTGATTAATTGATGTTTTCGGGAGTTGTTGGGGGTTCGTGAGTTTAGAAGCCAGCGAGTTGAATTACCCTGCACTTGCTATGCGAGAGGAGCGTTTATCCTGTGTCGGCATCACAAAGACAACAGACTCCTCTCAATTTACAGAAAGTTTAGAAGTCACCACAACTTCGTTTAATATCGTCAATGTACCGCATCGTATGCCGCATAATTTTCTTTGCCCAGCGCATTCCCTCGCCATGTTCCGAGTAAGCGATGTAGTCTAGGCCTAGCGCAACAAGGCCTTCTGAACTGCGCCAAGGCCTCTTCATTTCGGCCACAGTACATCAACGCCACGGCATAATTAAATTTAACCAGCGGGTCGTTAGGGCTCTCGTGCAAAAGCGCTTGTGGCATATTTAAGGCAATCGGCCTTGTTTCCAACCTTCTTGCTGTATTCAGACAGTCGCACATGGAAATAATATTCCTTTGGATAACGTTTGCAAACACCTTTAAGATAACGCACCAGCTTATCCCATTGCTCTGGCCTCTTCTAACGTTTCCATCCTCCATTCTATTCGATGGGCCTGTGCACTGGTGGCGTAACCTTCATCCGAATAATCCACACCCGAATTGAGATAGCTGTATTTCAGCTCTTTATAAAACAGCGTAGCTTCCTTCTTTGTGAAGTCGCTTTCTACACCCTTGCCCCGGTGTTTCAGGTGTTCTTCCATCAGGGCGAGCGCCTCTTTGTCCCTGTTAAGTTCGCCCAGAGAAAGGGCTCTGTAATATCGGGCATCGTTAATCACCGACTTTGCCCAACCCTTTCCAAAGCCTTTCTCCGCAACTTCCGCTTCCCCCATACTGATGAGTTCCTCCCATTCGGCAGCAGCCTCTTCGAATTTGTGCAACGAGCCAAGAACGCGGCGCGGGTAAAAAGCGTGTAGGATTGGTGGAGAAATGCTTTTTGGCCTTGTCGGCATAGCTCAATGCCTCCTCGTCATTGAGGTTCCAAAGCGCATTTGCCAGTTGGGCGAGGAAATAGACGTTCTCAGGTTCCTGTTCCAGCTTTTTCCGCATCAGGTTTTCATGGCTTTAAACCGTTTCTGCTCTATTAGTTGATATAATTTGTCCATATCCATATTGTTTAGTTAGGGTTTTTAGTTATTTATGTTTCTGCTTTTCGCACAACAGGGCGGACTTTCGCCACCGCCTCGTCGTGATGCGGTTAAGGGCTGGTAGACGGGCTTTTGGAGCGCATGGTGCGTTCTTGCTCGAAACCATTGGCGATGTCGACCCAATCGTTTAACATGCTCCGCAGTTGCGTATTTTTGGGATGAGCCTCACTTGCTCAGCCAAAAACGTCCTGTCTCCTTTCCTTTCAGTCGCGCAGGTATATGCTTCTACATCTGGCATCGCTTTTAATGCTTTTCTGCTGTTTCTTCCTTTGTTTGATTTCCTCGATATACCGCTGCGAGTGCCGCATAATTTTCTTTGCCCAGCGCATTCCCTCGCCATGTTCCGAGTAAGCGATGTAGTCTAGGCCTAGTGCAACAAGGCCTTTGAACTGCACCAAGGCATCTTCGTTTCGGCCACAATACTTCAACGCCACGGCGTATGTGTACTTCACAAGTGGGTCGTTAGTTTCTTGTGCAAAGGCCTCTTCGGCATATTTAAGGCAATCGGCCTTGTTTTTTGCCTTGATGCAGTATTCAGACACCAAGGTTTTATAGTAATACTCCCTGTGATACCGCTTGCAAACACCTTTAAGATAACGCACCAGCTTATCCCATTGCTTGGCATCTTCCAGTTCGTTTAGCCTTTTAAAGACCTGCTTGTCTTGCTTGCTTGTGGAGAAGCCCTCGGCTGTTTCGCTTACGTAAGGTCGGAAATCACTATACTTCAGTCCTTTATAAAATAGTGTTGCCTCTTGCTTGGTGAAGTCACTCGCGATGCCTTTCGCCCTGTTCTTAAGGTGTTCTTCCATCAAGGGAAAAGCCTCTTTATCCCGAAAAAGCTTATGCAAACAGAGGGCATTGTAGTATCTAGCATCGTTGATAATGCTTTTTGCCCAATTCTTTCCATACCCTTTCTGTTCCACTTCCTGTTCACTCATCTTGAGAATTTGTTCCCATTCAGTTATGGATTGTTCTAATTTTTTCATTGACCAAAGGATCTTGGCGCGAATAGAAAGTGTAAGCGGTGCTGTTGGATCAACCGCTTTGGCCCTGTCTGCATAACGTAATGCTTCCTCGCCTTTGTCCCTGTACCTAGGGAAATCAAGTGCCAGCTGACTAAGCACATAGTCATCAGTCGGGTCATCATTCAAGCATTCCAACAGCAAGCGTTCTGCTGCGGCATACTTCTTTTTGTTCATTAATGTGAAATAATCAGTCATGTCCGTGGCGTTTAGTGATGATAGTGATTATCCAATTCCTATACTTTCTTCTGTTCAACGTGCTTCCTTTTACCGCCTCTATCTTGGCATCCTTTTACGGTAGTCTTCTTGGTAATGAAAGAGAAAACACATTTGCAAAATGCCTGTATTCCGTTTCTGTATTCTGCTTACAGTTTAAAACTTTTGTTGAACACATGCGAATGACGAGTGAAGTAGGAATTACCAAAGCAAGGGAGGAAGGGCATTGACAGCGACTCCTCCACCTTTGTTCTATCCTTTTCCTGTTTTAATTGGTTCTTAAAAAGACAAGCCTACGGATTCAGAAATGAGGAATACTTCACATTACGACTATCTACATCATTGCATGATAGGTATCTACGCATTTAACGGAAGAACAAAAAAATGGGGTTGGTTGGCATCTAGAATGAGCCAACCAAGCAGTCAAACACCACGAATTGGTAGAATGCGTGCCATGGAACGATGCTTCTTTAGAAAAGATATGTAAGCTTCTCATCATTTAACGTCTTACATTTTCCGCAAAATAGATTATTAAAGCGACATGCGCAAGTAATGAACTAACAATCATTCTTGCGGATTAAACATTTAACATTCAGTAGCAAAAGATTCAAAAATTCACCCGCCACGCACAATATATCCGCCTACCGCGCGTTATACACTACGTGTTGAAACGTTTAACCATCATTACGCTGTGGCTGGTTCTGGGCTTTGCGGAGGCCAGTGCCCAATACGATGCGACCTTTTTCGCATTACTTCGACCTCGAACCCACGTTCAATCCCGCCGCCGTGGTGCAAGCAGCCGAAGCTCAGATATCGGGAGCTGACGCCATGAGCATGGCGGGTTTTGAGAACAATCCGCGAACAATGGTGCTCGCGGCAGACATGCCGTTCGTCTTCGCAGGCATGAACCACGGCGCAGGCGTGCAGCTAATGAACGACCAAATAGGCGTTTTCAAACACCAACGCATTGCCCTACAATACGCCTATAAGCTGAAACTGGGCAGTGCAACATTGGGATTGGGACCGGCAAGGGCGTTGCTGTTGGAGAACATAGACGGCACACGCCTCGATCCTGCTGACGCAAAAACGACCACGCCTTGCCTACAAGCGAGGAGGCGGGAAACGCCGCGACCTGGGCGTTGGCCTCATTACATGGCTCGACATGGTATGTGGGACTGTCGGCACAACACCTTAATTCGCCAACCGTTGAACTAGGCGAACGCCACGAGCTGCACGTCGCCCCCACATATTATCTAACGAGCGGATGCAATATTTCGCTACGCAATCCGTTTGTTAAGATAAAGCCCTCGGCTTTGGTGCGAACAGACGGCACGGGCTATCGTGCAGACATCTCCACACGCGTGGAATACACCAACGAGAAACGCTTGTTGTACGCAGGCGTGAGCTATGCGCCCACCATTTCGGTAACGGGCATGGTTGGCGGTCGCTTTCACGGCATCGTGTTGGGGTACAGTTACGAGATGTACACCTCGGCCATCAAGCCCGGAAACGGCAGCCACGAGCTGTTCGTGGGCTATGAGCAGGAACTGAATTTCGTTAAAAAAGGAAAGAATAAACATAAAAGCGTAAGACTATTGTAGGCGCACCCCAACGCAAAGGCCTTTGGCAACGGGCGGTTTGCCGCCGAACGGCATGCAGGAGAGTGCGGCTCGTGTTGATTGGATAAAACAGATGATGAAGAGAAAAAGGCAAATCGTGTTGGCGCTGTGCGCCTTTGGCCTGTCGCTGATGGTTTCAGGATGCTTCGGCGGCAAGGGATTGTCCGCCTCCGGACGTGGTGGTGAAGTGGTTGGCGTGGGTTCGAGCAAGAACTTCGCTGAGCCAACGCCCCTACGGAATGACCCGTAGGGCGTGGATACCTCAAGATGGGCATCGAGAAAGGCGACAGTCTTTGGGGCAAGAACACGCCCGTGAAAGACATTTCGGTGGATGGATTCTGGATGGATGAAACCGAAGTGACCAACTCGAAGTACAAGCAGTTTGTGAATTGGGTACGCGACAGCATCCTCCGCACACGCTTGGCCGACCCGGCTTACGGCGGCGACGAGTCCTATATGATTACAGAAGACAAGGACGGAAACGCCATTCGGCCGCAGGTGAACTGGAAAAAGCCGCTACCACGCAAGCCTAACGAAGACGAACAGCGCGCCATCGAGAGCTTGTATGTAACCAATCCCGTTACGGGAGAGAAACTTCTCGACTACCGACAGCTGAATTATCGCTACGAGATTTACGACTACACAACGGCCGCCTTGCGCAAAAACCGCATCCTGCCACAAGAACGCAACCTCAATACCGACCGCACCGTCGACCCGAACGAAGAGGTGATGATATCGAAAGACACGGCCTACGTGGACGACAACGGAAATATCGTGAGCGAAACCATCAACAGGCAACTTAGTGGGCCGTGGGATTTCCTCAACACCTATATAGTAAACGTGTATCCCGACACTACTTGCTGGGTGAACGACTTTACTAACTCGGACAACGAAGTGTATCTTCGCAACTATTTCAGCAACCCTGCCTACAACGACTATCCCGTAGTGGGCGTAACGTGGGAACAAGCCAACGCCTTCTGTGCATGGCGCACCGATTATCTGCTAAAAGGCTTGGGAGCTGTGGCTCGTTTCGTGCAACGCTACCGCTCACCCACAGAGGCCGAGATGGGAATATGCAGCCCGCGGCAAAAGCGGAGCCGAGTTTCCTTGGGAAAATCCCAACGTAAAGAACGGACAAGGCTGTTTCTACGCCAACTTTAAGCCCGACCGCGGCGACTATACGCAAGACGGAAACCTCATAACGAGTCGTGTTGGTGCCTATCCAAGCAACAGCAATGGCCTGTACGACATGGCCGGAAACGTGGCCGAATGGACCAGTACCATATACACCGAGGCCGGCGTCGACGCGATGAACGACCTCAACCCGCAGCTGGATTACAAGGCGGCTAAGGAAGACCCCTACCGACTGAAGAAGAAAAGCGTGAGGGGTGGGTCGTGGAAAGACCCCGAATCGTACATCCGCAGTGCGTGGCGTAGCTGGGAATACCAAAACCAACCGCGCGCATACATCGGCTTTCGCTGTGTTAGAAGTCTGGCAACAACGTCCGCAGGCAAACCTCAAAAGCAAAAAAAGCAAATGACATCGTACAGTAAATACAACCTCGTCTATCGTCTGCAAAAGTGGATGGATAGCGTTCCCGGACAAACTTTCCTCAACTACGCATACAGTTGGGGCGCATCTATCGTTATCCTTGGTACACTCTTCAAGCTAACACTTGCCCGGTGCCAACCTCATGCTCTTCTTCGGCATGGGAACAGAAGTCGTGGTGTTCTTTCTTTCGGCCTTCGACCGGCCTTTCGACAAGACGGCCGACGGCATGGACTTGCCCTCGCATGTAACAAAAGAGCATCTTGAGGGCACAGACATTGAGTGCCGAACAGCCCACAAAAATACGTGTGCCGCAGTTCAACAACCGCCCGTCGCCGCTATTCAGCAGCAGCAAGCAGCAGCCGTTAGGCAGTCTGCCGTTGGTGTTCAGCAGCTCACAGTGGCTCTTTTTCACCAACGTTTCCACGCCTCGCAAGCCAAGTTCCTGCGGCTCATACCCATGCCAACGCCCAGACCACGCCTGCTGCAAACGCCGCTCAGGGTTCGCCATTGCTGGCCGACATCGAAGTGGTAGAGGCTACAAGCCGTTATATTGACGAGCTAAACAAACTTACCGAGACGTTGGAAAAGGTTAGTCAGCAAAGCGCGCGCCTCACAAGAGACAGCGAAGAGATGGAAAACCCTAACTGAACACTCACAGGCATCACCAAGGTTTGACGAGATGCAGCTCAAAGGAGCAAGTCAGCAAATCGGCACAATCGACCAGATTAACGACCAAAGCCGACGTATGGCGCAACAGATTGAGCAGCTCAACGCCATCTATGCCCGCATGATTGAGGCCATGACGGTGAACATGAAGATGCAAAACCCATAACAACGCGGCAGATGGCAATAAAGAAAAAGGCCCATATCTCCACGCCAAAAAGATGATTAACCTGCTTTATGTGGTACTCATGGCGATGCTGGCTCTCAACGTTTCTACCGAAGTACTCGAAGGGTTTTCGGTGGTTGAGAGATAGCCTCAAAAACGCACTCATATCGGGTCTCCACCCAAGCAGAACGAGGCACTATACGACGTGTTCGCCGAGCCAGCTGAAAAGTCGAACCCCTGAGAAAGTTAAAGGCGTGGTTCGACAAAGCCGAAGGCGTAAAGCGAGCTCAGCGACTCGCTGTTCAATTTCGTTGAAACAGCTTAAGCGTAGCCATCGTTCGCGAGGCCGATGGAAGCGACGCCGACGTACACGACATTGTGAACAAAGGAAAGACCTCGAAGCGGCGAGCCACGTGATGCTAGCACCGATTGAAGGAAAGGTCGTAAGCTTTACGAGGGCATCAACGCCTACCGAAACTACATCTTAAAGATGGTTAACGACCCCACACAGCGCGAAATCATCGCCCAAAATCTCTCTACCGAGATACCCAAAGGCAAGCGTTCGATGGGCAAAAACTGGCAAGAATACATGTTCGAGAGCATGCCCGTGTCGGCCGCAGTGACCCTTTTGTCGAAGCTGCAGAGTGACATACGCTCATGCCGAGGGCGAAGTGTTGCACACACTAGTGGCCAACATCGACATGAAAGATATTAGGGTGAACAAGCTAGATGCGTTTGTGATACCCGAAAAGACCACGCTCTACCCCGGCGAAACGTTCTCGGCGAGCATCGTTATGGCGGCGGTAGACACCACACAGCAGCCCGACATATATATAAACGGTGCGCGCGTGAACCTCAGGGGCGGTCAAATACACCTTCGCTGCAGGGTGTGTGGCCAACATTCGTTTGGCGGATACATCACCATGCGTAACGGTTCGGGCGAGGTTCTGCGCCGAAATTTCCTGCAAAAGTACGAGGTTGTGGCCATGCCAACAGCCGCAACGGTGGCCGCCGACTTGATGAACGTGCTCTATGCGGGCTATACTAACCCCATGAGCGTTAGCGTTTCGGGCATCCCGCAGAACGCCATCAGCATGACCATGACGGGCGGAACGCTCACCAACAAAGGCAACGGGCATTATGTAGCCGTGCCTTTCTGCCGTTGGGCGCGACGTAACTTCATAACATAACAGCCAACGATAAGGGTAGGTTCGTTCCTTAGGGGCAAGCCAGTTTTCCATGTTCTGTAAGCTGCCCGACACACACTGCATCGCCGTCAGCACCGACCGCTTTAACGCAGGCGGTCCGAGCAAGGCGCACTGATGAGTGCCGATGGCATACATGCCGCCATCGACGACGGCATTCTCGACATCCGTTTCCGCGTTTTGAGTTTCGAGACGGTGTTCTTCGACAGACATGGGCAACGCATGTTCCTGTAGCTCTCGGCGGGCGGTCAGTTCTCCGAGCGCCAGCGCGATGCCTCTCCGCAAGCTGTCGCACAAACGCGATTCTACGATCAGCAACGTGTCGGCCGTAGGTCCCGATGGCATAACGCGCAAGCTGCGCAGGCCATGGAGGTAATCGTAAGGTGACAATACGGTGAAGGCCACAAAGCCATTGGGAACCCAGTATAGCCGCAGGTATTAGCGCCGTTTAGCCATGCTGCACCCGACATCCAACGCAATTCAACAACAGATGATAAGATTAGCATTCATACTTTTTGATGTCGTGCGCCCTGCAAGTGGCTTTTCGCACAACCTCGCCGCACGCCGAAACAACCAACAAAACACCGCCACAGGCAACGCCGACAACGTGAGTCTGAGGGCGCGAATATCCTTTCCCACCAAAGCAAGATGGACGAGGACGTTGTTTGGAGGCGCTGACATATACCGCGAACTGAACCTTACCGAGGATGCCAACGCGGACTTTACCATCCCGTTGAGCCCATCGACGGTCGCATGAACCTCTTCTACCTATCTCTTTAAGCTGGTGATGCGCGGACAGGTAAAGGCATACGAGTATCGTTTGGACGGCAACGAGGCTTTGAAGACTCGGCTCGCGTGAGCCATTGGCACTACTAGACAACTATCACATCTTCTACGAGCGGGTGATGGGCGTGCGCATCGACAACAGCGACATCCCTTCGCGCGAGGTTACGTCCTACTACATCAAGGAAAGTGCCTATTACGACCAGGCGGCGGCCACTTTCCACACCAAGGGTGTGGCCCTTTGTCCCATCATGAAACGACAAGACGACTTCGGCGATGCCACAACCTACCCCTTGTTTTGGGTGAAATACGACGACCTTGCACCCTTTTTGGCCAAGCAAACAGTGATGACGAGCAACCTAAACAATGCCGCAACCATGAGCTTAGCCGACTATTTCACGATGAACAAATATCGCGGCAAGATATATAAAACCAACAACATGCTGGGCCTGACGTTGGCGCAATACTGCAAAAGCGACACGGCCATGGCACAAGAACAAAAACGTATCGAGGCGGAGATAGCCGCTTTCGAGAAAGGCATGTGGGGTGTGAAGGCACCACAACAAGCCGACAGTCTGGCACAAACCACGAAAAACAGCCGCGGAGTAAAAGCCCCCCGCGCCAACCGCCGTGCAACAGTGGCACCCGCACCCAAGAAAGAGAAGGCTGCACGCAGCTGTCAGGGCAGCGCATCGCCACGCATGTCGGTGAGAAGAGAGAGACACTAACCGTAATGTTTCACGCGCATTTGGCGTGTATACCCACGTTCGAAGTGCGCACTTTGTTTAATTTAAAACTATTATTGTATGAAAAAGATGATGAAGATGGCTGTGCTTGCCGCAGCATTGACCTTATCTGCAAATGCCAGTGCACAATTGAAATTCGGTTTAAAGGGTGGTATCAACACCTCCGAAGTTTCTGTAAACGACAAATGTTTGGAAAGACAGACAACCGCTCTAGGGGTTCTTTATTGGCCCTGACTGTGAAGTTCAATCTGCCCATCGTTGGCATGGGGATGGATATTTCCGCGCTATACGAAAAGCGCGAATCTAAGATGCAAAGATGAGAGCGGAACGCTGAGTTCCGTTGTTTCTCGCGAGCAATTGCCATCCCCGTCAACATGCACGTTACTCGTTTCGGCTTGGACGAACAGCCAACATTTTCCTCTTTGCCGGTCCGTGGTAGCATCTAACCTGGGTAAGAAAGAGGCATCATTCCCGAAGTGGCTCGATTGGACGCTGAAATCGTCTAACTTCAGTATCAACTTGGTATTGGTTGCACCTTTGCCAGACCATCTCAAGCCACTATTAGGCTACTAATACTGCTGCTCGGAAAGACGGGTGAAGTGAGATTTACTAGGATGTGTTGATGACGCCGTTAAGAAATACGACGGCCGTAGCAACGCTTGGCAATTGGGCGTGGCCTACTTTCTAAGCAGAATCCTCCTTTTGCTGGATGTCTCCCCACCGCAGAAACGTATTTGTCTCAACACTAGAGAAAGGCGGTAGAAGAGCAAACAAGACTCTATCAACGCTGGTTTCTCGGTCGTCATCATGCGGCGGAAAGCTAGCGTGCAAGAAGAAATGGCTTTTCAAGCCTTGTTAGCTGGTTAAACCCTACTCGTTCATTAAAACCGTTTATCAACGATTTTAAGTTGTTTCTACAGTTTCCTTGTTCATCTGTTTGTTGTTGGACGTCTTGTCCGTCTTATTTTTGAAGGCGCAGCGGGCTAAGTGCCGAGAGAATAAGACGGACAAGACGTCCAACACGCAAAACAACAAAAGCTAAGCTGGCTCTTAATGGAACCGATTTGGGTTATAATGAAACGGTCTGAATTCTAGAAAACATTATTGTAGTTTCAATAAAAGAACACAGCACCAAATCACACTGCATCATTGTGCGTACTGCTATTTTACTGAGTCTAGAACAAAAGACACTGTCACAGTTGCGATGTCTTTAAGCTCCTTATTTACCTCTTTTACTTTACCTTATATGTCGTTCCTCACCGTAATGCTAGCCACCTTTTCTTTACTGCTTGTGTTGAATGTTCCGCCCCAACTATATTCCCTCATCACTGTTAAGACCCTACGATTTGAAGACACCCATCGACGATGATACCAACGCGCCAACCTTCGATTCGCTACCTTTGGCATAGTTTGGGCACGCTCGTAAGCGTTGGCCGACGCTTGGTTAGCATTTCCATCTTCAAGTCGTTTAGCTTTCGTGTAGTAGCACAATGGCTTTTCACTACTGAAATCCATACCACTGTTGTACAGTTCGGAAATGCGTTGGTAAACGCTTTCAACGCGTTTGATGTCGTTCGAACTAACCGTGATCTTCTGCGAAACGGCGTAACCATTTTCAAGCGTTACGTATTTTCGGGCTGTCTTCGTCCCAAAAAGTCTTTCGTGCGTTTGTTGATATCCACGCTACTCAGTGTTATTTCCTTTTCGGGAATGCCGTGCGTTTGTAGGTATTGACGCATCACCCGAGCTCGCCTTCAAACTCGGTGAAAGCCGAGCTACGTGTCGAACCCTCCGCATTAACCGATATTTTCCAAAACGATAAGGTCGCTAGTAATCTGTTTTTCGGCCATACCCGTAACGTTGATGTTGGGTTCTCCTCTCAAAAGTTTTTTTGAAACCAGTGGCAATCAGCCAAGCTCGATAACAATCACCACGCCAATAATCGAGGTGATAATAATTTTTGTCTTGTCCATACGATATTAAGTTTTATGAGTTCATTAGTCGACGAGTTGACAAGTTAACGAGTTTATGAGGAACTCGAAAGATGAAAAAGGTGAAAGGGTGAAAGAATGGCTAAGGCCGTTTTAGGCAATCAGACTTGTCGGAGAACATAGGCCAATCCTTTACTTTAGACCTTATCTGCCACCCTGATTAATGTCCTTTTGCCTCTACGGCTTGCTTCTCGTCTTACTCCATATCCCCTTCTACGTCTTTATTTTGCAAAAATAGCGAAAAGAACGATAGCTTGTTACAATTTCCTCATAATCGCGGAGCCATGCATTTTAAATAGTTTTAGATTTTCTCGTTAGCCCTCTTTCCGTTTAAAATGCTTAACTTTGCATTACATTATATATAATTCTTCACGAAACGTGTATTATCTCGAACGACTTTGATTTGGCTTACCCGACTTACCTGCTGCCGTGGTTTTCGGTATACAGTCGCCGTCTGCCTATTCGTTCGTGCGCTACGTGGTGAACGAACATTACCCCCATTACGCCTACGCCGACCTGACCAATAGCTCATCCCCAACTGGGCAAGCGTCACGCAAGTTAGCGAGTTTTTACTCTTGCTTGGCCAATTTCGCCTAAGCCAGCCATTGGTTTTGCGGTGATGGCACCCATACCGCGTTAGCTGCCTTACGTGCAGGCAGGATGCAAAAGCCACAGAAGTTTGCAACATTGATGCGAGCTGATTTTGCATGCAGATGCCTCGCCCGAGCAGCCCCTCGTGGTGCATCTACTCGACCCTTTGCATGCTGAAGAAACCGACTGAACGGGTCTTGCCTATGCTCAACCAGCGGTCTCTATACTCGTTGTAAACGAGCATTCGCCTTCTCATCCCATTCTAGGTACTGTGGCAAAGTTGCGCCACGACCCACGTACAGAGCGTAACCTTCGACTTGCATTATTGCGGACTGGTTTTCTGGATACCGCCTCGACCCAAGCAGCACTCTCATCACACTTTTTAACTCCCCAGCCCATCTCAATATGAAAATATATACCAAAACAGGCGACAAGGGCACCACAAGCCTAGTAGGCGGTGTGCGTATAGACAAGTCGCATGCTCGCATCGAAGCATACGGCACCATCGACGAGCTCAAATTCCGCCTCGGCTATCTGCTTTCGCTGCTCCCCGATGGCGCAGTATGTAGCTTTGCTCGAGCGTGTTCAGCACGAGCTTTTCAACATCGGTACCCACCTCGCCACCGACCGGCGAGCAACGTCCCGATGCGCCCTGTGCCACTCGACCCATCTAACGTCACCCAACCAGAAGCGACCATCGACCAGATGCAGGCCCAACTGCCGCCCCAAAGCCCATTTTATATTGCTCGGAGGAACACCTGCCGCAGCCCGGACGCACGTTTGTCGCACCATTTGCAGGCGTGCCGAGCGCCGCGTTGTTGTCTGTCGCATCTGGCGGAAGTGCCTTCCCATGCCTTACTATACCTCAATCGCTCTCCGATTACCTCTTCGTTTTGGCACGTTTTATCAACCATAATGCTGAATTAATTGAAAAAAACTTACAAAACACTTGCAACAATACAAAAGTATTATTTTTGCAGCCTAAACCGAGAAACATTAACAAGAAAAACGATTAAGATATGTATTGACATTGAATTGGCATCTAAACTAGAAGATGCACCCTTGGCTCAGCAACTCAAGGAAGAACCCATAGACTATGCTATGTCTCGGGGCACCCTTTTGAGGTGTTAGAGAACTTGCAAGAGATTGAAGACGAAGGCGATGTCTACGAGAGTATCGAAGATATCTTGGGTCCGGGATTATCCCACAAAAGGAGGACTTTCTCTTCAACGAAGACGAATATTAACCATGAGTTGAAGGGGATGTTTGGGTAAAAGCCCAGCACATCCCCCTTGTTTTGCTTGGTGGGCGCGTAATAGGGCTTTTGCCCCAGGATGTCTCGACAATGGTTAAAACAGCCTAGTAAAATGCAGAGGGGCTGGGCTTTTCAATGGAACAAGAATCTACTTGAAAGTAAGCTCAGCCCATTGCTCGCCAATCATTATACAGCCTGCCTGCCCCCATCTTAACCTTCCCTTTACTCCGCCTTACACCTCACTGCTTATGTTTAAAAAACTTTCGCGGCTCAGTCGCCCTTGGCTTATTTTCCTCGCCATAACTGCTTGGTTGTTATTTATCGTACTATCTTTTATCTTAACTTATAGCTATGTGCGCAGCATGGTCGCAAACGATGGCGTTGAAATTCCAACGTTATGGCAATCCTCTTTGGCGATTAGCAAGCATTACTGTCGCAACAACAAGGCACGGTCACACTTATTGCATCGTGATTGAAACGCGTTTAGGGCAGCCCCACAACGCTTAACATCTTCCTCAGTTGTTAAATCAGTAAGTATCTTGGCGTTTTAGACTTGTACCCAAATACTCTTTTCCCGTAGGTTTGTGCGCACAACGCTCTTCCGCGATGGTGAAGTGCACGCAACTGCCGAAGGAACTGTGACGATGAGCAGCCAAAGGAGGCTGAAGCAATGCAGTGTGCGAGCATCCGGGTGAAAAAGAAGAAGTACATGGGGTTGCGCGACCAGCGATAGATGCCGCCTCTGATTGTTTTCCTGCTGGGTCGATGCCATAACCATGAAAGGACCAGATGAAGGCGGCAAACGAAAAACACAAAAGATTGTGCTGCTTATAAGAAACCATGCCGTTCCCCCATTTGAATGGTAACGAAGATTGAAAGCACAAGCAGAACTATTTGAAGCAATGTGCTTACCATAGCCCAAAACTTGTCGCGAGGCGGTACCACGACGTGTCTACCGCGCGCTTTCCCCACTTCGCGGAAGAGGGCCATAAACAAATTGTATCACTCACCATGCCAAAACGCGGGTATCCAAGCGTTGCTCACCTAGTTTGAGGGTTGTGAAGAATGACAACCCACATGTTGCTTGAGGTTTTGAGTTTATGAGTTTATGGTTGGTGAGTTGATGAGGTTAGAGCTGATGAGTTGGTGAGTTTATAAGGCCGCAGTTTATATGGTGAGTTTATAAGTTTGTGAGTTGTTGAGTTTATGAGTTGGTGAGCTGGTGAGTTGCGGTGAGTTGACGAGTTAGTGAGCTTTGCGAGTTTGCGTTTATGTTTACGAGCTGGGAGCTGGTGAGTTGGTGAGTTGGTGAGTTGATGAGGTTGGCGAGTTGATGAGTTGACGAGTCTCGCAAGCTGATGAGTTCACGCAGTTTCAAATTCATGGCTCGCGGATATAGCGAGTCAACCTCGATTGCCTTGTTGCAAAAGATAAGACAAATTGTTTACGCCACACAATCACCAAAAATAGTGATTTTTGTTCGCGCGTTTTATCTGCTGCTTGATGCTCTAGCAGTGCATGCTCTTTGCCACGAACCTGCGTTTGGTCAGGCATCATGGTTTTAGAGGTCTTCCGAAAAACTGTTGAACATGGTTCTTGAAATATCTTACCCCATCAAAGCCCTTTCCAAAAATCACGTGCGTTGCCGATTATTTTCGTAACTTTGCAGCATGCAAACAAAAAGAAAAAGAGCTGATATTGCTAAGTTTCGACACTGAAGAGTTTGATGTTCCGCGCGAGCATGGCGTAGACATCAGCTTGAAGAGGGCATGCGCGTGTCGGTAGAAGGCACTACGCGCATTCTCGATTGTCTGAAATCTGACGGCGTTCGCGCCACTTTCTTCTGCACGGGCAACTTCGCCGAGCAGGCACCGCGCCTTATTCGCCGCATCATGGACGAGGGGCACGAGGTGGCTTGCCACGGAGTGGACCATTGGAAACCTGTTCCCGAAGACGTATGGCGGTCTAAAAATATACTCGAACGTGTGGCGGGCGTGCCCATGCGCGGCTATCGGCAGCCCCGAATGTTCCTCGCGAGCGACGATGCACTGGCCGAGGCGGGCTATCTGTACAACTCTTCGCTCAATCCAGCTTTTTGTTCCAGGCCGTTATATGCACCTCACCACGCCCCGTCGTTGGTTTATGAAGGGCGAGGTAATGCAAATTCCGGCCTCGGTTACACCCCTTTTGCGTTTTCCTTTGTTTTGGTTGTCGTTGCACAATCTGCCCCAATGGCTGTACAACGCCATGGTTAAGCGCGTGTTGCGGCACGATGGCTACTTCGTAACCTACTTCCATCCGTGGGAGTTTTACGACCTCAAAGAGCATCCCGAATATAAGATGCCCTACATCATACGTAACCATAGCGGAATGGATATGGTTAACCGACTAGACCGGTTGGTAAAGATGATGAAACGGCGCGATGCGGAGTTTATTACCTATACCCAGTTTGTTGAACGAAAGAAGGGGGAGAAGAGATGACACGATTGGCTATTGTTTCGCCTTGTTACAACGAAGAGGCGGTGCTAGATACCTCGGTGGCGCGCCTAACACAGCTGCTCGATACGCTGGTCAGCTTGGGCGACGTGTCGGCCGAGAGCATGATCGTGTTTGTAAACGATGGTAGCACCGATGCCACTTGGCAGCTGATATGTCGCCATCAGCGCGAAAACCATTATGTGCGTATTAACTCTGGCCCGAAACGTGGGGCATCAAAGTGCCATCATGGCCGGAATGCTCACCGCTAGGCATTGGGCCGACGTAGTGATTACCATTGATGCCGACCTGCAAGACGACCTCGCAGCCATTCCTCGCATGCTGCAACATTATCGCGAGGGTAGTGACATTGTGTATGGCGTTAAGGTTTCGCGCAAGGCCGACCCCGTTTTCAAACGCCTTTCGGCTGTGGCTTTCTACAAGTTGCAGTCTAAAATGGGCGTGAAAAGCGTGTTCAACCATGCCGATTTCAGGCTGATGAGCCGCCGCGCACTCGATATTCTTGCCGGTTATGGCGAACGCAACCTCTACTTGCGCGGACTGATACCCATGATAGGGCTTGAAAGCAGCACCGTAGACGACGTGATAAGCGAGCGCACGGCAGGCACATCGAAGTACACTTTAAAGAAGATGCTGTCGTTGGCACTCGATGGTATAACCTCGTTTTCGGTTCGTCCCATATACCTTATATTATATATAGGCCTCTTTTTCCTTTTCCTCAGTCTTGTGGCGGGCGTATATGTTGTTCATGCGCTCATTGTTCATACGGCCTATCCGGGTTGGGCTTCCATCATGTTAAGCCTTTGGCTCATAGGCGGAGTTATCATGTTGTCTATCGGCGTTGTGGGCGTTTACGTGGGCAGATATACACCGAAGTGAAGAACAGACCTTTGTTTAACATACGCGAGATAGTTGGCGATGACGACAACACAAAGGTTTAAAGGTTGGTGGAAAGGCCATCCCGCCTTTCGGGCGCACTTTTGGCGTGTGTTTCGCTTTGGCATTGTGGGCGCGATATGCACGGCCTTGCATTATGGCGTGTATTGTCTTTGCCTGTTGTTTGCCAATGCCAACGTGTCTTACACCGTGGGTTACGTGGTTGGTTTGTTGAGCAACTACGTGCTAACCACCTATTTCACCTTTCAAAGTAAGGCCACTCGCGGCAATGTTGCGGGCTTTGTGGACAGTCATGCAGTAAACTATCTCATGGAGATTGGTTTGCTCAACCTCTTCCTTTGGCTGAACGTTAGCAAGTGGTTGGCACCAATCGTGGTGATGGCCATTGCCGTACCCATAAACTTTTTGTTGCTGAATGTGGTGTATAAGAAAAGGAGTAAGAGGCTCTCAGATCACAGCCCCTCCAACGGGCGAGGGGAGGATATGTTTTGGTTGATTACGGGGAAGTTTCCACCTTTATATTATGAAGTCGCTTTGACTTTTAAAATATCTATACAAGGATGCAAGAAAAGGAAGACGACCAATGCCATATATGTCACCGACAGCCAAGGAATACCGCCGAATTACATGGCTTGCCCAGTTAGTGCGAACTACGGCAGATTGCTTAAAAATATCTTCTATCTGATTTATGTCGTTGGTAGATGGTAGATAGTGTTTCAGAAACTCTCCTAATTGTGCAAGAGACTCTTGCGTATTTATATTTCCTTGATTACTAGAAGTGAATTTGCGCAAGAGCCTCTTGCGCAAAATTGATTGAGTTCGCTTGTTGTTGTAATCACATTAACAACCGAGGACTACTAAGCTGTTTTTCAACAGCTTCGGAAACCAGAAACAGCACTCATGCCGTTGGCGCTATCAAGAGCTCAACATGTTCAGCGAAACATTGCTGCTCTTCGAATCCATACATGGCAAATGCCGCTGTCCTGCTGCAAGGCAGACAGGGACATGAAGAGGGCGGCTTTGATATGAGGTGATTTTGATATCCATCCATAGGCAGGTATGGAAGGGACAGGTGTGCCCATACGGCTCGACATTTGGGAGCTTTTGCGCAAAGCACATCAAGTACTCCTTTCCAAAGACGCTTTTTCAAGAAAAGAATCTGGCATTTGACAGTCTCCAGAGATTACTAAGAGGAATTAACTGAATTACTCCTAATTATTCCACTTGCAACAGTTCTCTGATATCATATATTTATCTATTTATAGATGTAATATTTTAAACATGCGGGTAAAACATTGTCAACCATACATATCAATAAGATTCGAGAAATAATTATCAGAACCGTCATTATCTTTCGATTAAATCATCTAATTTGGGAACGTTGCTTTGATACGAAAAGCAAATTGTGAGCGCATCTATTGCGATGTTTATATAATTTTCGAATGATTCATTTAGACTATTATCACCACCAAAAATCCTGTTAGTCAAATAACCATTAACTCTATATTGGATTTTTAGAAAATCGATGAATCGTGAATACTCACGCGGCAACCATTTCTTAAATATCGTTGTTTCAAATTTTAATTTTTAACTTATCTCTTATTTCAGAGATTTGTCTATTTGTTTCATTTTCATTTGGAAACGGGAACGCACTGTCCATTATCTTCTTAAAAGTAGGACATTATATACTTTTGTCCTTATCTTCTAATCGGAACATTCACCAACATTAATAGATCCATTTTAGATACTTATATCTAAATTCAAAATCATTACTTGCTATTTCCCAAAGGATGCATTTCAGTTTTTGTTCTTGATATCCAGTAAGTCGTAAAAATACACTTTTGCAGAATGTATTCTACATAATGAATAATGAAATATTTTGACCAATTGTAGAGGCAGACATTATGGAATCATCTACAATGTCAAATATATCTGAGAGAATAAAACGTATGCATAATACTAAATTAAACAGTGACTATATGCATTAACAGATGCTGTAATACGCTTTCGCAAATACTTAAGTGAAGCAGGAGACTTAGTATGTGAAGAATCTCTTTTAAATTGTCTTATTTTATCATTCAAAACGTGTTTTCAGATTTTCAATTTAGCATCATCAATTGTCTTTTGTTCTACTAATACCCAACAAATAAGACCAAGCATGTACATATCTACATCAATAATACTTGATAGTTCGTGAGGCATAGACAATTTGTCCCATTCTTCTTTCAGCCCATCTATTTTTGCTTCAATATTCGCCGTTGGTATTACATCATTCTATTTTTAAATATTCCTGATGCTGAATTCGGATTTACTGCATCTGATATGAAAAATTTCATAATAAATTTTCACTCTTGTCTTATACCCTTCATTACTTTTTGATGAATCATTATTTTTAGAGTAATCACAGCAAGTGCGAATAATCTTAGAAAATCTATTGGCTGAGGGTCTGTTCCAAATTGTTTTTACAAATATACTTGGGCAAACTCTGGTGAAAAACAAAGGAACGTATGCATTGTTAAGATAATAGAGATTTTCTACTTTCAGTTTTTAATAAGTTAGTACCACCAATATTGACATTTCTAAATATTGTAGAAAAGAATCTATGCTGTGCATCCTCTGTATCTGCATGTGGGATGATATAAGAAAATCCCAAATAATGTTTTAGGAATTCATCATTAACCCAATGAGTTCCTAAAGTTTCATAATCAATTATCTATCAAGGCGTGCTTAATTTCAGTAATATTGGCTCCTAACTCTTTTATGTATTTATGGTCCATTCGAAATAATGTTCTTCCTCGCTCATCATCCTCATTGTCGCCTTCAACCTTTACTGTTTTCTTATACTCTTTCACTTGGAACAGTATTTAGATAAGCTAAAGCAATAGAAGTTAGACGTTGTTGACCATCTATGATAATATTTTATTGTCAAGTTTGCCAATTGTTATTGGGAACAAATTCATCTTTACCAACTGAATTATAAGATTCTTAATCTGTTCTTTTGCTCCAAACAAAAGAACGTTGATATTCTGGAAGCATTATGCCTCCAGATATAAGCTGCTCAAGCCAATAATCTAAAGTAAACCCCATAATGTAACTCTATTTTTCATTTTGCGAATTTTTACAATGAAGTCGTCTTGACTTTTAATCTTTTCTATAATTGAGAGGAGTTTATTATCTTGTGCTACTAAACCAAGATAAACACTCTATCGTACGAAGTACTGGACAAAGATACAATAAAATCTGAAATTCTGCCGCATTTGTCTGTGGCAAAACGTGGGCATATGTTCTGCAAAAAGTGACTTGCGGAAGTCATCCACGTATTCTCTACAAGTTGGAAAAACAGGCTGTCAATGGCATATGCTTCCTGTCTCATCTTCACAGGGAGGGTGTTGCATTGTAAGACCGTGTATGGGCATTTCCGCAAATGGTCGAGAAATGGCGAGTATCGGGAGAAGGTGTGGGCATCGTTTTGCACCGTTACAGGTTTTTCTGGACATGTCCAGCGTGAATTGACGGCAGTCACACCACCGCCCTCTCTCGTGGTGGGGAGTGCTGTGGCTATCATGACGCAAGAAAAGGAAGACGACCAATGCCATATATATATATATATCACGGACAGCCAGGGAATACCGTTTGCACATGTCCACCCTGCTCAGGTCTCGCAATACAACGACGTTTACAACATCCTTGAGGTGCTTTCGAATTGTTCTCGCTTAATTTCGCATTTCACGACTGTATCGACCCTTCCTAACGCAGTATGTGGGCTTTTGACACTGCACGGTTCAGACGGGGATGCCATAAATGCGAGGTTTTAAGGATCCGCTAAAACGGTAAACATATTTTACTAAATGCACTGGCCGAACCATTCTAGATACCTTGAAAAACCCATATAAAATGCGCCTGAGTGATAGAAAACAGCAGCAAAACATTGCGTGCTTTTCCCTCAACTTTTGCTGCCATTTACTACTACAAGCTATTGCATTTCTCTTGAAGAAAATTTGTGCCAAATTTGCATCCGCAACAACAAAAATGCTGGTCAAAACGCTTTGCTTTTGCACTGCATTTAGCATCGAAAACGCATTGCATTTAGCCCCAAAACGCATTGCTGTATTTAGCACCAAACTGTCAGAATGCACCAAAACGTAAGGCTTTTAGCACCAAAGTGCAGAGACAAAAGATGAAAATAGGATGTAAAAGGTTGTTTATAAACAGTTAGCCCTTAAAGACAAAAAAGGGTTTGAGCGGTTTTGGCAGAGTACCAGCTGTCTTGCGCCCACCAGGCGTTAAAAGGCCGTGTTTCGCGCTTGTTTCTCGTAAATAGCTGTAAATCATTGTTATAAACCTGAAAATACGGGCGCTAAATTTCGCCCCACGCCCAAAGATTTCGCGGCGAGGGCACCCATAATGTTAAAGTTTGGCAAACATTAATTTATGGTTGCTGCCTGCGCCATTGAATGAATGGAAGCGTTGAAGCTCAAGTGGGCACGGCAGCTCATAATTGCTGGTTCGATTGTCGGCACGTTGCCAGTCTTATCACTCCCCTTGTTCTTGAGGGGTTGGTGAGGTGTTGCAATTTTTCACCATCATTTCAGCATAGCTTTCAACCAAACGATAAGGCAGGGCAGGGGCTTTGAGCGAGCAGGGCTTGATGTATTCGCGCTGATGGCGCGCGGATAAAGGTCGGACGTGCTCATGCGTCGACAGCATGGTACGAAAGACGAAGATTGCCAAACGTCGGCCTTGCCACGCCGCCATGGGCTGCAAAATACCACACGCACACGCCAGCTATTAGCGATGATGTACGAGCAGACTCGCCTCCCGTACCGAAAAGCACCGTGAAAAGCGAACACCGGAGGCTAGTAGAAGTCATGCGGAAACCCTCGTTGCGCGCCATTGTTTGATGCGCAGGTAGGCAGGGACGAAAAGCACATGTACAGGGGCAAGAAGCCAGCAGGTCGGGTTATTTGGGATGCCCAACACGCGCCTCCAACCACGCCCAATGCCGAGATGTTTTGCGCCACTGGAGGCCAAGTTTTCGCGTTTTTCTCAACCAAAACACACAAACCACTCGTGGTACTGGCACCACGTAGGTCCGGACTACTGATAATCACTGGTGCAGCTGAACAAACACAACGCGTGAACAACAGCGATAATACGAGCTGCCCTCGCGTCGAGAAGAAGAAAACGCCAAACCAACAAATGCCATAGAGTCGAACGAAAGCGTTAAGCACGATGAGGAAGGCCGCCCCAAAAGTCGCGCTCTTTCCTCTATCAAGCGCGCAACTGGCGATGATGATGGCGGCAATGGCGATGTTGAACTGCTGCATGAAGAGCGACGTGAGCAGTGTTTCGCGCAGAAACCAAAGCACGAACATCTGCTGCCAGCTGCTAAACGTGTTCCGCGTTACGGCGAAATAGAGGGTTGAAGCGATAGGCGATGCACCAAAACACAAGCCCTAGGGTATGGGTATCAGCGCAAAGGTGCCATTACGAGCGACGAGCTGTAGTGGTTTACGTCGTAGTATTCTAGCGGATATTCCGTAGTAGCTGATGTGCATTGCAATGTGTGCCAAAACACACCGCGGAAGATGCGGTAGTTGTTGTCGGTGCGATTGTATTTCAACACGGCGGCAACCGATAACGCAATCCATAACCACAAAGAATTGTGCGGCGGTCGGAAAATGGTTTGGCACGCCCAGCTTTTTGTTGTGATGTTTGATGCACATGTTTTTGAGGTGGCGAGTTTTGAGTTTATAAGTTTTTGAGTTGTTGCTTGGGTTGGCAAAGTTTTTGAGTCCATGAGTATTCTGAGTTGTTGCTTGTACGTTGGTGATTTGTTTGAATCCATGAGTTTTCTGAGTTGTTGTTTGGTGGTAAGCATTTGAGTTCCGAGTTTTTCTAGATCACAAGCCTTTTTATCTGAACTTGTTTGTGCTATAATTCCTAACGCGGAGTTGAGAACTCATAAACTCAAGAACTTAATAACTCAAAAACTCACCACCTTCATAAACTCAAAACCTCACCACCTCACAACCTCATCCCGCCACCATTCGCCACACGGTTGCGATGAGCGTAGTCATTACAACACCTAGGGCTAAGGGCAACAACGTGGCCACAATGGTCCATTTGGCACTCTTCGTTTCCTTATAAATGGTGTAGATAGTGGTGGAACAAGGGTGATGCAATAGGCAGAAAACCATCAGGCAAACGGCCGTCAGCATGTTCCATCCGCCCAACAGCAGTATTTGTTTGGTTGGTTGTTCGGTGCCTCCATCACACGCCAGCTGCGCGTCGCTTTGTCCCAACACAAGCATCGTCAGCATCATTACCGTTGGTATAACAATCTCGTTGGCGGGAATGGCCAACACGTAGGCAAGAAGTATCACGCCGTTCAGCCCCATCAGCCATCCGGGCTTGTCGAGTAGCGATATAAGGTGCTGGGCAATGGTGGCATCGGCCACGTGGATGTTGCAGCAAAGCCATATCACCGCACTGCCGCCGGGCGGCAAAACACGAGCACGCCACAGCACAATCAGTGTGCGGTCGATGATAGAGGTGTAAAGCGTTTGCCAAAACTGGGGCGGACGATAGGGTCGAAGTCTCGAGACGGAAGGTGAAACCTCGCCGCGAAGGATGGTTCGCGACAGCAGCCACGAACTGCCGAACATGAAACCAACTCCCATAAGCACCACCGTCATCACCGCTACCAGCGAAAACCATGCTGCTATATCGTGCAGGAACGGCTGCGCCGATAAACAGCGTGGCCAACAATATCTGTGTGGGCCAGCGGCCATTGCATAGCGAGTAGTTGTTGGTGATGATGGCAATGAGCCGTTCGCGTTGGCTGTCGATGATGCGTAGACTACACGCCGCCGCATTGCACGCCAAAACCCATGCTCATGGTTAGGGTACTGCTTGCCGTGCGCGCCCTGAACGGCGAAACAATTCGTCGAGATTGAAGGCCACGCGAGGCAGATAGCCGAAATCTTCGAGCAAGGTGAAGAGGGAAGAAAATGGCCATAGGCGGCAACATCACCGATACCACCCACGCCGTGCCAGGTAAACGCCATCTGCAAGCAAAACCCGTGAGCCACCACGGGCGTGCATAGACACGAAAGCATCGTGTATGGCTGGGTGCATGATGCCCACCAACAGTTGGTTGAGCCAGTCGGAAGGATAGTAAGAGCCGATGATGGTGAGCCAAACACGCCACACAGCAAGGCCAACATGATGAAAAGCCCCCAGATGCGGTGGGTAAGTATGCGGTCAAGCTTTTACGTCTAGCGGCAGTCGTCCGCGTTCGTAGCCCTCGCGTAACCACCTACTGCACAATCTGTCCTGCCTGTGCGTAGCATGTCTTCCACCCACAGGTCGTGAAGTTACTGCCTATTCGAGCAGCAGTTTTCGCGCGCGTTCAGTTCGGGCGTTTTCCGAAGCGCTCCTTTCACGCTTGTGTCGCCTCGATTAGCCTGAAAGCAATCCACTCTGCGTTAGAAATGTAGGGTGCGTCTCGGCTACCTTTGCGCGCCAACTCTTTGACATGCTGCGCGGCATGTGGCGGAAGGTTGAAGTAGGTGCGGCGACTTGCATTCGCCCTGCTCGCCACTCTGGCGCATACGCTCTAAAAAGCTGGTCGATACCCGCCCCGAACGAGCCGAGGCCCCAGCAACGATGCCCAGGCGGCGCGAAAGGGCGTTAAGGTTGATGTCTATCTTGTTTCGTTTGGCCTCGTCGAGCAGGTTAACGCACAGCACGGCCTTGTCGGTAATCTGCAACACCTGCAAAATCAGGTTCATGTTGCGTTCCAGTCGGGTGGCATCGGCCACCATCACCGTAACGTCGGGCTGTCCGAAAGAGGATGAAGTCGCGTGCTATTTCCTCGTCTTCCGAAGTCGACGAGAGCGAGTAAGTTCCGGGAAGGTCAACAATGCGGTAGCCTTCGCCTTGGTAAGCGAAGTAGCCTTCGGCCTTTCCCACGGTCTTTCCAGGCCAGTTTCCGGTGTGTTGTTTCAGTCCTGTAAGGGCGTTAAACACCGTGCTCTTGCCCGTATTGGGGTTTCCGCCAATGCCACAACGTAGCGTTCGCTGCCCGCTTGCGCACCGCGCCGTTGCAACTGTGCATCGCCGCCTTTACGCAAGCGCGTCACAGGGAGATGTATTTTGTTTGTTGGGCATAATCGTTATTGTAGTTTTGGCTTGGCGTTATCTATTGTTATAGACATTGCCTTAGTTGTAGCCATCTGCAAAGTTACCATTTTTATGGCAATTAGCGCGCAGCTTTTCTCCCCAGTTTTGTTGCTATACCTAGCAATGGTGATGGTCAATGGCGATTATGGTTGGCTTGTCTCCCCCGTCCTACGGCTTAAAGAACAGCACTTTTTCTTTTCTTACGATGTACCACAGCAGCACAAAGAACAGCCCTGTTTGTATCACTTTGCTGTCTGGATGGGTTGCAAATATCTCGTTGGAAACATTGGCAGCCAAGTGAAAGATGATGGCTACCATTACATTGCGCCCCGACTTGAAGTAAAGCCAGTTGATGATAAAGGTGAAGGTAAACAGACTGACAAAGAAATTGAGCGAGTATTGCCAACCCTCTGCTTGTATGTTGCTTTGATAATAGTTCTTTATAAAGAAAAGGGGTAGATGCCATAAGCCCCAGTAGATGGTGAAAATGGCCGACGTGGTAAAGAGCGTGTGGCGTTGGCGCAAGGCGTCGGTGCCATACGTGTGCCATGCCAATTCTTCTGCCACAGGCGCAAAACAGAGTACAAAACCATGCCGAAAGTGGAGCGGACGAGAAGGTTGGTTGCCCCGAAATATAGAATTGTTCGAGGCCATGACCTACGCCAAGAGAGAGGAATTGGCTACCACAATGGAGACTGGCGGAAAAAGTACGGCTATCCAAAAATACCGATTGAAGAGTAAACCCTTACCAATGAACCGCTGACGCAGGTCGGTAAGCAATGCCTTGTTGCGCATAAAGAGGATTGCTGCCACTGCAATGGGCGTTAATAGGCCTGCCAATTCCAGCGTGATATGCCATAAGGGCGAAGGCGATACGGGCTGATGACTCCAATAGGCCACGGTAAACCACAACGCCCAAGGCAGGATAAGCGACAACGTAAAGAACGTTAGGGGCTTATATGATGTTTTCATAAGAATGGGGTTTATTTAAAATTCTATTCTATAACTGATGTTAGGGAATAATAAATGTAGCCTTGCTCAGCTGTATCTCGCTTTGGTCTTATAGTTGTACTGTGCTCAATGTAGATAGGGAACCCAGTACATTTTTCATTTGGAACGAGAGAACACACTTGAGCTTGCGATGGTTGATGCGGGTAGTTTACGGTGAGGTCTCGCATACACCAATGCAGGCATTGCACTCTCAAATGCACGACTGTCGTCGTATATGACACGCTCTTTGGCAATCGATTCCGTTTCTAGATAAGGCGTGAAACGTTCACCTCCCGTAACGCTTACGCGTGCATTTACGTCTAATACCTTTCGGTTATTCTTGAAGAAGAACTCTTTTCCAAACAAGGCGTTGCACACGTATTGCTTGTTATAACGCGTGTTGCGCCACACGCCATCGCCTCGCTTTGTGGTGGAATTGAATAGCGATGCGGTAAAGAGATAATAGTAATGGTTGTGCATAAAGCGTTCGAGTGTGAGGTCTAGGCCATAGTTACGCCCCGTAGTGTTGTTTACAAGCGCCTTGTTGAGCGAGAAAATACGGGTGTAGTTGATAAGCGAATACGAGCTACCTTCCTCGCCTGGAACATCGTATAGGTGTTGATAATACGCTTCGGCTTTAAGGCGCAGGTGTGGCGTTAACAACCAATCGTAACCCAATACCATGATGGGCTCGATAGTTTTGTAAGTTTCGGTTGTTGTTCGCCCAACATTTAGCATATACACGTCCAAACTCTCTGGTCGCGAATGCTTCCACAGCCAAGACTTAGGCTGTGCGCATCGTTTCATGTTCCATTGAAGGGCTGCGCGCGGCTCACGGATAGTTCTTTGTTGATGCCGAAGTATTCGGTGTGTAGCCCAACGTTTGCCAATAGAGAGGGGGTGAGGTTGTACTTGAATTGTGCGAACGCTTCAACAAGCGGTGTATTCCCTGCCGAATTTGCCAATAAGGCATATGTGGAAGGGTCGTAATCTTGGGCGGCTTTTAGGTTACTACTTGTAGAAACAGGTGCTTGTAGCTAGCCCCTGCCTTTTAAAGTGGCTATCGATGAGTACTTATGTGGAAGGCCGACGATAGCGATAGCGTTCCGTTTTCACTTTTCAGCTTACTGTCGGGGGTATAGGTAGTGAGGTCTTTGCTTAGCAAGTCGGTTGTAATCTTGTTGCTTGTGCCCGAAGCCGATAGGCTCGACTCAAAGAATGTGTTTCCACTTGTGATGCGATGTCTTAGTCCCCGCAGCTCCCACATACATGTCCCAGCGGTTCTTAATGCGGTCCATGTCGGTCTCCCATTCGGCCTTGTCGGTCAAGGCGTCTTTGTTCGTACCGTCTATTCCTCCAATACCCCAAAGCGAGAACGTACCTGCATGCTTGGTGGGGAAAGTGAAATTAAACGAGAGGTCTTGGTATTTAATTCGTTGTTTTGTCTTGTTGATGTTCAAATCGTTGAGCAATCCAAGGGTTGAATATCGGTAGTTGAAGAGATACGACGACCCTTTTAGGCGCGATAACGGCCCTTCGGATGCGAAAGTCGAGACGCTACGCCTATTTGTGCTGTGTGTTCATGCCTTTCGAAGGTTGCCAGTGCGCATCCTTACATCAAAACACGTGCCGACAGTGCATTGCCGTATTCCGCAGGAAAAGGCACCCAGTGAAGAAGTCTGAGTTAGGACAACACTTGGTTACTGAACAAAGTAATAAGTCCACCGCCAACAATATTTCCGCCGGCAAAATGATGTGGGGCGGGAATTTCTACTGCCTCCAATCTCCACAGCACACCTTGTGGCGAATTACCGCGCACAACGATGGAGTTGTCTTGAAGATTGCCTGCCGCCACGCCTGCGTATGCCGAAACAAGTCGAGCAGGGGTCGTTCAAACCACCGGCATAACGCTGAGTTTCCTCTACCGAGAAACTTCGTGCGCTTACTATGGCCATCGAATTAAGGGCCTTTTCCTTACGTATGCCTGCCACGATTTCCACCCCTTTCATTTGGGTTACGGCCTCTTTAAGGGTGATGTCCAGCACAACTTCCTTACCAGAAGTAACCATTACTTCGGGTATTGCACGTTTTTCATAGCCAACATACGATATTTGTAAGGTGACACGTCCTACGGGGAGGTCTTTAAAAATAAAGTTGCCGCTCTCGTCGGTTGTTACGCTTACTGTGGGGTCGGTGCCTTCAACAACTATCGTTGCACCGATTAAGGGCTCTGCGGGTAGTTTGGTCTGTTACTTTCCCTTTAAGCGGTTTGTCCTATGTCTTGTGCGTTTGCCATTATGGGTAACGCGAGCCAAATGATGATGCTGAATAACTTTTTCATCGCGTTTGTGTTTTTAGAATTTGATGCAAAGTTGCGATAAAAAACGATACGCATCGCCCAAGCGTGAGGGATTGGACGTTTTTACAAGGTGAAAAGACGGCCAGGTGTTTGCTAATCAGTTTCTTATGGTATGCTTAAAAAGGTGTGTTAAAAGTGTGCGGTTGAACGTACAAACGCTTAAATCGTGAGTATTTGGGTCTTGTTAAGCATTCTTTTTAAGGTACGCCGAGGGAGTTTCGCCCATCATCTTTTTGAAAACTTGGTTGAACGATGACTTAGAATTAAAGCCCGACCCATAAGCAATGCCAAGCAAGTTGAGGTTTTTATTGCTTTTCTGCATTGGGCGCGCACGATAAACTCTTGCACCCGATAGCCGTTAACAAAGTCATAAAAGTTTTTTTCTTCGTACTGGTTGATAACTTGCGATAGCTTATTGGCCGCCACCCCAAGCATTTCGGCAAGCTGCCCCAGCGATAGTTTGGGTTCACGATAAGCGCTTTTCTTCTGCATATAGCGCATACCTGTTGGTGCAGCAGCTCTCCTTCTGCGTCTTTTAGTCCCGACTTCTTGTATTTGTTCTCCTCTTGTGGTTCAACCAGTTCAATGGCTTTTATTTCGTTGGTAAACACTCCTTGGTAGCGGATACCAAAAAAGCCAATGAAGGCTACAAACACCACGAACAGCGCGTAGGGTATTAATTCTGCATTAAAGCCAAAGTTGATGTTCAAACCAAACTGAAAGCCATAGACTGAAACCAATCCACGCCGGCAGCATAGATTATTCCAAAACCATCGAGCAACATTAGTAACCACCACAGGCTAATGCCCTCGTTATAGCCAAAGTTTATTTTGATGATGCGTTGATACATGATTGATTTTAATGTAGGTGAGAATGAGATACACCGCACTTACAATGGCGTATTCTATGAAGGTAAGGATAAAGAAATAACGAAAGGGACTATTGAAATCTTCTTCGTCTATCATTGCTTTCTGTTCGGCCGAGTAGCCGAAGAGAAAGGGGAACATGCTAACATAAGTGAGCATAAAAGGCAAAAAGTGCAGAATGTCTTTCCATTTAAATCGCTGTTCCTTACGTAAGTTCATCACAACGTAGAGGTAAACAAAGGGACCATAGAGCAAGGGAAAGGGTGTGTGGCCCCAACCAGGTGCGGATACTTTCTGCCAATAGCCTCAAATAATGCAGGTAATAGTTCAGTAGGTAAATGCTTATGCTTATTAGGCAGATGCCAAGCAATGGTGTCCGACAGTATTCTGTGTTTCTTTTTGAACAGCAATACTGCCAGACAGCGAGAGAAATATTCCTACCAGAAAAATCAAAGCTCATCGTAAACTATCCCATTAATCATTCATACAAAGTTACATCAAATTTTCGGGAAATGTTTTTCTGTTGTCTTCGGGGTCAGCATTCTTTCTCAACTTTTCAGTGAAGCTCATCTTGACTTTTCTTCCATTCTATCTTCTTGAGAAGAATTAGTATGAATGCTATATAGAGTTCTATGCCTTCCAACTCGATAGCGTTCTATCAAACCTATTCAGTGCGTTTCTGTATGAATCCATCCACGCATTGGTTCTTTCAATGCAATACCTCCGCTTATACAGCAATTCTTCTAGTAGTTCTTCTTCCATTTGCTTTCCTAGGCGTTTGTTGAATGCAATGTTTGGGGAAAAACTCGTGTTCATGGCATCTCCGCCTGAGCTGTTCAGTGTCAAAAACCGCATCTGTGTTAAGAAAGAGTCCCGATACGGGCAAGGCCGAGGAATTAAGTCCCGAAAACAATTCAGAAAGTATCTCAGAGAAGTTGTAAACATCGTTGTGCGAACCCGAAACGGGAGTGGACATGGCAAGCGGTATTCCCTGGCTGTCGGTGATATATATGGCATTGGTCGTCTTCCTTCTGCGTACTTGATAGCCACAGCACTCCCCAACACGAGCAAAGGACGTGGCCAGTTGTCCAACTCCACGCTGGACATGCCCAAGAAAGACCTAGCAACGGTGCAAAACGATGGCACCACACCTTCTCCCATTCACCGTTTTCCTCGACCATTTTGCGGAAATGGCCATACACAGTTTTATAGTGCAACACCCTCCCTGTGAAGAAAAGAAGAGAGCAGAGACATACATGCCACTGGCAGCCTGTTTCATCCTGTAGAGAATACACTGACGACTTCCACCCAGGTCACTGAGACATACCCACGTTTGCACACAGACAAATGCGTGCAGTTCTCAGACTTTTATCGTATCTTTGTCCAGTACTTTTAGGACGATGAGAGGAGTGCGTATCTTGCTTTTACAGTACAAAGATAATAACCCTCCCAATGTAGTAGAAATATTAAAAAGTCAAGACGACTTCATAAGGACATAAGGAACATAAAGAGGTAGTCTTGACTTTTCCTCCTCATGTGCCACAGGAGATAGATGCTTGAAGGCAAGCTCAGTAGTACCTTTTGCTGTGTTTTATGGCATACATTGTCCTTTATTGACATAGAGCGACAAGGAACATAAAGAGGTAGTCTTGACTTTTTCCTCATTATGTGCCACACAGGTAAGATGTTTTAAGCTGCAAGCTTTATTAATCATTACCTTGCTGTGTTTTAAGCATTTGGCTGGCAAGTTTTGCTTACTTTGAAGGATGCACCACGAGCGATGCAACCAAAAGAGAAACTAAAAATGCCAGCTAAAAGCCAAATGATAGTGATGAATAAAGCAAGGAACAGCAATTGAACCTTTTGTGGGGAAATGCTTGTGAACTTCTGCCCAAATGCTCTCCAACGTACGGAAAGGCTTCCTTGTGAATGTTTATTGGTGCCTTTTCCATCTCTCTTCATCAGCAGATGATATTATCTTTTATTCTTCAGCGTGGAGGGGTTCGCCCTCATACGCCACGCATGCGTAGCCCTCGCCGTCTTCCACTAACACTTTCCAGCCTTTGTTGCGCAAAGTTCTCTTTATCACTTTGGGCGTGAGCGTTTGGGAGTCTCTGGAGGTTCTCTTTGAAATAGAGCGCACCCGTTGCTGACGGCAGGCAGATCGAGCGGAGTAGTTTAGCATGTTGTTGTGGCAGTAGATTTCTCTGAGCGTGGCTGCATCGCGTGGCACAAATATGTACTGCCTTGAGATTGCAGTAGTCTCACCGCGAGTTTTGGTGATGGCTCTTTAATCTTAAAGGTCTGCTCCTTCACCTGATAGTCGATTCAGCCAGCCAGTCTTCTATATGCGTATTTACTTCTTCAGCTTCTCCCTTCGGTTTGGGGTTTGCTGGCCTCGCAACCACTACCTCGATGGTGGCGCACCCTTCAGTGGTGGTGGCGGTGATGAGGTTGCCGTTGCCATCACCGTCGTTGTCAGTCTTCGGAGCATGCTGTACAAACACGCCGCTGCTCATCATCACTACTGCGGGCAAGGGCAAGGAAAACCGCTTTCGCGCAGCTTGCAAAAATTTGTTTCGTTGTCATATTTTTGTTCCTATTTTAGCCCCACCTGACCTTTCTCCAGGGAGTGGATGCCTGACGCGAGTTGTTTAACTCAGCCATAGGCGTGTTTTAAAAATTGCCCTGCAAAGGCTCGATTGTTGTTCCGTGCACTGCTCCCTTTCACTCTCTTTCACTTTATCTGGCATCTTTCCTTGCTCTTCTTCAGTGCGCGTATACGCACCATGCTCCTTCAAGTGAGCGAGCAAAAGCCGCCCAGCCAAAAGCCAAGAATACGGGCAAAGGAAACTTTAGAACCTGCCTTAGAGAGACTGCCTTGTGTGTGAAATGCAGCGGCATTTTGAACATTACCTCTCGGGCAGTTGCTGCTGGTCCACCCGATTTACAAAACGGAGCCGAACTTCCATCACTGGAAACCCGACTCCCAACCAACAATTTAATCCTTCTTATACTCTTGACTAAGCTTAACTTCTACTATCTCAGAAAACCTTTAGCCACAACTATATTAATTTGCGTCCTTGTTATCCTAAACACCAAATTGTTGGTTAAAACGTGGAGCTAGGGTCTCACGCCTCGCCCACACACAGGCAAGGACATTTTATTATGGGTTCATTGTAACTTTCATTCCTTTATCTTGGCTACCGCATTTCTTGCATTGCTTTCTCCTGCACACGCCCGGGCAGTCTCTTCTGGGGCCGTTTGCAGGGGTATGCTGTACTTTAAGCTCCTCCTCCGTTATGTCTATTCGCGAAGGGCATGCCCCATTGGGCAAATGCCGTGGGTCTTTACTGTTATCCTTAGGCGTTTTGCATGTAGCGGCTTTTGTGCTTGCCCCAACAGGCCTCTTTTTCGCCTTCTTTCCAATCATTAACTTTTCTTACCAGGCCTCGTTAGTTCCGTTTCATTTAAGCTATGTTTTCGATTGTATGCCTTTAAGAAAGAACAAGGTACAGCGTAACCTGCTAGATAAGGTACAGTTTGTATTCGGGGGTTAGAGGGTTTCACTGATACTACGATAAGATAATGTCGTTTTCTTTTGTGTCTGTGGCCACCTTTCCCGCACCTGAACTTGCTCTTCTCAACGGTTTGTGCCCGAAGGCTTCGCCGTTTGTATCTTGGTTTCGCTGTAATGCACTTAATGGTTGGTTGTTGCTGTTGAAAGGGTGTGTGTGCAGTGGGTTGGGCCCGCATTTGCTGGATTTGCTTTCATTGACCTCGCAAAGCAGAAAAGTTGGCGGATTGACAGCGCCAGTGCCTCGCCTCTTCCATTTAATTCGGGTTTGCACTATTGAGAGATTGATGATCGAACAACCAATTAATCAAAATTTAAAAACCAGGTTGCCCTCATCTCCGCCAACTGGCATGTTTTGGTTAGGGAAAGGAAGGCCGCCGTAGACAAAACTCAAACATACTTATTCAAATCCACCTTGCGGGCGGCATCTTATGATGTAAACCTTTCCCTATTTTAAGGGATTCACGTCTCTGGCCAACGTTTACCCTGTTGCGTCTTTAAAGTCAAATCCAGTTTATCAACCTTATCGTTTGCACAAACGTTTTTCCATTAAACTCTGCGTTACTTCCTATCCATCATGACCAGCAGTCACTAGTTACGAGTTACATTTACAGTTCAACATTTCTCATTCCCAGTGTCAGCCATCCTGATTTTCATCGTCTGGGCTGTTTTCTTCTTTATTAGAGTGGTCTCGCTGGGCTCATCTCCCTTTCTCTCTCTTCTTCACAATTATCAAGAAGTACTCAAACGCGTTTGTCCACTTTCTGCTTTCCACCACTTTCTTTAATGACTTCGAGAAGTTCCACCTGTTCGTCACATTGCCGTCTCGTTGTTGCTTTGACGTCTCGGTAATGGAGTATCTGAGCACCCTTCATAATCGTTCGTTTTATTCGATGGCAAAAGTTAGGTTGTTTTTACCAACCATTACTAGTACATGCAAACATAGTGTGTGTGCACCCTCAAACAACCCCAACTTGTAATTTTCTGGCAATTTGGCACTGACAGATACCACGATGAAATGGGCGTTTTTGGTGACAGGTTTACAGAATCTTTAGGAAAGGTTAAAATATGAGAATGAGCAGAAGAAAAACACTTGCTTGATGTGCTGAAAAATTACATTTAGTAGGGCGTTATATACCCAAATCGGGCTTTATATCGCTTGTTAAATTATTGTAAGTTGCTTCCATTGCTTCCTGAACAGGCTTTACTGCCAGATTTGGTTTAAATGAAAATGCGTCGGACCAATCGTTTCGTTTTACAAGCCTAACTAGCCCGACGATGGAGCTTTTTGATTGATAAAAAGCAGCTTGTTGGGCACTATTCCTTTTCGCCTAACGTATTGTGGGCGTTATGCCACATAGGGTTTTTAAATGCGCGAACAAAGTTGGAGTAGTCGCTGAAAACCGCAACGCTCAGCCGCACCGCGGAGCATGCGGGATGGTTCTCAGCAGGCGCGCCTTTGCGTATCTTTCATGCGCATGATGCACCCATAGGCGTACATCCCGTAAGCGGGGCCGAGAGCTTTACGATAGAACTGCTGCGTACGTCATGCCCATCTTTTCGGCCACTGCCGACACGTCAATCTCGCCGCCGGCATTGAGCAACATGTACACCGTGTCGGTTGCTTTTATTGATAAATCTGCGGTCGGCTTCGCTTTGCGGTTGTTCTTCTTCCTTGTCTGTGTCTTCCAGTTTGGCGTACTTTATCCCTTAGCAATCGGCGTTGTTCAAGCAGTTTTTCAACGCGCATGCGCAGCTCGTCGCGGTTAAAAAGGCTTGGCCAGATAGGCATCTGCACCCGCTTCCAAGCCCTTCACGCGGTCGGTTTCGGTTATCTTTGCCGTAACAACGATGATGGGTATGTGGCTTTGTCACCCGTTAGCCCTAATCCTTCGGCACACTTCCAGCCCGTCTACGCCCGGCATCATCAAGTCGGTAACAACTCACATCGGGCACCATTTGTTCGGCTTTGTTCAGTCCGTCGTGTCCGTCGTGTGCGTAAATGATGGCGTATTTGTCCGACAGCTGCGAGCTGATGAATGCAGCCACGTCCACATTGTCGTCGATAACCAGCACGCAGCACGTCGTCGTTGGCCATTTCGGTGTCGGTGGGGTCGTCTCTTCGGCTGGTAAGAGGGGTTTCGGCATGTCGGCCGCTCTGCGGTTGGGCAGGCTCTGCTGCCGATTTTTGTTTGTCTGATGGGTAGGCTCACGTGAAAACGCAGCCTTGTCCAGTAGTGCTTTCAGCGGTAATTGTGCCGCCAATCGCATCGATAATCTGCTTTACCAAGGCCAATCCCACGCCCGTTCCAATCTTCGCGCCGTCGTTTTCGGCTTGGTAGAAGGCCTCGAAGATGTGCGGAAGGCTCTCGGCAGGTATTCCCTTGCCTGTATCGCTCACGTCCATCAGCAGTTTTTGTCCGTCTGTGCGCACTTTACGCGCACCGTTCCTTGCGGCGGCGTGTACTTAAAGGCGTTAGACAGCAGGTTGTTCATCAGCTTGTTCACATAGTCGGGCACGAAATCCATCTGCACTTCGCCGCAAAGGTCGGCCGTAAAGGTCACTTCGCGCATGCGTGCATATTCGCGGTAGCTCTCTATGTTCATGGCAATTTGCGCCACGATGTTGCCGTTTCGCCATGCAGGTTCGCCCACGGCCGACTTCATTTTGGATATGTCGAGCAACTGATTGATGAGTGTAAGCAGGCTAGTTCCTTGTCTTTCGATGGTTTTTGTCTTCTCGCGCGTGTCGGCCGGCACGTTCTTGTCTTGCGATATGGCCCGACTTAGGCCGAGAATAACCGTCAATGGCGTGCGAAACTCGTGCGTGATGTTGGTAAAGAAGTTCTCGCGCAATGCGCTCATCTTCTTTAATAGCAGGTGATTGCGCTTTCGCATACGGCCAGTGTATATCAAAGTGCCAATCAGCAGGCCCAAAACCACGATGACAAGCGTGCCTGCGTAGAGTATACTCGTTTTGGCCGTGCGTTCGGATGCCAGTTCTTGGCGCGCCTTGTTCACCTTTTCGCCCTGCATTTGGCGTTCGATGTTGAGGCTGATGCTTTGTATTCGGTTCACCTTTTCAATGTCAATCACGCTGTCTTGCACGGCACCGCCAGCACATGGTTGGCCAATGCGGCGCGATAGTCGCCTTGCCGTTCATAAAGTCGGTCTAGGTGGGTGTACACTTCGGCCAGATGTTCCTTCGATTTTATCTTTTCGGCTATGGCCTTAGCACGTTGTAGGTTATCGAAAGCCGTGCTGAAATTGCCCGTAATGTAGTCGATGCTCACCAAGGCTAGCAGCGGTTGTAGGGCGTGCCATTCGTCTTTCGAGTCGCGCAGCTGTTCGTATGCCGTTTGATACTCTGTGTATGCCTTGTCGTATTCTTTGGCCTCTTGGTACATTTCGCCAAAAGCCGTGTGGCAAAGGGCAATGCCGAGCGTGTTGTTGGCGTGCCGGTTAAACGCCATCGACCGATGGAAGTAGGCCCATGCGCTGTCTTTTTTGCCCAGGTGTTTGGCCACAGAGCCCAGGTTGGCGCAGTTGATGGCTTGCCCAACGTCGCTCCCCAGCTGGTGCGTTCTCCTGCCAAAGCCTTGCGCAAAACGCTGTCGGCACGTTTGAAGTTGCCCAAGGTCATGTAGATGTTTCCCCAGTCCGTTGAGCGATTTCACTATGTTTTTCTGGCCAGCCAACACGTGTCGCTGCTCTTCCGTCAGTCGCAGTGCCTGATAGTGGTAGGTTTGGGCAGCATCCAGAACGCCCAGTCGGCGGTAGTTGGTGCCGATATAGTTCAGTGCGAGCACCCATTCGATGGTGTCGCCCATGGCTTCGGCCTGTTGCAAAACCCTCACTATGCATGCGTAACGACTCTTCAAAGCGGCTTTCGTCGCGCAAAAGCCTTGCCCCATTCGCGCAAGGCCACCACGCTGCCCAGCTTGTTTCCGGCCTTTTCCAGTTGCGCTTGCAGCTTGGCTAAGGCCTCAATGCCTTGCGCTTGCGCCACGATGCTGTCTGCCTTGCGCCGCTCTTGGGGCGTAAAGCAACGATGTCTGCCCGCGCAGGCAGCCAAAGTAAGAGGGCTGATAGAATTAAAACGCCTTTCGGGCGTGCAAGGCCATGCGTGCAGATGGCCGCAAAAGGGTAGAAGTGTCCTCCATAAACGATGGGATAAGTAAGCATACCTCTGCCACAGCACTTCATTAGAAAGTGGTTTGACGACAATAGGGGCGACCGAACGGCAGGTGCGAATGTTCAAAAATAGAGATAATCTCGCCCTTTTCGGTCGGCGTAGCTTGTGGATTTTTTGCAAAAATACTGCTTTTTTTAAACAAATGGCGCTTTGTTTTGTTAATAGATGTTCAACGGCAGGCATTCTTTGCCGATAAAATTCACATTCTGTAAACGATGTGCATACCGCAAAATTGGGCGATAAAACTTGTAGCGCAACAAAAAGTGAAAAACTTTGCCGCCCGTTTAGTCCGTTAAATAAATAATCGTAACTTTGCGTTAGGTTTGGGCTTGCTTTGCGAAATTGCTTCCAAAGGGGCGGAATGTCCTTCCAGAAGGACGAATTTCTGAGCCAAAAGCGGCGGAAACATCAACCCGAAGGGGCGGAAATCTCTGCCCCCAAGGCATCGGTATCCTTCTGCTGAAAGCGGGGCCTCTCTCTGCGAAAAAGCGGCGAAACAGACCCTGCCTAACACAAAAGCCAACCTCATAGAACAAACGAAAAGAATAAAGAAAAACGGCTCTTGCACATGCGCTATGTAGACGTTATATTGCCCCTGACCCTTAGAGGGTTACTTCACCTATGCCATCACTGACGAGCTGGCTAGCAAGGGTGAAACTGGGCGTTCGCGTGCTTGTGCCGTTCGGTTCGTCAAAAACTTGCACGGCTATGGCGGTGCGCGTGCACGATGAAAAGCCTGCGTTCGACACCAAAGCCGTGCCGCAAGCGGTAGACACGGTGCCGATGTTGTTGCCCCAACAGCTGGACCTTTGGCAATGGATAGCCCGATATTACATGGCACCCATCGGCGATGTGTACACTGCGGCCTTGCCTGCGGGCCTTAAAGACGAGGCCGGGTGGCAGCCCAAAACCGAAGTTTATGTGGCGTTGGCCGACAATTTCCAAACCGATAAGACGCTGAACATCGCCCTCGACATGCTGCATAGCGCGCGCCAACAGCTTAAAGCGTTCACCTGTTTCCTGCATCTCAGCCATTGGGACACCTTAGAAAACAACCTAACGCAACAGCCCGTGGCCGAGATAACACGCGTGGAACTGATGAACGAAAGCGGTGCTAGCAATGCTACCATTAAGGCTTTGGTGGACCGTGGCCTACTCCGTATATATAATAAGGAGGTGGGACGACTGAATACCGGCGACACTGAACCCTCCGAAAAGCCCAAACCGCTGAGCGCAGCACAGCAAGAGGCGTATAACAGCATCGTGTTCCAGTTTCTCAAAAAGCGAGTGGTGCTGTTGCACGGCGTAACATCTAGCGGTAAAACCGAGGTGTACATCCACCTTATCAGCAAAGCCTTGGCAGAGAAGAAACAAGTGCTTTACCTGCTGCCCGAAATAGCATTGACCGTGCAAATGACCTCGCGCCTGAAACGTGTGTTTGGTAAACGCCTGGGCATTTACCACTCGCGATACAGCGATGCCGAACGTGTGGAGATATGGAAAAAGCAACTTTCTGCCGAACCCTACGAGGTTATACTGGGCGCAAGGAGTGCCGTGTTTCTGCCGTTTCAACGTCTTGGGCTGGTCATCATCGACGAAGAGCACGAGGGAAGTTTCAAACAGCAAGACCCCGCGCCGCGTTATCATGCCCGTTCGGCGGCCATCGTGCTGGCTAACTACTATGCGCGCGCAAACGCTTTTGGCACGGCAACGCCTTCGGCAGAAACTTATTACAACGCGCAAACGGGCAAGTACGGCCATGTTGAACTTACCACGCGATACAAAGACATCGCTCTGCCAGAGATAAAGGTGGTAGATGTGAAAGACCTTCGCCGGCGCAGCTGATGAACGGGCCTTTTTCGCCGCCTTTGCTGTCTGCCGTCTCGCAGTTCGTTGGAACGTGGCGAGCAAGTCATTCTGTTTCAAAAACCGGCGCGGTTTTTGCCCCAATGATAGAATGCCACACCTGCGGATGGGTGCCCAAATGCGACAATTGCGACGTGTCGCTAACGTTGCACAAGAATATGAATCAGCTTACCTGCCACTACTGCGGCTTTACCTACGCTGTGCCAACGACATGCCCCAATTGCGGCGAAACCGACTTGCGGGGGCGCGGCTATGGCACGGAAAAGATTGAAGACCAGTTTGCACAGCTGTTTCCGAGGCCAAAATCGCACGCATGGACCTTTGACACCACGCGCACGAAAAACGCTTACGAACGTATTATACACGACTTTTCTCGAGGGGCAAAAACCAACGTGCTTATCGGTACACAGATGGTTACTAAGGGACTGGATTTCGACAAAGTGAGCGTGGTTGGCATCTTAAACGCCGATGCCATGCTGAACTATCCCGACTTCAGAGCCTACGAACAGGCGTTTATGATGATGGCGCAGGTGAGCGGAAGGGCAGGGTAGGAAGGGTAAACGCGGACTGGTTTTGCTGCAAACAACGTCGCCCGAACTGCCCGTCGTTGGTCAGGTGGTGCGCAACGATTATCAGGCGTTCTATGCCGACTTGTTGGAAGAACGCCGTTTGTTCAGGTACCCGCCGTTCTTTCGTTTTGGTGTATGTCTACCTGAAACATGCCAAAGAACAGGTGGTCGAAACGGCGAGGATAGAACTGGGCAGTCGGCTGCGACAGCTGTTTGGCGACCGCGTTCTTGGTCCCCGACAAGCCTGCTGTGGCGCGCGTAAAAACGTTGCACATCCGTAAATTGGTGTTAAAGTTAGAGCCATCGCTTAGTGGCGAGCAGGTGCGCCAATGCCTGCGATACGCCCATAACGAGATGACGAAAGATAAAAATACGCGCCACCCTGCACGTTTTTACGATGTAGACCCGTTGTAGGGGAGGAGTTAAAGGAGTTAAGGAGTTAAGGAGTTAAGCCAAATGCTTTGTTGCAGGGGACTAACTGCTTTGTTAACTCGTCAATTAATAAGTGGAGTTAAGGAGTTAAGAAGTAAGGAGTTAAGAAGCAAGGAGTTAAGGAGTTAAGCCAAATGCCTTGTTGCAGAGGGGCTAACTACCTTGTTAACTCGTCAACTAGTAGTGGGGTTAAGCCAAATGCTTTGTTGCAGAGGGAGAACGCTCTTATTAACTCGTCAACGATAAAGAAAAAGGAGAACCATATCATGGCAACAACCATAAACAACAAGGAACATTGGTGGGCGGCAACGAAAGGTTTGCTGGGTCACAACAAGCGTGTGGACGGAAAGGAACTGCAAGAAGACTTCCTTAAATACATCTACAGACGGGGCAAGGGAGATGAATCAGCAACAGGTAGATGAGGGCCTGCAAAAGACCAAGGAACCAACCGCGAAGGCATGGCTAACATCGTTGGTGCTCTGGTCGACAGGCGAACTGGCCGCCAACGATACGCTCGCGCTCACCGAAAAGGCTGCATGCATGCCCTTCGGCTCATTCGCCCCACCGTATCTACGAGCAATATCTGGCCGAGCACTCCGGTTATGCGCGCCCTCCGAGTGGCACGAGCGGGCGCATCGCATCGGAAACATCGCATCACACCCGACGAGCAAGAGCGTATCGCCTCGTTGTTGGGCAACCCGCTTTTCGACCCTCATGGCGACCCCATACCCACGCCTTCGTTGGCCGTTGTAGACAAAGCTGCAAGTGGCGATCCAGTAGCGGCGCAGTCGTGGTGGCGTATTACACACGTGGAAGACGACGACAAGCAGCTGTTTACGCTTATCGCCGAGAAGGGACTGACCAAGATTCGCTTATCTTCATCACCCAAATAGATAACTTGGCCATGCTGTTCGACTACGAGGGCGAGCATTTCTCGCTACCCGTAACAGCTCTTGAGGCCATCAACATGCGCCCCGTAACAACTGCCGAGCTAGCCAGTCTGCCCGAAACGCAGGCGCAAAGGCTAGTGCACCTAAAAGCGGGCGAGCAGGCGCGCATTGTGGGTTTGTCGCCAGCCTGCCGCAGCGCACTTCGTCGTCGTCTGTTGGATTTAGGTTTCGTTAAGGGCAGTGTGGTGACATCGGCTTGTACCTAGCCCGATGGGCAACCCCATCGCTTACGTTGTTCGTGGTTCGGCCATTGCGCTAAGGCACGAGCAAGCCAAGTATGTTTTGGTGCGTAAAGACCTTGTGGAGGACGAGAGTCAGCAGTAATAAAGGTACAAAGGGGGATTGGCGTTGCCTGGTATGCGCTGTTGGCGTGTGCATGCGCCCACGCTGTTTATGAAGCCGGCATGCAAGTTGCTGGCTTGAAGGTGTTGCAAAAGCCCGCTTCGGCATCTCTTTTCTAAATGCTCGCGATTGTTAAATGTGGTGTTTATATTTTACAAAACATGTGTTGTCCGTCGCTCCATTCTAGCGAAAATCAAGGCTGTTGAGCCGTTAATTAGCCGCTAAATGCCGAATTTCAGGTTTTCTTCGTTAGTCCATTTTCGGGCATGTCGTCGGTATTTAGTACCACTTTACCTTTCTAGATTTGCCCCTCGGTTCGTGTTTTTTCCTGATGCAAAACCTGCTTTTTAGCCCCAAATGCCGAATTTTTAATGGCAGTTTTGCCCTTTCAAAAGGCGCTGTGTTTCATAGTTTCTGAGAGGTTTTGTTTATACCATTTCAATGTATTTTTTATGCTTCTCATCTCATTTAGCAGCATTTTGCCTTGCGTTTAGCACCAAAATGCACTGCGTTTCGCAGCAAAACGTACTGTGTTTAACATCAAAACGCATTGCGTTTAGCGGCATGTTGCACTATAATTTGTTGCAAAACAGCCCCCGGAAACAGGCACAAATGGCGGTTGCTTGTAATAAATATTTGTTTTGTCGCATTCGCAGGCCAACCTCGTTTTGCAAATAAAACAAAACCTTCGCGAGAATCGATTATTTGCGGTCGTTGCGCTGTTGGTGGATCTTAGCTATAACGTTAAAAATTTATGCCGAAAAGATTACATGAATGAGAGGTTGACGAGTTAACAATAGACGGTAAGGTAACAAGTTAACAAGTTGACAAGTAAACGAGTTAACAAGATAGTTAGGAGATTCAGTAAATATCTAACTAATTGTTTGTCAGTGTAATATATTATTTGTACCTTTACATGACCCCAGAACGACCCATCACGGGCAGAATCGGGGAAATTTATAAAATTAACTTGCTGTGTGTGCGAAAAATTTCTGACATAACACCAACTCTTTGCCCTTTACAGAGTTCGATTTTTGCAACATTATCGCGATAGGCTTAGGAAGAAAGCGAACTTGAGCATCAGTCCCCAACTCCCACTTGAGGAACTGGCAGCGGAGTTGGCGACCGCACCCATGAGCGTAAGCGTGGAAAAACCTCTTTTTCTCGGCTGAAGGAAATCGCCCTATGTTCCTCAAGCCATACACGGGCCTGTCGGACGACGGCCTGATAAACTGCTCAACGGAATCCCACATGCAGATGTTCTGCGGTGTGCTGATAGACCCTGCCAATCCCATCAAGGACAGGAAGATTGCTTGGTGCCATACGCAACCGCCTTGCCAGCGCCTCAACATAGACGGCCTTTCAACGCATATTGTACGCCCGGTGGGAAGGCGACCTCAGGACAGGACCTGTGCCTGACGGATGCGACCTTGCTATGAGAGCCACCTGCGTTTCCCGACAGACGTCAAACTGCTTTGGGAGTGTTGCCGATGGCTACGACCTGCTCGTCTGCCAGAGCAAAGCGGCTGTCGGAACGTCCCAGAAACAAGTACAATGATGTTGCCAAGGCCACGCTTGCATACGCCAAGCAGCGCAGGCACACCGGCTCGACCACGCGCAGGCTCAGGAGAAAGCTCCTGAAACTCTTGCCAAGCTCCGCTCCCAATGGAACGGCCTCCGCAGTTGTACGGCCCCCTGCATCAGCCTGTCGGCAGAACAAGAAAAGCGGCTGTCCGCCGTGCGTGAGTGTACCTCCAACAGTCGGACCTGTTCGCAGGCAAGGAGGTCAAGCACCGCATCGTCAGCATCGACCGCCCGCTACCTCCGTCCCATCGTCAGGGGCAAGAAAACAAGCGCGTGGAGTTTGGGGCAAAGGTCAACAACATACAGATTGACGGCATATCATTCGCCAGAACACCACTCCTTCGAGGCCTTCAACAGCATTCGCTTAGGCAGTGCATTGAATATCAGGAATCGTTGACGGGGGTCAAAGTCAAACGTGTCGGCGCCGACTCCATATACGCCAACAATGCCAACGCACCATGTGTACGGAAAAAGGCATAACGACCTGTTTCGTCAGAGGCCCAAAGCCCAAAAGAAGAAGCCGGATGCCTCAAGAGGGCGAGAAGGATTATCAGGACCCTCAGGGCCACGGTAATGGAGGGCAACTTCGGAAACCAGAAACAGCACTATGCCGTTGGGCGCATCAAGGCACGCAACATGTTCAGCGATACTGCTGCTCTTCTTCGGGATCCATACGGCAAATGCCGCCGTCCTTGCCGCAAGGCAGGTGGCCCGAGGACATGAAGAGGCGGCTGATATGAGGGTGATTTTTGATATCCATCCATGAACAGGTATGGAAGGGACAGGTGTGCCCTATACAGCTGACATTTGGGGAGTTTTACGCGCAAAGCAGTATCAAGCACTCTTTCCAAAAGACGCTTTTCAAGAAAAGAATCTGGCATTTGACGGTCTCAGAAATTCTAAGAGGAATTAACTGAATTACCTAGTTAGCTCTTCTGCAACAAAAGCATTTGGCTTAACTCCTAATGGTGAAAGGGTGAAAAGGTGAAAGAATGGCTGACGCCCTTTTAAAAGGTGAAAGGGTGAAAAAGATGAAAAAGATGGCTAACATATACTAAAGTTGTCTGTCGGTTCCTAGATTTCTAGTTTCGTCTAGCTTTCGGACAGGTTCGACAAGTCCGACTTGTCCTATTAGCCTAACGCCACCTATACATTTGGCTTAACTCCCTAACTCCTTAACTCCTTAACTCCTCAATTTTTTTTCGTGTTTCGCCACAAATAGAGGTGTATTTTGACATAAGAACATAAGGAACATAGGGCGCATGAACGGAATTTTCAACAAAATAATACGTTTTTCTTGCAAGTTGTCGTTTTATTCCATACCTTTGCAGAACAAGGTATTTTATTAATACGGCGCGTGTTAGGCGTAGCTTTGCGCGTTAGGTTTTAACCACTTTTTTTAACTTGAATTAGATGCAGAAATGAAAGAGAAAAACAACCGACTAGAAACGTTGAAACTGCTTATTTCCAGTCAGGAGATAGGCTGTCAAGAAGACCTATTGAAAGCACTTTCCGCAGAGGGTTTCCAAATTAGGCAAGCCACGCTCAGCCGTGACTTAAAACAACTGAAAGTGGCGAAGGCCGCCAGCATTAATGGTAAGTACACCTATGTGCTGCCCAATGAAACGATGTATAAGCGCATACCCACTCCGCGCATGGCACGCGAGATGATGCAGGTGTCGGGCTTTCAGTCTGTTTCCTATTCGGGAAACATGGGCATAATGAAAACCCGTCCGGGTTATGCCAGCTCTATCGCCTACAACATTGACAATGGCGGAATAGAAGAAATATTGGGCACCATATCGGGAAACGACACCATATTTATTGCTTTCAAAGAGCCTTTCGACCCAGATGAGATGACGCGGAGAATGCAGAGGGTAATTTCGCAGATGTAAATGAATGGTGCTTAATTTGTTGATAACCATTAATCTAATCGTTGAAAACAAACACACCGCAATGCAGTAGCTCGTTTGTTTGGCTAAGTCGTGCGCCGCGAATGGAGGGCGCAGGGGTGAGAAACTGGGCCGAAAGGAGGCGCATGGGCGTTTCTTCTTTTGGCAGAACTCGGTGCGTTCTTTTTCGTTCCTCGAAAGTGCGTTTTGCCTTTCCACTTCGCCCCAAGCTCCGTGTTGGCGATTTCCAATTCTCGCCATGACAATGTTTGAGCAAGCTCGACATTGTTCATTTGGCTTAACGAAAGCGTTGGCTTTGTTAACCAATGCGTTGGTTTTGTTAACCGATGCGTTGGTTCTGTTAACCAATGCGTTGGTTTTATCAAACAATCATCCTATTGCAGCCCTAATCGGCCTCTCGTCTTTCGGTAGCAAGCCTTGCAAATGCCGCCGCCGCTATGCGGAAACTGGCTAAAAGCGGTCTTAACAGTATGCCAGCTGTTGCGTGTTGCCCTTAAACGTTAAGTTTTGTACGTGCAAGGAACAATGGCTGTTTGCGCAGTGCCCCTTGTCGCGTAGCCTTATGCCCTGCAAGTTCCACCGGCACACGACAGCGAAGCGTGTGTTGGTGTACGTCCCTTTTACCGCTTTCGTGCGACTTTTAGCGTGCGTATGCAAAGCGGTAAATGGCCTAAAGTGTCTTCAAATTTTTGTGCAAAAGACAGGTTTTACTTGCAAAATTCACATTTTTTGGTTAACTTTGCAATCGGTTACGAAGTGCGTAGCCAACCTCTTCCCCCATCGTTTCTGTGAAATCAATTCATTTATAGGATAGGGAAGAGGGCGGTGTAAGCCCCTTGCGAAAGGGCAGCTGGCATCATATTTCAATCTATTCATGATTAGCGAGAATAGACTCTCGTTGATAATAAAACTCTCTTAAATTTGTGGGGCGACTGTGGCATGAGGATGTAGCAGTCGTCTTTTTTTTGTCTTTTTCTTTGTGTTTTGTGCTATTTGCACTACCTTTGCCTTTAAGTATAGCATAAAAAATGAAGTCATCAGATTTTTTCGGCAAACTAACAAGCAAGTATATCTGGCTAAACCTCGCGGCTATGGCGGCTGTGGTGGTGCTACTTGTGGTGGGTGTTAAGTTCGGTATCGACATGTACACCCATCATGGCGAAGGCATCCCCGTACCCGACATCAAGCATAAGTCGTTCGCCGACGCCAAACAGATGCTGGCCCACGCAGGCTTGCTCATCGAAGTTACCGATACAGGATATGTTAGAACGTTGCCCGCAGATTGTATTTTGGAGCAGTCGCCGCAGCCGGGCGACTTTGTTAAGTCGGGTCACGTTATCTATGTGATAGTAAATTCGGCCAATACGCCCACCATTACCATGCCCGACATCGTGGACAACAGCTCTATGCGCGAGGCGATGGCTAAGCTTAGGGCAATGGGTTTCAAGGTGGGAGAGCCGCAATTCATCGTGGGCGAACGCGAATGGGTGTACGGAGCAACCGTAAACGGCCGACATGTGGTGGCCGGCGACAAGATACCCGTAGATGCAGTGGTGGTGTTGCAGGTGGGAAATGGCTCGCGTTCGGAAACGGATTCGACCATCGACTACGTGGAACCCTCGTATAACAACAAGCAAGAGGATGTGGAAGGAGAGGGAGATGTCGACGAGTTCGACGTGGTTTCGCCTGCCGAGCTGCCGCAACGCGGCGATAAATAACCGCCACTTGGATGAGCCGAGGGCATACTTCAACAACAGCAACAACGCATGACCGATTATATAATAGAAGAGATAGAAGAGCAGGACGACGATACAGGACAACTATACGAGCATCTGCGAATAGTGGTGGATAAGGGGACAAGTGCCCGTACGCATCGACCGATTGCTGACCGAGAGGCTGCAACATTCCAGTCGTAACCGCATACAAAGGCCGCCGACGCGGGTTTCGTGCATGTAAACGAACGCCCCGTGAAGAGCAATTACAAGGTAAGGCCTGGCGATGTGATTACGCTGATGCTCGACCGGCCGCACCACGACACGACTATTGAGGCCGAAGACATACCGCTCGACGTGGTGTACGAAGACGATGCGTTGATGGTTATCAACAAACCGGCGGGCATGGTGGTGCATCCAGGTGCGGGAAACTTCCACGGAACGCTTATCAACGCCGTGGCTTGGCACTTGCGCAACATGCCCTCGTTCGATGCCAACGACCCCGAAGTGGGGCTGGTTCATCGCATTGACAAGGACACGAGCGGACTTTTGGTGGTGGCGAAGACGCCCGAAGCCAAGCGAAAGCTAGGCTTGCAGTTCTTCAACAAAACCACCCATCGCAGTTACAACGCCTTGGTGTGGGCCAACTTCGCCGAAGACGAAGGGCGTATTGAGGGCAACATCGGGCGCGATCCGCGCGACAGACTGCGCATGGCCGTGTTTCCGCCAGATAGCGAAACGGGCAAACCGGCCGTTACTCACTATCGCGTGTTGGAGCGTTTCGGTTATGTTACCTTCGTGGAGTGCATCCTTGAAACGGGGCGAACCCACCAAATAAGGGCGCACATGAAACATATAGGTCATCCGATGTTTGGCGACGAACGCTATGGCGGCACCGAAATACTGCGCGGCGAACGCTCGTCAACCTACAAGGCTTACATACAAAACTGCCTTAAACTATGTTCGCGGCAGGCTGTGCACGCCCGAACACTGGGCTTTGTGCATCCCACCACGGGCGAGCAGATGGACTTTACCTCGCCCATGCCGCAGGATATGGAGCAGTTGTTAGACAAATGGCGCAACTACATCAAGGGATTAGCTGTTTGATTAAAACGACATGAAGAGGGAAAAAGTGAAAGGGTGAAAAGGTGAAAAGATGGCTAACGCCCTTAAAGGTGAAAGGGTGAAAAGGTGAAAAGATGGCAAACGCCCTTTAAAGTTGTCTGTCGGTTTCTAGATTTCTAGTTAAGTCCAGCTTGCGGACAAGTCCGACAAGTCCGACAAGTCTGACTTGTCCTAGTAGCCTATCACCACCTATACATTTGGCTTAACTCCCTAACCCCTTTAACTCCTAAAGGTGAAAAGATGGCTGCGCTTATTAGCATCTTGGCCATTTAATCCAGAAAAGTCCCATTGATTCACTTGATGTCCCTTATGTTCTTATGTCAAATATGGGGCAGAATTTGTGTCAAAGTACAATATAAGAACTCGTAAACTCGTTAACTGACCAACAGAACTTAAAGAAAAGATACATAAGGATATGAAAGATTTGAAGAGAAATATCGCCATCGTATGCGGTGGCAACTCGTCTGAACACGAAGTGTCGTTACGTTCAGCACGGGGTTTGTACTCGTTTTTCGATAAAGACAAGTACAACGTCTACATCGTAGACATCGAAAGGATGAATTGGAAAGTGGATCTCGGCTAACGGCGAAAGGCCGCTATCGACAAGAACTAAACTCTCCTTCGATCACGAAGGCAAGCATGTGTTCTTCGACTATGCCTACATCACCATTCACGGAACGCCGGGCGAAAACGGCATCATGCAAGGCTATTTCGAACTTATCGACATGCCTTACTCCACTAGCGGCGTGTTGGTTGAGGCGTTAACTTTCGACAAGTACGTGCTAAACAACTACCTGCGCGGCTTTGGCGTGAACGTGGCCAAGAGCATTTTGGTGCGCCGCGGTCAAGAGTATGGCATCGACGAACGAGGCCGTTGAGGAGCAGATTGGGCATGCCTTGCTTTTGTCAGAACCAGCTGCCGACGGGTCTAGTTTCGGCGTGTCGAAGGTGAAGAACGTAGACCAATTGGCCCCTACATTGCGCAAAGCGTTGATGGAAGACGACTCCGCCGTGATTGAATCCTTCCTCGATGGCACCGAGATTTCGGTGGGATGCTATCGCGTAAAGGGCGAAACAAAGGTGCTGCCAGCAACAGAAGTGGTGAGCCACAACGAGGTTTTTCGACTACGATGCGAAGTATAACGGGCAGGTGGAAGAGATTACGCCTGCACGTATCGCCGAGGAAACTGCTCGCAGGGTGGCCGACGAAACGGCGCGCATCTACGAACTTCTGGGCTGTAACGGCATTATCCGCATCGACTATATCTTGACGAAAGAGCCCGACGGAACGGATAAGATAAACCTTATCGAGGTGAACACCACGCCCGGAATGACGCCCACAAGCTTTATTCCACAGCAAGTGCGCGCCGCTGGAATGGAAATGAAAGATGTGTTGAGCGACATTGTGGAGAACCAATTCTAACCCCTTGCCGTACTAACGCGCCCAAAAGTATAACTCGACAGCCTCGATTCCACTCAATGTGTTTAGTTTTGTATCAAGAAAAAGGCTAGGTAGCGATGCGAATCGCTTTTAGCTACTTTCATACAAAGGGAGTAGAGGCTGTCATCTTATCATCTACATAACATGCAATCCAATAACTATCTAGAGAAATTCGCAACCATTCGGCCTTTTGATGCCGAAGAGTTGCCCGCCGCTTTCGACCGACTTTTGGCCGATAAGCAGTTCGAGTCTGTGATAACTTACGTCTTTCCGCAGCTGCCTTTCTCGCTTTTCGCGCAACAACTGCGGGCTTGCAAAACCAGTATTGAAGTGCAAAAGACCTTTGCCTACCCCTTTTGGCAAACCTATTGGCCAAAGCAAGCAGTGGGGGAGACATGGATAGTACGGCCATCGACAACCAACGCCGCTACACCTTTTTAAGTAATCACCGCGACATTGTGCTCGATTCGGCTTTCTTAGCGAGTTCCTTATCGACAACGGCTTCTCTACCACATGCGAAATAGCCATTGGCGACAACCTGCTTTCCCTGCCGTGGGTGAAGGATTTGGTGCGCGTAAACAAGTCGTTCATCGTAGAACGCAACCTGCCTATCCGCCAAATGCTGGCGTCTAGCAAAGCTTTTGTCGGATTATATGCACTACGCCATCAACGAGAAGAACGAAAACGTATGGATTGCACAACGCGAAGGGCGGGCGAAAGACTCTAACGACCGAACCCAAGAGGCCGTTTTGAAGATGATGGCCATTGGCGGCGAGGGAGACATCGTTGACCGATTGGCCGACTTTGCACATTGTGCCGCTGGCCATTTCGTACGAGTACGACCCCTGCGACTTCCTTAAGGCCAAGGAAATGCAGCAGAAACGCGATACGCCCGACTTTAAGAAGAGTGCACAAGACGATGTGCTGAGCATGCAAACGGGTATTGTTGGCTACAAGGGTGGCATTCATTACCATTGCGCACCGTGCATTGACGGTTTCCTCTCTACGTTGGATCGCGACATGCCCAAAGGCGATTTGCTTGCTGCAGTGGCCCAACACATCGACCAAGAGATTTATCGTAACTATCGTATTTACCAGGAAACCGCGTTGCGTTGTATTTACTACGGGCGAAAAAGGGGCAGACAACGCCTTTACAGCGAAGAACAGGCCACGTTCGAGGAAGTATTTGGAGGGTCAGATGGCTAAGATGAGCCTTCCGCAGAAGGACGAAACCTTCCTGCGACAACGCATGCTCGAGATGCTACGCCAACCCCTTTGAGTTAACCAACGCTCTGTATGATGAACGCTCGTAAAGTCATATCGCCACTCGCACGCTTATTGCTAGGTGGGGCTTTCGTGGTGGCTCTTATTGTGTTAACCACCCTTTCGGCTTGCGAAAACGATAGCTACGACACGGGCGATGGTACCAATTCGTACCTGAAAGCCCACTTTGCCGAGGCTCACACCGCAGCCAATGCCAAGCTTGCTTTCGCCGTTACGGATGACGGAGACACCCTTCGGTTTCCTCCGAACACATCAAACAAGGCTTTAGCAAAGGCAGATAGCGTTTATCGCGTGTTGTATTATTACGACCAACGTGGGGGCAAACATCAACCCCCGATATCGTTCCCATCCCTGTTGTTACGCTTTCCGACAGCACGACGTGGCCCACCGACCCCTGTAACGTTCGAAAGCGCGTGGGTTAGCAGAAACAGAAAGTACTTCAATATAGGCTTTGCATTGAAGGTGGGGCGAACAGATCAACCCGATAGAAGGCAACGAATAGGGGTTGTTCGCGACTCGTTTGTTACTACCGCAGCTGGCGAACACATCTTATATATGCACCTGGCACACAGTCAGAATGGCGCTCCACAGTATTATTCGCAACGTGTGTACATCAGTGTACTCCATTAAAAACTTCCTGGCAACACCCGTTTCGTGTTTCCGGGTGCAGGATTATCAAGGATGATTACGGTGGAAAGGGGAGGTAGTTAAGGAGTTAAGGAGTTAGGGAGTTAAGGAGTTAAGCCAATAGCTTGGTTAAACAACGAGGCTCGAAACAACAAGACTCGAAACAACTAAGGCTGCGACCTACCAACAAGATGGTTTTTCGCTCTATACATAAAGTAATGGCTTAACTCCTTAACTCCTTAACTCCCCAAGATAGTTATCCCCTGTGCAACAAAGCATTTGGCTTAACTCCCTAACTCCTTAACTCCCTAACTCCTCATTTAACTCACAATCTCAACATCATGCTTACCAAGCAAGTAAACGGAAAAGGTCCCCAATGGGGCAACAATTGTTATTTCTCTGAGAACGCCACCATTGTGGGCGACGTCATTATGGGCGACGACTGCTCGGTGTGGTTCTGTGCAGTACTTCGCGCCGATGTAGACGGAATACGCATCGGCAATCGCGTAAACATACAAGACGGAGCATGCGTACACCAGTCGCATGGCACGCCCGTAGTGATAGAAGACGACGTGTCTGTGGGCCATAACGCCACTGTTCACGGCTGCATCCTTCGTCGCGGCTGCCTTATTGGCATGGGCGCAACGGTGCTAGATGCCGCCGAAGTGGGCGAAGGAGCCGTGGTTGCGGCTGGTGCCGTGGTGCTGCAAGGCACGAAGATTGGTGCAAACGAGCTGTGGGCAGGTGTTCCTGCCAAGCTGGTTAAGCGCACCGCGCCTGGTCAAGCCGAAGAGTTCGCCCAGCATTATATGGAGATAAAGAGTGGTATTAGGGATAAGCCCTAACAGAAGCTGAGGCTGCTTGGTGTTCCCCAGGCAGCTAAGCACTTTTCTCTATAAAAAGAATTTAGAGTCGGAACGTTGTTCGTTCTCCCCGCTTTGCCGTCAATGTATCAGCACAAAACAATGACGTTGTCTTCACTTTTAATGCTCCTATAAATTGAGAGGAGTTGATTATCTTGTGCAGTAAAGCCAAGACAAACACCCCTCCTCATGTACGAAAGTACTGCACAAAGATTCGATGAAATCTAGAAATCCTTCCGCATTTGTCTGTTGCAAAACGTGGTTATGCCTCGAAAAGTAACCCAGTGAAGGCCTCTCAGTGCATGTTCCTACAAGTTGAAAACATCTTTCCAGTGGCACATAATGAGGGAAAAAAGTTAAGACTACTTCTTTGTGTTTCTTATGTCCTTATGTCAATAAAGGATGTATTTATGCCAAAACACGATAAGATGAACGATTAACTCGTTCCTTGCCCACTTGTCAATCCATCAACTGTTGTAAATTTCAGCAAGAAATTTAACACTAAAAGTGGCCTTTTTATTCACCAACTGCCCATCTTGCCGCACGATTCTCATGAAGGTTTGTTTTGATGCAAAAGTGGTTGTGTATATGGCAAAATAATTTTTATTTAATAAGGCCGCTGTTTGTACCCGTTTTGGGGTCATTCCTGCATAAATTTAGTACGTTTTTGGTGCAAAACACGGTGCATTTTGGTGCAAAACACAAAGTAAAATGCCGCTAAACGCAGTGCGTTTTGGTGCTAAACGCAAAGTAAAATGGTGCTAAATGCGCAGTGCAAAATGGTGCAAAACGCGAGACGATACGCATAAATATTTACTACAATTGTATAAACAAACCCTTTGTAAACCATGAAAAACATGGCAGGGCAAAACAGCCATTAAAGTGGGGTTTTAGGGGCTAAAAGTGTATAATTGGGCCTGAAAAAATACGAGCTGGCAACCAAACTAGAAAGGCAAAATGGTGCAAAATGCAGGTCCTGAACCTAAAAACAGACAAAACACAAGGCGTGAGCGGTTAGAAATAGAGGCTTTTTGCCTACTTTTTAACCTATATTTTCGCTAGAACGGAGTGAAAATTAGAACGATATTGTAAAATAAAAGCAATAATCTGTGAGTGGATAAGTTAGTGAGTTGATAAGTTAGTGAGTTGATGAGCTTGTGAGTTTATGTACTTGTGGGTTGTTGGGTTTTCGTGCGTTTATAAGCTAGTGGGTTTTGTTTGTGTAATACATCGTGCATGAGAGGAGTGCTTATCTTGTATTGGCTTCACAAAGATAAACACTCCTCTCACGTTATAGAAACGTTAAAAGTAAAGACTGCCCCATTGAGTGGGAGTTTATAGAAACGTTAAAAGTCAAGACAACTTCTATTTGTAGATTTGCGGTAAACTGCTTGCTGCCGCACCATAAGCCTCTTGTAATAGCTGTACACAGCACTTTGTACTGATGTTAAACCTAGTAAGTGCCAACTTGTTCATACGCTAGTTCGTTCCTAAAACGCATTGTTTTTGAGAAGATGTCTTGTAATCACTGCTTTTGCATACCTGTTAGCCTGCAGTTTTTCTAGCCTTGCATGTCTTTTAGTGGGCTTATTTGTTCTAGAAGTCCCCGTGTTTCTTGCGCAACAAGCAGCTTTTTCGCCCCTATCTTCCCAGCTCAACGGCTTTGTAGCCTCTTTCAACCACACCATGTGTTCGCGGTCTAGATGCGGAGCAAGCGTGGTGTACACCATGCGATGGTAGTCGTTGAGCCATGCAACCTCTTCTGCCGAGAGCATGGAAAGCACAATCGGCGCGGTGTCGATAGGGCAAAGCGTTAGCGAAGTGAACTGCAAGAACTCGCCAAAGGCCGTTGAACGATAGGGAATAGTGAGCAAGGTGTTCTCTATCCTGATGCCATATTCGCCCTCGATATACAGTCCTGGCTCGTCGGTGATGGGCATTCCGGCGTGGAAAGGCGCAGGCCGCCATTGCATTCTAACCTGTTGCGGCCCTTCGTGCGTTGAGATAAGCCCCAACGCCGTGGCCCGTGCCATGCAAAAAGTTCATACCCTCGCGCCAAAGCGGCAGGCGTGCCGTGGCATCTAGCTGCGTGCCCGTTGCGCCATCGGGGAATTTCAGCATCGCAAAGTTGATAAATCCCTTCAACACCAGCGTATGGGCGGTGCGTTGTTCGGGCGTTGTCTCGCCCAAAGCGATGGTACGGGTGATGTCGGTAGTACCATCTTGATATTGTGCGCCACTGTCAATCAGCACCAATCCGCGTGGCTTTACGGGAATATCCGTTTCGGGTGTGGCCTCGTAATGCACGATAGCCCCATGCGCTTCGTAGCCAACGATGGTTTCGAAACGACTTTCCGCGGAACAGTGGTTGTTCGGCTCTGAACGACGTTAGTTTCTCATCCAGACTCATTTCCGTTTCTGTTCCGCCCTCCACGGCAGGTTTCAACCACTTCAAGAACTTCACCATCGCGATGCCGTCTTTCAGCATTGCGTTGCGAAAGCCCCGTATTTCGGCATCGTTTTTCACCGCTTTCAGTGCCGGGACAGGCGAGGGCAGCGTTATAATCTCTTGGCACGTAACCTTCTGCGCAAGCGTATAGTTGGTTGTGTTGGGGTCTAGCAAGATGTTATATTCGGCATAACGGGCAAGCCCCTTGTCCACATCGGCGTATTCGGCCACCTCAATTTGCTGCGATTTAAGATACTCCGCCACCTCTGCTCCTAACTTCTCCTTATTAATATATAAGGTAGAACGGTTTTGCTCGATAAGCAAATAGGGCCACGAACACAGGGGTTGCACTGCACGTCAGAGCCACGAAGGTTAAGTGTCCCACGCCACATCGTCGAGGGTGCTAACCAACGTTCCGTCGGCATGTACGCTGCGCAACGCCTTCCGTATGTGGTCTATCTTGTGGCGTGTTTCTTCGCCAGCCAGTTCAATGGCTGCAATTCAACGCTGTTGGTGGGTATCTCTGGGCGGTCGGTCCATATCGTTTTCAGTGGGTCGAGGTTGGTTCTCAAAGTGTCAGTCCACCCAAGTTTTCTCAACTCTGCTTTTAGCGCATTCACCTCGCTTAGGGTGTTAACCATGCCGTCTAGTGCCCACTTCGGTGTTGTCGGTGTGGCGCAACTTGTCGGCCAGCCACTCGGCTATCGATGGCGTTTGGGGCGAGTCCGTCCCTTCATCAGTTTAAATTCCCGTGCCTCTGTAATTGCTCTTCGGCGGCGATGAAGTAGCGCGAGTCGGTCCACACGGCAGCATCGTCGAGCGTCACCACTAGCCGTGCCGGCCGAGCCGTTAAACCCCGAAATCCATTCGCGACCTTTCCAATGTTCGGGTACATATTCGCCCGAATGCGGGTCGGTACTGGGAAAGATAAAGGCCGCCAAATGTTCTCTGCGCATCAGTTGGCGCAAGGCGTCAAGTCGTTGTTCGATTGTTTTCATATCTAGTGCTTTTGGTTTTTGTCATGTTATACGAGTTGTATTTCGCCCCGTTTGCTACGTTGTCGTTCCGTCGATGGGCATGTCGCGGGGAGTGTGCCCGTATGTTGTTGGCTCGGTGCTAAGTTATGAAATAAATATGAAAAACGTGGTCTTTGTCATCACTTTTGTAAGCTATAAGTAACAAAAAGCACGTACGTTTTAAAATTATAACAAATTAAAGGCCATGTAAGATGCCTGCCTTACCATTTTTGCTACCTTTGCCCTAACAATGTAACGAAGTTGCTTTAATCAAAAATCAAATATAATTATGGATTTCTAACAGATGAGAAACTAGTTATTGTCGGTGCAGCCGGCATGATTGGTTCTAACATGGCCCAAACAGCTGCCATGCTTGGCCTTACCCCCAACATTTGCCTTTACGATGTGTACGAGCCAGGATTGGCAGGTGTTACTGAAGAAATGCGCCACTGCGGTTTCGAGGACGTGAACTTCACCTACACCACCGACGTTAAAGGAGGCTCTAAAGGTGCCAAGTACATCATTTCGTCGGGTGGAGCTCCCCGTAAAGAGGCATGACACGCGAAGGCCTGCTCAAAGGCAACGCCACCGTGGCCGAACAGCTGGGTAAAGACATCAAGGCTTACTGCCCCGACGTAAAGCATGTGGTTATTATCTTCAACCCCGCAGACATCACGGGCTTGGTAACGCTCATCTGGTCGGGCCTCGAAACCCTCACAGGTTTCAACGCTTGCAGCCCTCGACTCCATCCGTTTGCAAAGCGAATTGGCTAAGCATTTCGGTGTTCCACAGAGCGAAGTTACGGGTTGCCGCACCTACGGAGGCCACGGCGAGGCGATGGCTGTGTTTGCATCTACCGCCAAAGTGCAAGGCACGCCGCTGCTCGACCTTATCAGTACGCCGAAGCTCGACGTGCCGAAAAATGGGCCGAAATCAAAGCAGAAGACGGTGCAAAGGTGGTTCCGAACATCATCAAACTTCGTGCCGCAGCTCGTTCCCGAGCCCTCTGCGTATCAGTTAAGATGATTGAGGCCGCCATGGGTGGCGAAGAATTTTACGCATGAGCCTGCAGGTCGTTACGTGTCGTTTCGCCGGGCATCGACCACATCATGATGGCTATGGGTGAGGCATCACCGAGAAAAGTTCGGCTTACGAAGAAGTTGTCGGCACGCCCGAGGAAATGGCCGAGATTGAAGAAGAGCTACGACCACTTGGTGAAGAGTGCAGAGGTTATCGCCCTTGGCGTACTTTCCTCCGTGGAAAGTGGCACGAAATCAGCACAACTTGAAAGTAGAGAGTTGGGCTGAAAGGCTAAACAGCATACATCTAGCGCACGGCGAGTGCGCTTGATGTTTACTGTTGGGCGGTTTGCCTTGTTCAGCCGAGCGAAAAGCCTTGAAGGGAGGGAGGTTGTAGCCTTGCATTGTGCAGCCCTGTGGCACGTTGTCGTTGTACCCATTCTTTACCCTTGTACTTGTCTCTTTTATGTAAAGAGTTTGCTAGTTAAGCATAAAAATGGTAATTTTGCACAAATTAGTCGGCCATACGTAGCATGCGTGTAAAAGAACGCGAGGGCGTGCATGTTGAGGGCGAAAAACAACAGCATGGAAATAATAGCCATCCTCTGGGTGTGGGGCGTTGCACCAACAAGCGTCGACCACCCGCAGAGGAACTACCTAGTATATATAATATGTCTGAAAGAAAAGTGAGGTGCGTTTTCACCCCAGTCCCACGAGGGGCATTGCACATCGGTGGAGTGCGTACGGCACTCTACAACTACCTGTTGCCAAACAACAGAGGAGGCGATTTGGTGTTCCGCATTGAGGATACCGACTCGCAGCGGTTTGTGCCAGGGGCCGAAGAATACATCATCGAGTCGTTCCGATGGTTGGGAATAAAAAGTTCGACGAGGCGTTTACCTTCGGCGGAAAGTATGGATCCTTACCGACAAAGCGAACGCAAGGAGTTTACAAGAGAATATGAGACCAGCTGCTAAACGAGGGTAAGGCCTACATCGCTTTCGACACACCGCAAGGCTTGAAAGCAAAAAGGGCAGCGATAGAAAACTTTCAATACGATGCCCACAGCCCGCACTGAGATGCGCAATTCGCTGACGATGAGTGCCGAAGAAGTGGAAGCGCTGATCGGCGACGGCACGCAATACGTGGTGCGTTTTCATGGTGATGCCGGGCGAAGAGGTGCATGTTAACGACGCGTGGCGACGTGGTGATTACGAGCGACACTGCCTTACAAAAGCGCCGACGGGCGCCCACCATTTGGCCACCATGGGTGACCACTTGATGGCCCAGTGCAGCTCCACGGCGCTCTACGAGGCTTTTGGCTGGTGACACCATGCCGCGCTTTGCCCACTGCCCTGTTTGCTCAAACCCGAAGGCTAAAGGAAAAGCTGTCGAAACGCGATGGCGACGAGCTGGGTTTCCCGTTTTTCCCACTGGAATGGCGCGACCCCCAAGACGGGCGAAGTGTCGTCGGGCTACCGCGAAAGCGGCTATTTCCCCCGAGGCGGTGATAAACTGCCAGCTGCGGTGGGCTGGAACACAGGCACCGAACAGGGGTTGTTCACGCTGCCGCAGCTCGTTGGAGCCTTCGACATCAACCGCTGTTCTAAGGCCGGCGCCAAGTTCGATTATCAGAAGGCATTTGGTTTTAACCACGCGTATATCTTGCAGAAGAGCAACGAAGAGATTGCAAGTCTTTTCGCGCCGATGGTGGCCAACAACGGCATAGACGAACCTATGGAACGCATTGTGCAGGTGGTTTGCCATGATGAAAGACCGCGTGAACTTTGTGGAAAGAGCTGGGCCGCTGTGCTCGTTTCTTTCTTCATCGCGCCGGTTCAATACGACGAAGACGGTGAAGAAACGCTGGAAAGAGAACTCGGCCGGTGATGGCCCAATTGGGCAACGTGCTGGAAAGGCCTGAACGACTTCTCCATCGAGACCAAGAGCGTGAGGTGTTTGCCTGGGTGAAAGCATGGGCTATAAGTTGGGCGACGTGATGAACGCCTTCCGCCTGGCACTTGTGGGCGAAGGCAAGGGTCCTGGCATGTTCGACATCAGCGCTTTCCTTGGAAAAGAAGAAACCTTGGCGCGACTTCGTAGGGCTATTAGGTGTTGAAATAAAGGTAGGTGCGGCATTGCGCCGCTTGCGCTGTTTAAAAGTAAACTGCTGAACAGGTGTGGGGCAGACGTTGACAGAAACGACAACGCGTTTGCGCAAGGTGCTGCAGGCCACGCAGGTGCCAAACATCATCCATCAAAACCCTACACGTCGTATAACATCATCATTTACATCTATCTTTTTGGGCGTTTGCCGTTGCCAGTTTCTTCAGCACCAAGGTGCGGAAGATGTGGCGAGGCGAACGCGATGCTTTCGACGTGTTGCGCAACAGTGTTGAAGAAGGTGCGCAATACGTGTGGTTTCATGCAGCCTCGTTGGGTGAGTTCGAGCAAGGGCGACCCGCTTATCGAAGAGTTGCGCGCGCATCCGCAATAAAAGGTGCTGCTAACGTTTTTCTCGCCGTCGGGCTACGAGGTGCGAAAGAACTACGAAGGAGCCGACATCGTTTGTTACTTGCCGCTCGACACGCCGCTCAACGCCCGCCGTTTCTGCGGCTGGTGCGTCCCCGTGATGGCCTTTTCATCAAGTACGAGTTTTGGTGCAACTACCTGCACGTCCTTAAGCATCGTGGGTGTGCCGACATATAGCGATCAGCAGCATCTTCCCCTCCGACCAAGATTTTCTTTCGTTGGCGCAAGAGTTATGGAAAGGTGCTTGCTTGTTTCTCGCATTTCTTTGTGCAGAACGAGCAAAGCCGCAGCTTGTTGGCCACGATAGGCATCCGCAACGTGTCTGTTACGGGCGATACGCGGTTCGACCGCGTGCTGCAAACTCCTAAAGGCCAGCAAGCATTTGCCTTTGATTGAGAAATTTTGTGCAGCAAGCACTTGTTTGTTGCGGGTAGCAGCTGGGCGTCTGATGAAGAGATTTTCGTGCCTTTCTTCAACGCGCGGTCTGATTGGAAGATGGTTATCGCCCCACGTGGTGAGCGAAGAGCACCTGCAACAGCTGGAACAGCAGGTTGAAGGGCACAAACCATTCGCTTTATTCGAGCTACGCCCGAGTATGGCGGGAGGCCGATTGTCTGCTCATCGATTGCTATGGATTGCTGTCAGCGTTTACCATTATGCCGGCGTAACCTATGTTGGCGGTGGCTAGCGTTAGCTTTATACACAGTGTTTTGGAGGCTGCCGTATGCGTTCCGTTATTTTCGGGCCGACAATCAGCGTTTCCAGAGGCACAAGACTTGATGGTGGCGGCGGCTTTGCAGAGTGGATTGTAAAGCGCACTTCGATGCGCTGATGGACAGGTTTATCAGGCGCCCCTGGCGCGTGACAGGTGGCGGGAGAAGTCTACCCGGTACGTGAAAAGGTCAGGTTGGCGCAACGGACGGGTGCTGGACAAAGGTGTTTTTGAGATAAAACGAGGCGGTTACAAAGCAGCCAGCGCACCCAACAACTGGCCTCAGCCCCAGCCTACCAGCCTCACCCCCAGCCCTCTCCAAGGGAGGGCGTAATGCTCTGCTGTGTGTGGCGTATTAGTTGGCTTTGTGGTAGCAGCAAAACGTTTTCGTTTTCTTTCTCTCCTCCAGGGCGGTATTGAGGGTGATGCTAGCCATTGATACTCTCACCAAGTTAAACGGGGTGTAGTGTTTCTACGAAACGCACCTCTGTCGACACACCATTTCTAGAAGAAAGAGGCATAAAAAGCTAGCAAATAGCCACTATTTCCCACTTTTGCGTACCCTTGTTTTGTCCCTAAGTCAACCGACTGCATTTAGCACCATTTACCTTTCTAGTTTGTTATTATCTCATTGTTTTCAAAGTCCCAAAAGCTGCTTTTGTATATAAAAACTACCTCAAAAGCACCATTTTGCTCCCTATTTTGCACATGTTTTCGTCCCCAAATAGAGGTTTTATGTGGCCTGATGTGATGAATTTTTATGCAAGATGCCTTGTGGCTATGGGCGAAAATACCTTGCGTTTTAGCACCAAAAATGCGATATGTTTTGCACAAACACGCAGTTAATGTTTTGCACGCAAAAACGCATACCCTATTTTGCACACCAAAATGCAGTGTAGCCTTTTGCATCAAAACGCAGGATGTTTCGATGCTAACGGCCTTGCAGCCCTCTTTAAACTGTGAGTTTATTCTACGTCGTTATACCCAGGTTTGTTATGAATGTGCGTCTAGTTTCTGCACTCAAAACAGAGCTCGATGCGAGATTGAATTTTGCGGTCGAATTGGGCGGTTTGGTGAGAACCCAAAATGGGCCAGTCTTTAATGTTAATTTATTTGCTGAAAAACGGACGGATTAGCAGTTAATGAGAACGTACTGCAACTGGCCTCACGCCGCTACAGCTGTCCTCACAGCCCCTCTCAAGGGGAGAGTAGTAACTCTTTGTTATGTAGCTGCGTCGGTGTCTGTCGCGACAGCGCCAGCCTACAACCAGCCTCACCTCCATCCCACGTCAAGAGGAGAGTAATACGCCTTGTTTTATTGCAATGCGCATTGTGTGCAAGGCATATCACTCCTCTCCTTCGAAAGGGGCTGAGTGAGGCGGTGCTGGGAGTGGTGTGTTCTATTCTTTTCTTCTTTTTCTTTCTTCGGCCTTTACCTCTCTCTTCGAATATGCGGAGCAGGTAAAGGAAGAGGTTGATGAAGTCGAGATAAAGTGTTAGCGAGACCCATCAACGCCATCTTTTGTGCCGTTCTCGACGTCCGCATCTTCGGCCCGCATGGGCATCTCTCTATCTTCTACTGCGAGGTCGTGCGCGACGGTAAGGCCAACAAACACAAGCAGCGCCGATGTGGCTCACGATTAGGTCGAACATTTCCGCTCTTAGGAGGTTCGCTATCGATGCGATGATAATTCCAACGAGAGCCATCAGCGATATCTTGCCCAAACCCGACGAGTCGGCCTTGGTGGAAATGGCCAAACGAGGCCATTGTGCCGAAAGTTCACTGCGGTGATGAAGAACGTCTTGGTGATGACCACTGGCGAGATGGGCGGGGAAAATTACAGGAGCGTTGCCCCGTTGAGGCCGAGTAAAGGATGAAAGCAAGGTTGCCGTTGTGGGCGAGCCTGTTGATGCGACGGCTGATGCCGAGCCAACGCCAGCTCGGCAGTGAGTGAGCGCCACGCAGACACGGTACGGCTTTCCAGACTTATCTGGCTGATCAGCACCTCCAGAGTGGAAGCCACGCCGCGGGCCGCTAGCGCGGTGATGATGAGGGCAAGCGTCATCCAAACGTACACTTTACGCATCAATGCGGGAAGGCATGAGCGATAAAACTTCCTCTTACCCTTATGAGTCTGTCGAAATCTTGTTGTTCCCGCCAACTTTGTTTGTTTTGTTAGTTGTTTTGAAATAGGCAAAGATAAGACGTTTTCTTCGGCAAACACTTGCGTGTTCAAAGATTTAACAAATATGAAGAGATTTCTCTTAATACAGCGTGATAAACGAGACCAACAAAGCCTGCTTATATGGCATGCTTTGTATAGAAAACAAACAAATTGCAGGCATAAAGGCGCACATGGTTTTGCTTTATCATGCTGATGCCTTTTCGTATATTCGCAGGAGTATAACAAGATGATAAATTGAGGAGATTTACCGAGTAGCTAAGGAGAACTTATGGGGAGTTTAATGAGATGATATGTTAAGGGGTTACGCCCAATGCCGCGCCACGACTGAGCTTTTGCAGGCTATTTCTTGTTGGCGCATGAGGCAATGAACTTGCAAGCGAACCTTTTTCGGCAGCTCATGAACTCGTCGCCTCATAAACTCGTGAACACATGAACAATCCATTATAACCAAAGGGCGGGCCTTGAACAGCGTATTGGCGTTGAGCGGCTTCGTACTTGTTTCGTTGTTGGTCATCGTATGGTTTCTGCCGCGCAACAATACGCCGCAGATGCGTTACGATGTGGGCAAGCCGTGGATGTATGGGTCGCTCATCGCCAAGTTCGACTTCCCCATTTATAAGAGCGACCAGGTGATACAACAAGAGCGCGACTCGCTGTTGGCACTGTTCCAACCCTACTACCATTACGACAGGAGCATGGAGAAACGGCAATTTGCCAAGCTGCAAGCCGATTTCCCAAAAGGAATACCTGGGATGCCCGTGGCGCAGATGCGCACACTTTACGACAGGCTGCACCGACTTTACCAGGCCGGCATCATCGGCACGCCGCAATACAACAGCATTGCCAAAGATTCGGGCAGCATGGTGCGCGTAATTATAGGTAAGCGTGTGCAAAGCATGCAGGTGGGCTGCATTTACAGCACCATGAAGGCCTACGAGCAGCTGCTCAACGATGATGTGTTGTCGGCATACCGCTCGGCTTTGCAGCAGGCCGACATCGTTGGTTACCTGCATGTGAACATGACTTACGATAAGGAACGCAGCACAACTGAACTGAACGACCTGTTGGCATCCGTGCCTTTGGCAAGCGGCATGGTGCTTTCGGGGCAAAAGATAATAGACCGGGCGAGTTGTGAACGAACAAAACCTACCGCGTGCTGGCCTCGATGGAAGGAAGTGGCGCGCCGCAACGTGTCGAAGGGCGAGATAAAGAACACCATCATCGGCCAATTTATTTATGTGCTGCTGCTGTTGGGGCTGTTTACGAGTTTCTTGGTGATGTTCCGCCCGCAGTATTTGCAGAAAGCGCGCTCGGTGGTGATGCTTTACGTGATGATAACGCTCTATCCCATAATGGTGTCGCTCTTTATGGAACACAGCTTGCTGAGCGTTTACATCATTCCGTTTGCCATCGGACCGATGTTTATCCGCGTGTTCATGGACTCGCGCACCGCTTTCACCACGCATGTGGTAACGATGCTCATCTGTGCTGTGGCGGTGAAGTACCAATTCGAGTTCCTCTTGCTGCAACTAATCGGTGGCTTGGTGGCCATTTATTCGTTGAGCGACTTGTCGGGTAGGGCACAGCTGTTCAAATGTGCGCTGTTCGTGACCCTGGCCAACTTCCTGGTGTTCTTTACGCTGCAACTGATGCAGACAGGCGACATCGCCAACTTTGAGACGAGCATGTATAGCCACTTCGTGGCCAACGGTGTGCTGCTGTTGCTGGCCTATCCGCTGATGTATGTTATCGAACGCACCTTCGGTTTCACTTCTAGTGTGACGCTTTGCGAACTCTCCAACACCAACAAAGGCTTGCTCAGGAAGATGAGCGAGGTGGCTCCAGGCACGTTCCAGCATTCCATCACCGTGGCCAACCTTGCTGCCGAGATAGCCAACCGCATTGGGGCAGACAGCTTGTTGGTGCGTACCGGCGCGCTTTATCACGACATTGGGAAAATGAAGGCACCCGCGTTTTTCACCGAAAACCAAGTGGGCGTTAACCCACACAAGGGCCTGCCCTATAAAGAAAGCGCACGTATCATCATCAGTCACGTTACCGAGGGGGTGAAAATGGCCGAAAAAGCCAACCTGCCCACGTTTATTCGCGAGTTTATCCTCACCCATCACGGTACGGGCATGGCTAAATACTTTTATATTAATTATAGAACGAACATCCCGACGAGGGGTGGACGTTCGCGACTTCTCTTATCCAGGCCCCGACCCCTTTACACGCGAACAGGCGATACTGATGATGGCCGACACGGTGGAGGCCGCCTCGCGGTCGCTGCCCGAATACACTGAAGAAAGCGTTAAGGGACTGATAGACCGCTTGGTAGATGCACAATTGGAAGAGGGGCACTGAGGAATGCCCGATAACATTCAGGATATAGCCGTGCAAAGGCTGTTTTGCTGGAACGTCTCAAAAGCATTTACCACACACGAATATCGTATCCGGAGCTTAAACGGGGCTGACCAGCTGCCGATAAGGCACTCCATGCCCGCGTTGCCGATGGCAGACGCATGCGTTATTTCTCCTTGTCTTAATGGTGAAAGATGAGGCGATGCTGGCTCGACCGATAGCAGAAAACATACATGCATGGGACTGCAAATAGCTGATAACGTGCAACAAACAAGACTTTAGTAATATTTTTCGTAATAATAACATTAAGATTGGTTAAAAATTAGTAGTTAATGGTGATAATTCGACCAAATTTACTAACTTTGTAACCAACAATATTAACAACTGTTTAATATGCGCTCATTCAAAAAGGCCAGTTCGGCCGCTGTTTTGGCAATGTGTTGCCAATCGTTGTTCGCTGGCGGATTGCTTACGAACACCAATCAAAACATTGCCTTTAACCGAAACTTCGCACGCGATGGCGTGATTGCCATCGACGGGCTTTACAGCAACCCTGCTGAGTGTTGCCTTCCTAGAAAAGGGTGGCACCTGTCTTTCAACTTCCAAAATGCCTATCAGACCCGTACCATTCAAAGTGGAATGTCGGTTGAGGCAGCCAAGCTTACCCCTTTCTATCATCCCCTTTCTTTGAACGAGGGCGATGCCGAAGGCACAAAGAAGTATGTAGGAAAAGCTTCTGTGCCCATTTTGCCTTCATTCCAAGGAGCATACGTCGGCGATAAATGGAGCTTCCAGTTGGGCATCGGCCTTATTGGTGGTGGTGGAAAAGCCACATTCGATGATGGGTTAGGCTCGTTTGAACGGCAAGTTGCCCTCATTCCCGCAGCGTTGGCGCAAGCCGGGCTGGTATCTCCCACGCCAGGCTATTCGCTTGCAAGCAACATCAAAGGCCAACAATACATCTTTGGCGTACAAATGGGTGCTTCATACAAGTTTAACGACCAGCTTTCGGCATACGCAGGCATGCGCGTAAACTATGTATATAATAAGTATACGGGAAGTATAACCAACATAACGGCCAACATTGCTGGCGTAAACGAAAACCTCTACGCCTACTTCGGCAACAAAGCCAACCAGCTTAACACACAAGCTGCCGCGCTGAAAGCGCAAGCCGAGACCACGGCCGATGCCACTTTGAAGGCCAAACTGCTTGCAGGAGCGGCCCAAGCAGAAGGCGGAGCGAAAGTGATGACCGAAACAAGGCCAAGTAAAAGGACAAATACTTGGAGTGCACCCAGAGAGGGTGGGGCGTAACGCCGATTATCGGACTGGACTTCAAGACGGGGCGATGGAACTTTGGTACGCGTTTGGAGCTTAATACGCACCTCAACATCGAGAATGACACGAAGGTAGACGACACCGGACTATTCCAACACGGCGTAAATACACCCAGCGACTTGCCCGGACTGTGGACCATCGGTACGCAATACGCCATCCTTCCCAACCTGCGCGTGGCATCGTACCATCTCTACTTCGACAAGGTGCGAAAAATGGCCAACGATAAGCAAAAACTTCTGGGCGGAAACACCCAAGAATTTTTGGCGGAATGGAGTGGGACATAACGCCCGACATCACGGTTAGCGCAGGCGGACAGCGTACGAAATACGATTTGGGCAACGGCGCACGCCTCTCGGACATGAGTTTCTGTAACCAGCGGCTATTCTATTGGCTTTGGTGCACAAGTTCGATTGGCCAAGAACATGAAACTCAACGTGGCCTATTTTTGGACCAACTACGAGAACTTCGACAAGACCTACAAGCAAACGGTGGTGACAAACGCCAGCCCATTGGCCAGCGTTACGCTCGACAATACAGATCGATTCAGCCGTACCAGCAAGGTGTTGGGCGTGGGGCTTGACATCGAGATTCTAGAAGAGGATAACTTTTATCTAACTCTCTAATTCTCTGCCCATATCTTCATCCGCGAGGACAAAACGGTATGGGCCTTTTTATGTTCGTACCCTAACGGCGACTTTAATGCCAAGTTGTGGCAGCGCATTGGCAAGCCATTTGGCTTGCTTTTCGATGTTGGATAGGATGCATGTTGTTAAGTCCTATTCACTAGTTTTACGCTTACTTCCTTTTTGCCTTAGCTCCCACTTTTCTAAGTGCACGTCTTCACTTTTTGGTGTTTCCATAAACTGCGAGGCACTTGTTGTCTTTCTGATGCCAACTCAAGAGCTCATCCTATCATATACGAAGTGCAGGACTAACCAACCCTCTGGCTTGTAAACTCACCAAAAGCCAACAACTCCCAAGTACATCAACTCACCAACTCATCAACTCACAAATAGTTACTTTTATTTTACAACGTCGCTCTAATTTTCGCTCCTGTTCTAGCGAAAATATTAGTTAAAAAGTGACAATATACAACCATTTCTAACCTTTCCAACTCTTGTGCTTTGTTTGTTTTTAGGCTCTAGAACCCTGTATTTTTGCACCATTTACCTTTCTAGATTGGTTGCCAACTCATTATTTTTCACACCCAATTATACACGCTTTTAGCCCCTAAAACCCCACTTTTTATAGCTATTTTGCCCTTTTCAGCCATGTGTTTCATGGATCTAAAAGGTTTTGTTTATACCATTGCGGTGGATATTTATGCTTTTTCGTGCTTCATTTTAGCAGCATTTTAGCACTGCATTTTTGCACCATGTACCTTGCATTTTAGCACCGTAGCCTTTGCGTTTTAGCACCAAAACGCACTTACATAGCACCAAAACGCACTGCGTTTAGCACCAAAATGCACCGCGTTTAGCACCAAATACGACTAGATTTTGCAGAAATGTCCCACAACTGGTACAAACGGCGAGCTTTTATTAAATAAAATTCATTTTGCTGCATACAAACTACCCCTTTTTTGCATCAAAGACAAACCCTTCGCGAGAATCGATTTTTGCGGCAAGGTGGGCGAGTCGGTGGATAGGGGCACTTTTCGTGTTAAATTTCTGCATGAAAAATTTTACAAAAGTTGATGGGTTACGACAAGTGGACAGGTTAATCGTTTGTCTTATCGTGTTTTGGGCATAAATACGCCCATTCTGACATGAAGAACATAAGAAATCTAAAGCCAGTAGTCTTGACTTTTTGCCCATTATGTGCCACCGGAAAGATGTTTTCAACCTGTAGAGCGTGCACTGAAAGGCCTTCAACAGGTTACTTTTTGAGGTATAACCATGTTTAGTCACAGACAAATGGGGGTGATTTTCGGCAGCCTTGTTGCGCGTAAAGAGCACCTAGGCATGTTTCGTCTCAGACAAATGTGGGCGGTTTTCGCACTATCGTAGTCTTTGTACACGTGTACATCGTATATGTGCGAAGTGTTTATCTGGTTATTGTTACCACCAATGCGAAAATAATATACGGCTTTCAACTTATAGAACCATGAAAGAGTCAGTTGACTTCTTAGCCCAAGCGCAGTTCTCATCTAGTTCCAGCCTCCTTCTACCATCTGCATAAAAGGCCATTAGTCCCTTGGCAAAATAACTGTGCTTTGCAGCCCCTCCCCCTTTTCACAGGTAAGGTTTCGTATTTCAATCGTTTGATAAGTTATGCGCCAGTAATAGTTAAGAAAGCTTGATGTAAGTCAATAAAAAAGCGTATATTGTAATAAATACAACATTTAAACCGAGTACTCACTTTTGCATCTCTGCATTCACAATCACCGATAATGTATAACGATAATCATGCCTAATGCGATTAACCAGCTCGGCTTTTCGTTTTTATCGATCACCCGTAACTAAATTATTTGATGCTAACTAGAATGAATCGCTTTATAGCACTAACAACAAACACAGATTTTGCTTCACCTCGATTTGTGCATAGCATATCGGGGAAAGGGCATTATACGTTACCGAGCACAGGATGAACCCAAGTGCTAGCAATCTAAAAAGCAAACAACACTAATTATAAACAAAAATGAAGAGAGAACAACAAAACAAGTTACCTACACATCTGCCACAGTGCGATACGGTTAAAATCGAGAACATCGGACTTTCTATGTCTCAGCGAGGCCCCCGACAAAGGCGGACAGCACAACCCCTTCTGGCTACCAGAACAAAGGCTTGAACACACCGTAGGCAGCATTACGTTTGGTAACGCCCTTGCTCCTGCAAAGCAAGGAATGCTGAAAGAAGACACAGGAATTTTAATAAAGGAGGTACGCTAACGAAAAAGAATACCCTATACGGCGCATGGCATATGCCATAGCTCTCACCGCTTTTACAGCGTAGCAACGCCCCATTTTAGAAAACGATGGTAGCGGACAGTAACGCTTTGGGCAAGCAAAAGCTTCTGCGCAAAAGTGAGCTTTCGGTGTTGAGTTTAGATTACAACAACACCATCGAACAAGAGGTGACGCCGTTTTCGTTTACCCATGAAGCAGTACAACACGACACCGTAAATCTAGGAAACGGATTGCAGGCAATAGCCACCCTTACGCTTAACAACGACACGCCAACGAGCGAAAACCATCACTCGCGTTCCGCTCTAACGAAACCTATACGATGGAGGCATACGAAAGGCTACACCCACGAATTTATGGGGAAGATTAGTGGAAAGATTGAGAATGGCATGTTTATTTCAGATGATGGAAGAGACGAAATACCTCTCGACTCCAGGCTATTATCATTTCTTGCTTTACAATAGTAAGGTGCGTTTCGAGGACGATTCGCTCAGAATTGCTATCGCGCCAATGCCGACGACGCATACATTGGATATGTGGAACAGATTGTGCGTAGTAAGCCACAACACTAAAAATACCTTCCGCTGAAACGTAAAGGGTTAGCTGAGGATGAAAAATAACGGGTTCGGCTGCCTTTTGGCGTTTCAACAGCTACGTTAAAGAACGCTGATGCTCAGGGTTTGCCTGCCTCTTTGAAGTACGATTTGACGGGCAACAAGTGGTCACTGCCACTAAGAGTGCCTTCGCACAAAACATAACGTTCCCCGCGAGCAAGCCCGGCAAACTTGCAAACACGCATTTCGCCTTGTCTAACGAGTACACTTACTTGCTCAACACCACCACTGCCGACGACTTGATGATTACGTTTAACAGCGGAACAATCTATGGTTACAATATGGCTGGTAAAGGATTGAAGTTTAAGAGTTGGTGTTTGCTACCAACGACTACATTCTCAACATTGACTTGGTGATAACTACAGCTAATGGGTTGGGCACGACAACCATTTACTAAGGTAATAGTGTCAGTTTATTAATAAACGATATGAAGGCGAGACTTGTCCGATGGGCAAGTCTCGTCTTTGCATACTGACAAAACCAAAATGTTAAATACTGCACAAGGTGGCGTTAAACGTGCGGTAAATTTGTTAAAATGTTGAAAACCCCTTTAAAGTAGGACATGAAATGATGAAAACAGAGCGTGTTTTTACATATTTTTGCAAGGCATTTAACAACATGAATTAAGACAATGGAAGAATCAATAAGAACAATCGGGCACTCGCCTGAAAGGCCTGCGCGAAGTGCTGAACATACCCGCAGAGGAAATTGCCGACCTGTGTGGCATATCCTTAGAGCATTATTTGAAGATGGAAGACGGCACTGCGACCCTTCGGTTTATCGCTTGGCGAAAATCTGAAACGCTATGGCATCGACCTCGACGCTGCTGCTTTTCGGGCGAAGAACCTCGTATGAGTGCCTACCACCTTACGCGTAAAGGCAACGGATTGAGTGTGAACGCGACAACGACTATAAGTATCAAAGTTCTGCCAGCGGCTTTCGCGGACGTAAGATGGATCCTTTCCTTGCGCAGGTAGACCCACTTCCCGAGGGTAAGACCCGATCGCAAGAACACCCACAACGCCAAGAATTGACCATATCTGAAGGCACGATGAATTGACCCTTGGCGAGAAGGTGATGGTGCTGAAAGAGGGCGACAGCGTTTACTTCGACGCCACTAAACCGCATCGTGCAAAGCCCCTTGGGTAAGCCTGTGGTGTATTATAATGTAGGAGAAAAACACCAATGGTAGAAAGATTTTTAAAGCAGACAACTTTCGTTTTCGACTGAAGATTACAACAAGAACTTTAGGCAGTTCATCATTCGGATAACTTTAACTTTGCTTTTGCGATGTGATGGATGCTTGGGCCGCCGAAGCACCCGAAAAACCGCCTGATGAGGGCTCAGCGACGAAGGCGGAGAACGCATTTTCAGCTTTGCCGAGCTGAAAGAGGAGAGCGACCGCGCGGCATCCTACTTCCAAGAGCTGGGCATTGGGCGTGGCGACATGGTGATGCTCATCCTTAAACGTAAGTACGAATGGTGGATTGCGATGCTGGCCTTGTGCAAAATTGGTGCTGTGGCCATTCCTGCCACCCACATGCTCACCACGCACGACATTGTTTATCGCAACAATAGCGCCAGTGTTAAGGCCATCGTTTGTGTGGGCGAAGATTATGTTCTTACGCAGATTAAGGCTAATGCCCGATAGTCCCACGGTGCAGACCCTCATCAGCATCGGCCCCGACGTGCCAGAGGGGTTTCATTGCTGGCAAACGGGCATAGAGAAAGCCGCTCCCTTTGTGCGCCCCAGTAGGGTTAACGACAACGAAGACACCATGTTGATGTACTTCACCAGCGGTACGAGCGGCGAACCCAAGATGGTTGCCCACGATTTTCTTTATCCCTTGGGCCACATTCCCACGGGCGTGTTCTGGCATAACCTGGGTCCGGAGAGCATACACCTCACTGTTGCCGACACGGGTTGGGGCAAAGCCGTGTGGGGAAAACTATATGGCCAGTGGATTGCAGGCGCAGTCGTGTTCGTGTTCGACCACGAGAAGTTTGCTGCCGACAAGATATTGCGCATGATAGAGAAGTATCGCATCACCTCGTTTTGCGCTCCGCCCACGGTTTACCGTTTCCTCATACACGAGGATTTCAACGATTACGACCTCAGTTCGCTTAACTATTGCACCACGGCAGGCGAGGCATTGAATGCCGCCGTTTACCGCAAGTTCTACGAACGCACGGGGGTTAAGCTGATGGAAGGCTTCGGACAGACCGAAACTTGCATGACGTTGGGCACGATGCCCTGGATGGAACCCAAGCCGGGCTCGATGGGTAAGCCCAATGCGCAATACAACATCGACCTGATTCGCCCAGATGGCACGTCGTGCGAAGACGGAGAGAAGGGGCAGATTGTGGTTCGCATAGGCAACAAACGCCCATTGGGCCTGTTCAAGGAATACTATCGCGACCCCGAATTAACCAAGCAAGCCAACCACGACGGCGTGTAATACACGGGCGACATTGCATGGCGCGACGAAGATGGTTACTATTGGTTCGTAGGTCGTGCCGATGATGTGATAAAGAGTAGCTGCTATCGCATCGGTCCGTTTGATGTGAAAGCGCCTTGACGACGCACCCCCGCCGTGGTTGGAATGTGCCATTACAGGGCGTGCCCGACGAAATTCGGCGTGGCATGGTGGTTTAAGGCCACGGTGGTGTTGCGCTCAAGTGGAAGAGCCGTGCGGGCGATTGAGTTGAGGAGCTGCAGGCGACACGCTTCCACGAAAGCGGCACCTCACAAATATCCGCGTGTGTGTGGAATCGGTAGACGAACTGGCCCAAAACCACTCGCGGAAAGATTAGGCGCGCAGAGATGGGCAGAAAGATAACGCCAAGTTAAAGCGGCGGTATGGCTGCGTTAAATGCAAATGGTGTGGCTGCTGCGGATAAAGGCTATTGCACCCCAAGCGGCATTGCCGCAACCCTATGGATGCGCACTGCTGCGGCACGCATACACATTATATTATAACGAGAGAACGCGAGGCTGGGAGATGATACCCAACTCGCGTTCTCTATGTACATACTCTGCCTGCTATGGCGCGCATGTTGCAAATGTGCAGGGCTGGGTGTCGCTACCTTATGCCATGTTGTTGCTGGCTGTAACTGGGCAAACACTTGGCTCGGACGCAGGCCGCTGTGGCCGATAAAGCCAGTGAAGAAAGCGGGCGGAAGCGCGTACAGCCGTTCGGTCGAGTGCGGTAATGCGCTTGCCTTCCACGCGTATTGCGCTTCGCGCAGTCGCTCGGACATGTTTCTGAGCAACGAAAACTTTTGTATGCCGAGGCTTTCCGGCAATCTCTGTCGCGACTTGTCGAGCTGCACTATGTTGGAACCCTGCTTGCCCGAAGCCTCTTTGAGGAAATAACCTGGCATCTTTTTCGCGCACGGTGAAAAGCTTTATGCCGCAATCTCTCGTAAGGAACACGTCGATGTTAGACAAAATGGTTGCGTAAAGTTTGCGTCATGCAGTATGGGGGTCGACGTCGATTAGTTCCACACGAAGTCGGCTTTCTTTTCCATACACGCAGCACGGTGGTTTCTGTTTTCCGTTTCTGCGCTACGGGCATCAGGTTGTCTTCGAAAGTACGAGGGCGGGCGCAATGGTTGCCTGCCACAAGGCGAATTCGCTTCTACCGACTTCGCCTGAAAGGCTGTCATCCTTGCAACCATCTCGCCTTGCACGCATGATGTCGACGCATGCGGCAGGGCATTCCGGCAAGAATAGCAGATGTCTTTCTTCGTCGAGATCGTTAACAATTTTATGCTTGGTACTTTGCCACGATTTGTTCGAGGCCTTGCTTCTGCTCTGCCATTTGAGACAATGGGCAGTGAGTCAGCGCATTTATTAATTTCTTCTCCATCGGTTATGCTAGAATTAACCCATTATTTTTGTAACGGCAGCTATATTCTGGTAGCTGGAAATGTTATCACTGCTTAACGCTTGGCACGGATTTTCAGCTATAGGGTGGTAAGGAGCAAAGTAGTAAGTGATAAGCAGTAAGTAGTAAGTGATAAGTAGTAGTCTAGGGATGCCTACCACTCCTAGGATACCTAGAAAGTCTTGAATGTAATTAGTCATCGTCTCCTAGTAGACCAGAAACCTAGCAATACACCAGACATATAAACTCCAGCGCAGATATGGATAAGAAAATAGAAAAGGCAAGGTGATTGTTGCCGACAGAAATGATTAGTTATGCCGAAGGAGGCGTAGTAAGTAAAGGAATTTGTGCATGCCAATGCCGCAGCCTTCGACGCTCTTTGCATCTCGATGAAGCGACCAAGGGTTGGACGAACATTCCGCACCTTTCGATGCAACCGCAGCAGGTGCTGGCGGGCGTGAGATAAAAATCTGATGGTGTGCCGCACATTGTCAAAAGGCAGGCGAATGATTATCATGCCTGCTAACCACATCCCCACGCCTTGTTCGCCCACAAGCGTTTCAAGATGTTGCTTTACCATGATTAGAGTGGCAATAAGGCTGAGGTGAGTCATAACAACTCTCGCCCCAGGGCCTTTATTCAAGAAACAACCTTGCCCCGCGCTTCAAAGGGCGCGAGAAGTAAAGTGCTGTAGTTTCAGCCGCATTTTGCTTTGTTGCTGCATGCCATTTCCTGTCTCTCGCCCTTTGGTCAGGAGTCAGGGCGATCATCTAACTTCCTTTAACTTCTTTACTTCGTGCAGAAGTATTCTTTAATCCCACGTTTATAGGAATTGTAATCAACAATAAAAAGTAACTTTAAAAATAAGAACAATGTACACACAAAATCTTTACTGAGCAACTATAGTACCAAAGCAGCCCTCTGTGCAACAATGCTGCTGTTTACCGCTGCGACAAAGACAACGACTCGAACAAGCCCATGTTGGAACAAGCTTGCTTTCCGACAAAAACCAGAGGAGTTGGAAGTAACAGAAGGAAATGGAGACAGAGGCTGAGAAGTGAAAAACGGAACGGCACCCTTTAAGGCGATGCTGTCGAGGAGAAAGGATGAAAGAAAGGTGCCGATGTAACCGTGAAAGACCGCGTAATAACCATCGTGTGAGATGGCAGGCACGGCTACGTTGGCCGTTACCGACAAGAAAGGCGGATAGGGCGTGATTAGTGTTGTTGTGAACAAAGCCTGTTGGAACATTAGTTAGACAAAACTTCGCTCACAATGGAAGTGGGAAAAGACCGAGTGGTGAAGGCGCAAGACGGGGATGGAAAATATACTGTTGTTGCCAAAAGACCCGAAAACGGTTGAAGTGACGGTAGAAACCGCTATGAATATCTGTTAAAGCACTAAAAAGTGGCTAAAGACAGATGTTGAGGTAAAAGACGGAAAGAATAATTTGGGTATCATATCAATAACTGTTAAGTAAAACAATTCATTTCATCTATTCTGACTTCTGTATTTGAAGGATCAACCCCGATTTGAAAATCGAGGGGATTTGGTTTAGTGTAAGTTGCTCTTCATATAGCACCTAACCGCCCCATGTCAGCTTTCGTGGCCCCTAATCAAGGTGTTAGGGCAACATAAAAGGAATCGTAATGCCCTTAAACAGCGAGATGGCTTGCAGTAAACAGCATTGTACCGCATTACAATCTGCATTGTACCGTGCGCCACAAGGCCTTTGTACTCACGCCGCCAAGGCCTTGTACTCACGCTACAAAGCCTTGTACTGCACTACAAGGCTCTTTGACTAGCACTACAAGGTGCTGGTACTAGCCTCACAAGCCACATTGTAGCTTGCGTACCGACATGATGCAGGCTAATCGCGGTGAAAAGGCTTGTTGCCAGACGAATATGATGCAAGGCGTCGCACTATAAGCAGTCCCTAGGCATGGTAGATAACACGCCCCTTCCCTTAGGGCAGCAGCTTTCCCAATGTGGCTGTGTAGCGCTGTATTCAGTCTAACGTTTTCATACGGCTACGCAGGGTGTGCAAACTCAGTATGGGTAAGTGGCAAGTTGTAAGCAAAGGGAGCGTGTCAACTAGTAAAAACAGGGCCTCAGTATGCACCGCACCCAATTGACTGAACAAACACTAATAAAATGTTAAATATTGGGGTTGAGCACAGAATACCCGCAAAGTTTCGTTGTTCTGTCAATTTTGTTGTACTTTTGCCATCGAACATCAAAAGGGGCGGCCGCACATGCAATCTACCACATCGCCAAATGCGTTAGCCATGCAAACATGTTCTTTTCGTTTCCTCGAAAAGTGCGTCGCCATGACAATGTTCGAGCAAGCTCGACATTGTTCATTTGGCTTAACGAAAACGTTCCAAACCACATGGCGAAAAGCCACCTTGACACAAACCTAACGTACCTAAATTGCAGCATTACCGAAGATGATATACATTGAATTGCCTTTCAACCAAATACGACAGACAACGTTTTACCTGGCTATGGAAGAGTTCGTGGCTCGAAATCTCGACCTCGACGAATGCTTTTTCATGTGGCAGGTGGAACCTACTGTGCTGTTTGGCAGAAACCAACTCATAGAAAACGAGGTGAACCTTGACTATTGTCGGGAACACAACATAAGGCTTTCCCGCCATAAAAGCGGGAGGCGGATGCGTGGCATGCCGACATGAGCAACGTGATGTTTTCGTACATACGAGCACGAAAACGTGAGCTTACCTTCAATCATTACCTCAACATGGTTACGCGAACGCTGCAAAAGCTAAGGCGTGGAGGCCGAGCAAGTGGCCGAAAACGACATTTTGATACATGGCAAGAAGGTGTCGGGCACGGCCTTTTACCACGTTCCGGGTCGCAGTATCGTGCATGGCACCATGCTCTACGACACCAACATGCAGCACATGGTGGGCAGCATAACCCCCACCGATGCCAAACTGGTGAGCAAGGGCGTGCAAAGCGTAGGCAACACTAGCCTTGCTGAAAAGACTATACCAACATTTCTGCTGCGCTTTAAGGCTTTTCGTCAGGCAAGAGCTATGACGACAGTTAAGCGTGCTAACGCCCGACGACGTATTGGCCATCGAGGAGATAGAGAAAGAGTATCTAATGCCCGAATTTATTTACGGAAACACTCATGACACTCCGTTAGGATAGCAGCGATTGAGAACGTAGGCGAGTTTGAGGTGCGCATCGAGATGAAAAAGAATATCGTTAGGCAGGTGAACATCATGGGCGACTTCTTTTTAACGGGCGACATCGACAATCGTTTGCTCGCAACCTTAAAGAACGTACCCTACACCGAAGAGGCCATTAGGCAAGCTCTGCCCCAAAAGGGTGGGACGATATTATGCGAACCTAAGTAAGAAGACTTTTATCAAACTTATCTATAGCCCCAAACAACATGGAAGATAAAAACTTGCTCGCACGACAGGCACGTTGCTAGCAGGTGCACTGATGCAACCTTTGGGCTACGGGCTATGCCCATTCGTGCATTCGTTATCACCGACGAACATAACGCCGTGCGTAACCATTGCGGCGTGTTCGATGTTTCGCACATGGGCGAAGTGTATATCACAGGAAACGAGGCCGAAAAATACGTCAATCACATCTTTACCAACGACATCGCCGGTGCGCCCGTTGGCAAAGTGTTCACGGAATGATGCTTATCCCGACGGCGGAACGGTAGACGACCTGCTGGTTTATAAGCTTGGCGAAAACGAATTCTTCCTCGTTATCAACGCCGCAAACATAGATAAGGACGTAGATTGGATGCGACAGAACGCCGCTCGCTATGACGTGGCCATCGACCATGCTCGGATTACTACGGACAATTTGGCTGTTCAGGGTCGAGGCCGACAGCCGGTGACGGAAGAAGTGCTAGCCCTGGCCTTCAAGGAACTGGAATTTTACACCGCCAAGACCATCGCAACCAATGGCGCGAACGTCATTGTGAGCCGCACGGGCTACACGGGCGAGGATGGTTTTGAGATTTATGGCCCTCACGAATTTATCGTTGAACAGTGGGATAAGCTGATGGCAAGCAAGCGGTGCGTGCCTTGTGGTTTGGGATGTCGCGACACGTTGCGCTTTGAAGTGGGCCTTCCGCTCTACGGCGACGAACTAAGTAACGAGATTTCGCCCGTCATGGCAGGGTTCAGCATGTTCTGTAAGCTAGACAAAAGAAGAGTTTATCAGCAAAGAGGCTGTGGCAAAAACAAAAGGCCGACGGTGTGGAAAAGAAGGTGGTGGGCATTGAACTGAAAGACAAAGCCATACCTAGGCACGGCTACGACGTGGTGAAAGACGGCGTGAAAGTGGGCGAAGTAACCACTGGCTACCACTGCATATCGGTAGACAAGAGCGTGCATGGCACTCGTAGACAGCCAATACGCCAAGCTGGGCAACGAACTCGAAATACAAATTGCAAGAAAACGTTCCCTGAACAGTGGTGAAGAAACGCTTTTGACGATAAGCATTATAAGAAGTAAAGCAACTAGGTGATGGGTTAACAAGTTGATAAGGCCTCACCCCCAACCCCTCTCCAAGGGGAGAGGGGAGTGATATGTTTTGTTAGTTGACAAGTTTGCCAGTGGACAAGTCGATAAGTCTACAAGTTTACCAGTCGACAAGTTTCTAGTTAACGAATTGACAAGGATTGCCGTACACTCTGCAATCAAGCATACGGCTTAACTCCTTAACTTCTTAACTCCTTCAACTCCATAACCCTTAACCCAAAACTCAGTAACTAAAAAACTTAAAATACAACACTATGGCTAAATTTATTGAAGGACTCTATTATAGTGAGTCGCACGAATATGTTCGTGTAGAGGGAGAGTATGCATACATCGGCATCACCGACTATGCACAAAACGCATTGGGCAACGTGGTTTATGTAGACCTACCCGAAGTGGACGATGAGATTGAAGCCGGCGAAGACTTCGGCGCAGTAGAAAGCGTTAAGGCTGCCAGCGACCTCACTTCGCCCGTTAGCGGCGTGGTGGTAGAAACCAACGAGGCACTAGAAGACGAACCCGAACTGATTAATAAGTGACGCATTTGCTAACTGGATTATGAAGGTGAAACTGGCCGACACAACCGAATTGGACAACCTGATGGACGCCAAAGCTCACGAGGCGTTCTGCAACAAGTAAGCCCCCAATCAACCCACTAACGCTATGCAATATAAGTTTTTCCCGCATACGGAAGAAGACATCAAGCTGATGCTTGATAAGATTGGTGTGCCTTCGCTAGACGCGCTCTTTGCAGAGGTGCCCGAAGAAATACGCTTCCGACGCGACTACGACCCGCTCCAGTGCAAAGAGCGAAATAGAAATAAGAAACCTCTTTGGCAACTTGGGCAAGCAAAAACAAGCAGCTAACGGTGTTTGCCGGCGGCGGTGTGTACGACCATTACACGCCGTCCATCGTGCCATATCTCGTTTCGCGCCCGAGTTTCTCACCAGCTACACGCCTTATCAGGCCGAAATATCGCAAGGCACGCTGCACTACATCTTCGAGTTTCAAAGCATGATGGCCGAACTACCGGGTTTGCCCATCGCCAATGCCTCGATGTACGATGGCAGTACTGCCACTGCCGAGGCCGCCATCATGGCCGTGGCATCGGGCAAGAAGGCCAATAAGGTGTTGCTCAGAAACCGTAGACGATAGAGATTTTGGCCGCATACGCACCTATACGCACTTCCAAAATGTGCAAATAGAGGTGGTTCCTGCCGAAGACGGCGCCACATCGCGCACCGCCATGCAAGAAAAATTGCAACAAGGCGGTGTGGCTGGCATGATTGTTCAGCAGCCCAACAAGTACGGCATCATTGAAAACTACGACGGCTTTGCCGACGATTGCCACCAACAAAAGGCACTTTTCGTGATGAACAGCGTGGCGGCCGACCTCGCCTTGCTGAAATCGCCGGGCGAACTGGGGGCAGACATCGCCGTGGGCGATGGCCAATCGTTGGGCATACCCATGCAATTCGGCGGTCCATCGGTGGGTTATCTCTGCTGTACCGAGAAACTGATGCGCAAAATGCCAGGGCGTATCGTGGGACAAACAAAAGACAATCGCGGACAACGGGCTTTTGTGCTCACGCTGCAAGCACGCGAACAACACATCCGCCGCGAAAAGGCCACGTCGAATATCTGTTCTAATCAGAGCCTTATGGCTTTGTGGGCAACCATCTATCTCAGTGTAATGGGCAAAGAAGGACTGGAAAGAGGCCGCACAAATGTCTGGTAGACGGGGCACACTATCTCTACTGAAAAAGCTCATCCATTCGGGTAAGTTTAAGCCCGCGTTCAACCAGCCTTCTTCAACGAATTCTGCGTGAAATATGTTGGCGGCGACCTCGACCAGCTGCAACAACGCTTGCTCGACAACGGCATTTTGGGCGGAATTAAAATGGCTGACGACATGCTGATGCTAGCCGTTACAGAGAAAAGAACCAAGGAAGAAGTTGACCTTTTTGGTTAGTTTAGTAACCCAATAAACCCCGAAACAAGATGAACAACAAATTATATGGCAACTTGATATTCGAGCTTTCGCGGCCTGGATGCCGCGGCTTTCACTTGCCAAACAACCCTTTCGGGAAACATCCAATAGCCAACGAACTGAAAAGGGGCAGCGATGCGCAACTTCCCGAATGCGACGAAGTGACTGTGGTGAGGCATTACACCAACCACAGCGGCAACAACTTCGGCGTAGACAACGGCTTTTACCCATTGGGCAGCTGCACAATGAAATACAATCCCGTTATCAACGAAGAGGTTGCAGCCATGCCGGCCTTTGCCAATCTACACCCTGCACAGCCTGCCGACACCTGCCAAGGGGCGTTGGCCGCCCTGTACGGACTGCAAAAGGCACTCTCCGAAATATCGGGTTTGCACGAGTTTACCCTTAATCCCTTTGCCGGAGCGCAGGGCGAACTTACGGGTTTGATGATTATTCGTGCCTACCATCAGGCAAACAACGACACGAAACGCACCAAGGTGATTGTTCCCGACTCGGCTCACGGCACCAATCCCGCATCGGCCGCCGTGTGCGGACTGGATGTTGTGGAGGTGAAAAGCACGCCCGAAGGTACCGTTGACACCGAACACCTGAAACAATTGCTGGGCGACGACGTGGCAGCGATGATGATGACCAACCCCAACACCTTGGGATTGTTCGAGAAAGACATACCTGCCATTACCAAGATGGTACACGATTGCGGTGGCTTGATGTACTACGACGGCGCCAACCTTAACCCACTGTTGGGCGAATGCCGACCGGGCGACATGGGTTTCGACGTGATGCACATCAACCTACACAAGACTTTTTCGACCCCTCACGGCGGTGGCGGCCCTGGTGCTGGCCCTGTTGGCGTGCGCAAAGGACTCGAACAGTTCCTCCCCTCACCTCACGTAGTGCGCAAAGGCGAACGTTACGAGATAGAGGAGCTGCCATTTGGTTTCGCTCCCGATACGCCAACGATGAACCTAGGTACTTTCTTCGGCAACTTCGCCGTACTGATGCGCGCCTACACCTACATCTTAACGTTGGGCAAAGAAAATCTTAAGAACGTTGGAAAACTGGCCACTCTTAACGCCAACTACATTAAAGAGTCGCTCAAAGACGTGTACGACCTGCCTATTGAGGGGCTGTGCAAGCTCGAATTTGTGTTCGACGGCCTTAAAAATAAGGATACTGGCATACGCACAATGGACGTAGCCAAGGCCTTGCTAGACTATGGTTATCATGCGCCCACCATCTATTTCCCCTTGCTTTTCCACGAGGCCATGATGATAGAACCTACCGAGACGGAGAGCAAAGCCACCATCGACGGCTTTATAGAGGTGATGAGGAGCATTGCCAACGATGCCGAACGCAATCCGCAACGACTGAAAGACGCGCCATTGAACACGCCTGTTGGTCGTGTAGACGATGTTTTGGCGGCCAAACACCCCATAACCACCCTATAAACAAAGCATTGATGAACAAGTTTGATATCTTGATTATCGGCAGCGGACCTGGCGGTTATCGCACTGCCGAGTATGCGGCACGCAAGGGTTTGCAGGTGGCCGTTCGAGAAGGACCAACCTGGCGGCACTCCTGCCTTAACAGTGGTTGCATCCCAACGAAGAGCGCTTTGCAAGCATGCAGAGGTGGCCGATACCGCTAGAGGCAGCACAATATGGCGTTGCCATTAAAGATGCGGCCTTCGACATCGACATGCAGGCCGTGGTTGCCCGCAAGGAAGAGATTACCGAGAAACTTTCGACAAGGCGTTGAACAGCCTCGTGTCGATGCCAGGAGTTACCTTTATGAGGGCGAGGCGCTTTACGGGCAACAAAACGCTCGTTGCGAACGGCGAAGAATACACTGCCGATAGCATCATCATCGCTTCGGGGTCGTCAGCAAAGGTGCTGCCCGTAGAGGGTGCGCAGCTCAATGGTGTGATTACCTCTACCGAACTGCTCTGCCTCGACCACGTTCCACGCAGTCTTTGCATCATCGGTGCGGGTGTTATCGGTATGGAATTTGCCAGCATCTACCGCAGCTTTGGTTGCGAAGTAATGGTGGTTGAGTTTCTGAAAGAGTGTCTTCCCGCACTTGACAGCGACATCGCCAAACGACTTCGCAAGCAGTTGGAACAACGCGGTGTGCAGTTTGCGCTGCAATCGGGCGTAACAAAGATTGCGCAGACGGAGGACAACGCCCTGCGCGTGCACTATCAGAAGAAGGGCAAAGAGGCCTTCGCCGATGCCGAACTGGTGCTGATGGCCACTGGGCGTGCGGCTAACGTCGACGCACTGGGCTTGGAGAACACCGACATCAGCTACACAAAGGCTGGCATAACCACCGACGACAACATGCAAACCAATGTTCCAGGCGTGTATGCCATTGGCGATGTGAACGGCAAACAGATGCTGGCGCATGCCGCAACATTCCAAGGTTTCAGGGCTGTTAACCACATTGATGGGGCGTACAGACCGCATTTTGTTCAATGTTGTGCCTGTTGCCATCTTCACACATCCCGAAGTGGGAAGTGTGGGATTGAGCGAAGACCAATGCAAGGAGCAGTGCGTGGCCTACAAATGTAGGAAGGGCTACTATCGTTCTAACGGCAAAGCCAACGCAGGAAACGCCACCGAAGGCATGATTAAGCTGATGACCGACGAGCAAGACCGCATTTTGGGTTGTCATCTCTACGGCGAAAATGCAGCTTTCATTGCGCAAGAGGTGGCCGTGCTGATGAATTTTGGCGCCACGCTCACCCAGCTTGGCGAAATAGTTCATACGCATCCCACGCTCAGCGAGATACTGCAAGACATGGCCTTTATGCCTTAACTAGCTATTAGGTGTGGCTAGCCACAGACGTTGGCCACACCCAAACGAATTTTACCTTCATGAATTTTTGCCTGCGCCCAGTGTGGTTACATCGTAAAGCCACCTAGGTGTAGGCTTTCTTTTTGCAGCCAAAACAAGAACGACTGGAATGCTTGGAGCATCTTATAAGAAGGGTTTATAGTCAAACAGAATTGCTTTTGGAAAATAGTTGTAAGAAGAACATAAAACGTGCGAAGCATGGCATCAACAAACCCTTACACAGAGGGACGGGAGCACTTTTTGTTTGCTTACAATGCACCTATGGCTTTCCAAATCCATTTCTGTTTGACTATAAGCTGTTGGCCTTTGCTGTTGACGGGGGGTTATTTAGCAATTTGAGCGGTCTATAGCTCTCACCCCCGCTGGTTGCTTGGGCTTAATCTGCTCGCTTTTTGCTTGTTTGTTGAATGTGTGTAGTGGGGCTAGCACCTGAAGGAGGAGGCGAAAGATGCGCATATTAAGGCATGATGCTCAACAATACACAACATCTGCACTGGCTCTAACAGCCGATTTGGGTTAGGTGCACATTTGGTTGGTTGCGATGCCATGTACGTTGCCCGATAAGTTGTTGGGTACAGATACAGCTCGCTTTGCCCTTGTTGGCCAAACTTGCCTTGTTGGTTTTACGTGATGAATAGTGGGGCAGGGGCGTAACTTATTTGCGGGTACATGCAAAAAAGTGAAAGGCCTCTTCCCCTTAGCCCATTGCAGTAGCTTTGGGATAGAGGAAGAGGCCATTTGCGAATATTGAATCTATTTATGGTTGTGGTTCGCCAAAGCGATTAGCTGCTGGCTCGCCTTCTTTGATGCAAAGAACGAGGAACCAGATAGAGCCAATAATTGGCACGAAGGTGATGAAAATCCATCCGCCACCTTTACCAATATCGTGCATGCGGCGAACGCTTAATGCTAAGCCAGGAACTAATATTGCCAAAGCAAATACGCCAAAGATGATGGAGACGATTAGTGTAGCAGCCGTGCGCGGCCAATACTGAAACGAGAATTTGATAAACGATGCTGATTGCGGCGTTGACCAGTGCAAATAGCCAGAACTCTGAGCGGTTAGCACGACCTTTAAACAATGCGTACTTGTTAGTTAGTACGTTTTTGTAATTTCCAATAATGTCCATAATGTAAAAGTTTGGGTTATTGATACACTGTTATAGTTTATGTCATATCGTTGGCACTAGTGAATAAGGCTTCGATGAGAACTTGCCCACCATAAGAAGATGCGCCACACCGCGAACTGCAATAAGTTGTTGCCGCTTAGGCTGGCTTGTGCCTCGCCTTTGTTGGAGGGTTGCCGGCGGTGTTATGTACTTGTTAAAGAACGTGGTGAACTTCTACAATGCAAAGATAAACGAAAATTTCTAAACTGCTATTATATTTCATTGATGCATTTTTCTTGGTTATAACTCTTTTTAGGAATTTGATATGATTAAAAGGAAGTAACAATGAATTGTAAGTGGGGAAAGCTAGACAGAACTGTCGGACTAGTCGGACTGGTCTGACTGGTCTGACTGGTCTGAGAAGTCCGACTGGGCTGAGAAGTCCGAGCTGTCCGACTGGTCTGACCAGTCGGACAGCTTGGACTGTTTAGTCCTTTAATTGCTTATGCCTCGCCATTCCCGCCCACGTTAAATGGGGCAATGGTGCGAGAGCCTTCGTTGGGCAACTGAATTTTTCCGAACTCTTGCTCGTACTTAAAGATGTTCTCTTGCATGGCCATGAGCAAACGCTTGGCATGTTCGGGCGCCATGATGATGCGACTAGCCACTTCGGGCTTAGGCATGCCGGGCAGTATGCGGGCGAAATCGAGAATGAAATCGCTTGGCGAATGCGAGATTAGCACAAAGTTAGAGTACACGCCCGAAGCAATTTCGGGTTTCAAGTCCATTTCAAAGGGAACTGGTTGTTTCTGGTCCATATCTTTATTGGTGTTTAGCAGAGCCTTTCCGCATGTTCGCGTTTGCGTTCATGGGCAAGTCCTATTATATACAAGTCCTATTAATATATAGGTGTTAATGTTTAGTGCCTTACGCATTTGCCACAAGGTTCTCGTCGGGCGACACGTCAACGCCCAGCCGTTCGGCTTGTTCTTTCATCAGCTTGTTCTTCTTACGCTTGGCCTTGAACTTGTCGAAACCCAAACCGTAGACGCCGATTACCGAACTTTGCGAAACAAAGGCGGCGGGGTCTATCTCGTTGATGATGGAGAATATCTTGCCCGACTCCGTTTGGCGAGCCAAAACAAAGAGCATCTTCACCTCGCGACCCGAATAAAAGCCATGACCGCTGATGGTTGTGCAACCGCGTTGCGCATTAACGTTGATGGCACGCCCTATCTGCTCGTACTTGTCGGAGATGATGAAGAACTGCACCGACTGGTGCATCATGTTCACCACCTTATCTACGCAGATGGAGAAGATAAAGAGGAATACGTAGCCGTAAATCACTTCTTCCCAGTTGCGCAGGGCCAAGTAACTGGCCGTGACAATAGAAATGTCTACCAGCAAAATAAGCTTGCCAAGTGAAATGTCGTGATACTTGTTAATCATGGCCGCCACCACGTCGGTGCCGCCAGTTGAGGCATTGCTGGCCAGTCCCAACCCCACGGTGCTGCCCAAACTGGCCGCACCCAGCACGATGGCCGATGAAGGGTTGGCCTTGCAAAAGCGTGGAGCCTTCATCCATCGCTGCCCCAATGCGCTGAAAAGCGTGAACATCACAGCCGCATAGAGTGTTTTAAGACAGAACTGCCAGCCCAGCACCTTTAAGGCAATGAGCAACAAAAGGGCGTTTACGCCCAAGAAAGTAACTTGCACCGGAATGTTCCAACCCCAGTAAAGAATGGATGCCAAGCCTGGTATGCCACCCGTGGTGATGTGATTCGGAAGCAGGAAGATGGCCCATCCCAAGCTGCCGATGAACATGGCGATAGTTAGTAATACTCAGATCTTTTAGTAGCGTGTATCTTTTTAACGTCAACATACTTTGGTTTTTTATGCGACAAAGATACGCAATAATCGTGAAAAAAGAAAGCAACGAAATAAAAAATATGGGGTGGAGCAAAGAATTAATGTGTACCTCTGCCGCCAACTGCCTTTCAAAACAAGTCCCATTACTGGGGTCGTTACCAAACACACATTTGGCCGTAAAGTCTGCTAACTGTCTTCAAAACAAGTCCCATTACTCGTCCTTTCATTTGCATCGGCCGTAAATACAAATTCTTACTGGCTAGAATACACAAGAACATCATCTAATAAGAGGAGTGAGGAGGGTGGGCTAAGCTGGTCCTTAGGCCTTCGCGCCAAGTAAATTGACAAGCTATACTTACGGTTATATAACACACCGAGAAATCATAAAACGGATGAACTGAATTTACACACAAAGGCGGACTCAACGTTCTCTCACAAAAGGAGCGTTAAGTCCGCCTTGATGTTTAATCGGAAAGCTGTGCAGTCTAACAAGCACTACAAGCCAATGTGCCAGTGCTATGGGTTAGGAACGAATGTCTCAACAACAGCACCATAGTCCTTTTTTGCGGTAAAGTAATTTAAAACCAGCGTCACTTTATTGTCCTTGTATAGCTTGCAACCTTTCTCCGGGTCTGTTGCAAATGCCTGGTTGTTTTCTTTTGTGGCAAGGTCGCGAATATAAACGCCGTTCAGAACGGTGGCTTGTGTGGAAACGGCAACAAATTGATAATCGTCTTGCTTAGCATTCAACAGGGTGAACTTAATGTTGCTTTTACCGTTATAAACCTTATTTAGTCGGTAAAGCCCTTCCCGGTTCTCGCATTTCTGCAATACAACGTCTTTTATAACCTTTACCTTGTTCTCACCGAACGACACAAGCGCGAAAGTATAAGTTCCCTTAGCCATATCACTCCATGACAATCCTGTGAAGTCGAACACTTTAAGCGTTCTGGCACCTGCACCCGTGGCCACTACTGCCACTTTATATTCTCCTGTCATGCCTTCAACGGCAACATCAGCCACTGCGCCGCCCGACAAATCTTTCACTTTCGTTCCGCTTGCAATCACAAAGTCCTTAATAGCCTCTTCACCTCCCTGCTGCATCTTTGTTTCAAACTCGGCCTTAGGTATGCTTGCGTAGTAAACTGCATCAGTTTTGCTGTTGGTAGCCACACGCAAAAAGCATGTCGTTATCGGGTTTAGTGGATCTTTGGCGTCAAGTTGGTATATCGTAGCCACGGCGGTGTTGTCGTTTCCAGGTTCAGAACCTTGTTCGTCAGCACATGCAGCCATGAAAGCCAAGCCCAACAAGGCCCATGTATAATTGATAATACTATGTTTCATTGTAAATACTTCGTTTAGTTTATTACATTATATAATAGGCGTGCTTTTGAAGATACGCCTTCCCTGCTGTTGTCATCAGAACTGGTGTTCTTCCGAATCCTTTTGGGGGTGTATGGGGATATCGTTATTCGTGCAAGCTCTGTTATATCTAAGTTCCGTTTCGATGATACAGAGGTTCATCCACTTAGGATAAGCGGTGGTGTTCCAGCGATAGCCCGCCGTATGATTGGTACGAGGATAGTTACGTATGATACCCTTGTTAAGTCGCTTTTATGTCGAAGGTTGCAAAAGCCCTCTCCCCACAATTCAACTCGGCGTTGCCACCAAACTTCATTTTGGAAAGCAGAGGTAGCCGTATTTCCGTATGCCCCATTATGCTTGCCGTACACGAAATTCGGGTCGCGTGTCTTGGCAAATTCAGTAAGCAGTGCGATGCCTTTGCCCTCATCTTGCATGCCTACAGCCTCGATCTCAATGAGTTTCATCTCTTCTACGCGCATCAGTGGAGCCCAAACGGCAAAACCTACGTGTTGATTTTCACGGCCTGCTACTCCCCTGCGTTTCTAAATTTCAGTTGGATGCCGCCCACATTAAGCTGCGCTGCAGCCGCACTTAGCCATAATTTGCTTGCAATACTTCACGTCTTCTTTATACGCATAGGTGCGCAGAGCCTCTCTTTGATCGTCTTCCGAAAGGTCGTCTAAGGCAAAATCCACGAACACCTTGCGGCGCCAGTCGGTAGTGGGGATGGTTTCAAACAGATGTCGGTCGATATTCATCAGTCCGCCGTAGTTCGATGCGTAGCCGCAGCCCGACAAACTCTCGTTCAGCATCACCGACCCCCAAGACGAGTCTGCGTCGTTCAAGCGGATATTTGGGTCTTCCTCATTATACTTTACGCCAAACATCCACGCCTTATTAGGCGAATTAAAGCCGAGTTCTTTGCTGGTATATGCCGCCTCGTCCATCATTGTGTACTTTTCTTGTGCCAATTTCGCATATTTCTCAGCGTTCGCCCAATCTTGTGTTTCCAAGTATGCGCGTGCTTTCAGTCCATAAACCACACTCACGTCCGGTTTCCGTATGTCAGGGCGTACATACCCTTTCAGCAAATTCTTCGGCCTTATCCAAGTCCGACAAGATAAACGCCCACATTTCCTCATTGCTTTTGCGTGGGTTGTTATACAAGTCCTCGTTCGTTGTTTTCTCCGTTACCAAAGGCGTTGTTTCTGCCTTTTTGTTTAGCGAGTAAGGCTCTGCTGCATACATGCGTGCTATGTCCATGTAGAACATGGCTCTCATGGCACGAGCGATGCCTGCGCCTGTACGTCGAGCTGGTTCGGGGTTCTCGCCCGCCATCCCAATAACGATGTTACAATTCTTTAGCCACTTCGAATAATAGGTCCAAGGCAATTGGCAAACCGCATAACCTGGTCCAAGCACCTCGCTCACCGAATACCAGGAATCGTAATGGTTGTTCTTACCCACCACTGCAATGTCTTGCCCCATGGCGTCGCGCTCCAAGAAGAAACATGGGTAGCCGGCATCGTACACAAAAGTAGCTGTTGGCCTATAATAGAATTGCCCCACGAGTGTGGATGTTGTTGCATCCACAGCCTTCTCAAAGGCGTTTGGTGCTTCGCCCAACTGTTTTCCCGTTATAGTTCTGCCCTGCGGATCCACTTCTTCAATACATCCTGAGAGCAATGCGCATGCCCAAAAAGAGGCTATCAGTTTTACTGCTATATGTTTCATAAACAATATTCTTTAAAATTAGGTCTAAATCAGAATGTCACTTGTAGTCCACCCGTGATGTTACGCGTTGGCGAGTAAGAGCCCACCGACTTGTTGCCGTCGAACGAGTAGCGAGGGTCGAATCCTTTACGAGCCGACCAGAAACAGAGGTTTTCTCCTGCTACATAAACACGCAGTGTAGAGATTTTATACTTATTGGTAAACGTTTTGGGCAAGGTGTAGCCCACTGTAAACGACTGGAAGTTGAGGTACGTGGCGTTGGTAAGCCATCTGTTGGAACTCTTAGCTGAATAATTTTCGCCATACTGGAAACGTGGGATGTTGCTTGCGGTGTTGTTTGGCGTCCACGATTTAAGAACATCCTTATGGAAATTAGAGCCAGAAGCTTGAGACTCAACAGGGTTCATCAAGGCTGCATATCTGGAATCGTACACCTTTCCGCCCAACTGATAGTCGAACGCAACAGTGGCATCAAACCCATAAGCCTCTACTGTTGTGCTAAATCCGCCCGATGCCTTTGGCATTACCGAGCCTTGCTCGTAGAACGATGCCTCAGAGATGTTCGTGGTTGTGCCATTGCGTTTCTTGTTGGGGAACGAACCGCGGTCTTTAACGGCCACATCGGTGTCTACATAGTACAAGGCCTGTCCGTGTTCGTTTACGCCTGCATACTCTGGCAGCAACATGTTATATAGGGGTTTCCCACCTCGTACCAGCATTCGTGTCCAGTGCCATTGTCCACATAGCCTCCATAATCTTGTGTTTTCTGCCGCGGCAATTTCAAAATCTTAGTGGCATTGTGGGCCAACATGCCCGTTATGCTCCAAGTGATGTCGCGCGTACGTATGGGCGTAACGGTGAGCGTAAGTTCTACACCGCTGTTACGCATGTCTCCAATATTGCCATAATATCCACGCGTTCCTGACAGTTCGGGCAGCGAAAGCCAGAAAAGCATGTCCGAAATCTTTTTGCTATAAACATCCACGCTACCCTGTAAGAAGTTCTCTTTAACAGCGAAAACTCCAAACCAACGTTTAGGTTGGTAGTGGTTTTCCATGTAAGTTCAGGGTTGCCAGGTAATCTAAATGACGGAGCCATGGCCGTGGCCGAAGATTTAGAGAGCGTGTATTGGTCAGCAAAATACCAGTTGTTGCCCAGCGCATCGTTGCCTTGTTGGCCCAACGACACCTTCAACTTCAAGTGGTTAACCCACGGCACGTTAAAGAAACTTTCTTTCTCGATATTCCATGCGCCGCCAACAGACCAGAAGTTGCCCCAGCGGTTTTTCCTTCTTAAAAGCGCGACGAGGCGTCTCTACGATAAGACAGCGAGCCGTAATACTTTTCCTTATAGTTGTAAAGCACGCGGCTAAACCAACCTTCCACATTGTAACGCTCGCCGTACGAACGGCTGTTCGATTTTGTGGCGAAAGCGTCTAACTCTAAAATGTTTGGCGAGAAACCGCCTGTTGCAGTGGCGTTGAGATAGCGCAGCTGTTCGTTGAAATACTCGTGTCCGGCCAGCACATTTACATCATGGTCGCCAAAGGTCTTGTGGAAGTCCAAGGTTTGCACGTTGTTTGTGCGCAGGTAATAGTATTGGAACTTCGTAAGTTCGCCGTTTACGTTCACCTTCGAGCCATACAGGCTGTTGTCGTAGTCTGAACGGGTTATGTGTTGAAAGTTCAGGTTGCTTGTGGCATTGAACTTCAACCAGTCGGTGAAAATAACATCAACATTGAATGTACCATTAAATTGGTTTACCAAGAAGTTCTTTTTGGTTGTATCTGTTTGCACCAAGTGGGTTGCTCTGTGAGGAGAAAGCACGCGGTGCATTCTCTACAAAGTTGCTTCCAGGTACACCATAGTCGTAATGCGGATTTCCATTCTTGTCGGTGCGTATAACGGGGTTGCCGTTTGCGTCGAGCGTACGCACGTAGAGCGGATAAATAGGCGCAATCATGGAGGTGAAATACAACAAGTTGGAGGATTTGAGCTCGTCGTCCATGTTGGGATTTTGGTTCTTGCTAGAATGCACATAGTCAACATTTCCGCCCAGCTTTAACCACTTCTTTGCTTGATAGTCTGCCTTTAAGCGTGCGGTGTAACGTTCGTAGTCCGAGTAAAGAATCACGCCATTGTCTTTCAGGTATCCTGCGCTAGCGAAGAACGACGAACGGGTGTTGCCGCCGCTTACGCTCACGTTATAGTCTTGCCTGAACGAGTTTCGGTGTCTTTCGTCCAGTCGTCTGGAGTCATATAATATAGTTTCACCGTCGGCCGTTTTCTGTACGAACGGCCAAGCGTGGCCTTGAGATTTGATTTGCTACGTCGGTTCCAATAAGTTGCTCGCCTGTTGGCACGGTATATACATTGTAGCCCAATTGGGCAAGCATTTCTTATTGGCTCCTCTCACAGGCAGCATCTGCACTCATCCCGTCGGTGTAGAAGTACTTGCGTAGCATGCCAAGTATGTTTCATGTATTGCCCTGGGTCTTTAATCGTCGTAATCTTGAATGGCCCTGCTGCTGCTACCCCACTTCATGTCTACTGTAACCACGGCTTGCTGGTGTTGCCGCGCTTGGTGGTAATCAGAATCACACCTGATGCACCGCGCGCACCATAGCGGCGCTTGCTGCATCTTTCCAGCACGGTTACGCTTTCAATGTCTTGTTGGGAATGTTGCCTCAACGATCCGGGATAAGGCGCGCCGTCAGCAATGATTAATGGGTCGGTATTGGCTTCTAGCGAGGATATGCCACGGATGTTCATCTTCCATTGCCTGCACCAGGTTCTCGGATGCCTCACGCATCTGAAATCAGCCACTGTTCCGCAAGCGTAGGCTTACGTTTGTTGAAACGCGCTTTGCAAGGTCTTGGAAGAAACCACAGCTGCCGAACCAGTAAAGGCCGATTGCGTACCGAACGCCACCCACCATCACCCCGTCGATGGTATTTGTCTACGCTTTCCAGTTCAACGCGCATGTTGGCTTTTGCTGTAAGCACCTTGCTTTTCATGCCGATGTACGAAAATTCTAGTTGGGCATTAGCGGGAACGGAGAGCGAGAACTTTCCGTCGATGTCGGTAACGGTTGGTGGTGCCCACCACTTTACCGGAGGCTCCCACCACGGGTTCGTTGTCTGGCAAAGCCACGACTACTCCCCCCAAGCGCGTTTGCGCCAGTGCCATTCCTTCCGTGAGGAATAGGCATGTCAGGAATAAGATTAGCCTTTTGATCATAATACTTACGTTTTAAATTACTACTATTTTGTTTCAAATCAGGGTCTTCCTAACGCCTATATATATAATGTATAGGCATGCGAAATAGTCTTAATTCAAGCGTTTCGGGGTGTTCTTCTCCGGTTTTCACGCAGGGTTTGCAGCTATGCAAATGGATTTGACCTGATACCGTGCATCCGAGTCTTGGCGCAGAGGGTGTGGTCTTCAATCATCTCGTTAAATTCATCCTGCTTTACCACTTTTGTAATGGTGACAAGAGTGCATGATTTCGCAAAATTTATGAAAACATCTTTTAAAACGCCAAACATTTTCAAAAAGAAAATACACGTGCAGGATAGTATTTTACATTGTTGCCTGTTTCTGGTGCTTAAAGGCAGTCTTTTAGGTTTTACGACATGTCTTTTCTGTTCGCAATTACATGCAAGTTGCTCAATATAGTGCATTTTGCATAAGGGGTTGCTACATGCCCTTGTGCCATGTTGCTTATCATGGCATGTGCGGTTGCTTTACTTGCCGTACCCGTATACATCAAGTCACCAATTCGCAAATTCGCCAGCTCACTGTCTTAAATTGTTGCTATTTATTTTACAAAGTCGTTCCTGTTTTTTCTTCGTTCTAGCGAGAATACAGGCAGAAAAGTAGGTAACAGGGTGCTGTTTTTAGCCTTTCACGTCTTTTTGTTTTGTCTGTTTTTAAGAGTGGCACCTGCGTTTTTGCACCATTTTGCCTTTCTAGTTTGGTTGCCAACTCGTAGGGCCCCAATTATAGCGTTTTGCCCTAAAAATCCCACTTTTAATGGCTGTTTTGGTCTTTTTTGGCCATGTGTTTTCATGGTTCAAAGAGGGTTTATTTATACAATTGCAGTGGTTTTTATGCTTTTTCGTTGCGCATTTTGCTGCATTTTGCACTGCGTTTTGTAGCTTTTTAGCTTGCGTTTAGCGGCAAAATGCAATGCGTTTAGCAGCAAAATGCAGTGCGTTTAGCGGCAAAAATGCAGTGCGTTTAGCGGCAAAATGCGGTGCTTTTTAGTAGCAAATAGCTCCAATATTGGCGTAAATGGTCGTGCTTTTGAAATATTTATCTCATTCTGGCGGCAATTGCTGCTCACCCCGTTTTGCAGCAAAACCAACCTTCGCGAGAATCGATTATTTGCGTCAAGGTGGGCGATTGGTGAACTGGAAGGGTACTCATAATGTTCAAATTTGAACTGAAAACTTGACAACGCGAGGGCTTGACAAGTTGATAAGATTTCAGGTTGACGAGTTGATGAGGTTTCAGGTTGACGAGTTGATGAGGTTTGATGTTGACGAGTTGATAAGATTTCAGGTTAACGAGTTGATGAAGTTTGAGGTTGACGAGTTGGCAGGGTTAGCTGAGTTGATGAGGTTTTGAGGTTAGCAGTTGATGAAGTTTGAGGTTGACGAGTTAGATAAGGCTCTGAAGTTGACGAGTTGGCAGTTAACAAGTTGATGAGGTTTGAGGGTTGACGAGTTGGCAGGTTAAACGTTGATGAGGTTTGAGGTTGACGAGCTGAGGAGGTTAACGGGTTGATGAGGCTCAGTTGGTGAGTTGGCAGGTTAACAAGTTGATGAAGGTTGAAGTTGTGCAGTTGATGAGGTTTGAAGTTGGTGGGCTAAAGGGTTAACAGAGTTGACGAGATTTCTAAGTTGTGGTGTTAAGGGTTGTAGTTTTGTTTCGACAGCGCAGGTGGTTCAACCTCAACATATATAGTCAAACAGAAAGGCTTTGGGGAAATGGTTGTTAGACGAATGTAATACGTGCGTAGCATGGCATCCACAAACCCTTACGCAGAGGGAAAGGAGTACATTTTATTTGTTTACGATACACCTATGGCTTTCCAAATCCATTTCTGTTTGACTATAAAAGCAGAGGGGTAGGGTGGTTGCTTGCTTAGAACGATAGAATATGGTAAGGCCGAAAGTGCTTGTTGCCATGATATTGATGGCTTAACTCTGTGGCTTCTTAGCCTTTTCAACCTTTTCCTCGTCTCCTTTAAGGTCTGCATTTAACCTCACGTTGGGCATCAGGCCGCTTATCAAAGGTTTTAGGTTGCTCGTCTTCCTCTCCGTCTTTTCGTTTGTTTGTGGGCATCTTGCCCGTCTTATCTCTCTCGACGTACCCCACTACGCCTTCAAGGGTAAGACCGTAAAATGTGCTCAAACGATACACAAAAACTGCACAGAGCCTAATGCCCGATAGGGGTTTAAAGCAGTCGGCATGCGGCATAAAAGCCTATCAAGCATGCTTTTCGGAACCCCGAACAGCAAAAAATGGCATAAAAACTTGGTCGTTAGGAAAATATGGTGTAATTTTGCACCGCAATTTGTAGACGTTGCACGCAAACGAAGAATAAGTTAAACATTAAAAATAGAAAACAAGACATGATTATTGTACCCGTAAAAGATGGTGAAAACATCGAAAGAGCGCTTAAGAAGTTCAAGAGAAAATTCGAAAAGACTGGCGTAGTTAAAGAACTCCGCGCTCGTCAACAATACGACAAACCCTCTGTGCTGAAGCGTCTCAAGATGGAGCATGCCGTTTACGTGCAGAAGCTTCGCACGATGGAAGAATAATTTGTCGGTGAAAAATTTGGTGGTTTAAAGTTTAATGCGTAAATTCGTTGCCAGATACCTTTATCGGTCTGCAATGAGTATGACGACAGAACAATTTTTGAACTACCTGCAGTACGAGCTTAACCGCTCGGAGTTGACCATAGCCAGCTATGGCGACGACCTGCGCGCTTTCGAGGCGTTTTTCAAAAACAAGGATACTCAGCTCTCGTGGGAGGCGATAGATGCCGACCTTATCCGCGACTGGATGGAGAGCATGATGGATAAAGGATGCAGTGCCACTACAATCCAAAGGCGATTGAGTGCATTGCGTTCTTTTTTCCGTTTCGGCCTAACTCGCGGCTATGTGGAGAAAAATCCCGCACGCGGAATTGTTGGCCCGAAAGCGTAGCAGGCCGCTGCCGCGAGTTTTTGCGCGAAGGGAGATGAACCGATTGTTGGACGATGTGCCCGTGGGCGACAGCTATCGCGACTTGCTGGGCTATACCGCCGCTGACGTTCTACTCTACGGGTATGCGCCTGGCCGAACTGGTGGGTCTCGATGACGACAGCATCGACTTCGGCGCACGCGTCATCAAAGTGCTGGGCAAGGGCAGCAAGCAGCGGCTGATACCTTTTGCCGACGAGTTGGAGGCGGCGCTGAAAGCCTACATCGCACGGCGAGATGCCGAAGTGGCGCGTTGCGACAAGGCGTTCTTCGTAGACCAGCGGGGCGAACGCGTAAAGCGTGGTGCGGTGCAGAATAGCGTTCGCGCCAGCCTGACAAGGTTACGTCGATGAAAAACGTTCGCCGCACGTGTTTGCGGCATAGTTTTGCCACGGCGATGCTGAACAATGATGCAGGATTGAGAGCGTAAAGAAGCTGCTTGGGCACGAAAGCCTTTCGACAACCGGAGATATATACGCACACCACATTCGAACAACTGAGAAAGATATACGACAAAGCCCATCCACGGGCCTAACCTTTTTAAATGATAGGAGATATATTGGAGATCAAAATTCAAAGCGATTCATTTCGACGCGACTGAACAGTTGCATGCGTTTTATCGAGAAGAAAGTGCTCTAAGCTGGAAAAAGACTTACGAGCAGGTGCAGAAAGCCGACGTGTCGCTGAAGGTGGTGAAACCCGCCACGGCCATGAACAAGCGAAGCCAGCATAACGGTGACGTTCCCGGGAACACCGCTTTTTGCCGACTTAGCGACACATTTGAGGAAAGTGTTGACCAACGTAGACTCTTTAAAGGTTCAACTAACGAAAATTAAGGAAAAACAACGCGAACGCTACGCGGAAATATTTTGGTGAATAAAAATAATATCTACCTTTTGCAGCCGTCTTAGAACACGTGCCATGCTGAAAGACGGCTGCAAGGTTTTTGCCTCTTAGGCAGGGACGGGCAGAAGGGCTTTAACAGGCTAACGCGATACGAGATTTAAAAGACAAGTTCGCCTATTATTATAAGGTGTGCGAACGACAAGGGTGGTTACCAGAGTGGCCAAATGGGGCGAGACTGTAAATCTGCTGTCTTTCGACTTCGGTGGTTCGAATCCATCACCACCCACTTCAGTAGAAGTTTAGCGTTCTCGCAATGAACAATGCAAACGTTGTTTATGTGATGGGGTTAAGCGAGAATGCAAGCATGCGGAAATAGCTCAGTTGATAGAGCACTAGACTCAGGCTGGGGGTCATGGGTTTGAGCCGTTTTCCGCTCTAACCAATGCTGTAATAGCTCAGTGGTAGACACTTCCTTGGTAAGGAAGAGGTCCTGAGTTCAACTCTCAGTTACAGCTCTATCACGGTTCTTTTTGCATTGGAAAACCATTTGATAAATCAATTAATAAATAAAAAGCAAAGCTATGGCTACAAAGAAACATTTGTGCGCACCAAGCCGCATGTTAACATTGGTACTATTGGTCACGTAGACCACGGTAAGACCACCTGTGACCGCTGCCATTTCTAAGGTTCTCCATGAGAAGGGCTTCGGTTCTGAAGACGTTAAGTCTTTTTCGATCAGATTGACAACGCTCCCGAAGAAAAAGAGCGTGGTATCACCGTCAACACCGCTCACATTGAATACGAAACGGCTAAACGTCACTATGCTCACGTAGACTGTCGGGTCACGCCGACTATATGAAGAACATGGTAACAGGTGCTGCTCAGATGGACGAGTGCCATCATCAGTAGTTGCCGCTACCGATGGTCCTATGCCCCCAAAACTCGCGAACACGTGCTTCTCGCCCGTCAGGTAAACGTTCCCTAAGTTGGTTGTGTTCCTGAACAAAAGTGCGACATGGTTGAAGAACGAAATACTTGAGCTTGTTGAAATGGAAATGCGCGAGCTAGCTCGACCAATACGAGTACGACGGCGACAACACGCCCATCATCCGCGGTTCTGCCCTTGGTGCATTGAACGGCGTAGACAAGTGGGTTGATTCGGTTATGCAACTGATGGATGCTGTTGAGCACTTGGATTCCTCTGCCTCCTCGTGAAGTGGACAAACCTTTCTTGATGCCTGTTGAGGACGTGTTCTCTACTGGCCCGTGAGTGGTACGGTTGCTACTGGCCGTATCGAGACGGGTAAGGTGAAGGTTGGCGATGAAGTTGAGTTGCTCGGCCTTGGCGAAGACAAGAAGTGCGTAGTTACGGTGTGGAAATGTTCCGCAAACTGCTCGAAGAGGTGAGAGCTGGCGACAACGTAGGTTTGTTGCTCCCGTGGTATCGACAAGAACGAAATCAAGCGCGGTATGGTGCTGCCACCGGCCAGATTAAAGCCTCACCAGAGTTCAAGGCTTCTGTATAGCGTTCTGAAGAGAAGAGAAGGTGGCCGTACACGCCATTCGGCAGCAAGTATCAGTCCTCAGTTCTATCTTCGTACGATGATGACTGTACGGGTGAAATCACTCTTCCCGAAGGCGTAGAGATGGTAATGCCTGGCGACAACGTGGAAATCACCGTGAGATCTTATCTACGCCGTTGCCCTGAACGTAGGTCTTCGTTTCGCTATCCGCGAAGGTGGCCGTACGGTAGGTGCTGGTCAGATTACCGAAATCATTGAATAATACGGTTGGCTTCGGCTAAGTATTAAGCATACCAGGGGGTTCCGCAGCATGCGGTGCGGAGCCCCTGCTTACAGGAATATGCTCAGTTGGTAGAGCATCGGTCTCCAAAACCGAGGGTCGTGGGTTCGAGTCCTCCTTCCCGTGCTAATAAGAAGATAATATGTTTAAGAAGATAGTAAACTACTGCAAGGCTTGTTACAACGAGCTGGCGCATAATACTACTTGGCCTACGCGTGCCGAACTTACACACAGTGCAATGGTTGTATTATCTGCTTCCCTAGTCATTGCATTGGTGGTGTTCGCCATGGACAGCGCGTTTAAGTTCATCATGAGTGGGATATATCCGCATTAATTTGTTAAGGAACGATGGCAGAAACACAGAAAAATTGGTATGTGCTTCGTGCTGTTAGTGGAAAAGAGGCAAAGGTGAAAGGAATACATCGAGGCCGGGATTGAAACACAACACGATGCTTCAGTCGCATGTTTTTCAGGTATTGATACCGATGGAAAAACAGGCGTCTTTGCGTAATGGCAAACGCGTGGAGAAAGAGAAGATTAGTCTTCCCGGTTACGTGTTCGTCGAGGCGGACCTTAAAAGGGACGTTGCGCACACACTGAGGTTCATGCCTAATGTCTTAGGTTTTCTTGGCGGATTGGATAACCCCTCACCCGTACCCCAGTCGGACATCAATCGTATGCTCGGCGCCGCAGAGAACACGGAATTGGAGAACGACATCGACATCCCCTATTCTGTTGACGGAAACGGTGAAGGTTACGGATGGGCCATTCAGCGGTTTCATGGGTGTTATCGAAGAGGTGAACACCGAGAAACACAAGCTGAAGGTGATGGTCAAGATCTTTGGGCGCAAAACGCCTTTGGAGTTAGGTTTTATGCAAGTAGAAAAGGAAGGCTGATGCGCAGTTACGGGCGTATGGCTTTTCAACAAAAACAATTTTTAATATTAACAACAAATGGCTAAAGAAGTTGCTGGATTAATCAAGTTACAGATTAAAGGTGGCGCTGCTAACCCCTCTCCTCCCGTAGGCCCTGCATTGGGTTCGAAGGGTATCAACATCATGGGGTTCTGCAAAGAGTTCAAACGCGAGAACTCAGGACAAGGCCGAGTAAGGTAATTCCGGTTGTCATCACCCTACTATCTGACAAGTCATTCAGCTTTGAGCTCAAGACGCCTCCTCAGCTGTACAACTTAAAGAGGTTGCCTAGGGTTAAGAGCGGCTCTGCTCAGCCAAACCGACAGGTAGCTTCTGTCACCTGGAGCAGATCAAAGTGATAGCTGAAGATAAGATGAAAGACTTGAACTGTTTTACGGTTGAGTCTGCCGTGAAGCTTATCGCAGGTACGTTTGCTAGAAATGTAGGTATCACTGTAAATGAGGAGTTTCCTGGTAAATAATTAAAAACTTCAATTAAGAAAAATGAGTAAACTGACAAAAAGCAAAAATCAGTAGCTGATAAGATTGAAGCAGAAAGCCTATACACTTAAAGAGGCTGCTGAGTTGGTGAAGGAAATCACCACTACTCAGTGACGCTTCTCTCTGACATCGACGTGCGTTTGGGCGTGGACCCCCGCAAAGGCCAACCAGATGGTTCGCGGCGTTTGTACGCTGCCTAACTGGAACTGGTAAGACCGTGTGCGTTCTTGTTCTCTGTACGCCCGATGCAGAAGCTGCTGCCAAAGAAGCAGGTGCCGACTATGTTGGTCTTGACGAGTACATCGAAAAGATTAAGGGTGGTTGGACCGACATCGACGTTATCATCACCATGCCTTCGGTAATGGGTAAGGTAGGTAGCGTAGGCCGTATTCTCGGCCCTCGCGGACTGATGCCTAACCCCAAGAGCGGTACGGTAACGATGGACGTGGCCAAGGCAGTGAAAGACATCAAGTCGGGTAAAATAGATTTCAAAGTAGACAAGGCTGGTATTATCCATACCTCAATCGGAAAGGTTTCTTTCACTCCTGAGCAGATTTACCAAAACGCGAAGGAATTCGTGGCTACTGTAATCAAGCTCAAACCTGCCGCTGCTAAAGGTACGTATATCAAGAGTATCTTTATTTCAAGCACAATGAGTAAAGGGTATCAAGATTGATCCGAAATCAGTTGAATAACTCTAAAAGTTTTGTAAAAATGAAGAAAAGAAGTAAAGATACTATCATCGTAGAGACTCGGTAAGAAGCTGAAGGGTATCCTCATTTTCTATCTTGTAGACCTCGCTTTGGGCTTAACGTGAAGCGACGAACAAGTTGCGCGCAACTTGTTTCAAGAAGGAAATTAAGCTTTCTGTTGTGAAGAATACGCTTCTGCACAAGGCTTTGAGGCATCCGACATCGATTTCGAACCCCTTTCGGCACATTGAAAGGTACCACCGCAATCATATTTCACCACGGTTGCGAACGAACCTGCAAAATTGCTGAAAAGACTATAAGAAGGAAGAATTCCTGCTCTCAAGGCTGCATACGCAGAAGAAAAGCTTCTATGGGAGCCGACCAGACAAACGGCTAGATGGTAGCTCTTTAGAGAGCCAGAACGAGGGTTATCGCCGACATTGTGGCGCTTGCTGCAATCGCCCACAGAAGAACGTCATTTCCGCTCTTCAATCAGGCGCAGGCACCATTCAGGGTGTGCTCAAGACCTTGGGCGAGCGTGCTGAATAATTCGTTGAGTCTTCCTCTCGTGGCATAGACAGAGAGATGTTCGTGAGGGAGTTCAATTAAAAGTCAATCAACAACACTTATATTAAAAACAATTAAAAATTTAGAATCAAAATGGCAGATCATCAAAAGCTATCGCTGAAGAATTAGTAAATTTGACAGTAAAAGAAGTAAACGAGTTGGCAAATGTCCTCAAAGAGGAATATGGCATTGAACCCGCTGCTGCAGCTGTTGCTGTTGCTGCCGCTCCCGGTGCTGGTGCTGCTGCTGGTGGTGCTGAAGAGAAGTCGTCGTTCGACGTGGTTCTCGTTGAGGCCGGTGCAGCAAAACTTCGAAGTAGTTAAGGCTGTTAAGGAAGCTATGCGGTCTTGGCTGAAGGAAGCTAAGGACCTTGTAGACGGTGTTCCCTCTACCTTGAAGGAAGGTATGTCTAAGGACGAAGCTGAGAACCTGAAGAGAGGCTATCAGAAGAGGCCGGCGCTAAGGTTGAGCTGTAAGACAACCCTCAACTCCGAAATACGGTTAGGATTTGCCCAGTAGGGCGAGTCCTAACCTTTTTGTGTCTTATCACATTTAAGGACACATCCCTTTTCCCACACAATATCTCATAGGCAGGCTATAAACCCTCTTCGCGGAAGAGAAAAGAACAAGCAAAGCCCCCTCGCACCGATACGGATAACATATAGAATACGCCTATATCCATTATATAAACATAATATTGAATGGCTTCAAAAATTGTTGATAACAGAGTAAATTTCGCCAGCGTTCACAATCCGATGCCCTATCCGGATTTCCTCGATGTGCAGTTAAAGTCTTTCAAAGACTTCTACAGTTAGACACGCCCCCGGAGGAACGCAAGAACGACGGTTTGTATCAGGTATTCGCTGAGAATTTCCCCATAACCGACACACGGAACAATTTCGTTCTTGAGTTCCTTGACTACTATATCGACCCGCCGCGTTACACCATCGACGAGTGTCTAGAACGCGGCCTTACGTATAGCGTGCCTTTGAAGGCTAAGATGAAGCTATACCGCACCGACCCCGACCACGAAGACTTCGGCACCTTTATCCAAGACGTTTTCTTGGGTACAATTCCCTATATGACCTCTAATGGAACCTTTGTTATCAACGGTGCCGAGCGCGTTGTGGTGTCGCAGCTGCACCGCTCACCCGGTGTTTTCTTCGGTCAAGGCGTGCACGCCAACGGAACGATGCTCTATTCGGCGCGTATCATCCCTCTCAAAGGTTCGTGGATAGAGTTCGCCACCGACATCAACAACGTGATGTGGATGCCTACATCGACCGTAAGAAAAGTTGCCTGTAACCACGCTGCTGCGTGCCATCGGCTACTGAAAACGACCGCGAGCATCCTGCAAATCTTCGACCTTGCCGAAGAGGTTAAGGTGAACAAGAAGAACATGAAGGATGCTCTTGGCAAACGCCTGGCTGCTCGTGTGCTGAAAAGTTGGAATGAAGACTTCGTTGACGAAGATACGGGCGAAGTTGTATCTATCGAGGCGCAACGAGGTGATTATGGAGCGCGAAACGGAGATAACGGAAGAAAACGTTGGCGAAATTCTCGACAGCGGCGTTTTCTACCGTGTTGTTACACAAGGATGCAGATGCTGCAAACAAGTTCTCCATCATCTTCAACACGTTGGCCAAAGACCCCAGCAACTCTGAAAAAGAGGCTGTGCTCTACATCTATCGTCAGCTCCCGCAACGCCGACCCCTGCCGATGATGCCAGCGCAAGAGAAGTGTTCCAAACCTGTTCTTCTCGGACAAGCGATACGACTTGGGCGAAGTAGGACGCTACCGCATCAACAAGAAACTGGGCTTGGACACCGATGCGGATACGCGCGTGTAACCAAAGACGATATTATTGAGATAATCAAGTATCTCATTCAGTTGGTTAACCTCGAACGCTACCGTTGACGACATCGACCACTTGAGCAATCGCCGCGTGCGCACCGTGGGCGAACAGCTGGCCAACCAGTTCTCTATCGGATTGGCCCGTATGAGCCGCACCATTCGCGAACGTATGAACGTGCGCGACAACGAGGTGTTCACACCCACCGACTTGATTAACGCCAAAACCATTTCTAGCGTTATCAACTCGTTCTTCGGCACCAACCCCCTCTCGCAATTCATGGACCAAACCAACCCCCTTGCCGAGGTAACGCACAAGCGCCGCCTTTCGGCTCTCGGTCCTGGCGGCCTTTCTCGTGAGCGTGCTGGTTTCGAGGTGCGCGACGTTCACTACACGCACTATGGTCGTCTTTGCCCCATCGAGAGCCCCGAAGGTCCTAACATCGGACTTATCTCCTCGCTCTGCGTTTACGCCAACATCAACGAACTAGGCTTTATCGAAACCCCATATCGCAAGGTTACTAACGGTGTGGTAGACCTCGACAACAAGAACTTGGTGTATCTTACGGCCGAAGAGGAAGAAGACCACATCATCGGACAGGGCAACGCGCCGCTGAACGAAGACGGAACCTTTATCCGCGAAGTGGTGAAATGTCGGCAAGATGCCGACTTCCCCGTGGTAGAGCCCACCGAGGTAGACCTCATGGACGTGTCGCCACAGCAGATTGCATCGGTATCGGCAGGTCTTATTCCTTTCTTGGAGCACGACGACGGTCACCGCGCGCTGATGGGATGTAACATGATGCGCCAGGCAGTGCCCTTGCTCCACAACGATGCACCCATTGTAGGTACGGGCTTGGAGAAACAAGTTTGCGAAGACTCGCGTACCATGATTACGGCCGAAGGCGATGGCGTTATCGACTATGTAGACGCCACCACCATCCGTATTCCTATACGATCGTACAGAAGACGAAGAGTACGTAGCTTCGAACCCGCACTGAAAGAATACCGCGTGCCCAAAGTTCCGCCGTACAAACCAAAACATGACCATCGACCTCGCCCCACTTGTGTGAAGGGACAACGTGTTAAGGCGGGCGACATCCTGACCGAAGGCTATGCCACCGAGAATGGCGAGGTGGCGCGGGCCGTAACCTCTGATGGCTACATGCCGTGGAAGGTTATAAATCACGAAGATGCCATCGTGCTTTCCGAGCGTTTGGTGCGCGACGACGTGCTCACTTCGGTTCACGTAGACGAGTATTCGCTCGACGTTCGCGAAACCAAACGTGGTGTGGAAGAGTTTACCAGCGACATCCCCAACGTGATGGCGAAGGGCCACCAAAAGACCTCGACGACAACGGCGTGGTGCGCATTGGTGCACGTATCGAACCAGGCGACATCCTCATCGGTAAGATTTCGCCTGAGGAGAGAGCGACCCCTCGCCCGAAGAAAAACTCCCTTCGTGCCATCTTCGGCGACAAGGCCGCGACGTTAAAGACTCTGTCGCTCACAGCCAACCCCTCGCTCAGTGGCGTTGTTATCGACAAGAGATTGTTCTCGCGTGCCATTAGACCCGCGACTCGAAGAAACAAGACAAGGTTATCCTTGCCAAGATAGACGAAGAATACGAGGCTAAGAACGAAGACCTCAAAGACATCCTGGTAGACAAACTCCTCGAACTCACCGAAGACAAGGTGTCGAAAGGCGTTAAAGACTACACGGGTGCAGAAATTATCAATAAGGGTAGCAAGTTCACGGCGGCCGCGGCAGAACTTGGAATACGATGGCATCTCAGTCTAACGACTGGACCGACGATGCCCATACGAACGACTTGATACAAAAAGCTCATCTATGAACTACATCCGCAAGTACAAACTGCTGGATGCCGAGCTTAAGCTGTCGCAAGTTCGCCATCACCATCGGCGACGAGCTGCCTTCGGGCATTCTCCAAATGGCCAAGGCGTATGTTGCCAAGAAACGTAAGATTGGCGTAGGCGACAAGTTGGCGGTATTGACATGGTAACAAAGGGTATCGTGTCGAAAGGTGGTGCGCATGGAAGACGTACCGTTCCTCGAAGACGGACGTCCTGTCGACCTCGTGCTAAACCCCTTAGGTGTGCCTTCGCGTATGAACTTGGGAGCAGATTTTCGAGGCCATCCTCAGTGCTGCGGTAAGAAGTTGGGCTTGAAATTCGCAACACCTATCTTCGACAGGAGCCCACCTTGAAGACCTTTCCCGAGTGGACAGATAAGGCCGAACTGCCCGTCTCTGCTCTACTTACCTCTACGATGGCGAAACGGGCGAGAAGTTCGACCAGCCTGCTACCGTGGGCGTAACTTACTTCTTGAAGCTTGGCCACATGGTTGAAGACAAGATGCACGCCCGCTCCATCGGTCCATACTCGCTCATCACGCAGCAACCGCTTGGTGGTAAGGCGCAGTTGGTGGACAGCGTTTCGGAGAAATGGAGGTTTGGGCCATCGAGGGCCCTTCCCGGTGCCGTCACATCCTTCAAGAAATCCTCACCATCAAGTCCGAGCGACGTTGTTGGCCGTTCCAAGGCTTACGAGGCAATCGTCAAAGGCGAGCCGATGCCCATGCAGGCATCCCTGAGGTCGCTCAACGTTGCTGCACGAGCTTCATGGTCTCGGGATTGAGCATCAAGATGGATTAATTCACACCCTTAATTGAAAAAGTAAAATGGCTTTTTAAGAAAGATACAAGGTAAAGAACTAATTTCACGAAGATTACCCATCGATTGGCTTTCGCCTGAAGAAATCTTGGAAAATTCGTATGGTGAGGTTACCAAAGCCGAAAACCATTAACTACCATGCATAGCAAGCCCGAGCGCGATGGTCTTTTCTGCGAACGCATCTTCAGTCCTACAAAGCGATTACGAATGTGCCTGCGGAAAGCTAAGCGCATACGTTATGATGGGCATCGTTTGCGACCGTTGCGCGCGTTGGAAGTAACCGAGAAAAGGTGCGCCGCGAACGTTCAGGACATATCGAACTCGTGGTACCCGTGGCTCCACATCTGGCTACTCGTTCGTTCCCAACAAAATTGGCTACCTCTTGGAGCTGCTTTACGAAGAAGCTCGATACCGTGGTGTACTACGAAAAGTACATCGTTACAAGCCTGGTGTGCTAGAAGGCCGCAAGGATAGCGAGGGCGAAGACCTTAACGGCTCGCACCAAATGGACTTAGCTTTCAGAAGACGAGTATCTCAACATCCTCGAAACGCAGGTAGACCCCAACAACGAGTTCCTCGACGACTCCGAGCAACAAGTTCATCGCTAAGATGGGTGCCGAGGCCGTGTACGACCTTTTGGCAGGCCTAGACCTCGACGCATTGTCTTTACGAACTGCGCGACCGCGCCAATAACGGCTCAGCCAACAACGTAAAACCGGGGCTCTGAAACGCTTGCAGGTGGTAGAGGCTTTCCGTTCTAGCACCGAAATCAATCGTCCAGAGTGGATGATTCTCAAGATTATCCCCCGTTATCCCGCCCGAGTGCGCCCGCTCGTCCGCTGGATGGTGGCCGTTCGCCACCTCCGACCTCAACGACCTCTATCGCCGCGTTATCATTCGTAACAACCGTCTGAAACGTTTGGTCGAGATTAAGGCTCCCGAGGTTATCCTCCGCAACGAGAAACGTATGTTGCAAGAGGCCGTCGACAGTCTTTTCGACAACTCGCGCAAGAGTTCGGCCGTGAAGAGCGAGAGCAACAGACCGCTTAAATCGTCTCCGATTCGCTTTAAAGGTAAGGCCGGACGTTTCCCAGCAAAACCTTTTTGGGTAAGCGTGTAGACTATTCAGCACGTTCGGTTATCGTCGTTGGTCCCGAATTGAAGATGGGCGAATGCGGTCTGCCCAAACTCATGGCAGCCGAACTTTACAAGCCGTTCATCATCCGCAAGCTCATCGAGCGCGGCATCGTTAAGACGGTAAAGAGCGCCAAGAAGATTGTGAGACCGCCGCGAGACCCGTTATCTGGGATATCCTAGAAAACGTGATGAAGAGGGCCACCCCGTGCTCCTCAACCGTGCGCCTACGCTTCACCGTTTTGGGTATTCAGGCCTTCCAGCCCAAGCTTATCGAGGGTAAGGCCATTCAGCTGCACCCCTTGGCTTGTACCGCGTTCAACGCCGACTTCGACGGCGACCAGATGGCCGTTCACCTTCCATTGAGCAACGAGGCCATTCTCGAAGCACAGGTGTTGATGCTGCAAAGCCACAACATCCTTAACCCTGCCAACGGTGCGCCTATCACTGTGCCTTCGCAAGACATGGTGCTTGGACTATATTACATCAGCAAGATACGCCCAGGTGCAAAGGGTTCTGGACTTACTTTCTACGGACCCGAAGAGGCAATCATCGCCCATAACGAAGGCCGATGCGACTTGCACGCGCCCGTTAAGGTAGTTGTAACCGACCTTGTTGACGGTAAACTGCAACCCCGAATGGTAGAAACCTCTGTGGGTCGCGTTATCGTAAACGGCATCATCCCCGAAGAGGTGGGCTATTTCAACGAAATTATCTCGAAGAAAACCCTGCGTGGCATCATCGCCGACGTTATTAAGAGTGTGGGTATGGCCCGCGCTTGCGAATTTCTCGATGGTATCAAGAACTTGGGTTACCGCATGGCATACGTTGCCGGACTTTCGTTTAACCTCGACGACATCATCATCCCGAACGAGAAAGAAGAGATTGTTGAGCGCGGTCGCCGAGGAAGTACGCCAGATTACCGAAAACTATAACATGGGTTTCATTACCGATACCGAGCGTTATAACCAGGTAATCGACACGTGGACACACGTAAACAACGACTTGGGTAATGTACTCATGAAACAGATGACCGAGGCCGACCAAGGCTTTAACGCCGTGTTCATGATGCTCGACTCAGGTGCCCGTGGTTCGAAAAGACCAGATTAAAGCAGCTCTCGGGTATGCGTGGATTGATGGCCAAACCGCAAAAGGCAGGTGCCGAAGGACAACAGATTATCGAAAACCCCATCCTCTCTAACTTCAAAGAGGGTATGTCGGTGCTAGAATACTTTATTTCTTCGCACGGTGCGCGTAAGGGTCTTGCCGACACGGCCATGAAGACGGCCGATGCAGGATACCTCACCCGCCGTTTGGTTGACGTGTCGCACGATGTGATTATCAACGAGGAAGACTGCGGAACGTTGCGCGGACTGGTTTGCACTGCCCTTAAAAACGGCGACGAGATTATATCTACGCTCTACGAACGCATCCTCGGCCGTGTTTCTGTACACGACATCATCCATCCCACAACGGGCGAACTGATTATCTCGGCTGGCGAAGAAATTACCGAACCCATTGCACGCATCATCGACGACTCGCCCATCGAGAGTGTTGAAATACGCTCGGTGCTAACTTGCGAAAGCAAGCATGGCGTCTGCATGAAGTGCTACGGCCGCAACTTGGCCACAAGCCGAATGGTACAAATGGGCGAGGCTGTGGGCGTTATCGCTGCCCAAGCCATCGGCGAGCCAGGTACGCAGCTAACCCTTCGTACGTTCCACGCGGGTGGTGTGGCTGGTAATGCAGCCGCCAACGCCTCTATCGTGGCAAAGAACGACTCGCGCATCGAGTTCGACGAGTTGCGCACCGTGCCTTTCGTAGAAGATGGCGAAGACGGCGAACGCAACTGTGAGATGGTGGTTAGCCGTTTGGCCGAAATCCGTTTCGTCGACCCCAACACCTCCATCGTCCTCTCTACGCTTAACGTTCCTTACGGTGCGTCGCTCTACAACAAGCACGGCGACGTGGTTAAGAAAGGTACGCTCATCGCCAGATGGGATCCCTTCAATGCCGTTATCGTTTCCGAATATGCTGGTACGTTGAAGTTCCACGATGTGGTGGAAGGTGTTACCTTCCGTGCAGAGACCGACGAAACCACTGGTCTTACCGAGAAGATTATCACCGATGCCAAAGACCGTTCGAAGGTGCCCACTTGCGACATCGTGGCGGCTAATGGCGAAGTGTTGGGCACGTACAACTTCCCCGTGGGTGGCCACGTGGTGGTTGAAGATGGCGCGAAGATAAAGACGGGTACAACCCTCGTAAAGATTCCCCGTGCCGTGGGTGGTGCAGGCGACATCACGGGTGGTCTGCCCCGTGTTACCGAACTCTTCGAGGCACGCAACCCCTCCAACCCTGCCGTTGTGTCCGAAATCGATGGCGAGGTTACCATGGGTAAGGTAAAGCGTGGTAATCGCGAAATCGTTGTCACTTCGAAAACGGGCGACCAAAAGAAGTATCTCGTCAGCCTTTCCAAGCAAATCTTGGTGCAGAGCACGATGCCGTTCGCGCTGGTACGCCGCTTTCTGATGGTGTGATAACGCCCAACGACATCCTTGCCATCAAAGGGTCCCACAGCTGTGCAAGAGTATATCGTTAACGAGGTGCAAGACGTTTACCGCCTGCAAGGTGTGAAAATCAACGACAAGCACTTCGAGATTATCGTGCGCCAGATGATGCGCAAGAGTTCAAATCAACGACCAGGCGACACCCGCTTTCCTAGAACAGGAGTTGGTAGACAAGCTCGACTCTCGGAAGAGAACGACCGCATCTGGGGCAGAAGGTGGTAACCGATGCTGGCGACAGCGAAACCATGCGCGCCGGTCAAATCGTTACTCGCTCGCCGTCTGCGCGACGAGAACTCTTCGCTCAAGCGTCGCGACCTCCGTCCCAGCCACAAGTTCGCGATGCCGTGCCTGCCACTTCAACGCAGATATTGCAGGTATCACCCGTGCAGCCCTGCAAACGAAGAGTTTCATGAGTGCCGCATCGTTCCAGGAAACCACCAAGGTGCTAAACGAAGCTGCCATCCGTGGAAAGGTAGACCGCCTCGAAGGTATGAAAGAAAATGTTATCTGCGGACACCTCGTACCTGCGGAACGGGTCTTCGCCAATGGAACGCATCATCGTCGGCTCAAAAAGAAGAGTACGACCGCATGCAGGCCAACCGCAAGAACGTTATCGACTATTCTGAAAAAGAAGCGGCAACGCAAGAGTAAGCACGCGAACATCGCCGCCCAATCTCCGCCTTTCAAGGCGAATATATAATTAAAGGCCATCGGCAGCAATGCCGATGGCCTTTTTGTGTACAACTTGCTGTGTACCTTACCCTATAAACCCCAGTCGGTCGTTAGAGACAGTGCAGATTTTGTGTATTGTTGAGTATATTGCCTGCCTTATTCTCTTGACGTAGCGGGCTACGTCAAGAGAATAAGGCGAGACAATATGCTCGACAAGCAAACGAAAGATGAACGAGGAAGCGATGAAAACAACCTAAAATAATACGCCAGTTCGGGATGAAAGTACCCTAAAAAGTTGGTAATCTCACTATTATTTTGTAACTTTATAGTTTGAAAATCAATAACTTACAAAACTACATATAGCGATGATTACCACAGACAAAGTTACAGAAATCTTTTGTATATTGGATGAGTTCTGCAAGAATTTAGATGCCGAGTTAACTAAAAACCTACACATCGCCCCCATAGACGAGGGATATAAGCGCATGCGAAACCGCAAAGGGCAGATGTCCAAGAGCGAAATCATGACCATCCTGCTGTGCTACCATTTTGGCTCTTTCCGCAACTTCAAGCACTATTACCTCTTCTTCATCAAGGAGCATCTGGCAAGCTACTTCCCTAAGGCCGTGTCCTACACGCGTTCGTGGAACTCTCATGCCCGCGTGTTCTTCGACCTGATGGCCTTCATGCGCATCCAAGGTTTTTGGAAAGTGCACGGGCATTAGTTTCGTGGACAGTACGATGATTCCCGTATGCCACAACATGAGGAGGAAATTCAACAAGGTGTTTGATGGACTTGCCAAGAACGGAAAGGGAACGATGGGGTGGTGTCATGGGTTCAAGCTTCATCTGCTGTGCAACGAGATGGGCGATGTACTCACGTTCTGCCTAACTCCCGCAAACGTGGACGACAGGGACCCTAGGGTGTGGAGAGTCTTCACCAAGGTGCTCTACGGTAAAGTGTTTGCCGACAAGGGCTACATCAAGCAAGAGTTCTTTGAGAACCTCTTCAACCAAGGCATCCACCTCGTTCACGGGCTCAAATCAAACATGAAAAACAAGCTTATGCCCTTGTGGGACAAGATGATGCTGCGCAAGCGATATATAATAGAATGCATCAACGAACTGCTAAAGAACAAGGCCAACCTTGTCCATTCACGCCATCGTTCCGTACATAATTTCCTCATGAATCTTTGTGCGGCATTGGCCGCATACTGTTTCTTCGAGAATAAGCCTGAGGCACTGCCTGTGCGCATTGAAAAGAGTAGGCAATTGGAACTTTTCTAAGCAAATCCTTATCCCGAACTGGCGTAAAATAATAGGTAAGCGGTCTAACGGCCGATTGGTTATAATAAGCGGAAGGCCACATCCCAACCTAGGGTGGAATGCGGCCTCGCTCCCAATAAGCAGTGTGTTATCCCTACAATCAACATACCTATTATTTCTTTCATGTCAGTAAAAGGCATACAACTACAATCGGCATTTAGCCGTAAACGAGCATGGTATGTGTGTTACCTGTTCACGCAGAAACGCAGGCCCACATTGAGATTGAAGTTTGTGGGGCGTTCCTTATATATGGAAGACAATTCGCTGCCATTGTCAAAATAGTGGCTTATGCCAGGCTCTGCAAAAACGCTCAGCCTGTCGTCTATCTTGTATTCGGCACCGATGGCGGCGTTTACCGACAGCTGGGCGCGGCTCTCCTTCACAGATTCTGTTTGTACGTCGTCGGGCATGTCTTCGTATTGTGCAACCGTTTTGCGTTTGCCTTTCAGCAGTTTCTCGCCCATAACGCCAGCTGCGGCATACACGTTAAAGCGGCGATTGCCCGCAATGCGGTAGTTAACGTTCAGCGGCACGCCCAGATAATGCAGCGTTTGTTGCGTTTCGTTCACAACGTTGCCCATCTTGCGCGTTATGTCCGAACGGTGGCGCGCATAGGTTAGGCCCGCATCTATGCTCCATCGGTTGCTCAACGCATAGCGCACGGCAGCCCCAACCCTTAGCGGTTGCCTGTGGTGAGCCTTCGTTTCCACAGTTGGCGATGCGTTATCCAGTCGCACATACTCGCTATTGCGGACAGCCTCATCGGCAGTTTCGCCGTAAGTGCGTGCCATAGCCAATGTGGGATGTTGCATTTGGCTGTTGTTTGCGCCCAATGCTCCGCCCGAAACGTAGGCCTTGGCCATCCATGTGCCCGCAACCTTTGCGGGTTTTGTTGTGGTTTGCGTAACCCCAACAGGCAAGTTCTCGGTGCGCTTAGGTTGTGTAGTTGTAGTTTGTTTCCCCCGTGGGGCATTGTCAGTACTGTTTTTGGAGGTGTAGTCTGTTATTTGCTGTTTGGTGTCGGTCGTGGTTTCGATGTTGGTTTGCGGTTGGGTAGCCTTTTGTTGGTACTCACTCAGGCACCGCAGCATATAGGTTCGTGCCGTGGCTTGTGTTTACGTTGTTCCTATTGTCGCAGGCATAGTAGTTCGCCTTATTGTAACTACCTGCCATGTTGTTTGTGTTCGTTCCTTGTCTTGTTTCTGTGTAATGTCCAGCAGCGTTTGTGTTGTTGGCAAGTTTCGTGCTATGTTGGGGTGCTAATGGCGTTCGTTGTCATACTTGTTGTGCGTTTTGCCCGTTGTTGAGCAACAGCAGCGTAGCGGCTACGCCGCATAAGCATATCACCACAGCAGCGGCAGCCATAGCCCGACGGCCCCAAGCGGCAACCTTTGCTGACTTTTCTACCGCGGCGGCGCGGCGTTCCACCTCGTCCCACGACAACAGAGGAGCAGCTTGACGGTGCCCGTCAAGTTTCTCTCTCATGTTAGTTCTCCATTGTTCGTTCATTGTGCAAGGGTGGTTTTGTTATATTGTTCTATCTTTTTGGCCAGCATGTTTTTTGCGCGATGCAATTGCGAGGCCGAACTATCTCTCTTTATTCCTAGAAGTTGGGCTATTTCTTGGTGACTCTTGTTTTCAAAAACGTAGAGGTTAAACACCGTTCGATAGCCCGTGGGTAGTTCTCTCACCATTTGGTGGATAACTTCGGGCGGTATGTGGTCTATGGGTGGGTCGTCTTTTTCCGGTTCGTCGGGCGGGTCAACATCTAGCGACACGATAGCCGCTGTGCGTTTTCGCTTGATGAACGACAACGATTGGTTAACCACGATGCGCGTGGCCCATGCTTGCAGCGAGCCTGGCCCGCGATAGTCGAACTGGCCGATGCTGGTGAGCATCTTCACCATGCAGTCTTGCAGCACATCTTTTAGGTCGTCGTCGTTGTCGATATACCTAGCGCACACGCTGGTAAGATAGTCTGGCGTAAAGGGTGTAAAAGTCTTGCATGGCGGATTTGTCGCCGCCATACATCGCTTAACGATTATCTTTTCCTTATCTCCGATAAAAAACCGCACGTCCCTAGTCTACGCTTGTAATCTGTACTGGTGCGGTAAGAATGGCCATCTTTCCTTTGGGCGTGCCATTGTCCTTACGTGTTGCATACTTAAATTTCGCCATTTTCTTTCCCGAGAACGAGTACCATTCTACCGTTAGCCACACATATTTCTTCCCCGTATCGGGCAGTCCGGCCAATCGGAAGGCAACAAGCCCGTCGCCCATTTGCCCAAACAGGTCGCCGTATGCGTTGTGGTAGAGTGTCACTTTATAGGGATATTCTTTCGTAGGCGTTGCCACCAAGTTCAGCGTGTGCTTAGGGCCTTTGCTCCATCGCGTTCTAAACCGCAGCGTAAGGTATCCGTCTTCGGCAATGCTCACCCAGTCGTTCACAATTTCCACAGGGTCGTTGCCGTAGGCCTTCACGTTGTCGTCGCCCATGTTCTTCACCATTGCCTTGGTGCGAATGCTGTCCAGCCAGTTAATGTTCACGTATGTTCTTTCGTCTACGCGTCCATCTTCTTTTTGGGGCTTAGGCCCTTCCACCACGGTATAGTTCACCAGTGCCCGCACTTCCTTCGACCCGTAGGGCGAAGTCTTCATTTTGTTGGGTATTAATTGCGTAGAATCGTCGAGCTGCAACACGAACGAGTTGTCCAAAGCCTTGGGCTTCACGGTCACCAAGGCCGTTGGATACGATAGCGTATCCTCTTCCTTGTCGTTTTGGCAAGCAACGAATGTGAATACGGCGGCAAATAACGCCCACACCTGCAAAAGCCATGAATGTAACTGCTTCATAATTCGTCTTTTGTTTGATGTTTGCCTCTTTTAAACTGCAATTATATGAAAAACTTGCGTGATGTTGGCCGATTTTTATCTAAAAGAATGTTAACAGGCTGCATGCAGGTTATAAATGCTGGGTAATTCAACAAGTGGCGCACAGGCTTATGCCTTGTGTGTAAGTAGGTTGCATGGTTGGCTGATTGGCTTTTTATATGCTTTATGTTGCGGCTTGGCGCAAGAAAAATCATCAAAAAGAATTATATTGTCTTATGGACGAGTTTGCCTATATTGGGCGAAAAGCATCAGTACATAGCACCTTGTACTGACGCTACAAGCATCTTGTACTGGCACTACAAGCATCTTGTACTGACGCTACAAGCATCTTGTACTGACACTACAAAGCATCTTGTACTGGCGCTACAAGCATCTTGTAGTGTCTGTGCAAAACGATTTTCGCTGCACTGCAAACGTTGTTGTGCTGATACATTGCTGGCAAAGTGTAGGTGAGCAGCTTTCTAAAATCAATCCTTCTAACGATAAACTGCCCCAACAGGCTGTTGTGCTGTTTTTCTGGCGTGTTTGTAGTCCGCCATTTGCTTTTAGCTGGGTGCATGTTTCGTGCAGAATTGCTACATCATAAGCCCGTTTTGCCGTGTTTCAGAAATATTTTATTTACCTTTGGAGGTAAGTTCCAACGATGTTCTTCAAAGGCAACTGCGCCGAAGCTGCCGTGGGAACACGCTATAACATCAATCCTCTAGGTTAGCTATGGCAACAATCAATCCGTTCGGCCACCCGATGTACATCATGCTGAAGCCTGCAGGTTCGCTTTGCAACCTTCGTTGCGAGTATTGTTATTATCTCGAAAAGCAGCAGCTATATGCCCATTGCGCCAACCATATCATCTCCGACCAGATGTTGGAGAAGTTCATCCGCGAGTACATCGAGGCGCAAACCACGCCCGAAGTGCTCTTTACATGGCATGGCGGCGAAACGCTGATGCGACCCATATCCTTTTATAAGCGTGCATTGCAGTTGCAACGCGCCTACGCTCGCGGCCGACAAGTGGACAATTGCATACAAACCAACGGCACGTTGCTTAACGACGAGTGGTGCAATTTTTTTAAGGAGAACAACTTCTTGTGGGCGTTTCTATCGACGGACCGCAAGAGTTTCACGACGAATACCGAAAGACGGCATCGGGCAAAACCTCCTCGTTCCACAAGGTGATGCAGGCATAAGGCTACTTAACAAGCATGGGGTGGAGTGGAACGCACTGGCCGTGGTGAACGATTTTAATGCCGATTATCCACTGGATTTTTACCATTTCTTTAAGGAGATAAACTGCCGTTACATTCAGTTTACGCCCATTGTGGAACGTGTATCGTAACGCGCGACGACGGCTTGAGGCTCGCACCAGGCATGTGGCCGAAGGCGGCCAGTTGGCCCGACTTTTTCGGTTACGCCCGAACAGTGGGGCAACTTTCTTTGCACCATCTTCGACGAGTGGGTGCGCAACGATGTGGGGCAATATTACGTGCAATTGTTCGATGCCACGCTGGCCAACTGGGTGGGTGTGGCTCCTGGCTTGTGTACGATGGCGGCCGAATGTGGGCATGCGGGCGTGATGGAATTTAACGGCGACGTGTATGCTCTGCGACCATTTTGTGTACCCAGAGTATAAGCTTGGCAACCTGAAAGACAAGACCATCTACGAGATGATGACCTCGCCACGACAAAAGGAGTTTGCCAAATTGAAGAACGCCCTTTTGCCCCAGCAGTGTAAGGAGTGCCGTTTCCGCTTTGCTTGTCATGGCGAATGTCCCAAAAAATCGTTTTGTTCGCGACCGTTATAACCAGCCTGGTCTTAACTACCTTTGCAAGGGTTATTACCAATTTTTTGAGCATGCCGCCCCTTATTTCGAGTTTATGAAACGCGAATTGCAGGCGCAACGCCCACCGGCAAACATCATGGAGGAGCTAAGGAAGGGGCGGAACTTAGGATTAGGCTAGGTTGGAGAGGTTAGACTGGTCAGACTAGTCCGACTAGTCTGACAAGTCCGACTGGTCTGACAAGTCCGACAAGTCTGATAATCTTAAGATAGTATTAAACCTTTATTGCGATGAAGAAAATAGCTTTTATATTGTTGCTTTTAATGGGCACAACCGCCTTGGGTTATGCCCAAGACATGGACGAATACTACACCAAAGAGATTAGTACACGTGGCATAAAAACAAATAACGGAAAAATCGTTACGCGGGTGGGAAAAACGGTGCGCCATTACGACGAACAAAAGTGTTACGAGGGCTCATAGAGCATTTTTAAAAGGGGCGTAAACGGTCGAGGAGGCGGCGTATGATTACACCATAACCGACTCGCTTTTAGAGGTGAGAACACTATCGGGGCAGAAGAATGACAGCCCTGTTCGTTGTATTGATAAGTATTTTTACGATGAGCAGGGGCGGTGCCGTAGGCAGGAAAGGCGTGTAATGGGTTCGAGGCAAAAGTCTGTTTGGTCTCGTGGCTATAGAGGATAGTTTCGTCTGCAATGGCTAACTAATGGTACTATACCCGATACCTTTCAACGGGAAAGGTGGAGGAGAGGGTTTGTTACACCTACGATGCACAAGGACCGAAAGACAATGATGAAGAGTATATATCCGGATGGTAACACCACATATCACCAGTTTAGGTAGGAGATTCAGTAAATATCTAACTCAATTGTTGCTGTCAGTGTAATATATTATTTGTACCTTTACATAAACCCTCGAACGACCCATCACGGGCAGAATCGGGGAAATTTATAAAATTAACTCGCTGTGAAGTTACGAAAAATTTCTGACATAACACCAACTTTGCCCTTTACAGAGTTCCGATTTTTGCAACATTATCGCGATAGCTTTAGAAGAGGCGAACTTGGGCGCATCCGTGCCTAACTCCCACTTGAGTGAACTGCAGCGGAGTTGCGAGCCGCACCCATGAGCGTAGGCGTGGAAAAACCTCTTTTTCAGCAGAAGGGAAATCGCCCTTATGTTCCCTAGCCATACACGGGGCCTGTCGGACGACGGCCTGATAGAGCTGCTCAACGGAAGCATCCACATCAGATGTTCTGCGGTGTGCTGATAGACCCTGCCAATCCCATCAAGGACGGGAAGATTGTGGTGCCATACGCAACCGCCTTGCCAGGCGCCTCTCAACATAGACGGCCTTCAACGCATATTGTACGCCCGGTGGGAAGGCGACCTCAAGGACAAGGACCTGTGCCTGACGGATGCGACCTGCTATGAGAGCCACCTGCGTTTCCCGACAGACGTCAAACTGCTTTGGGAGTGTTGCCGATGGCTTCACGACCTGCTCGTCTGCCAGAGCAAGCGGCTGTCGGAACGCGTCCCAAGAAACAAGTACAATGATGTTGCCAAGGCCACGCTTGCATACGCCAAGCAGCGCAGGCACACCGGCTCGGCCACGCGCAGGCTCAGGAGAAGGCTCCTGAAACTTCTTGCCAAGCTCCGCTCCCAATGGAACGGCCTCCGCAAGTTGTACGGCCCCTGCATCAGCCTGTCGGCAGAACAAGAAAAGCGGCTGTCCGCCGTGCGTGAGGTGTGCCTCCAACAGTCGGACCTGTTCGCAGGCAAGGAGGTCAAGCACCGCATCGTCAGCATCGACCGCCCGTACCTCCGTCCCATCGTCAGGGGCAAGGAAAACAAGCGCGTGGAGTTTGGGGCAAAGGTCAACAACATACAGATTGACGGCATATCGTCATAGAACACCACTCCTTCGAGGCCTTCAACGAGGGCATTCGCCTTAGGCAGTGCATTGAATATCAGGAATCGCTGACGGGGGTCAAAGTCAAACGTGTCGGCGCCGACTCCATATACGCCAACAATGCCAACCGCACCATGTGTACGGAAAAGGCATAACGACCTGTTTCGTCAGAAAAGGCCCAAAGCCCAAAGAAGAAGCCGGATGCCTCAAGAGGGCGAGAAGGATTATCGGGACCCTCAGGGCCACGGTAATGGAGGGCAGCTTCGGAAACCAGAAACAGCACTATGCCGTTAGGGCGCATCAAGGCACGCAACATGTTCAGCGAAACATTGCTGCTCTTCTTCGATCCATACGGCAAATGCCGCTGTCCTTGCCGCAAGGCAGGTGGCCAGGGACATGAAGAAGGCGGCTTGATAAAAATGAGGTGATTTTACATCCATCCATAGACAGGTATGGAAGGGACAGGTGTGCCCATACGGCTCGACATTTGGGAGTTTTTGCGCGCAAAGCACATCAAGCACTCTTCCAAAGACGCTTTTCAAGAAAAGAATCTGGCATTTGACAGTCTCCAGAAATTCCTAAGAGGGAATTAACTGAATTACCCTAGGTATAACGATAAGGGCAATTGACAGATTATATACGCGAATCTAGCGACCCAAACGACTGGTTTTCGTGTGTGCCTCTGTGGTCGGAAAGCAAACACAATAAGGTGCATGAGCGGTATTGCAACTTCGATAAGCATGGCAATTGGACCAAGCACTATTTCATAACAGAGCGCAGTAAGGTGTTGTGGTCTAAACGCAAGCTGGTGTATTGGCATTAAGAGGTGGGGTGTGCGTTGGCAGAATGCTTTTAGTTTGTAGTGCATCATTTACATTGTCTGTCCACACACACATTATACACCTTATTATATATAGCTGCATTTGTATTAGAAAAGGTTTGATGTGAGAATTTGAAAGGAGGGCATCCTAAGTGCATTTTGTTAGGCTATGGCATACCACCATTCACCCTTCTCGCAACGCTTGATGCGGGTTGAGAATAACAACGAATTGCGCGTTGAAGTGATATAGCTATCTGGAAATGCAGTTACAACTGAGATGTAACAAGGGGAATAACGAAAATGAGGGCGTGCCAAAAGGTAAAAATTGGCACACCCTCTTATTGTAGGATACTCCACAGTTGTATTGGTTATCTTCTTCCAGTTTTTAATTCTTCACAATGTAATGTGGGAAATATATTATACCTTAGTCCCAGAAGGGGAGGTTGTTCCAGGCTTCAACTATGGAGTTTGCTGCTGCTCCTGCTAATAAAGCATAACCACCCGAACCAAGCCCCACAAATTTATTCGCTGACCAGATTGCTATTGCACCTGAACTATCAGTCTCTAGCCCATTTTCGTCCCATTTTTCACACCTTCCACTAGCCAATGAGCTCTTGTGTTTTGCCTTTTATTTTGAGAAAGGACAGAAACCCATTTGTCTGAATTCTCATTCCAATATATACAAGAATTATAAGTGACCCCTGCGACAAAGAATAGACCATCAAGCTCTTCGCCTGTTAAATTGGGGTATGAGACATCACTTTGTCTATTGCTACCAAAACTTCATGTTTTTAAGCTATCTCAATGATATCTTTTAGACTTAAAGAACTCATTATAGAACATAATTAGAAAATCAGGTTGCTTCGTTTCATCATTATGGGAAGTCCTAGTTATCTTAGTGTGGTCTTTTAAAGCAAAATTATCCAAGATGCTATTTTTAAGAAAAGAGAAAGATGGGAATGCTGAACTAGGGTTCCTTGTGCTCACTCCTTCAATAAGGCTTAAGTCTTTGTTTACTTTTATAAAGAAATTTATACATGAATCTAGTGCCCTTTCGTTGTGTATAAAAGGATTTTCACTGATTGCTTTTTGGGTCTTTTTCGAGGGCGTTATATACTCTTTCCAACATGATATTATGCCCAATTGTATTGAACTTGCTTACATGTAACTTTTGTTCAATCAATCAGCTGTTTTTAGTCTCGATTTCTCTTCTGTCTCTGACCTTTGTTAGAACAAGAGAAGCAGAATAGTAATAGACTTAGGAAGGCACTATACCAATTAATTTTCTCATGATTATGAAAATAAATTGATATAATTAACGTGAAGATAAAACTGTCAATGTGTGATGTTTGTGATGCTAATATCTTTCTCAGATGAAAATATGCACTTTTCAAATTATACAACCAATAAACAATTAATAGTATTATATAAAGAAACTCTATTTATATGTATTTGATGTCTTGGCATATTTAAAATATGAAATAATGTTGAAAACTGTTATAAAAGCAGAGTGCTCATAAGTGACGATCTCTGATGCAAAAAGCACATATAATTCTTTTAAATACAAAGTGAGAGATCAGATCTTTTCTTTTGTTTCTTTTATGTGTTTTCAGGGCATAGTTGTTTTTCTGCTTGTACCTATCTTTATCCATGCCTCTTGCAGATTCTTCACTCCAAACTTTCTACCTTTTAGGTTGGTTATCTTACTCTTAAACGCACCTGCTTGCTGCAAGGGGAACACCAACGTGCTGATGTAATACATGTCGCCGCGCTTGGCAAAAATTCATTTTCGTACGGGCAAATCGCTCACAGGCGATTGTTGATGCAGAGAGAGTTTTCTCTGTCGCCAACAACGGCCATGCGCGAACCTTTCGCCAGGGAACAACTGGTAGTCGAACGTGCTGAGGTAGCCGTCGCGCGAGAAACCAATCTTGCCAGCAACGGGGTCGGAAAGATAAAAATGCGTGTCGCCAAACGAGAAAAGGATGGTGCCGCGAGGCTCTTGTTGCGCCTCGATGTCGAAACTAACACGATAGTTCCAGCCTATTTGCAGGTATCTTCTGCACGGCATTGGGGACAACAGACGGCTGTTGCAACACCATGCCTGCAGGTAACGCGTTATGTCCATCTGGTTTGCCGTTTAACGAACAATGGCACTGTCAACGCCAATGACAATTGCCATGCCTCACAATGTTGCAGGTTATCAATCAAATGAGGGCTGTTTCAGAAAGTAGTCTCCACCACTGGCGACGTCAGAACCAGCCATCGCGAACATGTTTTTGCCTGGGAGACATATAAGAAAGTCTATAATCTGAAACCGCCAGGTCTGTGGAAAACATTCATCTTAGTAGGCCATCATGCGCAATACGACATATTGGAGCATGGACACAAAGAACCATGTTTCCAGCATAAAGCTGCAATCGATGAAAACGCCGATAAACCGCGTTCAAACGCCCGCAGTCACCGGTGGTAATCCCAGAACTGAATTTTTCACACCACACCACCAAATAATAAAATCAATATCGAGTTCTCACCACTGTTCAATGACTGAACTGGTAGTTGGTTGTCTCGGTTGGTAAAATCGTTTGTCTTCAAACTGATTTTATACTTCGGTCTAAGATGTGCGGCAAAATCCCATGGGTCGACATAATATATTTTATCGGGAACAGACAGTTCCAGCACAAAATTAAGTTCTGTCGATTCGTATATGGGAACGCGTATAACATCGACGTCTGATTTCTTGAGCGCAGTCGCACCACTGTCTCAATTGTTACGTACGCATCTCCCGTAAACCCAAGGTTTATAAATTAGCAGTACTTTATTTGTCTTCGGTATTTTATATCTCTTTGTTCTTTGCCAAACACATGAGGTAGTGAGGCAAACGATTACAAGTAGATAGAACAATATTTTCTTCATCTTCTTTATGTTTTAGGTGAGTTGAGCAACCAATCTATAGTATTTTACATATCAACCAACCTTTAGACTAAAATACAGATTTTGCCCAATCATATTTTCATGCAAGCTTGGCGTTGTTCATGGCTCAACGAAGATGTCCTTTTTCTCATGCACACGTACTTTCTTCTCAATCGGTATTTCCTGCTCGTTTAGTTTTCAGCAACAAATAGTCGAGCATTGAACCTTTATAGCCAGAATTCTTAGCCATCTCGTAGCGCAACGGCAGTTCACCTGGGAAAAATGCAATGATTGTTCTTGGTCCACTTTCACGAAAACTTTCAATTGCAAGTTTCAGCTGTTCTTCATACGTACGGTCAATATCTTGTAGAGCATAGCAAATAGGCATCTGTACCATATTTTGTTGAAAGTAGCTTTTAAGTTTACTTACCGCTTCCTCGTGTTGTGGTTGGGGCATTTCCCCACCAGCCTTTTTAACACTTAGTACATATCCTAAGCTGTCTATATTTAGCCATAAAGTCAAGCGTTGATTGTGTTCTAACATTTCTCGTACAGTATTTAGCCCCAAAACTCGTCAACACCACTGCCCGAATATCCTACAACTGCGAAAACCACAATCATTATCAATCGCTACCTCGCCCGAGACTTGGTAGATAGAATGAAAGGAGAAATACAATAATTTTGTTCTCATATCATTGATGTTTTATTTATAGGTGCTTAATATTATTTTCTGCATAGAATAACAACGTAGGAGTTAGCCAGCAAGTGCAAAATTAAAGCTTTTCTTATGTAGAACTCGCTTGTTTTGATGTTTGAAAATCGATTTTTGTCTTGTCTTTTGTCTCTTCTGTCATCACCGCAATCTGTAAAATCATCAAGGTTCGCTTTGGCATGTACAGGCCTGATAAGTTGGCTGTAATTGGCCTTTTGACTGAGTTGGTTAGTTTATAGTTCTGGTTTGCTAAAAATAAATATAAATCAAAGTTTTGCTGAATTACCGATAAAAGCGCTATGTTGACAAGCCCGGAAAACCGGATCAGTGCATGTCTAATTTTATGGAAGAAGAACAGATGCGCAAAAGCATTCCGCCACTTTGTTGCGGGCAACGTGGCATTTTCTTTAGTCTCGTAATGTACCTTTGCTGGCCCTCGGTTTCAGCAGGCTGGTGCGGGCATCCGTTTGCAAGTATTCAACAACCACAACAACGTATCACTGGCGTGGTGACAGATGCCAGTGGCGAATCTGCACTCGGTCGGAGCCTCTGTGGCAGCTCGCCGATGGAGCAGCCTTGGGCCGTGACGGAGTGCCGATGGTAGTTTCTCTGTCGGCATGGCGGGCACGGAGTTGGTAGATTAGTTATGTTGGCTTTGCCACGAAAACGGTGGTGGTGAGAAAGCGAGTGTTAGCGCTACGACGTAACGTTGAGCGACGACAGTCGTGCCTCAACGAGGTTGCTGTGGTGGGCTATGGCACACACAGAGGCGACCTCTCTGGTTCCGTGCAGCCCAGCTCGGTGGAAAGACGCTTGGAAACCGACCCATAGCGAATGCTCTTCGGGTTTTGCAGGGGCTACTCACGCATCACGCGCATGGGGCAAGCGGTGCACCAGGGGCTTGATGGCGGTTTGATACTGGTGCGTGGTAAGCTGCATCGCTCAACTCTGCTTCGCCTTTACATCGCTTATCGACGGGGTGGGAGGCGGGAACGCTGAAACTCGCTGGACCCATACAGGACATCGCAAGCACCCTCTGTGCTGAAAGATGCCTCCTCGGCAGCCATCTACGGGTCGAAAGCTTCTAACGGCGCAATATTGGTAACCACAAGGCGCGGGCAGAACGGCGTTGCGCTGACGGTGAACTATTCGGGCTGCTTGCAGCATACAGAACGCCACGGCGCTGATGGAATCGGACGAAATTCTGCCGATGCCGCCCCTATTACAACAAAGGCTTTGGAACTGAGCGGCAGCGGCCGCGTTTCTCCGAAGAGGCCATTTCAGTAGTTCCGCGACGGCTCAGACCCATACACCCGGTCCCAATACCGACTGGGTATAAGCTGGCATTTAAAACGGCTGGCGTAAACCGCCCACAACGTGAGATGTGTGACGGGCGTAACGAGTTTATCGCGAAGTATTTGGCTTCTGCGGGTTACCTTTAAGCGAGAGCTGAGCATTCTGCCCAATGCCGGGCGCGAGGCGAATTTAATGCGCTAGCATGACCTCGACATGGTGTTGTTGTCTAAACGCATTTACGGCACATCTTAACTTGGCTTATAGCAAGCAGCTACCGCGATGCCAGCAGCGCATGCGCAGGCGGCAGCAGCGACCAGATTATCCGTCGCTGTTGCTACGGCTGCGCCGTGGATAGCTTATAAGAGAAGACGGCAGCTACGGTTACCGTTTCGAGACTGGCAACCCGATGGCTTGGCTTCGAGTCGGGCATGACCGTAAGCCACCGCAACAACCGCAAACTTTACGGGCATGATTGGCATAGACTATCAGGTTGTCTTAAAGACTTAAAGCGTGACGCTTCAAAGGGCATACGTCGATGCTTCGCGGCGTTACTCTTACTTCCAGAACGTTTATATCCAGTACAACGCGCCATACCGACACCATTTAACAAGTTGAAATGAGTATTACGACTGGCAGCTCTGATCCGCGTCGACTTTGCCAGCACTGAACTACGACAAGTCGGTTTATGCCAAAACACAATTTCTGGCTATGCTTGGACGTCACCGAGCGTTACAAGCACTTTGCCCGACTGGATGTATCGTAAGAACTTCAAACTGACCTTACCGACATGAATGCTGGTGTGATGCCTCGACACAAAAGAATTCGGGATACACGCAAGAGTTGGCAATGGTGTCTGTTTCGGGCCGTTTTGAACTACGACTGCGCAGGCGTTACCTCTGAGGCCAACTCCGTTCAGACGCTTCCTCGCGCTTTGCTCAGGAGGAACATCATGTTTGCTCTTCCCCATCTTTCTCTGCTGCGTGGCGTGTCTCCGAAGAACCGTTTATGGAACGCGTTCCAAATCGTGGCTCGACGACCTGAGTGCGCGCCTCGTGGGACAACTTCGGGCAAAGCAAGATGCTTTATCTCAGCACAGCAAGATGGCACATCACGATTACTATCCCTGGATGAACACCTCATAAGCTTGATGGCGGTTATCCCTCTTCGGCGGACAGCTCATGGCAGGGGCTATTACCAGGAGACCACCACCTATCTACCGCCTCGTGGGAGCGTTCAACCGACATGGGGCGTTGGTGTCGACTTCACACTCTTCCGGCGGTTTGACGGGTTCGATGACCGTACCACAACCGAAAAACAACGGATATCATCATGGATGTGTCTGCTCGCAGAGTTTGCACTCGGAAAATATAAGGACAACATCGGTGCGTTGCGCAACGAGGGCGTAGAAATTTCGCTGGCCCATGCCAAACAGCTGGTGAGAGACTGGGCAATCAATGCGGTGAACTAACGCGGCGTTGTTCAAGATATTGAACGGGAGAAGGAACAGAACACGGAAAAGGGCAGCCGCCGAACAGCTCTGGAGTCAGCAATGCAACAGCTATTACATACGTACAAGGCAACGGGCAAGTTCTTCAATCTCGCAGGAAGAGGCTGGAGTGCCTTTACGGCAAAATACGGCAATCCGTTTGGAAGAAAGTTCATGGCCGGGCGACATTATCTGCGAAGACACCAATGGTGACGGCAGAGCCAGACTCGAGGCGACCGCATCTATACCGGCATGCGACGTCCGGCTCATCGTCGGCAGCTCGGTGCTCACATGTAAGGGCGATTCGACCTAGTCGATGACGTGGCAAGGCGTTGGCAGCGTGTCGTGCATATTCTTCAATCGATGGGTGCTGGGCAGAGTTCTCTGGCGATGCAGGTCACCCATCAGCGGCGTGGAAAGACTCGTGGACGGAGGAGCAATCACAATGCAAAATGCCCGCGGCCTTCGAGACGGGCAACAGTCCGGCGACGACATGACCCGTGCCATGTCTACCTTCTGGTTCAGCAGACACCGCTTTCACCTGCGCTTGAAGACCCTTTGCAACTGGGCTACTCTCTTTCCTGAGAACGCGTCAAAGCCATTGGTGTTGAGCGGGTGCAGCATTTACGCATGCGCAGAATCTGGTTAACATTCCGCTGTGCCCGCCGGATCAACGATCGACCTGAGATGCCAGCCAGTGAGCGCGGTTCCGTCTCATCCCTTGTTGCAGTTCTTCACGCCATAGGTATCAACATCACATTCCAAAACGGCAAAAGCCCACTACGTATGAAAAACAATAAGGCATACATGACGGCGCGTGCGGCGGCGTTGGCACCTGTCGTCTTGCGACGACTTTCCTCAGCGCATTACCGAAAGATGCCATGTGTCGCCACCGCGACATGGAAGACAAGTGACGATGCAGAGAAGTTTCTCGTTGGCTGCTACGATGCTTGGGAAGGAGGTGCAGCCTTGCTGTATCGGATGCGGCTCTGACTTTCGGCTACACCAACTTCCAGCATGGAAGGCTTTTACCGAACATCGGCAACGGCTCGTTGCTCGCCGTCTTCTCACGTGGTCGTGCGACTCATGCGCAATTGTTAGCCGATGCATACCACCTTTCTCGAAAATGTAGACAAGTGTGCATTTAGCAGCTGAAGCCGTTAGAAGAACCTTGCAAGCTTGAGCGAAGAGCCATCGCGCTAACACAATTACTCCTGCATGGGTTTCTTTATGGGGCAGTACCTATCCAGTGGGCCCTTCCTTCAGCAAAAGTGCGCAGGTCCACTGTACTCGAACAGGTGGAAGTGAAAGACCTCGTGTTTTAAAGACTTGGAAGAGGCCATTGCCGAAATTAGCGCACAAGCCCGCAGCGCGTGGATATACCGCAAAAGCGGCATTGGGCCATGAAGATGCGCGCCGCTCTGTGATTGGGCCGTATCAAGCGCCGAAGGATGCAGCATGCAGGCACATCATCGACTTGGGGCAGTATGGGCTCGACAGCGACTCTACTAGCCTCTTTAAACTGGATAGGAGAGAGACTCGAGAGTTATCCTTGCCGTGCAATACAAAACCGGTACGCAACTCGTTGGGCACCATCGGGCAGTTGTATAACAATGGCGACGGGGACGTCGCCCGGTTGTTCCTACGCAGAAATGGTGAGCACTGCAAGGCGAGCAAACGGAATGGCCATCGATGAAGCGGTTCGGGCCGCGATGCAAACCCATCGCTTCACGCACGCGACCCGCGTATGGCGACGACGCATACTCTTTCCCGCGCTTCGCGCGCAATGGCGCATGTGGACGGACTGGGATGGCGTGAGCCCGAACTATCCTTCTGAATGCTAGCCAACTCTTCTGTAAACTGCAGCTCACGTGGCGAAAGTATCTGGACCCGACGAGTCAGTACGCCGACGTTGATGCGATCGCCCCACAGTGTTGCTCGCTACCAGCGCGATGACGCGGCTGACGTGGGCCGAGGCAGAGAACGAACTGAATGGCCCCTCGGCAGAGGTTTATTCCAAGATAAACGCCGGGTGCGTAAGCGTGTTGAGGGATGCCCGATGTGGACCAGTCTAAGTACAACAGCAAGGAGAAATCCGCGCGAGTTGATCCGCCGTGAACGTGAACGCCGAGTTCGCCGTGTGAGGGACTTCGCCAAAGTGCCAGACATCTGCGTTGAGCTCACTGCGGCAGACGTGGCCGAGACGGTGTAACAGAACACTGACACGCATAGCTTAGAGACCGTGGCTACGACTGTTATTGACCCAACCATGCGCGCGCATTGTAAGCGGAGACCAGCGTGGTGGAAGGTTCGTGCTTTTCCATCCTCGCCAGCGGGTATCTGCTCATCTCGCAGAACTAATGCTGTTTCCGACAATCCCAAGCTGAGTACAGAACCCAGGTTGCCAAGTAGCGGGTGGTATCTGCCCTGCAAAATGGGGTTTATATAGTTTCCCTTCTTGTTTGCCCAGACATCATGACAAGTGGTGTCTGGGCGTTTTCTTCTTGTTTGCAGCCCGTTTTTCACCAGTTTTGCAGACTTTGGTTCTTGTACAGCGTAAGGTGAGAAGCACTCTTTCAAAGTAGTGACGTGAAATCACTTGTTCCGCCTACATGAAGTTACCTTTGCAACCGCCTATATACTTTAAGCCAATGTGTGGCTGTAGTGCGGGATCGTCGCTATATGTGCTTTTGTAAGCTGTTGACTGTAGGTTGTGACATGGTGCACAACGGCGAGGGGCAAGCCAACTTTTAGGGCACTTTTCTTATCGCTGAACTGACATAATTAATGCAGAAACTTATAACCCCACGTGAACTAACAATCTAGATAGCTGGTAGCTCTAGCTCCATGAACTCATGAACTTCACTTGGGCTCATGAACTCACGACTCTATGAACCCCACAACACTGTGAACTGCATGAACTCACAAACTCACAAACTCTACAAACTAATAAACTCACTAACTCACTAACTCACAAACTCAAGGACCTCAACAAACTAAAAACTCATGACCTCACAGCCTCCACAGCCTCCACAATCTTACGATATGGCTTTACAAGAAACCTACCTCGTTTGTGGCCTTCCATTCTAGATAAAAGGCCGAGCATCGTATTTAGTCGCTTTTCTTAGCTCAGTGCGTTTTAGTTTCACGTCCAAATTTGCGTGTGTTACGCGTATTTTGCACATCATTTAGCCTTTCTAGTGCTCGTTTGCTGACCCGCGTCAATCAAAAGTCGGTACTAGCCGCCAAATGCCACCGCGCCGTATGCTTTTCTTGGCACGTTTCGGTGCGTTATCGTATCGTAAGAAGCTGCTTTCCGGGCGCCGACTCTCACCGTATATTGTTGCATTGGGTCTTGCATTTATTGCATTTTGTCTCGCAGGTTTGAAGCGGCGTGTTGGTTGAAGCCCTCGTGCGTTTTCGTGCACTGTAATGCTGCGCGTGTTTTGTGCTAAACTGCGGGGTGTTTGGGTGCAAAATTTTGGCACTTAATTGGGCAATGTTTGCATATTAATCACCACCCTAATGCCTTGTCGACATGTGTAGCAGTGCCGTTCTGCGCAAAACAAACCCTCGCGAGAATTGCTGAATTTTTGCGATGAGATGGGAGCATTGCGTGATAAACGGGCGAGTCTTGTGTTAAAATTCTTGCTGAAAAAGCGGACAAAATGGGTTGGCAAGTAGATGGCAGTTTCGTTTGCGTGGTGAGACATGTAGACGAGTGGGCAGTAGGTGGCAGTCGTGGGCGAGTAGACAGGTTGACGAGTGGCAGACGGGTTGATGAGTAGAGAAGTTGACTGGAAGACAAGAAGGTTGGTGAGTAGATGAGGAAGGTCAAAATGAGGGGTTGGCTGAGTCCGCTTTCTAGCACTCTGTTAAGCAATCGGTCGTTAGACCGCTTACTTGTTATTTTAGGTTGTTTCCATCAAGCCTGTCTGATCTGTCGGTTTGCTTTGTCAGCATTCTTTGCTCGTGTTTGCTCTTCTCGGCAGTCTCGCCACGTCTCTGAATAAGGCAGGCAATATGCTCAACAACCAAAGCAAGATCTGCGCAGGCTCTAACGACCGATTGAGGGTTACGGTCGAGAAGATGTTCTCAGCGGACGAGCTGGCACCACTGTAGCCCACTGGCGATCGCGGTTTTCATTAGCGTGAGCAGTTATAATGCATGGTTTCGTTTGAGTGTTTTGGCAGCCACGCGTACGAAATACCGCTCTCGTGCCAACATTCTCCATCCGTACAATGGTGTTGTTGGCCAATGGGTTTGGTCGTCGGTGCTAATCTTCGCGCTTTTCGACCGGGGTTACGCTCGGTCCAATGGTGTTGCCGCACTGAGTATTTCAATCACGTGCCAACTGATGCCCGCAGACTTGCTGCTGTTTTGGCTTACCGTGTAGTCGATGTCCAGCGTTTTTCCGTTAGTTTGGCCGTTGCGGTGATGCGCAGGTAAGGTTCTACCATCACTTTTGATGTCCGACGAAGGTACGTTCACCTCTTGTTCCGTGTAATGGTTGAAGGCCACAAACGGCCCTTGTACCGAGAGTTATACTTTCCAGAGAACAAGCGGGTGTTCTCGAGTAGCGTCGGGCTTACACCAAAAGTTGTGGGTTGGCTATAACCATCTTAGTGTAACCTGTACGCGCGCGCGCCGTTGGGCGACTGTGCGGGAATGAGCTCTTGCGTTTCGGCATCGCATATGCCCGCCCGTTGAGGAAACCCGTAGGCTCGTCGTGAGTTATCCGCGCCGCAAACCAGTGAGCAGTGCCAGACAAGTAGTAAGAGACAATAATATCTTTTCATTTCCATGCAATTTTAGTAACCAGGGTTTTGTTTGATGTTGCGTTTGTTGAAATGCCATCGGCGATGCTCTCGTAATACAGCGCTTAGGTAAGAACGTGCTGCCCGGGTCTTTCGGCGCGTCTTCAATCTTGAAGATGCTGCTTCATTTGCGATACGTCCTTGCCGTACCTCCTGCAAACGAGATAGGTTAGCGCTCGAGCTGCTTGGCGCTGAGCAATTATTCGGCAATGTGCCAACGCTGACGTCACCATCGGTGGTTCTCGAGAGCCAGTTCACGCGCGTGTCGTCGGCGCGCGGTGCGCGGTGCTGATGCTGCCGCGGGTGATGCCCGCCCGTTCGCGGTGACGAGGTTTTACGGCCATAACGCCTCGGCATCGTCATGGCGCACACGCGAGCTCTGCATGATACATACACCTCTGGGCATAGCGGAACACCATCCAGTTGGAGCCCGCCCTCTTTTCATAGTCTACAACGCCCAGTAGGAGTCATAAACTGCTTGTGTAGAAACCGGTTCGTTACGTTCCGTGAGGTAGGCGTGCATCTTTTGCTGCGCATGGTGGTGACGTAACCTTCGTACTTGTCGCTCAGCGAATCCTGCCGTTACGATGGTTCCATCGTGGGCTTGATGACACCCTTTGCGCACTTCAACCCTGCTTCCTTGCGAGGACAAAATGGGTAGAGAGTGATCCGGGCATGCGCGGATCTCTGTCTCGAACAACTCGGTTGGGTCTGCGTACTTATTGGGTTTCCACTGGCGTCGTTCACTTTCAAAGCACGTCGTCGCTGCCATCCTTATATTCGAATTCGGCAACAAAGTCGGCGGTGGGGTTGGTCACGCAAACCGTAGCTCGTGCTGTGCGCTGCGGCGCATTGATAGTCAAACGTTCCGCCCTTTGTTGGATGTCGTCAAAGCCTTGCAGAAAATCTGCTCTTTGTTGGCCCCGCTCTCATCGAGGAAGAGTGTTGCCAGTTCTCCGCCCCTGTCGGTCGCGGCCGTAGAGGGCGTGTTGCCAGAGTTGATAATCTTTTCTGCGGCAGCCCTGGCGGCTTTCCAATAGCCTTCGGCCTTCTCGGCGGGTATGCCGATTAGTCCATCCAGTTGTACATGGCCGTGTTTAGCCCTCGCTCGCAGACAACATGAGTGGCGCGACATTCGAGGGCGCGTATGCGGCATAACGTGTGACGGCGCGATATTTGTCTTCGCCCTCTGTGCTGGGAAGTGCGTGATTGGATGAAAGCTTGCAGCATCTCGTCCTTGATGAAGTCGTAAATCTCGTACTCCTTGTTTCTGGGCGGTTGCAAGGTTTTGACGTCATCACCATCATATTTTTGTGCGACGGTAACCAAGGGCACGCCTCCATAGCGCTTAACCATGGCAAAATAGTTCATGGCACGGCAGAAACGTGCCTCGGCCTCATCTACTTTTCGCTCTTCGGGGGTAAGGGCGGCAGCGGTGTCGATGTTGTCCGAGGAAGGTGTTTGTGTTTCTAACCTCCCGATATCACCATCCGAAGCGCCTTCGAGTATCAATGCGTAGTTGGCTGGCCAGGTGTACGCCCGAACGGCCTCGTCGGTGAACCCGAGAGGTATTGGCTTCGCTGTTTGATATTCGGGTCTTCAACCCGCATCGAGGTCGTACAGTTGTCCTAAATATGCATCTATTGCATTTTTACTGCTCCACACTTGGTTGTCGTTCAAGAGGTTTGTTGGCGAGGTACGCGAGCACGTTGTTGCACGAAACGGCAGTGCCACTGTGCACTACTAGGGCGAGCATATAAGGATTTGAGATTTTTCATCTGTCAGTTATTTAATGTAATCTGATGTTATAGCTTAACGTTAAGACCGAACGAGAGAACCTGATCGCGTGATAGTATCTGCGGGGCCTTCGGCTTCGGGGTCGGCGTTCCATTCGTGATGTAAGGATTGAAACCCGACAGGAAAGCGCGTACGTTTTCAAGGCCCTACACGTTGTATCCAGTTCTTTTGGCAGCGTGTAACCGATTTGCAATTCCCTTCAGCGCAGGGTAGCTGGCGTTTTTGTAGCCAGAACGAAGATGCCGCGTCGGTTGTTTTGCTTTCCGCTGGCGTGGGTGGACGGATATTTTCCTGGAACCCACGGCGAAGGTGTCGTAGATGTCTTCGTGGTGCCAACGGTCCATGAATGCCGTCGGCGTGTTCGAGCCGTTATACAGGGGATGAGCCATGTCGTTAGACAGCAGTGCAGTGAAATTGCCCGCTCCTTGGAAGAACACGGTTAGGTCGATGCCTTTCCATTGCGCATTAAGTGTTAGACCATACATTATTTCGGGCGTCTTTCCTCGGCCTATGGGTTGCACGTCGTTTTCGTCTATCACGCCGTCGTGGTTATAGTCTTCGTACTTGATGTCGCCCGGATTAAGGTCTTGATTGCCGTTTCCGTCTTGGATGGGCGAGTTTGCAATCTCGTCTTCCGACTGGAATTGGCCAATGGCCTTGTAGCCCCACCAGATGTTCTTGTTACGTCCGTTGGTGTTGTTCCGCCAATTGTCGTTGTCGTTTAGCGATGCGTTGCGTTCCACATAGTCGTGTCTGGCGCGCGAGAACGAGAAGTTACCCATAACATCGTAAGTGAGTTCTCCTATCTTGTTGTGGTGCGAGAGTTGCAGCTCAAAGCCTCGGTGGCTGTCAGAATTTAGGTTCTCTTGGGGCAGTTTTGCGCCAAAAGTAGTGGGCAAAGAGGCGGCGCGAGTGGCCAACAAGCCGTCGCGGTGGCGATAGAACAACTCTAACGTTCCCGAAAGTAGCCCATGCCAGAGGTCGAAATCAAGGCCGAGGTTGTAAATGTCGGACGTGTACCAGGTGATGTTCTTGTTTGCCAAACCCTTAGGGACAAGGGTTTTGAACACATCGCTGCCGAAGAGATAGGAGCCGTTAGGGTAGGTGTAGCCTTTTCTAGATATTGGTAGCCTTCAACCGATTCGTCGTCGCCCAGGCGTCCCCACGAGGCACGCAGCTTCAGGTTGTCTAGCACACGGCTGAATTTTCATGAAAGCCTCTTCCTAATCGCCATCCGCGATACGGGAAGGAAGAAACGCGCTTTGACTCTTTCGAACTTGGACGAACCATCGTAACGGAAAGCGAGATTCAACTGAGATAACGGCCGGGTAGTCGTGAGTCTATTCGGCCCACGCTGATGCGCCACTTACAGCGAACTGTTTCGCTCCGTCGCTCTTTGTTCTTTTCGTTGCCGTTGTCTGGTTCGGGAAAGCGCATCGATGTTTAAAACTCGCGGAAGCCATCCAGACTGTGGTATTGGTACGGGTTCGTCGCACAGACAATAGCAAACTTTTACATGGTGCAGTTTGTAGCATGTGTCTCGTCAACTGATTGAAGCTTGCAACATGCAGGTTTCCATCGTTCCACATCGAGCGTTTAAGGTTAGAGGGATTAAATCCCGTAAAGGCCAAGACATCAGCACTTGTCGGCAGCCATGTCGTAGGCACTAGTAGGTTGCACTTCTCTTTGGAACATGATTGCGGTAATCGTCGATGCTGCGACAATAGAACAAGCAACTTTTCAACGATAGGCCTGTGATCTTTGGAAGTCGTAAGTACGCCGATGCCGTACCCTCCAGAAACGCTTGTTTTGCGACTTCGTCGTAGCCCATCATGTCGCGTCGGTAACGGCTTTGGCGTTACGTGCCAGATATGGTTGCGGCGTAATAGTTGGGGTTGTTGTTGGCGTAGACATGCGAAGCGGGAACGTTTGCCGCACCGGAGGCCACTGCTGTAGCGTGATCCCCACGGCGAGGGAGTGCCGCTTTCCTTCGTCCCGGATAGCGCATACGACGCCGACAGTGCCGTCGGTTGTCTGATGTCCATGTTGGAACGGAATACTAAAAACGCTGGAAATTCGAACTGTTGAACCGCCAAATGCCACCCTCGTTGAGATAGCCCAGTGAGTGTTGCAGTGACGGGCCTTGGTCTGTTCCGCCGCGCACGTTGAGGTTGTATTGCTGCTGCGGAGCCCAAGGCCTTACCACCTCGTTGTACCAGTCGGTACTTTCGTAACCCGGGCCGCCTGCACGCCATTTCTCTAACTTTTCGCGACCGTATGTGGGTTGTTTGCCGCGGTTCACCAGCGTCTCGTCGGTAAGCTCCACAAACTGGGCGGCGTTACAGAGCTCGGGATAGATGGTTGGACGTTGCCAACTGAAGGTAGAATTAAGTTCTATCTTCGTGGCTTGCGAGCCTCCACGCTTCGTCGTAACTAAGACAACGCCATTGGCGGCACGAACGCCATACACCGCGGCAGAGTGCATCTTTTCAGGATGGTACGCTTTCATTTCGTTCGGACCGATCTGGTCGGAAACCGCTTTGGAACGCCATCTACCACAACCAACGCCGCTGTGCGCACATAACCGCGAATGCGTCGATGTCGCTGCCGAACCTCGCCGCTCTCCCCGAACGCTGAACAACGCGCGTCGGCCAGCTCCGCCGATAGAGTTGGTGAGGCTGGGTACTGGCGAACGGGCAACGTCTTCTTGCCTCGTTACCGATGCGATAGAGCGATTGTGCAATCGCCCGCCCTCTTTCTGACTGCTGCAGCCCACCACAAACTTCACATCATCTAGCAGCGTTTGCGTTGCGACGTAGCTGCACGTTCATGTTTTGCGCGGCGCGCGTAGCTTATAGCTCGGTACAGCCCACATAACCAATGGTGAGCTCGGTGCCAATGGCATCGTCTAAAACAGCTACCGTCGCTGTCGGTAACCGCCCCTGTGTTGGTGGTGGCTTTGTTCACAACGGATGCAATGATGGGTTGGTCCCTGTTCGTCTCACCGCATCTCTACGCGCTGCTTTTTGTCGTCTCCCTTTGCGCGCGCGCGTTTTCCGAAGGGACGCCCTTAGGCTGGCTCATCAACAATGGTCTCGCCGTTGATTTCGTAAGAAACGTTTTGCCCCGCAAGGACTTTTCCCCACAACGTCTGTTACCTCGTTATTGCGTGCTCCTCAACGCTTTACGCGCGCGGCGGTCTCGCGTCCACGTCTTTGCATAGATAACAACCGAGTAACCCGTGTGGTAAATCAACGATGGCTTCTCCACGGTGACGTTTCTTCGAGTCATCGTCACACATGCTCGCTTTGGCCGAACCCTCCATTGAAAGTGCGTGCAAGTGAAGGTTGCGAGCAGAAACTCGGCATGTTCTCATGTCGAAATAAGTTAGTTATAAATTGTTTAGTGATAATATACACTAGGTGGTGCGGCCGTTAGGCGGTGCTACTAAAGGCAGTAACGCCCTGGCTCGGGCCCGTCTCGCATTTAACGTGTCCCGTCGGGTCATTGTATTTGCAGTATTTGCCCGATGTTGCTCGTTCGCGTTTATTAAAGATAAGGTAGAAACTGCTTGCCGCGCACCCTTGCACTACCTCCTGTTCGGCACAGCTAAAGTTTCTCAGTTAAACGGGTGCACCGTTATCAAGCGGTTGGTTGTCGGTACGTGTTCATGCTGCGCATCCATCGTTTCTTTGATGCTTTCTCGGCGCAGTTGGCCCGTTGTCTCGTTTAAAACGACACGTTCGCCTGGCTTTACGGCAAGGCCCTTTTGTTGCGAAATGAGGTTGGCTGCGCTTTAGTTCGCCCTCGCAAAGGCTGCCAACCATGACGTGTTGCTCTCCTGATAACTGCTCTCACTTTGAAGGCCGTTCCGAGGTCGTGCAGAACAACGTCTTTGCAACGATAATAAGTGGTAGCCGCTCGTTATGCTTTCTTTACAGAGTATGAAACCTTCTCCCTGCAACAGATCCTTCGTCGGATATGCCGAACCCTGCGAGTACCTGATTGTTGACGGAATTGAGCTCACCTCGCTGCCGTCGGGCGAGATCAGCGCGCTGAGTTGCGAACCATCTGGGGCGCATAGTCTCTATCATGGGCAAACCGCCGGGTTTACCACCTTTGCACGCCCAAGCAGCAGGCCAGCGATGGGCAACACGGCAATGATGTGAAAACCGCGGCAGCCCCCACCAGCAGCGCCGCGCTGGCAGGCGTTGCGCTCTGTTTTTCGCCAGTGTCGCGTGCGTGTATATGCGCATGACAGCGTTGCAGCCTGGCTCCACGTCGAACTCTCTGCTGTGCCTTGCGCGGCAGCGCGGTCGAAAAGCAGTTCGCGCAAGTTGCGCATACAGCCGATAGCAGTTTGTCTCTCGCTTTGGCGAACGAAATCGTCCAGCCCGCCAAGCCTCGTCGGTCGTGATGTCGCCTCAGCACAAAGCGGCGGTATCAGGCCGTTCATATGCTCGTTTTCTGTTTTCATACCGGTTTCCTATAATGAGAGAGCTCTTTGGTAAAGGGATAGCGTAGGGAAAACGCAAGAAAGCCTGAAAGTGGCAGCACTCAGTTTTGTGCTTCGACCCCATATCAGTAGCCAATTTTCATAGCACGCGCCAGCCACTGCAAAGCAAACATGCCAACCATGTTTATGGATAGTCTGGCGGATAAAATCTTGATGTGCGCTTTTTGATGTGATACTTTACCGCATTGACAGAAATGCCCAGCTCTCTGTGCAATTTCCGAGTATTTCTTGCCCTCAGCGGCTGTTCTGAACACGCGCCGGCAGCCTTTCGGCAACTCAGCTACGGCTTGCTCGGCGGTGTCATGTATTCTTCTGGCAACCAGCCCTTAAATGGGTGTTCGGGGTCAGCCGATATTCAGCATGCAGAGCAGGGCGCTGGTCTCATGCTGTCCGTTAACTCTGCCTGCGGAAGGCCGACGAGCGGCACGCCTTCTCGCCGTTGTTTCTGTCGAACGGAAGAGGTAAGCTTGGAGCGACACTACTTGTAACTCGTCACGTGGTGGTCCCAAAGGTAGAAAAACAGGTCGTCAACAATCTCTTCGGCCAACCTCGTGGCTGTGGTGATTGTCTTTCGGCAAGCTTGCGCTAAAACGGCGTAGTATGTTTTGTACAGGCCGAAGGCGGCAAGGTCTCCATCCTCTAAACGAGAGGAAAACGTCACCCACCCGCTATCTCCAAACATTGGTTAAGCGGTTTTTAGTTGTAATATCTTTCTCAGCAAAGTTAGCGATGTTATCGCCACGCCTTTTCGCATTTAGCTTTCACCTGAAGCGCTCACTCTTTAACCCAAATCAAACCTTAGCGCCTGTGCAAGCTCTGTGTATTGTTGAGCATATTGTTTGTTTGTCTTGAAATCGTTGCAGGTACTGTGGGGCGAATAAGCCTTGCGGGGATGCCGACAGGCAAACAAAAACGTGTACAGGGAGTGCATGCAACAACATGAAACATTTGATAAGCGGCCTTGATGGCTGATTGGGGTTTAGCGTTTCTGAAGATTGAGATGTGCCGCCGTCTTTGTTCTTGTAAAAGCAAGGTGAATATCCCGTTCATGTGCAAAGCATCAGCAAAGCATGTGATAGTCTCGAAAAATTTCGCTCCATCTGTGGCAAAACGTGGTTGCGCTCGTGCTGCGGGCCTGGCAGAAGGCCTTCCATGTTTTCTACAAGCTGAAACCCATCTGGCAATGCCCGCCGGTGCTGGCAGGTTGCCGTACGCTGTCGCTGTATGATCGCATGCCCAGCAAACCGCTCGTGCTAGCGGTTGTGTTTCTCCGCCTGCTTCCGTTTCCACTGCCTTGCTTTTGCGTACGAAACCCAATCTGTTTTGTCTGTGTTTAGTATGAAATTTTAACATTTTAAGCGCTCTTTTGTCCGCCAATCGTTTACCTTGCCGCAAAGCTGATTCTCGCGAAGTGTTGTTTTTGATGTAGGGTTAGTCCATGAAATCACCACTAAACGAATTTTTATTTAAGCAGCCGCCGTCTGCGCCATATTTTCGTGCCATTTTATGGCGAAGCATGGTAGCTATTTGCCGCAAAATGGCGCATGTACAAGTCGTCAAAACTGCAGGTGCGTCGGTGCAAATGGAAACAGTGCGTGCACGCAAGGTAAAATGCAGCAAAATGTAGTGTAAAATGGTGCTAACTGCAAGGCGCGATAAGCAAGGAGAAAATGGTTGCCGTTATGGTATAAATAAAACCCCTCCCGAACCATGAAACGCATGACCCAGGGGCAAAATGGGCACTAAAGACGCCTTTAGGGGCTAAAAGTGCATTTGGGCATGAAAATTATGGTGGGCTGGTAACCAAAATAGAAAGGCACATATGGTGCAAAACGCAGTGTTCTTGGCTTAAATTTGACAATCACCAAAAGCGTGAAAGGTTAGTGAAAAGTGAAGCTTACCGACTATAACCTATATTCCCGCCAGAATGGAGCGGTATTATGAGCGGTATTGCAAAATAAAAACAAAGGTTTTAAAGATTTCGCGGGTGCACCATAGGGCCAGCCATTTCCACCTTAGTAGGGCAGGCTTGCAGTGGCTTTGATATTTCAGCAAGCGGTTGCGTTTGCCATGTCAAACCCTTTCTAACCCGCCAGCTGCATATAAATCTGAAATATACACCAATAATCAGCTAAGAAGATGTTATTCAGGAAAATACATATCTTTACACCACCTAAACAACAGCTAATGCTGTTAAACATGAGAACATGACAACAAGGTGCTCATGGAAATGATGTGTTGTAAGGATGATAAATGATGATGTTTTGATGAAAATGCGTTGGAAAAACTATTCTACTTTGCAGATCCTGCCCATTGTGAATGAGGATTAATGCTGGATAGATGAATATAATGTGATAGCCTGACGGCGCATACAAACCGCTGTGACCCAACCACATACACATTTTAACAATTAGATGAATTAAAGCAATAAAAAACGAAGTCAGAATGCAGTAGGTAGTTTTTTGCCCGACGCTGTATGCTGCTCATTCCTTGTATGTGAATAAACATCAACAACCACATGGGTGGCTAGTGACACCGGTGAACCGCTCATTGGTGCTTCTGTTGTGCAGAAAGGAACGTCGAATGGTGGTCGTAACCGACCCGACGGCCGATTAGTGATGTTACTTAGCGGTACCATCGGCTGTTATTGTCATTTTTACCGAAACAGTGAAGGCCAGCCCCAACATGACGGTGACCTTGTTGAATAACGCCAAGGCCATCGATCGAAGTGGTGGTTGTTGGCTATGGAACACAGAAGAAAGCCAAACCTAACGGGTTCGGCGGCGCAAGGGAAATGAGCGACGTGTTGGGCGATTATGGCCTACAGCCAATGCAGCTGCCGCGTTGCAAGGTGCCATGCCGGGATCTACCACGGCGGCGGTTCGCCCGGCTTTGCTAAGTTCATGAATGCGCGGTCGCTTTCGATTAACGGAGTGCACCGCTGTGCTGATAGACAACGCTGAAGGCGACATCAGCTCGTTTCAACCCCGAAGACATCGAGCGTGTTTGCAAGGAAAGATGCCGCCAGCGGCGCCATCTATGGTGCGCGTGCGGGCTGGCGGGTGATATTGGCAATGCGCTCAAACGCGCAGTCTGGACGCGGCATAGGCCACGCCAACTACATGGGCTGTAAGGTGGGCGTCGCTCAAACCACTGAGCAAGCCTCGTTGATGCAATACTTTGGATGCCTACATCGAAGTGGGCTATTCTACTCTATTGCGGCAAGGCGCGACGTTAGCAGATGGCGCAACTATCTGCAAACAATATCAAAACGACCCTTCGTCTATCGCGTAACCGTGGGCGACGGCATCTCATGGCATACCGGACGGCTGCATGTTTTATTGGCTTCTGAAAAGAACCGCCAAGAACATCCTTGACCACGGGTGCCGTTAGCAACCACAACATAACCCTTTCGGGCGGAAGTTCAAAGATACGTTATCGCCTTTTCGAAGTTTAAGCCGCGAAAATGGTCCGCGGTACGCAGATATGACATGTTCAGGCGTAAAACCATCAACGGCTATTTTATCTCGGCCGGATATCCAGAAATGGTCACCCAAGAGGCCACCATATCCTTGCATACACCAACTCTACTACCAAAACAAGAGCCGCAGAACGTGGGAAACATGAGCGGTTTTTACTCAACCTCGTTTGATATATTATTATCCCGAAGGCCCAATCCCTGGCGACATTCTAAGTGTTCAAGGCAACTTGCCTTCGCAAAACGCCGCTGAACATGCTGTTGTATGCACCACTTCGCATTTGGAGAAGTCGGAACCACGTGGCTTTGCGCTCTATTTTTCAAGCCCTTGCCCGCTGGAGCATCACGGGCGAGTACACCTACGACCGCAGAAAGACAATCACTCATCAGCTTTATAGCTCGGCCGATTTAGGGTTTGCCGATGCAGTTTGCCGCCAAGTATTCGATGGAAGAAGGGCAAGACTACTCATCGCATGTATGATGAAACAAAGAAGTATAACGCCCTGAACCTCTTTACCAATTACGAAAACAATTGGGGTGCGCATGCCTTTAAGGCGATGGTGGGTTTTAACCAAGAGAAGTCGTATTATCGCTATTTCTATGGCAACGTGTTGGCGCAAGCCGTGCCCACTGTGCCTTCTTTCGCAGGCGGAACAGGAGAAAAGACCTTATTCGACAAGTACTCGGAGTACACATTATCTGCAGTGGCTTTTGCCCTGTTTGAACTATTCGTTCTTAGACCGCTATCTCTTGAGTTGAACGGACGTTACTGATGGCTCGTCGAAGTTCCCCAAGAACCATCGTTTTGGCTTTTTCCCCTCGGTGAGTGTGGGCTGGCGTATGGGTCAGGAGCCTTTCATGAAGTGGGCCAACCGTTGGTTAGACGACTTTAAACTCCGCACCTCGTATGGTTCGGTAGGCAACCAGCGTATCGACCCCTATCAGTTCTCGCCAGTTATAAGCGTAAACAGCAACGGCACCTATCTGTTGAACGGCGAAGGTAAGACAACTTATTTCACTTCGCCCGAGCTTGGTTAGCCGCAACTTTACGTGGGAAAAGGTAACAACGTTTAACGTTGGTTTCGACCTCGCGCTTTCAAAACCGCCTACGGCAACGTTCGATTGGTTTAACCGCCAAACAACGGGCATGTTGGCTGCTGGCATGCGAGATACCTGGTGGTGGGAACAACGGCTCCGTTGCAAAACGTGGCCGACATGAAGAACAAAGGCTGGGAACTACATGTTACATGGCGCGACAAGATTGGCGATTTTAGCTATCATGTTGGCTTTAACATCTACGACAGCCGCCGAGATAACTAGGTTTAATAACGAGTCGAAGCTGCCTCCGATTACTGCGTGGGAGGAAGATAGGTGAGATTTGGGGTATGTTACCGACGGCTATTACAATCATCGACGACTTTAACGCGGCAGATGCCAAGGCACGCGACATGGACATTGGAAAGAGGGTGTTACGAAGATTAACGGCTTTAACCCACAGCCCGCAGACGTTAAGTTTAAGGACTTGCGCGAAGACGGCGTTATTAATGCAGGCGACAACACCGTTGATAACCCCGCGACCGCAAGCAGTAACGGCAACGACGCATCCGTTACCAGTCCGGTGCAAGCCTTGGTGCAGCATACAAAGGCCTAGCTCTAGAAGCGCTGTTGCAAGGTGTTGGCAAGCGCGATTATTGGCCAGGCGGTTCGGTCTGTGTTCTATTTGCGGGCAGGTGCTGGCGATGCCGTGTTCCAAGCACTCTTATTCAAACTCAAAACCGACTATTGGCGAGCCAAGAGCCACGGACCCCGCAAGCAGCGCGACCATATGGCGCCAGCAAAACTCACCGGCAGCTGTCCACGTACGACCAAGGCAACAATGTTGCGTCTAACACGCGCGCCCAAGCGATACGTATTCGCAAATGCAGCCTACTGGTGCATCAAGAACGTAACGCCATCCCATACCTTGCTGAATGTGCCAAACGCGCCCACTTTGCAGCAGGATGCAAAGTTCTCATGTAAGCGTAGAGGGTTCTGGCAACTTTCGAAACAGCCTCAGCGGCTACGACAGCAGCGACCACCCAAAACCACACAGCGCCATGCGCTAGCAACATTATTTCTGTGGAGTATCCCTATTATCGCAACCATCTCTTTGGCGCAAGTATTTCCACATTCTAATCACTAATGTTCTTATGAAAAAGATGGTTAACGGCCGCTTTTCTTGTTGCTACAACCCTGACGGCATGCAACGACCAGCTTTCTGAAAAGTACCTTTGACCGACCTTACCGAGGAAGAAACGCCTTCAAAGAGTACGATCACTTCAAGGCTTTTTATGAACCCCCGTTACGGATGCGTTGGCTTATACACCACCATTCAAACCAGCATCAACAGCAGCTATGGCGGACGCGCAGTTTGCTGGCGATTGGTCTGGCGGACTGGTTACGCATCGCGACAATGCACGGCAGTCCTTTGCGCTTACCAAACCGTCACAGCCACATCAGACGGTGGCGGATGGGATTTCTTACATCCGCACGCATCAGCATGATGCCGCCGATTTACTTTGGGCGATGGCGTGCTTACAGAGGCGCGGCCAAGCGTCACATTGGCGTTCGGCTGGTTACTTCTTCTCGGCCTATTGGTAGGGCGGCGGAACTCATCGACCGCTTTTGGCGATGCGCTTTGGGTGAATACAGCGTTTCGACGACAGCTCGCCCGAAAGCTACGGACGACGCACACCGCGCGCAGCTGTTGCCGATAGCATCATCGCCCGATTGGGAGCTGCCGCAAACATCGGCTCGTTCAACGATGGCGACAACACCATTACGGCTTACACGCCATAAAGGCCGCACTCTCGCGTTTCTTACTGCGAAGGGAACATGGGCCAAGTATCATGGCCTTTAACGAACCTTACGAAACCCATTTGCAAAAGTGCCCAACCGCTTCGCAAGAGTTAACGATGCCTATCAACCAGCTCTGTGTCGGGCGTAGATACAAAAGACGCCTGCAACGGGCTGGCGCGGCGAGCTGTGGGACCACCGAGAGCTTGAAGGGTAAGCCTGGCGTTATCTTCTGCAGCAGTCTGTCATCAACGTGCTGATGAATCGCCGCGACGATTTCGAACACATCGCGGCCAACGCCGCCGCGCAACACACACGGTAGGTAGACACAAGTTCTTGATGAAGAATGGTTTGCCCATTGCCACTGCCGCTTCGTCATCAAGGCGGAAAGGGTAGCGACATGTGGGCCACCTTGCTCCAAACATGCGACCCGCGACTATACATTACAAACATTCAGCTTATGTGGTTGTTCCTTTGCATGGCAGTAAAGTGCCCGATAACGTGGAACACGTTTAAGACATGGCGATTCTGAAAGGCGGGCGGACAACCAAGGGCACATCGTAACCGCCGGACGAAGCAGCCGCAGCATCGCTACCAGCATCGACCACATGATCTGAAACGATAAGCGCCTATGAGGTGGGGGCAGCCGGTGGCGAAGTACGAAGCGATGCCTCGGACAAAACTGGGGCGCAGCACGCCAACACCCGCGTTAGTCCTAACCTCTCACCACCGACTCGCGGGTGCCCCTTTATGTGCGCTGCCGAACCGGCTACATACTGTGGAAAAACTACGACATGTGGAGTTCTCCACGGGCTCTTTCGGCCTTCTGTACGGCCGATAAGCCCATCTTTAAGATTGAAGAAGTGTTGCTGGAACTATGCCGAAAGCGGCATGGGAACCCAATAAGTTCGACCAATCGCTGCAGAGATAAAACCACTACCGTTGCGCGACCGCGCCGACGTTGCAATCACATGACGGTGGCAGACATCAACGACAACTTTGGACCTCCCAAATCGCGATGGGAAAGGCAATGCGCCTTGGTGGATGCAGCAACGTGGTAAAGCTGGCAACCACAACGTCGTCGTGCCGTGGGAGATACGCTCGCGAACGCCAGACAGTAGAACCTCTGGCGGTGGACGTGCCTTTCACGATGTGCGCAGATGGGCAAAGGCTGCCTATTATGTAAACAGGCAACCCCTGCGGATTGTGGACCACAGCCGCCGACAATATCTATGCGCCAAAGGCAAATGCCTACACGGGGCAATTTGTTGATTACGACGAAATTGTGACAAACGGAAAGGCGGCAGCCGAGAACAACACCGCTGGCAGCGGCTGGATTTACACCTACGAGAGTCCGCTTGCGCATGGCGGTTGGTTAGACACCTATTATTTAAGCATGGTTCCCACCAGTCAAATCGTGCTGAATAAGCAGCTAACACAAAACCCTGGTTACAATAAACTATTTGGATTAGGCAATTAAAAACGATGAAAACAACATCATCTATCCTGCTTACGCAGGCTGTATGGTTGGCTCCCTAACCCCTGCTTTGGCCGCAAAACACACAAACCCAACATCATTTACATCATGTGCGATGATATGGGGATACGGCGATTTGGGCTGTTATGACAACAACTCATCCTAACGCCCAACATCGACCGCATGGCCGCAGAGGGCATGCGCTTTACGCAAGCCTATGCGGGGGCACCCGTTAGCGCGCCGTCGAGGGCATGTTTCATGACGGGGCAACATTCGGGCCACACCGAAGTGCGCGGAAACAAGGAGTATTGGGCCGATAGCAAGCCCGTGTATTACGGCCAAAACCGAGATTTCCAGCATCGTGGGCAACATCCCCTACGATGCCAATCACGTCATCCTACCCTGAGATTATGAAGGCCAACGGCTAGCAAACGGGCATGTTTGGCAAGTGGGCTGGCGGCTACGAGGGGTCGGCATCAACGCCCGACAAGCGTGGTGTTGACGAGTTCTTTGGTTATATCTGCCAGTTCCAAGCCCACCTTTACTACCCCAATTTCCTCAATTCGTACAGCAGGTCGCGAGGAGATAAGGGCGTGCAGCGCGTGGTTTTGGACGACAACATTGCGCATCCGATGTTTGGCGACGACTATTTTTAAGCGCCCCTCTTACTCGGCCGACCTCATTCACCGCCGTGCTTTGCAGTGGCTCGAAACGCAAACGGCCGACAAACCCTTCTTTGGCGTGCTCACTTACACCCTTCCCCATGCCGAGTTGGCACAGCCCAACGACTCGCTTGTGGCTTCTGCAAAAGAAGTTCTTTGTAGACAAGACGTGGGGTGGACAAGAGGCATCGCGATACAATGCCGTAGAACACACCCATGCGCAGTTTGCAGCCATGATAACAAGGCTCGACTTGTATGTTGGTGAGATATTGAAGGTGTTTAAAAGCAAAAGGGGCTAGACGACAACATCGCTGGTGATTTTTACGAGCGACAACGGGCCGCACGAGTGGGAAGGCGGTGCCGACCCTTCGTTCTTCAATCGCGACGGAAAGTTGCGCGGCATTAAGCGTCAGTGCGTTACGAAGAGGCATCAGAATTCTTTCATTGCGCGCTGGAAAGGGCGTGTCGAGGCTGGCAAAGTGAGCGACTTGCCCTTCGCCTTCTACGACCTTATGCCCACTTTCTGCGAGCTGGCAGGCGTAAAGAACTATGTGCAACGCTATCGAAACAAGCGCCTAACCACCGACTTTTTCGATGGGCTCTCCATCATTCCCACGCTCTTGGGCAACGATAAGGCTAGCAACGCCACTCCACCTTTATTGGGAGTTTGCCGAAACCAACCAAATTGCCGTGCGCATGGACGATTGGAAACTGATTGTTATTAAGGCACGCCACACCTTTACAACCTGGCAACCGACTTACACGAGGACAACGACGTTGCTGCCCAACATCCCGATGTGGTGAAAAAGCTGGTAGACATCGTTTATAAGGAGCATGTGGACAGCCCGTTGTTCCCCATCACCTTGCCAAAGACGGCTCAATGACGACAGATTAAGGCCTTACCAACGGCCTTCGAATGCAAACTAAGGGGATGTGCCTGCTGTGGCGCATCCCCTTTTTGTTTGCAAAACTGGCCCCTCGTTTGGGCTAGAAAACTGAAGGACAAGAAGTGCTAAAATGCTAGATAAACAAGAACACTTAGCTAAGCTAGTTCAGCTAGTTCACCTAGAAATCCTGGTACACCTAGCCCAGTTAGCTCACCTAGTCCACCTAGAACTCCTAGAACCTCTAGCTCATCTAGTCAACCTGGAATACCTAGAACGACCCCTAGAACCCCCAGAATACCTAGCCCCCTAGAAGAACAAGGCCGGCGAGAATAACTAAAAAGCCAGCCATTACCTTGTGTATTGTAAAATTTCAAGTCTGTTTTTTAACATTATGAGTGCCATTTTATCCACCAATCGCTCAACCTGCCGCAAATATTCGATTCTCGCGCAGGTTTGTTTTGGTGCTGAATGGGGTAGGGCTTATAATGGTGGCCAACCCATTTGATGTGGTATGAATATGCAATTAGCACTCAACAGCGTGCGTCTTGCATCAGAATTTCCTGCATTTAGCACCAAAACGCATTCCGTTTAGCGGCAAAACACCCTGCGTTTAGCACCAAAACGCATTGCATTTAGCACCAAAATGCACTGCAAAATGCAGCAAAACGCAGACCAATATGCTGCAAAACGCAAGGCTAAATGCAATAATATGCACAACGAAATGCAACAAAATACGGCGAGCATTGGCACTTAGGTCATATATTTTGATAGTACTGACGTGTAGAATAAGGGCGAAATCACACCCCCAGATCGTGGGTTTTTAGGTGCAAAATGCAGGTGTTTGGAGTTAAAGAAAACACGAACAGGCAACCATCTAGAAAGGCAAAATGGTGCTAAATGCACTCCGCGTTCTTAAAAATGGACACATTAAGAGCGGCGGAAGATGGGAAATAGCGCCAAATTGCCTACTTTTAGCCCATTGTTTTCGCTAGAATGTGTTGGCGGAGCATCGTGCGTTTTGTCATATTATTACAACAATTAACTTTCTGGGGTTATGGGTTTGTGATTCGTGGGTTGTCGACATATCCAGTTAATGAGTGGTTAAGTTTAAGGCTTAGAGGGTAAGTTATTAAACCTATCTTTTCATACTCCTTGTATACGCTGTCATTGAATCACGCTTAAAGCAATGCTTTTTGTGTCTTTCTGTTTTTGTCTGGTATCTTTCACTTGCCTTTTTCGATGGCATAGCCCAACGATGCTCACTCAAAATGCAGGCGAAAGATGCCAGATAAATCCCCCAAAAAACAGACAAAGGCGATTTTTAGAACCAGCCTTTAGCCACTGGCTATCGCAAAAACAGACTTACTTATTGAGGTATTTAAGCATTTTTGTGATACACCGTTTCTTCTGATCCATGTTGGGGTGAACGTAGAGATTGAGGGTTGTTGTGATGTTCGCATGCCCAAGCAACACGCTTACTGCTGTTTTAGTAGTCGCAGTTGCTTTTCAAACGCAGCGCGTAGCAAAAACTGTCGGCGCAGTCCGTGATATTTCAGCCGAGGAATATCCAAATGTCCCATCAACCGATGGAAATAGTTTCGATAGGTTCGTGGCTCTGTGGGTTTCTCTTCGTTGGTTAGCATCAGAAACTTGCGTTTACCACTTTTTCAGTGGTTTCACCATAGCCACTAGTTCTTTGTTCATCGGTATCTCACGGCAAGAATTCTTAGTCTTTGGCGTATTTATAACCAACTCCGTGTGTTTGTGCTCACCTTCTACGATGTAGATACGCTCGATGGTACGGTTTACGGTGATTGTGCCCGTGTCTGTGTTGATGTCGGCCCACATCAAACCACATATCTCACCAATCCGCAAGCCAGTGGTCAGGCTGATGTAGATGCCAAGGTTGCGAAATGCTGAAGTTCTGCCTGATGAAATCGAGTATCTTTTTGTGTTGTGCCACCGTCAGCACTTCTATTTCTCTGTTGCCCTCTGTGGTGGGTACTTGATGTCCCACTCGCAATAGTTCATCCAACCGTTCTTCACTCCAAACTTCATCACCATTCTCAATACGATGAGCATGTCTTTCACCGTTTTAATGCTGAGCCCAGCATTGAGTTTTTGCAACACAAACTCTTGTACAAGTTTCTCACTAAGAACGTCACAATCACCAAACGATGACAGTATATGGTTCTCTAAAATCAACACATGATGGCAGCAGGTGGATCGCTTAACGTATGCTTGTGCTTTTCATCTTTCCAAGCCAACGCAATTTCTTAATTGTTTTTGCTTTCATATTTAATCCTTAATCTAGAAAAAGGTACATAATAATTAGAGAAAAGTATTAACTTATGTCGATCTAGATTTCGGAGTTTGAGGAGTGGGAGAAATGCTGTGGCCTCTGACTTGTTGGAATTCGCTCAACAAACTCTCACAATGTTGGGATGGAGTTGGAGTAGTATACGGATGCGATTCAAAATTTGCATTATAGTTTAATTCATGCGGATCGCCGATAATGGTTGTTGACCCACAAAGACAAACTTCTCCAAAGCATTATGGATGGCAACTTACCCCTAAGAATTATGAACTATGTCAAGAAGGTGATGTCGCTTTTGCCGATGCTCAGAAGACACAAACGAAGTAGCCTTCAAAGTTGTTGAATTTTATAATCTTGGCGAGAAAGAAAGTGATTTGTGGCTTGCCTATACTATACGCATGGAAAGAGATAGACAGGAAAGACGTTTGACAGGAAGAGGTTCTCTTTCTTCACTTGTTCCACCATCAAATTAGACAAATTGCACGAGGAACAAAAGATATACTCTATCAGCTGTAAGAAATTTCAGAATGTTAGTTGGTCATTCCGTGAAAGGTGAACAAACAAAATAGTCACATCTTGTCTGAATGATTGACGAGCGTATTCTCTACTCAAAACAAATTATTGAAAAGTTGTGAGTCTCTAATCAAGGGAATTGCACAACATACGCATCAAAGAATCAACAAGTGAGCAGCACATATGTAAAACTTGGGTGATATTTGCCAGATTTACCAGCGAGGAAAAACTTTGATGCGAAATGCACAGGTAGAGAATGGACTATCCTTTTCACTTGCGCCGAGCAACCATTTAAAATTGATAGTTTTGCTTTGATACAGAAGCTACGATCTCTGGAATGGTGCCAATTTGGGATATATCAATTATTATAACGAAAGTTTGAACAGCTTTAATCAAAGAACTTATGTTTTAGATGGTGTTCTCCCGAGCATTATCTGACAGGGACGATGAACATGTTGAGGCGTTGTTTATTGCCCAAAAGAATTTCACAGAGTTCAAGCAACACCCCATATAGTGCTATATCAACTCTCAGTGAGTTGGCGGCTGCCAATACCCAGTAGGTCCAATCAAAAACCATAGTTGAAGCTAAATGCAATCTTTAGAGAGAGGCTACCGAACCAACAACATTGAATGGCTCTCATAAGAGGTTAGCTGACTCATCAAATGTTTGGTATAAAGCATCTGACGGAGCAAATATTGTTTTGGCCTCTGAAAGTAGTGTGTGTTTGTATAAATTACCGACTCTACTCTGGCATATAGCAGTTGAAATGCACTCACATATTTGCTTTCTGAGCATTTATATCAGGACTGCGTGTTGACGATCTTTTCCCTAACCCTGCTTATGGTCGCGTCTTGCTCGTGACACAGCTTGTTAGGCGCAGATCGCTGGAAAAGTGATTGGTTAACCAGCCCTATCTGCACCACAGTGCGCTACAACAGAATGGCATATACATGACAACCTTGTCGTTAGTGACAATCTGAGTGATTCATTCCATGATACAGGTCATAATGCATTCATCAATAAACGCTGTATTTCGTGTCGTATTCAACACTATTGATACGTAAGAAGAGAATAACACGCTGATCTGCACCGGTACTCCTCTGAAGGCGGATCACACGGAGCAACATATCCACCCGTCCGACATACCTTTATGTCCAGAGATTGTTTCTATACGAGAGATACTTTTTAATCCTTTCTTTGATGAAAGTTGATTTCAGAGTAACCGCTTCTTTATTTCACAAAGCTCTCAGCTTGTAAATGACGCCGTTACTCGTAGAACACATATTGATTAATCTCCCTGATTAAGGATTTTGACGGTAGGTCTGCGCCTCAGAAAAGCTTTCAAAGACGCAAAAGGGGATGTCATTACATTGTCTGGAAATTTGCGATGTTGTTAAAGGTGAGCAAATCAATGGTGAATTTCTTTCAGGAACATGGCAAGTATTATGTGATGAATGGGGAACCGATCCGTCTGGTTTATTATGGACAATTATAAATGGCGGAAGCCTACACTATTTCAATAAGCGAGGGCAGGGAACTCTTTGTGGGTATGCGCAACTCAACAAATGTCACTTTGTGGGTGGCATGGCGGCTGTTAGCTCTGTTGGCGATAGCAGACAATGTCGAGATACCTGCATTTGCACCATTATCTTAAGAAAACTGAAGAGAAGGCGATAATGAAACTTCGCTTATAGGCTCTGGTTTACCCAATATTCAGCACTTGGCAAACTATTCAAGATAAAATTACCGGACAAGTGAGCAACAAAAGCAATTTCGGATATCCTATTGCTGGAACAGAAAGCTGAGATTGAAGAACAAATACCGATAGCTATGCAAGATGAACAATATCGCGCTCCAAATGTTCCATATAAACATCTGACGGAGCAAGTATTGTTTTTGCTTATGCAATACTTTCGCAAAAATCTGTTTCCAATGAATCTTCTGTACCAATGTAAACAGTTGTTTACCAATCCGTCGTTGTACTTCACCACGCCAAAAGAGGAAAGGATATTTGCAAGCTCTCATAGGATAAGCACTGTCTTTTCACTGCCCTCCAACCCCCTTTTTGAATTTCTGTGAAGAATAGCTTAGACTCAAAAGAAATAGTACAAGTCTAGCGTACGCAACCTCTTTGTGCGGAAGCAAATGTACATTGGACTTACTATACCTTTCAAATGTAATGAGACGAGACGAATCGAACCAACATTGCCCATTCTGCTGGGTTAAAAAGCGAAGTCATTCCGTTCTACAATCTTGAGTAGTTGGAAGTGTCATCGCTTGCATTGCATCTGTTCTCAAATTGCTCACTCTGTTGGATAAGCTGCGATTACTAATGGATAAAACCGTCTGTACCGTATTGTCTTTATTCCTTTGATGTCTGCACAATGAAATCGCCTATATATGTGAGGGTACGCGTTTTAGTCTTTGGACCATATATTCTATTTCAGCCATCCGCAGACTTTAGTTTCTTCAAATCCTCAATGATTTTGTTTTGAGTAGAAAATGCTCGTCAAGAAGATTAAGAAAGCATGCTATTTTCTTTGTTCCGTCAAAGATATAAAGATACCCTTATACGTGCAAAGTTCGGCGAAAAGATAAACCTACGCCTCCTTCACCATTTACATTGTAACAATAATTAAGTTTTGCGGTTTTAAGAAGTTGCATAAGCCATTCGTCATCTACCTTTTGGTCGTTTTGAAACAGACATACAACGAACTTATCATACAGGGAACTTTATCAGAATACATAGCAATTGAGCCGACATTGATTGCGGGATTATAAGCGAATCTTGTGACTGTATGATTTTGTATGCTTTAATATCATCACCCACCATGTCTCTGGCAATTTCAAATTGCTCAGATTGTGGTACAAATCCCCTTCATTTGTAACAGAGAACATTGATATTGTATTTTTCTTATTTCTACGAGTGAAATTTTGAGTATCTCCTAACTTATTCTAATTCTCAAACTGAAATCTCAGATTTGACATTGGGATTTTTTTATTTTTATTTTCACCATGGTTGTTACTCTTTAATTATGGTGTTTGGTATGTTGAGTTGTTGCAAAGTAGGGTATGTGTAACTTTCCTAGCACACACAACCGCTAGTGTTGTTAGGCTGTGCAATTTTGCGCGTATTACACTATTCCCAATTCTTCAGATACACCCTCAATCTCCTTATCTAGTTCCGCGCGTTTGGTTTCCAGTATGTCTTTGATTTCCGCCATTACAGCCTTTGAGGTCGATTGGCATCTTCCTCGTCGGCATCAACGTAACGGGAACGTTGAGGTTGTAGTCGTTGCTCGGCTATTTCCAAGGGCAGCAAGATGGCTGTACTTTTTCTATTTCCTTGCGGTCGCGGTAGGTGTTCTACATCTTTGATGTGCTGCGGGCGGAGTTTGTTCTGCGTTTTCACTTTCGGAACCCCTGCTGGCGTCGATGAAGAGAATGGGTCGTCTTCTTTACGGCATTTTTTGAACACCAAGATACAGTGGGTATGCTTGTCCATGAAAATGTTGGCAGGCAAATCCGATAATTGCATCAACATAGTTTTTCTTCTATGAGGAACGGCGATAACGCCTTCGGCATTTCCACCGAAAGAGCACACCGTGGAGGAGCAACGCAGTTTCCATTGTGCCACCCTCATCCAGGGTGGTATCGCGTGGAGGATGAATGCATAATCGGCAGTTTTACGGGAGCTGAGTCGCCCCGTTTTGCTTGGAACGTCGTCGTTGTTGAACTTCGGCAGCACTCACCTGCCGAGAACGGCGGATCGGGCCAACCGCATCAAACTGAGTGTCGCCAAAGGCATCGCTTCGAGCGTATCGCCATCTTCATGCGGGAAATTGCTGAACTTGATACCATGCAGCAACATGTTCATACGAGCAAGATTGTAGGTTGTGGGGTTTTTCTCCCGCCCAAAGATTTTCGTTACGTATGCGCTGATGTTTGCGCAGCAAAGCGTGCAGCCACCGTCGCAAGTAGGGTCGAAACATTGCGAAGACGTGTCATGACCAAGGGTTACAATCTCGGCCAAGATGTGGCTTACTTGCGGAGTGTAAACTCGCCTGCTTTTTTACCTGCACCAGCGGCAAACTGACTAATCATATATTCATAGGCATCGCCAAGAATGTCAATCTCTTGTGAGGCCTCCACACCAAAGTCTATATCATCAAGGGCAAGAAGCACGTTGCTACTAAGTGTTTTATCGTCTGCAGTCTTGTTTGGGTTTAGCTGAAGCGAGGTCGATGTCAGAAAATAGTCCTCCAAAATCCTCTTTCGCTATCTTGCTCCAAGCGTGCTGTCCTCAATACGTTTCAACGACCGTTCAAGTATAGGCAGTATGTTTTCTTTCTTTTTAATGTTCTCAATGATGGACGAGAATAGGAAATGTGGCTCAATGAAGTAGCCGATATTCTCCAGGCATTCGGTTTTTACTTCTTGTTGTAGGGCTTCAATATCATCATCATTCTCCATTGCCCACAGTTCTTTGAACGTGACTATCATCAACCAATGCCTCATTGGCATGCTTTCTATTTTTCCACAAATACTTGTAGAAAAATAAAAGCAGCAGGAAATACATGAAGTCGTTGGCAGACATGTCGCCAGCAACTTGTTTGCGACTCCTAAAGCTGGTCACGGAGTTTTTGTTGTAACTCCTCATATCGTTATCTTTTGTTGCTTTTAATTTCTTTTGAAAACATATAAAATAGTAGTTGAACGCACCGTCATTGCCTTTGGTTGACAATGACATTCGCTCAATGTTAGCAGGAGAACTCCTTGATGATTTGCTCCAGGCTCTTTCTCTGTATGGGCTTATCCATTCTGACAGCACATATACATTGCTTGTTGGCAAATAGAGGTTTATCTTATTAAGCATCTTGTCACTACCCACTTGTCAACGAAATAGGATGTTAGACATGTTCTCAACAAGCGTCACGTCATTATGAGACGCCTTTTATTTTCGCGAAACAGCTGCCATATTTCATTGATCCCTGAAAATCATTACTATGGTGGTCCTTGTCCTTAAATCTATCAGTTATTAGGTTTCGCTCTGTTTTCCCTATATAGTAGTGGATTGATGATTTGGCATACTTCTTCATGCCACTCATCAAATACAGACTGCAAGGAATATGGTTATTCAATTCCCAACGCCTTATGCTTTCCACATCAGGAAAAGGCCCATACCATCTTATTATGTATATGTTCTTCTCCATAATGTTATTCCAAACAGTATGTTCGTATGATATAATGCAACCTGTCCATGATACGTTTCCAACGTATTGCGCCTTTTACTGCCCAAATGCTTTTCTTCAGTGCCTGTTGTATAATTTCTGGTTGCTCTTTTGCAAGTAATCATATTCGGACAATGATTGAGAACCGTTAGATCCAAGTCTTTCGTCTTTGCTAAGTTCATCCACAGCGTCGTTTCGCTTGTTGGTGATGTAGTTGTTCAATTGCTCTTCAAGGTCGCTTTGTGCCATCAGCCCGTTGTTTGCGTGCCATGTTGTCGCGGTCGTCATCCACGTTCTGCTGTATAAAGTCGTCAATCAGTTTTGCTTTGCTACGTAACTCAGCATCTTTAATCATCGTGTCGATGATATGCGTACGTTTTTCTTGATAATCCTCACTATAAGGATTGAGGTCGGCAATCAGTTCAAGAATGTAGGTAACATTGATGATGTCGCTATGCAACAATTCCAGGCAGAAATCAATATCGCCAATTACTGAGTCTGGCGAAGTTTTCTGTGGGCTCTGCGTCTTCGTCGGGCGTTGAGTCTTTTCCCGAAGGTTTGCGTCCACCATCAACTGCAATGTAAATATCAAGGTATTTGCTTCGGAAGTCCATAAACTGTTGTTCGGACATGCCAAGGTCTGTTGCATCTTCTTCAAATTCATCGTAAATCTGAATCTCGGCATGTTTCTTAATAACATCGCGGAATGCAAGAATAAACTGCGTCTTTTGTCTCGTTCGCTCTCGCACAAATCTATGCTACTCGGCGTTGGGTACGTGCTCCAAGAAACTTGTTGTAAGTTCTGATACCTTCTTACTCATTAAAAGGTGGGCGAATAATATCTTCAAGATTGTTGCTGTTGCTGAAAAGTTTGATAGAAGCATCCACTTTGCTTTTCAAATCACGGAAACAGACAATCTTACTGAAGCGTTTTTCATTCAATACACGGTTGGTTCGACTGAATGCTCTGCAACAAGCCGTGGTAGTCCATGTTCTTATCTACGTAGAGCGTATTGAGTTTTTGCTGTCAAAACCAGTCAAGAACATACCAACTACCAAACAAAGGTCGAGCGACTTCACGTCTGCTTTCTTTTTTCTTCATGCGAAGATTGATGTCATCATAATATGCACGGAAGTTTTCAGTGAAACTTGTACCAAACATATCATTATAATCATCCATAATAGTTTGCAACTCGTCTGCTTCTCCGGTGCTGTCACTCACATAGCCACCCGTGTTCATGCCTGTAAGGGCGTCGTCCTGGCTACTATTGGCTGCATATGTAAACACGGCTCCAATTCTTATTTTTGGATTAAGGCTCTTAAACAGCTTATAATATCGTATAAGCATTGGTACAGACTGCACAGCAAACAATGCGTCAAACTCTCCGTCGAAGGTCGACTTATTGAAATTATTAAGGATAAACTTGGCAATTTCGGTCATGCGGTTTTGGTCGGCATTGTCTACATCTGCATTGCCATGATAATATTCTACAAGGAAACCAAGCACGTTTTCATCGGCAATGGCATCCTTTATGAGATACTTGTGAAGATTGTTGCCAAAGATTTCCTTTGTAGTATGCCCATTCACAGCATTCTCACGAAGATAGGCGTACCGGTAAACCCGAACATCTGTGTGTTGTCGAAGAACTTAACAATATTCTTGTGGCAATCTCCGAAATGACTGCGATGACACTCATCAAAAATCATCACAATGCGAGAATGGCGGATTTCTTCGATTCGGCTACTATACCACTGCTTAGTAACTGCTGCATTGAGCTTTTGGATAGTGGTGATGATAATTTTGGAATTACTGTGAAGACGTTTCACAGTTCGTCTGTATTATCGGTGCTGTCAACTGCACCTGGCTCAAAGGCTCATACTCTGCTTGTGTCTGTGTGTCAAGGTCGTGACGATCAACCACAAACATTACCTTATCAATGTCGTGCAATTCAGCAACAAGCTGAGCTGCCTTGAATGAAGTGTTGCGTTTTGCCTGCGCCTGTTGTGATGCCAAATATAGCCATTGTCATTGAGTTTACAACACGGTCGAGAATTTTTCAACCGCATAAAACTGATAAGGACGGAGCACCATTAGGCATTTGTCGCCCCTCATGCAGTACGATATACTTGCTCATGATTTTCACCCAAAGTGCACTTGTCAAAGAAAGTGGTGGCAAACTTCTCCAAGTCATTGAAAGGGATATTGGCAGCGTCTGTCCAATTGAACGTGAATTTGCAGCACTGTTGGGATTATTGGCAAAATAGCGTGTGTTCACCCCATTGGAAATCACAAACAATTGAATATAGTCGAACAGCCTCGTGGAAGGACGTTTTCATGATAACGCTGTATTTGGTTGTAGGCTTGTTTCAGCTCCACACCTCTTCGTTTTAGCTCTATCTGCACCAAAGGCAAAACCGTTTATCAGTATTGTTACGTCATAACGACATTTCTTTTCTTCCCTCAACAGTAATTTGATTGGAAACCTGGAACTCGTTTTGACACCAGTGCGTGCGGTTCAGAAATTCCACCACAGTCGTTCGCCGCTTTCCAATTCAAGTGGAAAGAGGTCACGAAGTTTCCTTGCTTTTTCAAAACGTGTGCCGCCCTCAAGATAAATAAGGATTTTCTCAAATTCAGATTCGGTGAACTCGGTACTGTCCGAATTCTTCCAGCCTCTTTCGATTATGCTTTTCTAATTGAGTTTTGTTGTCACGTAGGTTATTTTCTTCTTCGATGTGCACATAGCCATAACTCATTTGCTGAAGAGTAGCAATAAGTCCGTTCTCAAGGGCAGCTTCACTTTGTACTGGCATGTTTTTGTTTTATTTTAGTTGTTCGTTGCAATAAGATCTCTCTGAACGAACCATTTCATTTGCAAATCGTTTCACAGACACCTGTTTCCACTGTTAGTACAGTCTTAATCCTATTTATCGCTGTTGTCTGTTGATCTTTTTCGTTCGTTGCAGAATACGCAGGTACAAAGGTACGTTGTCTAAGTTTATTATTCCAAAACAAATCTAAAAATGTTGTGTTCAAG